>OBXM01000973.1_pt1 | contig 21223 bp, 22 predicted proteins | sample 1538141 | NCBI WGS metagenome assembly OBXM01 (sample SAMEA2580153, study PRJEB22360) | human gut metagenome | biome: human gut; feature: human-associated habitat; material: faeces | place: Denmark | collected 2008/2010 | reverse complement strand
ATAGATTGTGCGTGTGCCATACTGATACCTCATTTCCGTTGATATTATAAGTATAGCACCATACATGATATTTGACTAGTTATTTATTTAATGCTGTACTAGATCAGGAGATGGATCAGGTCATGGGATATGAAGCAGGGGCAGATGATTATATTACAAAGCCGTTTAGTCTTTCGGTACTTCTTTTGAAAATAGAAGCATATTTCCGTCGCAGACAGGAGAAAACGGAAGCCGGAAAGGTGATTTCGGGAGATATCGTATTTATCGCAGGAGAAATGAAAGTCCTGATAAAGAGTCGTGAAATCAGTCTGACAAAAACGGAGTTGAAAATGCTGACTTTTTTTCTTCAGAATCCGAAAAAGATTCTTTCAAAAACACAAATATTGGAAAATGTGTTTGATCTGGAAGGGGATTTTGTGGATGAAAATACAATCGCTGTCAATATCAGAAGACTCCGTGAGAAAATCGAAGACAATCCGGCTGCACCGGTCTATATAAAGAATATCAGAGGTCTTGGGTATATATGGAATCAGGAGGTAAGGCAGTGACAAAGAGATATCGAAAGAAGATTACAGTAGTGCTCTCCTTGGTATTACCTGTCATAGTATTGTTTGCAATATTAAATTGCTTTACCACATATGTGTTTTATGAAGATTATAAATATAAAATGAATCTTATGACAGAGATTGCTGCAAAGGAAGAATTTTCCGGGCTGGATGCTGTTTCGGAATTGCTTAAGGATAAGGATATTGAAACCAACGAACAGGGAAGGCGATTATTGGAGCAATATGGATACTGGGGAAATAAAGGGAATGCATTTTATTTGCAATTCCGGCATCAGGTTATGGTGACCGGTGCAGTAAGCACTGTGATATGCGTGCTTCTTTTGACTTTTTTACTTTATTGGAAGAAAAAAGAAGATGCGTGTCATCAGAAAATTTTAGACCAGTTGGAAGAAATTCTGATCAGATTCCGTGAAAATAAATTTGATGATTTACTGAAAACAGAAAATCATGCAGAACTGGAAAAATTGAATGACCAGCTTGAAGCAATCGGACATCATATTCAGCTGCTAAAGGAAGAAGCACGGGCAGAAAAAGAGAGCACGAAAGAAATGGTTTCTGATATCTCTCACCAGTTAAAGACACCGGTTGCAGCTTTGGATACATGTTTTAGTGTGCTGATGCAGAATGACTTAAGTGCCACAGAACAGGAGGAGTTTCGTATCCGTTGTCGGAGTGCTCTGGATGGACTGGAGACATTATTGCAGTCGCTTCTTGAAATATCCAAGATGGAAACTGGACTGATTCAGATTAATAAGAAAAAACTTCCGCTTATGGATACTGTCATATCTGCTGTGAACTGTACTTATCCAAAAGCGGATGAGAAAGAAATTGAATTCGTTTTTGACTATGCAAAAGAGCTGGAAACATGCATGGTTATGCAGGATAAAAGGTGGCTTGGCGAAGCTGTGATCAACGTTTTAGATAATGCAATCAAGTACAGCCCGGATGGTTCAAAAATATTTATCCGGTTACAAAAAAGAAACGATCTTGTAAGAATGGAAATTGAGGATCAGGGAATTGGTATTCCGCAGAATGAGTGTCACAAAATTTTTCAACGATTTTACAGAGGAAGTTCCAGGAAGGTCATGGAAAAGAGTGGTACAGGAATCGGACTTTTTCTATCGAGAGAAATTATCGAAAAACACGGAGGTACAATCATGGTAACCTCTGGCAAAAAGAAAAAAGGAAGCACGTTTGTGATTCAATTACCATATGTTGGTTAAATTTTAAGTGGGCAGAAATCTTACAATTCTGTAAGACTTCTGCTCGTTTTTTGAAAGTAAAATGAAAGATTATCCTGATACAATTTGGATGTAGGTTGAAAAGGTATACTTTACAGAATTAAAAAGGAGGCAACACATGAGCGTGATATTAGAAACCAAGCAGCTTTGTAAATTTTATGGCGCGGGTGAGAATCAGGTCAAAGCTGTTAATCAGGTGGACATTCAGATTGAGCAGGGAGAATTTGTAGCAATTGTTGGAAAGTCAGGTTCCGGTAAAAGTACATTACTTCATATGCTTGGAGGGCTTGACACCCCTACAAAAGGCAGTGTTACTTTAGCCGGGAAAGATTTATACAGGATGAAGGAAGATGCCCTTGCTGTTTTCCGCAGAAGAAAAATCGGATTTGTTTTTCAGGCATATAATCTGGTTTCATCTGTTAATGTTTGGCAAAACATTGTACTGCCACTGGGGCTGGATGGAAGAAAAGTGGATGAAGCGTATGTAAATGATATTATTGCAACTCTTGGGATTGAAAACCGGATTTATAATCTGCCAAATCAGTTATCAGGAGGACAGCAGCAGAGAGTAGCAATTGCAAGAGCACTGGTGAATCGTCCGGAAATTATATTTGCAGATGAGCCGACCGGAAATCTTGATTCCAAGACCAGTGATGAGGTAATCGCCCTGCTTAAGATGACAGCAAAAAAATATGGACAGACAATTGTAATGATTACCCATGATGACGAAATTGCGCAGGTCGCTGATCGCATTTTGGTGATTGAGGATGGACAGGTGGTGGATTTCAGATGAAAACAATAAGCAGGATTGCATATAGCAATGACAAAAGTAACAGGATAATAAGCATGCTGATTATGATGGCAATCTGTCTGACTACGATGCTGCTTGTGATTATCAGTACTGTGGGAAATGGAATGATCCGTTTACAGAAAAGTCAGGCGGCAGGCTCATATGGAAGCAATTATGGTCTGTTTGTCGCAGCAGATGCCTCGCAGTTAAAAGAAGTAAACCGCCGTGCAGAAATAGATACAATGGGAATTATGTGTACAGAAGGCATCATAAAAGGCAACGAAAAAGGCGGTTTTGTCTGCATGGATGAGACTGTAAGAAAAATGCTTCCCTATAATAAGGAATATGAGTTAAAGGAAGGAAAGTATCCGGGGGGAACGCAGGAAATTGCCGCCGGAAGAGCATTTTTTCGTGCAATGGGATATGATGATGTAAAGGTCGGAGATACGGTTACACTGGATTATCGTGCAGGGATGCAGTCAGAATATAAGCCGGAAGAATTTGTTGTCAGCGGAATCCTATATGATCGGGATGAGTATACCATCGAGGCATCTTATGTTGCTTTCGGGTCACAGGAGTTTTATGATGAGCACGTCGCAGAGAATGACAGACAGTATAATATTTATTTTACTTTAAATGATTCTGCAAATGTATCTATGAATAATATTGAACCGGTTATAAAGCAGATTGCAGCAGCTTGTGGGATCGAAGAAAAAAACGTTATAATCAATGATTTCTATCTGCAATGGGTCTTGCAGCCGAGTTATGAAACGATTGCGGTATGCGGGGTTTTGATTCTTGCAATTGTACTTTTCTCTGTTGTGGTCATTTATAATATTTTTCAGGTAGGCATTGTCAACAAGATACAGGAGTATGGAAAAATCAAGGCTCTGGGAGCGACAAAAAAGCAGATGAAACAACTGATCTTCAGAGAGGGCATTTTTTTGACAATTTTTTCAATACCGGTTGGATTGCTTCTTGGCTTTCTGATTGCAAAATGCGGTTTTAACTGGCTGGTAGAACAGGGGAACCTTGTATCAACCCAAACTGGCTCTATGGGAGTTCAAAATCAGCAGGTGCCACTGTTTTCCCTGCCTGTTATACTTCTATGTATTTTCGTATCATTTCTTACCGTTGCTTTGGCACTGCGTAAACCAATGAAAATTGTTTCACGGATTTCACCTATCGAAGCAACACGGTATTTAGAAAATGCAGAAACACACAAAAAAGGAAAACGAAATGGCAGAAAAAATGTCACCGTGTTTTCTATGGCAATGGCAAATGTAACGGGTAATCCCAAAAGAACTATTGGTACTATCCTCACAATGGGTTTTTCTTGCGTATTGTTTGTGACTATCTCTAATTATGTGGGAAATATTGACACGGAGCATGAAGCACGTCGTTACATAAATCATGGACAATTTGAACTGCAGCTTGACTATTCTGCTGAGTATGATGAAAAATATCCGGAGAATAATCTGGATACGATTCTGACGGATAATCCATTGAATGATTCGCTGATAGAAGAAATCAAAAGCATTCCGGGAGTGACAGATGTCATGACGAGAGAGATTGTCTCTGTAAATCTGAACGGAACAAGATATACGGCTGCTATTGTGGGTAAAAAGGATTTTGATTTTATGCGCCAGGATGGGGATATTGGCTCTATGGACTATGATCAGGCGGTAAAGAATGGTGAAATTTTCTTTGGCTGGTCGATGGGGATGGAACAAGATGGATATGCTCCGGGTGAATCCATTGCATTTGACTTTGAGAATGGAAGTGGAACCTATACCTATCAGGGAAAGATTGCAGGATCTTTTGTAAGTGCGGACACTTATCTTGTCATTCCAGAAGGTGTATATCGTTCCATGAATCCGAGAGGAACAGCCTATGGCTATCTGTGGGTGGACTGTGATAAAAAAGATGTGGCATCTGTGGAACAAAGTCTGAATACTTTGATTTCTAAATCTTCACATATAAAAATGGATACCTATCATGCGCAGTTACAAAATGCAGAAGTCGCAGCCCGCATGATGAAGTTTGGCTGTTATCTGTTTATGGCGGTTGTAGGACTCATCGGTTTTATGAATATGGCAAACACCATGATTATGAATATTACGACAAAAAAGCAGGAATATGGTGTATTACAGGCTGTGGGTATGACAAATAAACAATTAAATTTATGCCTGCAGTTACAGGGACTGATTTTTACGGTTGGCACCATATGCGTAGCTTTGATCATTGGTCTGCCGCTCGGCTATGCACTTTTTTCCTATGCAAAACATAATGGAATATTTGGAATGAATATCTATCATGTTCCAATCGTACCAATTTTTATTATGATTTTTTTGGTCGGTCTGTTGCAGATTGTACTTTCCTGCGTTTTAAGCAGTAATCTGAAAAAGGAAACGCTGGTAGAAAGAATAAGGTATCAGGGATAGCAAGTAATATGTAATGAAGGATTCAATTGATGACGAGAAAGTAAGCAGGCAGAAACAATTTGACCGGTTCTGTTATTACTTAGGTGGGGTAAAACAGTTTCTGGACAAAAAGGCTGCATAGGCAGCTGGCATCCTGCAGATAATATGCTGTAGGATGTATACATATATCAGGAGGCTTCATTCATGGCGAGTGGAGTCTCTTTTATTTTGCACTGTATAATGGAAAAAGTTTTGGTTGAACAGCGGTTGGAATGATGATGAGATTTAGTTGGGACAAATGATCAAACAAATTCTTTGTGGAGAGGTGATGTTGAAATGTCAAAGAAATTAACGGAAAAATCATTGGAAAAGAAGCTTCATAATATGGGTACAGAGGAACTAATTCAAATAATTATGAGTTTATACCGATCAAATAAATCAGTAGAGCAAAGCATTAATCTACAAATTATTGGAGATGCTTATCATGATGCAATAGTTGCAGCAGGTCAGGATGAAGAATTATATAAATTATGGAAGGACAGGCTGGAAAGTGTTTTACATGATTTTGCAGGCTTCGGCTGGGGGATGGAGGAGTATATATATGAGGAATATTATTCGCTACCATGGATACAGGAGGATAACGGATGAGCAGGAAAGTACGCAGAGTGCCGGTTGTTCTTGACGCAGGAGAAATAAGGGATTTGCCAATGGAAGATATCCGGATGATTCTAAGAGGTGCAGATGAGCTGATTTCAACTGGCGGGAGAAGTATGCTGGCTAAAATATTAAAGGGTTCAAGGGATAAAAAGATATTAGAATATAAACCGATTTAGTTCATTATGTATCACTCTATTGTGACTGTAAAGTTCAAAATGCAAAAGGCACTACGTTTTTTGCGTAAGCTATTAAATAAAATAGAGGATTTATGTTTATCCTTGCCTGTAAGATCATGGTCTCGCATCAAACACTATCACTTATATCCGTAAGATATCTCGCTGATACTACCGTCAAAGTAAACAAAATCTCCATCTGGATAATTCCAAACAGCTTGGAATTTCGTAGGATATTTAACGCCATTAGAAGCAAGTTGATAATCTTTGCAAATTGCAGACCATGGTACATATTCCATACTTCCATCCGTTCCTGTAATGGCTCTGTCATTTGTGGTAAAAGAAATCAGTTCATACTGCTCATTAAAGGTAAAGATACCGTTTGTCCTTTGTAACTGATTGTCGCTCGTACTTCAAACTCACTTTTTTCATAATCAGCCCAATTCCTCCACAAATTTTGTCTGCCGTGTTAAACGGTAGTCAAAAAATACTGCAAATACGGCAAGTAGTACAAAAATGAAAACCTTCGTTATTAAAGCAGGGATTGGAATAGAAATACCTGCTGCAAGTTGGAAAATAGTCTGAACAGGGAGCATAATTCCAACTGCTGTACATACTCGTAATATCATTCTAAGCAAAGCATATCCAATAAAATATTCGTGTTTAGCCAAATAGTAGGTAATGAATATCAAAGGGCTGATAATCCCCATATCAAGCACATAAGTTATTTCTGTTGTATAAACTTCAATCAGTTCTAATGATGTTCCTCTTATAATTGATGTAATAATATCTGGAAGCCATGCAACAAAAAGAGCAATTCCTGCTATTAGTAAAAATGCTTTCATTCCTTTTGTAAACGGATATGAACAGACTCTTCTCTGTCTGAAACCTATCGCATAAAGTTTCGCTGCCTTAAAGCAGACAGTAAAAAAGCACAATCCAAACAATAAGATGTATACTAAGTGCAAGCTGTTATATGTAACTCCAAATGCTAAGCTTGCGGAATAATACAGCAACATACTCAATATTCCGAAGACACGAATATCGTAATCAATAGCTGACCCTTTCTTATTTCTTAAAAGCGTAATAATTGTTAAAGGGACAATAAATCCTGCTCCCCACATTTGTATATTTTCTCCATATTGATTAACAATCTCATAGGAATATGATGTATCAAAGGCACTAATCCCACAAATCGTTATAATCAGCAATAACAGTATAATTATAATATTTAGAGCGTTGCATTTATTCATTGTTCAGGTTACTCCTTTCATTTATCCATTTATCGTTTGGGCTAAAAAAGCTTTATATGCCATTTCCTGCTGTGCATAAATTTCATCCGTTGAAATGCCCGGCATAGTCATGGAAAATATTGTGCCAAGACCGATTGTATAAATTAGCATATTCAGATGCAGCTTTTTTGCCTGCTCTATGCTGATATTAATATTTTTAGAAATAAATTCTGCTAAGGTCTTCCGTTAATCGGTCAATGGGTATATACTCATATTAACCGAATTGGTCAACGGAGGTGGCTTATGAATGATAAATTTTATGCTTTGCCGGAAGAAAAACAATCTCAAATATTAAATGCTGCATATAAAGTATTTGCAACGAATCAATATAAAAAGGCACCAACCTCAGAAATTGCGGCAGAAGCCGGAATTTCTAAGTCACTTTTGTTTCATTATTTTCATAACAAACTGGAGTTGTATCTTTTCCTATGGAATCATGCAGCGGATTTAACAAAAAAATACATGTGTAAATATAAGGTATATGAAACAGATGATTTTTTTGAAATGATGCGTCGAGGTCTGATGGCTAAGTGTGCAGTGATGAGAAAATACACATTTTTGTCCTTATTTTCCATAAATTCATACTTTGAAACAGAACCGGATATTCAATCAACTATCCAACCGTATGTACAGGATGTTACCCAAACGACATTAGAATTGCTTTTGTCAATTTTGAATCTCGATTTCATCCGTAAGGATATAGCGTTTGCCTGTATATACAAAGAAATTCTGTATGCTTCAGAAGGGATGATGAAGTCCTGGTACAGAACAGGGAATTATGATGTAACAGCTTTTGAGCAGGAATATCTGGAAATGATAAATCATTGGGAAATAGTTTATGGAAAGGAAACGGAAAATGACAGAAAACAGTTATAAGACACCCTGTGGCTGCATCCATTATTTTGTAAATATAATAGATAAACAAAAAAATACTTTAGTATTTTTACCTGGGCTTACAGCAGATCACAGGCTTTTCGAGAAGCAGACAGAATATTTTGAGAAAAAACAGAATGTGTTTGTATGGGATGCACCATCACATGCGTTATCAAGACCATTTACGAATAATTATAGTCTGTCTGACATGGCAGAATGGCTTGATAAAATCTTGGCAAAAGAGGAAATTTATAATCCCATCATTATCGGTCAGTCTATGGGTGGATATCTGGCACAAATGTATATGGAATTATATCCGGATAAGATAAAGGGCTTTATCTCCATTGATTCTGCACCGCTTAAAAAGTCTTATATTAGTGCAATGGAAATATGGCTTCTTGAAAGAGTAGAGCCATTATATAGAATATATCCATGGAAAGCACTTCTTAGGGCTGGTTCAAGAGGATGCGCAGAGACAGATTATGGTCAGAATCTTATGCAAAAGATGATGATGTCCTATGATCCAGATCCTAAAGAATATGCAAGGCTTGCCGGTTTTGGCTTTAGAATGCTTGCTGAGGCAATCAAAGCAGATCTGCCATATCATATCAGTTGTCCGGCACTTCTTATCTGTGGCGAAAAGGATAAAGCGGGCTCAGCCAAAAGCTACAATAAAAAATGGCATCAGAGAGAGGGGTTGCCGCTTAAATGGATAAAGAATGCTGGTCATAATTCCAATACGGACCAGCCGGATGAAGTCAACAGACTGATAGAAAAATTTATCAGAGGGGTAGAATGTATATGAAAGTATTATTGTTTTGCTGTAAGGGTTTTGAAATGATGGAGTTTTCTGCTTTTTACGATGTTTGCGGGTGAGAACTTTATCCGAAATGCAGTACAGCAATCAGAATGAGTAATACAGAAAGCCAGTAGTGAAAAAACTGCTGGCTTCTTCTGTGGGTAGTAACTAAAAGGTTAATAGTGATGAACTATTCTGTACTTTAAAAATCAGAAAGGGTTTGATAGAATATGTGCAGAAAAAAATGAAATTTTTTTTGCCCCAGTCTTGACAGATGCAAATCTATTCATGGTTGTTCTCCTTTGCTCATCCGTGTTTATGTTCCAACGCCAATCCAATCAACCGGTCGGCTTGATCTGCCATAAACAGTGGAATATTCAGCACATCATCATCAAGCTTCAGGTTATCCAGAGAGAATCGAATACGGAGTTTGACCTTGTCCGGGAACAACTCCTTGAACTTCTTAAGGCTCTTGCTGGTGGTATTGGCTTCGGATTTGACTTCAATCGGGAAAATATCATTTTCTCTCTGAATGAGGAAATCCACTTCATACGGAGGATTTGTTTGCGTCCAGTACCGAGGAACCACTTCAAACTGCGTAATGAGCGTTTGTAGCACATAGTTCTCGGTTAATGCCCCCTTGAACTCGGTAAACAGGCGGTTGCCTTCTCCGAAAGCCGTAGGTGCCAGTTGCGCCAGACGGCGGAGCAGACCAACATCCACCAAATAAATCTTAAAGGCCGAGAGGTAATCGTAGGCAGCCATTGGAAGACCAGGAGCGGAGCTGCGGTAGATTTTATGAACCAATCGGGCATCCACCAGCCACTGCAAAGCATCCTCGTACTCACGGGCTCTAGCCCCTTCTTTGACAACCTTGTAGATAAACTTTTTATTCTCCCTTGCCAGTTGAGAAGGAATCGATTTCCAGATCATCGAAATCTTTGGGAACTCGCTGATATCGGGATGTTTTGCAAAGTCCCGCTCATACGCACCGATAATACCAGACAAGGCTTCTTGCATGGCTGCAACATCTCTTGCCTCTGTCCACATCTTAACTGATTCCGGCATACCGCCAGTCACATAGTACATTTTCAATTTCTCATACAGAGGATTAAAGAACGCATCGGGAATCGGTTCAATGGTGTTTACCATTTCCAGATACTTTGCTAAGTTTTCATCACCGTTGGCAAGCAGAAATTCTGTGAAGGTCATAGGGTCAATCTGCATGAAGTTGACCTTGCCTACCGGGAAGGAAGATGGCTTTGCCAGAGCAATGCCCAGCAGAGAACCGGCGCAGGCAACATGGTACTGCGGTGCGTTCTCGCAGAAATATTTCATGGAGTTAATGACTTTCGGGCAGTCCTGTACCTCGTCAAAGATGATGAGGGTCTTTTCTGGCAATATCTTTTGACCGCTTGCCAGCATAAGGTTTTGTAGAATCCGATCCACATCCTTGGTTGTTTCAAAAAATTGTTTATATTCTTCGTTTTCGTCGAAGTTAAAGTAGGCTGTATTTTCATAACAGCGTCTGCCGAACTCTTTCAGAATCCAAGTCTTACCCACCTGACGTACGCCCTTCAAGATTAAAGGCTTGCGGTAGGGAGAATTCTTCCAATCCAGCAACTTTTTTAAGATAAATCGTTCCATAGAATCACTCCTCACATTTTTATTGGAGTTTTATGCTTTATAATCACACTTTTATTATATGCGAAATCTATGAAGATTACAACCGAAATCACAAAATTATTAAAATTCAATGCATATCAATCACACTTTTATATGATATAGCAAAAAATCAGTTCTGCATTAACTATTTCCTCCGCCTGTGCTTTTAGACTACTCATGTGCTGCACCCAAGCAAGCTGTTGGGTTGACTTATCCGGAGCCGGATTTTTCTCCAGAAGTTCAGTCATTATCTGTTCCACTCTACGGTGAGCAGTTTCGTCAATTTCCCATAAATGCGGAAATAATTGCAAAGGAGATATAATATTGTCATTGTTAGTCATATTGCTGAGATAGGAGCGGTAATAAATATGTCATACAGTTGGCATATTAAAAGTGCTATAATAATAACACTTTAATATTGGAGAAAGCGAAGCGTGAAGGGGATGCATTTTGTAGAAGCAAAAGGAATACTTTCCAGTAATAATGGTATGAATATTTACCGTGGCTGTACACATGGGTGTATTTATTGTGACAGCAGGAGTAAGTGCTATGGCTTTACACATGAATTTGAAGATATCGAGGTGAAGATAAATGCACCACAGCTTTTGGAAAAGGCATTAAAATCTAAGCGGAAAAAATGCATGATCGGAACAGGAGCTATGTGTGATCCCTATCTTCATATAGAAGAAAATCTGAAGCTTACCCGCAAATGTCTGGAGTTAATAGATCAATATGAATATGGAGTAGCAGTTCAGACAAAATCAACCAGAGTACTTAGAGATATGGATTTGTTAAAGTCAATCAACGATAAAACCAAAGCAGTTGTCCAGATGACAATGACGACCTATGATGAAACGCTCTGCAAGATACTGGAGCCAAATGTTTCCACAACCAAAGAACGTTTTGAAACTCTGCTGCAATTTAAGGAAGCTGGAATCCCTACAGTTGTCTGGCTTACTCCTATATTGCCACTCATTAATGATACAGAAGAAAATATCAGGGGAATCCTTGAGTACTGTGTAGAAGCAGGAGTAAAAGGCATTATATGCTTTGGAATGGGAGTTACATTGCGGGACGGTAATAGAGAGTATTTTTACAAAGCACTGGATAAACATTTTCCGGGTATAAAGAATAAATATATCAGAACCTATGGAAATGCATATGATATTCCAAGTCCCAATAATGAGAATCTGTTAGAGATTTTTAAGGAAGTATGTGTGAAAAATGGAATGATATATCAGATCAAAGAGTGCTTTCAGTATCTTCATGAGTTCCCACAAAAATATGAACAAATGTCACTGCTTGACATATGAATACAGGCAATGCGTGGGTTGCATTGCCTGTATTTATTTGATAGTTTTATCTATTAATCAACCTGAGAAAAAGCAACTGTACCATTTACAATGGTATAATTTACCTTTGTGGCAGAATCCATGATGTTACCATCACTAATGACAAAGTCGCCGTCTTTTCCAACCTCAATACTTCCTACTCTGTCGGCAATGCCAAGGTGCTTTGCAGGGTAAATGGTAATGGCTTTTAATGCTTCAAAAGCATCCATGCCTGATTTTACGGCAAGCCCGGCACAAAGGGAAAGATACTGCTGTGGAATGACAGGAGCGTCTGTAATGATAGAAACCTGACAACCAGCCTTTGATAAAATGCCGGGTGTCTTGAAGGATTTATTTTTTAATTCATATTTGGTAGCGTGTCCAAAAGAAGGACCAACTGCAACCGGATAATTTTCTTTTGCCAGATCTTCTGCGATCAGAGCACCGTCTGTACAATGTTCAATAGTAAGTTTTACATCAAATTCTTTTGCAATGCGGATTGCTGTGAAAATGTCATCTGCTCTGTGGGCATGAGCCTTTAGAGGAATTTCCCTGCGCAGAACGGGAAGGAGGGCTTCTAATTTCATATCATAAGCAGGCTTTTTAGAAGGATCTTCTGCGGCAGCATCTAACTTCGCCTGATATTCTCTTGCTTTAAAAAGCATTTCACGAAGTTTGGAAGCAGTAGACATTCGTGAATAATTGTTTTTGTCTTTATAGCATCTTTTGGGATTTTCACCAAACGCACATTTCATGGCAACAGGAAATTTGACAATCATGTCATCTATTCTGCGGCCAAAGGGTTTCATGGCAACGAACATACCACCTAGAACATTAGAACTTCCAGGACCTGTACCTACACATGTTACACCGCCTTCCAGGGCAAGCTGTAAAGTCTCATCCTGTGGGTTAATGCCGTCAATGGCACGAAGCTGTGGAGTGAGGATGTCATTCATTTCATTATAATCCTGTCCTTCAAAACCAATGGCATATCCGTCCAAGCCAAGATGACTGTGCGCATCTACCAGACCGGGATAAACGTTAAGTCCGGTAGCATCAATCACTGTTTCAGCGTCTTTGCAGCTGTTTGCAGGAAGAATCTGCGTAATTTTACCATTTTCTACTAAAATATCACCTACATAAGGAGTGGCTGATACAGCATCATGGATCAGTCCGTTTTTTATACAAAGCATAATCATTTCCTCCGATTTTTATTATAGATTCAGGGAATTTTGTGTGTGCAAATCCCCCTAATACACTTTATTGTAGCACAAATGTTATGAAACCAGAATGAGGAAACTAACAATAAATAATTTGACTTTCTTGTTAAATATGCCATACTATGTCATATATAGAATGATATCCTTTGGACGTAAACAAAAATAAAATATGTCCAGGAGGATTCAAAATGAATTATGAAATTGTAGAACTGAAAGAGAAAACCATAGTAGGATTTGCCGGCAGAACGAGTAATGATGATCCGAAGATGGGTGCTGTCATCAGTGAGTTATGGCAGAAACTGTATACACCGGAGAATGTAAGTGGAACCAGGAACAGAGTCAATACTTATGCTATTGGTCTGTATTCGGATTATGAGAAAGAAGGCTATCCGATAAGAACGGTAAAAAATGAGGTATTGTATGGTAGCCAGATTGTTTCAGATCGTATATCTGTTAATGGAAAGAGACAGCATGACAGCGAAAGAATTAGCTGATAAGCTGGAAGTTTCGGTAAGAACGATAAATCGTGATATTGAAAAGCTGTCCGAAGCCAGAATACCAATATATGCAACCAGAGGCAGGGGAGGTGGAATTTCCCTGCTTTCTGATTTTGTATTAAATAAGAAAGTCCTGACGGAAGAAGAGAAAAGCAGCATTTTGTCCTCCATGAAAGTATTGGGAACGGTTGCCTATGATGATGAGAAACAGGCTCTTAGCCGCCTTGAGGATTTCTTTGGAGAGGTAGCACAGGACTGGATCGAGATAGAGCTGGACACCTGGAATGAAGGTAATTTTGACCAGGATAGATTTCGCCAGTTAAAAGGCGCAATTCTGTCGCATAAGAAGCTTTCCTTTGATTATATGAAAAAAGGAGTCCCGGAGTTTCGGACGATACGTCCCTGCAAGCTGGTATTTCGGGCGCAGGCGTGGTATTTGTATGGATTTTGTGAGAAAAGACAGGATTTTCGTTATTTTAAATTGCACAGGATGGCGCATCTTATTGTTTTGGAAGAGAGATTTGATCCCTTGGTTCTGCCAAAAGAAGAACCAAGACATTATCTTGTAAAGGAGCCTGCCTTTGCTGTGAAAATTCTGGTACAGAAATGTATGGCATATCGTATATATGATGAGCTGCCGGCTTCTGCCATTATTGAGCGCAAGGAGGGGCTGGTCTGTACGATATCAAATGCCAGAGAGAGCTGGTTTTATGATTATATATTGTCTTATGGTCCTTATGCCAGGGTGATTGAGCCGGAAGAGATTCAGAATAAAGTACACACAATGATAAAGGAAATGAAGGAATTATATGATAAAGAATTATATCTTTGATATGGGTGTCCTGTGAGCGAGGTCTGATCAAACCAGACAGGCGGGCATTTGAAGATATGTTTTCTATGTTCAACCTGAAGCCACAGGAATGCTTTTTCATTGATGATACAGAGAAAAATGTAATCTCTTATTTTGACACATATTCCTATCAATGGTATACTTAACCTTATCTGATACAGTGCACATAAGCGCAAGAATAAGGGAGAGGAAAGTATGGACGAAATAGCAGTATTGATTCCCTGCTACAATGAGAGCAAAACAATAGAGAAGGTCGTAAAGGATTTTAAGGCAGCATTACCTGAGGCTGTTATATATGTATATGATAATAATTCCGCAGATGGAACGGATGAGATTGCCAGAAAAGCAGGTGCAATAGTCCGTTATGAATATCAGCAGGGTAAGGGCAACGTTATCCGAAGAATGTTTCGTGAAATAGATGCCAAGTGTTATGTAATGACAGATGGCGACGACACATATCCTGCAGATGAAGCAAGAAAGCTGTGTGATGCAGTATTACAGCGTAATGCAGATATGGTAGTAGGGGACAGATTGTCTTCTTCCTATTTTGAAGAGAATAAACGTCCTTTCCATAATTTTGGTAATTCCCTGGTAAGAGGAACAATCAACCGCATGTTCAAGAGCAATATCCGGGATATTATGACAGGATATCGTGCGTTCAGTTATCTCTTTGTAAAGTCATTCCCGGTATTATCCAAAGGCTTTGAAATAGAGACAGAAATGAGCATCCATGCAATTGACAAGAATATGCGTGTGGAGAATGTCATCATCCAGTATCGTGACAGACCAGAGGGCAGTGTATCCAAATTGAACACCTATTCAGATGGTATAAAGGTTCTTATGACGATTGTCAAATTATATAAGAATTACAAGCCTTTTGGATTCTTTTCATGGATTGCGGTATTGCTGGCATTGATTGCAACACTGTTCCTGATACCGGTATTATGTGACTACGCAAGCAGCGGACTGGTTCTTAGATTCCCTACGCTGATCGTATGCTGTTTTGTGTATTTAAGTGCCATTCAGGCATTCTTCGCCGGATTGATGCTTTCTACTATGAAGCAGAAGAACATGCAGGATTATGAAATGAATCTGGTGAAGCTTCAGAACGTTTATGAGGACAAGTGTGAGAAATAGATGCGAGTACTTTTAATTGCAGTAAATGCAAAATATATCCACTCTAATCCGGCAGTATATAGTCTCAGGGCTTATGCACAGGCAGCCCTGGGCGATCAGCCGGAGGTAGGGATAGAGATTGCAGAATATACAATCAATCAGAATACAGAAAATATTTTGGCAGATATTTACCGGCATAGACCGGATATAGCTGCCTTTTCCTGTTATATATGGAATTGGAATACAATACAGGAATTATTACCGGAACTGCCTAAGCTGTTGCCGGATACGAAGCTGTGGCTTGGTGGACCAGAGGTGTCTTTTCATGCAGAGAAGATTCTTGCACAGTATACGCAACTGACGGGAATCATGGTAGGAGAGGGCGAAGAGACTTTCACACAGCTTGTACGTTTCTATCATGCACCGAAGGGACAATTGCAGGATATACCCGGACTGGTGCTGCCACAGGGACGCACACAGCCAAGAGAGCTGACTGATATGAGCAAGCTTCCTTTTCTGTATGAGGATCTGGGCAAATTTCAGAACAGGATTATCTATTATGAATCCCAGAGGGGGTGTCCTTTCCGGTGTGCATACTGCCTGTCTGCCATAGATAAGAGTGTGAGACTGAGAGATATTGAGACTGTAAAGAAAGAATTACAGTATTTTCTGGATCATAAGGTATCTCAGGTCAAGTTCATAGACAGAACCTTTAACTGTAATGCAGCGCATGCATTGGCAATTTGGAGATATCTGCTTAAAAATGACAATGGTGTCACTAATTTCCATTTTGAAATAGCAGCAGATCTGATGACAGAGGAGGAGCTGGAGGTTTTAAAACAGATGCGTCCAGGACTGATTCAGCTTGAAATAGGTGTACAGTCTACAAATGAGCAGACGCTGCATGCGATCAACCGCTATATGAATCTGGAGCATTTACGTCAGGTCGTGGATAAGATACACAGCTTCCATAACATTCATCAACATCTGGATCTGATTGCGGGATTACCGTATGAAGATTATGACAGCTTTGTCACTTCTTTTAATGATGTATATGCCATGAGACCACAGCAGTTACAGCTTGGCTTTTTGAAGGTATTAAAAGGCTCTCCTATTGAGGAAAGGGCAGAAGAATACGGTATTGTATATAATAGCCGTCCACCTTATGAGGTGCTGTATTCCAGATGGCTTCCCTATGATGATGTGCTCAGACTCAAGGGAATCGAGGAAATGGTGGAGCTGTATTATAACAGTTGCCAGTTTACGCATACACTTCCTGTATTGGAGAAAGAGTTTTCTTCACCCTTTGCCCTGTATGAAGCACTGTCACAATACTATGAAGAGAAGGGATATTATATCAATACCCCGGCGCGGGCATATCGTTATCAGGTATTGTTGGAGTTTGCACGGCAGAAAGCACCGGCAAGAAGCGAGTTATATGCGCAGCTTCTGACTTTTGATATGTATCTGAGGGAGAATCTGAAGAGTCGTCCTGTGTTTGCTCCTTGCTGGCAGCAGGGTGAGGAAGAAAAGGAACAGGTCAGGACCTTTTACAGGCAGGAGGCGCAGAAGCCCCAGTATCTGACAGGTTATGAAGGATATCAGCCGCAGCAGTTGATGAAAATGACTCATATAGAATACTTTACTTATCCTGTATGGCTTGAAAATGAGGAAATGACACAACTGTCACAAAAAACAGCGATACTTTTTGATTATCAGAAGAGAGATCCCCTGACCTATGATGCAGCTTATTACATGATAACAGCGATTTTGTGAATGGGGTTCTGAATAAAGGAGGATGGGTATGAATAAGAGAACACAGGCAATTCTGGATGCTCTGGATGAGAGATATGGGGTGGATGTGGCATGTCATTTACATTATAAAGAACCTTGGCAGCTGCTGATCGCAACGATTCTGAGTGCACAGTGTACGGATGCCAGAGTTAATATTGTGACGAAGGATTTATTTGTGAAATATCCGGGAATTGAAGCTTTTGCAAAAGCAGATATTACAGAGTTGGAAGACGATATCCGTTCTATTGGCTTTTACCACAGCAAGGCGAAGAACATCATTGCCTGTTGCCAGAGACTTCACACTGAGTATCATGATGAGCTTCCTTCCGGTATGGAAGACCTGACAAGCCTTGCAGGAGTGGGACGTAAGACCGCTAATGTCATTCGGGGAAATATATTTCATGAACCCAGTATTGTAGTGGATACGCATGTGAAACGTATCAGCAGACGATTGGGTTTTGCCAAGGAAGAAGAGCCTGAGAAGATAGAGTATGAGCTAATGAAAGTACTCCCGAAGGATCACTGGATACGTTATAATATCCAGATTATTTCTTTTGGAAGAGAGATCTGCAAGGCGCCTACCCCTAAATGTGAAGAATGTTTCCTGCAAAGCTATTGCAGGAGCACAGATAAAAGGCAGGGCAAGGAGAAGTAATGTTACAGGATTATGTAGTGCTGGACTTGGAGACTACAGGGCTTAGTCCAAAGACAGACAGAATCATTGAGATTGGTGCAGCGAGAGTCAGACAGGGCAAAATAGAGCAGGTTTACACAACCTTTGTAAATCCGGGCAGGGAACTGACGGAGCATACGAAGGAACTGACAGGGATAAAAGACGAAGACCTTGAAAATGCGCCGGTTATAGAAGATGTCATAATAGATTTCCTTGGATTTGCCGGAGAGGACTGCCTTTTGGGGCATAAGATACTGTTTGACTATTCTTTCATAAAGAAAGCTGCCGTAAACCAGAAGCTGTCTTTTGAAAAAGATGGAATAGATACATTAAAAATAGCCAGAAGATTTCTGACGGATGTACCAAGCAAAAGGCTGGGTGACCTGTGTGGGTATTATCATATTCCGATTACGGCGCACAGGGCGCTTGGTGATGCATTGGCTACGCACGAACTTTATGGGAAATTATGTGAGAGCTTCTACGAGAAGGAAGCAGATACTTTCCAGCCGCGTAAACTGATATACAGTGTAAAGAAAGAAGGACCGATTACTCCCAGACAGAAAGAACAGCTAGGCAGAATGTGTGAAAAATATGGAATCGAGTTAAAAGAGGGGCATATGATAGCACCTGTTGAAGGAGTGTTTCCTACATGGATGGATATGAATCTGCTGACTAAAAATGAAGCCAGCAGATTATATGACAAGATTACAGCTGCTCTTGGGAAGAGGTAGAAGCCAGTATGGATTCCAGTTTCTGTATAATAGAATCCTTCATCATGGTATTAAGGGAAGAGGCGGCAGTAATAAGCTCACGAATCCGGGTCTTTTGTCCATTCTCCTGATAAATAGAAGCCAGAAGGTAATAGGTCCTGCTGACATCAGTTCCGGTAGAGACTGCAAATTCCAGGACTTCGGTGGCAAGTTCTTTCTCATTATGATCGACCAGGCATTGTGCCAGCTTCTGTAAGATTGTGACCATATTGGTGTAATGTGAGTCGTATTCTGTCAGTACTGTGATATTAGCAGTGCCATAAGCCAGTTTCAGATCCGTATTGCTGATGCCTGTGAGATTTACGATAGGCAAGGCAGAGAGATCTATCAGGTCTTTCAGATAGTCTCTGATTTCCTCGGTCATGGACAGGGGCTTCATATTGAGAATCGTATCAGGGATTGTAATGTAGTTAAGTGCGTCCAGGGATTTCTTACGTACACTGTTGGCACGGCGCTCCTTGTTCCAAAAATTCCTTTCAGCCTGTTCCTGCACTTTATCAGAGCGTTTGGTGGAATATAATACCACTGCACATAGCAGGAGAAAACTTGCCAAAAACTTTAAATTCATTTATAATATCCTTTCAGTAGTGTAGTATAGTAATGGAGATGAAACATATGAATATGAATCATAAGAAAACACAGAGAATTATCTCTGCTATTATTGTAATAATTTTGGTTCTTGCAATGATCGTACCAAGTCTCATATATGTATTGGGAGTATTCTAGTGTACTGTATCATTGACTTTCAGTTAAATAACACAGGATAAATTTTCAGTCTGCAAGGCGGAGGAATGAGGCGTAGCGGTGGCTACGTCGATTGACGACAACGCAGCAGATGAAAACTTATACAAGTTATTTGGCGAAATGTCAGTGATACAGTACACTAGGCAGTATCATTGGGTTCTGAATGGTGATAACCGTTCATATAATTGTACAATGGATGTTATGTAAATGACAAGCATTAGTTGGGTACAATTGGGAGAGATGAGGAGCATTATGAAAAAGGTAATAGGAAAAGTATCTGCGCTGTTGCTGATGCTGTTGTCAGTGATGCTTGCATGGGACAGCTCTGCATATGCCAAAAGTCAGGATATGACAATTCCGGATGGTGTGTATATGGAAGATATGAACCTGTCCGGCATGACACAGGAAGAAGCCATGCAGATGGTGAATGACTTCGTGGCAGGCTTAAAGCAGAAGGTAGTAACCTTTGGTGCAGTAGGGGATCATTATGTTGCAGTTACTGCCGGTGATCTGGGAATGACATGGGTCAACACGGCTGCAATAGAAGAAGCGGCAGGTCTTGGCAAAGCAGGTAATATCGTGCAGCGGTATAAGGCAATTCAGGATCTGAAGCATGGAAATAAAGTATATAAGCTGGAACTGGGTTTTGATAAAGACCTGATCCGCAATATTCTGCAGGAACAGTGTGCAGAATATGATGTACAGGCAGAGAATGCACAGCTGACCAGACAGAATGGTTCTTTTCAAGTTGTAGAAGGACAGACAGGAGAGGCTGTAAATGTGGAAGAATCCCTGAATCAGATTTATGAATATCTGACAAATGGCTGGGATTATCAGGATGCTTCTATAGACCTTGTGATTGATACAACGCAGCCTAAGGGTAATGCGGAGGATCTTGCCAAGGTAAAGGATGTGCTGGGAACATATACTACCAGCTATTCTACAAGTGGAAGTGCCAGATGTAAAAATGTGGAGAATGGATGCCGTCTGATCGATGGCACAACACTTTATCCGGGAGAGGAGTTCTCTACTCTGGATAAAATATCCCCCTTTACGGAAGCAAATGGTTATTATCCTGCGGGTTCCTATCTGAATGGTATGGTCGTAGACAGCCTTGGCGGTGGTATCTGCCAGGTATCTACCACATTATATAATGCAGTTCTGCTTTCAGAACTGGAAGTGACACAGCGAAGCAATCATTCCATGATCATCAGTTATGTGAAACCGTCTATGGATGCTGCAATTGCAGAATCATCAGGAAAAGACTTTAAATTCGTGAACAATCTGGATTATCCGATCTATATAGAGGGATATACAGGCGGCAAGCAGATTACTTTCGTAATCTATGGTGTAGAGACCAGGGATCCAGGTCATAAAGTAAAATATGAGAGTGAAGTACTGAGTACTACAGAGCCTGATTCAGAGAAGATTATTGCAGATTCTTCCCAGGGAATTGGATTTGTCAGTGTACAGTCAGCACACATTGGATATAAGGCACAGCTGTGGAAGATTGTAGAAGAGAATGGTGTGGAAGTCAGCCGTGAAGTCATTAACACAAGCAGCTATAAGATGACACCAAGAACTGCTACAGTAGGTGTAAAGACAGATAATGCAGTATATGCAAGCAGGATACAGGCTGCAATAGCCAGTGGAAGTATCGACACCGTGAAGGCAGAAGCAGCAGCAATTAAAGCAGAAACGGCAGCAGCGGCTGCCATCGCAACCGGGGCGGAGGCAGGGGCAAAATGG
>OBXM01000968.1_pt1 | contig 21492 bp, 30 predicted proteins | sample 1538141 | NCBI WGS metagenome assembly OBXM01 (sample SAMEA2580153, study PRJEB22360) | human gut metagenome | biome: human gut; feature: human-associated habitat; material: faeces | place: Denmark | collected 2008/2010 | reverse complement strand
GACTTCCCATAGCATTTCGGGGTGTCGAGGACAAATTGAAATGCTCCTATCATATCAGCCAAACGAAAGGTGGTCATAAGAACAGAGATATTGATAATATTCTTCCGACCTTAAATACTTCCTTTTGTTTGGCTGCCTACATAGGCAGAACTAATCTGCCTGAATCCAGATGGGAGGTAAAACACAATGGAAAGAATTATTAAGCGTGGCGACATTTACTATGCAGAGCTTAACCCCGTTATTGGCTCAGAACAAGGCGGCACAAGACCTGTACTTATCATTTCCAATGATATAGGAAACAAGCACAGCCCGACGGTAATCATTGCAGCAATTACGAGCCGAGTACACACAAAAGCAAAGTTGCCCACACATATCCCAGTAAGTAATTATGAAGGGCTTGACACGGACTCTGTTATCCTGCTTGAGCAGATTCGGACGATTGATAAGCAGAGGTTAAAACAGTATATGGGAATGATGCCCAATAACATAATGGCAAGAGTTGACAAGGCTCTTGCCATTAGTGTTGCACTTGAAAAAAATGAAAACAAATGTGTAAAGCAGGTATGAGGGATAGATTTGCACATTGGTAAAATGGCGGCTGTATTTCTATAATTTAGAGGTACAGCCGTTTTAGCTTTAGCGGAGGTATTCGTTTATGGGAAATGAAAAGTTAATTCATAATACAGAACTGAAAAACGAACAGTTGAAAGATGAAACCGAAATATTCAATTCTTTTATCAATGTTATGGTGCAGATAGTTGAAAAATACGGAAAGACTGTTTTGCAGGAATTAGATTGTGCTGCGTAGGTTACGCAGCCTTACATATCACATTTCCCTATAAATTTATGGAGGTGGTACGATGAACAGAGAAGGAAAGAAATGTGTCTTATATCCGAGAGTAAGTACTGAAATGCAGGTGGACGGATATAGCCTTGAAGGGCAGAAGAATAGCCTGAAACGATTTGCTGACAGAGAGGAAATGGAGATTGTTGGTATATATGAAGATGCAGGTAAATCGGGGAAATCTATTGATGGGAGACCTGCTTTTAAGAAGATGCTTTCCGATATAAAGAACGGATTGGAGATAGATTATATTCTGGTCTATAAACTTTCACGATTTGGAAGAAACGCAGCAGATATTCTAAATTCATTGGAGTTTGTGCAGTCGTATGGAATAAATCTTATTTGTATTGAGGAAGGTATTGACTCATCACAGACAAGCGGAAAACTTTTAATTTCTGTATTATCTGCGGTTGCAGAAATTGAAAGAGAAAATATCATTGAACAGACAATGAACGGACGCAGAGAAAAAGCAAGACAGGGAGGTTGGAACGGCGGTTTTGCTCCGTATGGATATTATCTGAAAGACAATCAGCTCCTAATAGAAGAAACCGAAGCTGAAGCAATCCGAATCATATTTGATAAGTTTGCCAATTCAGACGTAGGGCTTGGCGGAGTAGCAAAATATCTTAATCTGCAAGGAATAAAAAAGATACCTCGTCAGAATGGAACGTTAGAAACATGGAGCAGCCATTTCATAAGGTTGATATTAGATAATCCTGTTTATTGTGGTAAGATTGCTTATGGCAGAAGAACACGAGAAAAGGTAAAAGGCACAAAAAATGAATATAAGCAGGTTCATACAGATGATTATATTCTGGAAGATGGACAACACGAAGGAATAGTTAGCGAAGAATTATGGCAAAAAGCTCACACAAAACGTATGGCAACAGGAATTAAGCAGCCGTCCAAAATTGGTAAGGACAGGTCGCATCTGTTGACGGGAATATTAAAGTGTCCTATTTGTGGAAGCTCAATGTATACGAATAAACACGCGTGGACGAATAAAGATGGCACATACAAAGAAGTTTACTATTATATTTGCGGTAGGAACAAGCAGGAGCGAGGGCATCATTGTGATTACAAGGCATCGCTTAGAAAAACAGACATTGAACCACTTGTAATTGAAGCTGTTAAAGAATTGGTAAGTGATAAATATTTTGCAAAAGAGATAGAAAAGCGTATTGGCGTACAGACCGATACCACTGCTATTGATAAGGAACTTGCCAATTATGAGAGCAAGCTGAAAGAAGTAGATTTGAATAAAGCCCGTCTGGAACGAGAGATTGATAATCTGCCTATTGATGCTCGTTTCAGAGAAAGAAAAATCCACGACATGACATTAAGGCTTGATGGATTGTATGATACGATTGTCGAGTTGGAAGAACGGATTGAAGATGCAAAGCTGAGAAAAAGTTCTATCGAAATGGAAACAATCACTCTGGACAATATTTACAAGCTTATGCTGAATTTCGGAAAGCTCTATGATATAATAAGTGACGAGGAAAAGAAAAGCCTTATTACTTATCTCATAAAAGAAATTCAGATATATCCAAATGGGGAGTCAGAGCAGCCTTTGAAGTCAATAGAGTTTAATTTCCCAATATATCGGGATGGTCAAGAGGTAAGGCGGCTCTTGTGGGAAAAAGGTAATACCGTTGAAACTGTCGTGAAACTTGTGCGGAAAATCAAGGATTCTGAGGAAATGTAAGGTTGAAAATAGGCTTTTTGCCTACCTCCTGCCTACCCTTTTTTAAGATGGTAGGCAGGATTTTTCTTTTTATGAAGTGGCTTGCGTGAACAGCTTCACAGCATCGTCCTTCATTTTGTCCGTGTTAAAGACGTAGCGCTCCATAGTGGTTTTAAGATCTTTGTGCCCCAGTCGTTCCATTACAGTCTTAGGTTGTGCGCCGCTCTCTGCCAATATGGTGCCGTGGGTGTGACGCAGGCAATGGCTGTGAAAGAATGGGTTCTTAAGTTCCTTATGAATCACCCTGGCACAGTATTTGAATGTCTCAGGCGTGAGCAGTTCCCCGTTTTCACGGGCTGACAGTGGCATGATCTCCGGAAAGTCCACGGAGATATCAGCAGAAGCCTGTACAATGCCGTTATCCGGCTTCAAATAAGTCTTGATGAAGTATTGCCCGTACTTCATCTGATTGAGCTTCCTGGAGTGGATTTCGGCTCTCAAGGCATCCATATATACCGGATCAATGCGGATATCACGCACGGAATTATATTTTGGTGCCCGGTAATACCAAGTCTTCCCCTCTTTTGCCAACTGGTGTCGAATGTGCAGGGTGTTTGTGTCAAAGTCAATATCCTGCATCAGATCAATGCCGTAGGTTTCGCCGATCCGTGTGCCGCAGTGATAGCCGGTCAGGATCGGAAGATAGAAGATGCTTCCCTCCGGGAATCTTTGCAGGATCGCCTTGTAATCATCCGGACCGCAGATATACTCTGTATGAGCTTTGCGGTCTTCCGGTGTGATGATCTTGGGTACATTCACATATATACAGGGATTCCCCTTGATATACTGGCACGGCTGCACGGCGTAGTTGAGAGCGCCAGACAGGCAGCAGAGTATATTTTTCACCATGCTCTGGGAGTATCCCTCGTCCTTCTTCTTATCAATCCATTTCTGTATGATATCCGGTTCCAGAGCTACAAGGCGGTATTTCCCCAGATCCGGCTTGATGTGACTCTCGATCTTCCGCTTGTAATCCTGCTTTGTATTGTAAGACAGGTTGCGCTCGACATAGTGTTGATACCAGTAGTCAAGGTAGTCTGCTACGCTGATCTCTGACGGTCGGAAGAGCCGCCCAGCGCTTTCATATTCTGCTTTGGCTTGGGTTCCGGCAGCGATAGCTTCCGCCTTGGTGCGGTATCCTCCCTTTGAGATCGGCTGCCGCTTGCCACCGATCCGGGCACCCTCAAAAGACCATTCCCATTTCTTACCGCGTTTTCTTGTTCGTAATTCTCCCATGTTATCTTCTCCTTTTCTTGTCGGCCAGGGCGTGGATCAGGAGATGATGTAATTCTGTTTCGGGACTCTATTCGGTGTCTTTGCGGTATTCAGGGATCTTGGTTAATTCTTCGGTTCTTTTTCGTGCTTCGCTTTTCCCTGTTTCATTTAGAATACGATAATCTTGAAGTAAGCCGAGTTCATCAAGAGGTAAACCATATTGTAAATCATTATTAACTTCATCTGCTGAAAAACTATTCCAGTCTGGGTTTAATTCCCCTATCGTAACATCAAGGGCAGCTGCTATACGGCGCAGCTGTTCTAACTTTGGCTTTCTTTCGCCTTTTTCCCAGTAGTTTATTGAAGACTGAGCTACTCCGGCCTTTTTTGCAAGGTTTTGTTGAGAAAAGCCTTTTTTTAGACGTAACTCTTTTAATTTTTCTTGAAAATTCAAAACTTTCACCTCCACATAATGACTATAGCATAAAAATGTAAAGAAATAAATCACTTTTGTTATTGACGAGTAATCTTTTTTGTGATAAATTAAAATCACATAAGTGATTGAATGGAGGTGATGAAATGGGTTTGATGATTGAGGAACAAGAAACACATATAAATTTTAGCCGCGGAGATGAACGGGCTAAGATTTATACCAGTGATCCCCACTACCATGACGAAATTAAACAAGCTTGTTGAATTACAAGGAACAGAATGGAAATTAGAGGGTGTTACAAAACTCAAATCTGGGGAGATTATCGGCAAAACTTATTCTTGTCCTGTTTCTCTTATTTCGTTCCGTAAAAAGAGGGTGCAAAGAAATCTGTCAGAGGAACAACGGCAGGAAATCGCGTCTAGATTTCGTAATTCAATAAGTATGCGTAATTTTGGAGATAAGCAGGCCTTAGACGAAGAGTTAACCAGTAAAACAGATTAAATTTAAAAATTCCAATAACTACAAGGAGGATAAAAGAAGAATGAGAATCAACAGAATCAAGCTTGTTACAGAGATGGCGCGGCAGGATATGACACAGCTTCGGCTCGTGGAGATGTCCGGCGTGTCCAGAGCAACGATCAGCGGCATCCAGAACGGGCGGTCATGCTCCAGCAGATCAGCCGTTAAGATTGCGGATGCGCTGAACGTACCACTTGAAACATTATTAGAAGATTAACACACCGGCCAGGGCGTGGATCAGAGGATGATGAAAGGAGAAAAGAATGGCAGTACAGGAGTACAAGCCGATCTATTCAGCAAAAGAAGTATCAAAGATATTACAGGTCAGCATCAATACAGTGTATCAGCTTATGAACCAAGGGAAGCTCCCTTATTTGGTGCTGGGTTCAAAGAAGATCCGGGGGAGCGATCTGGAGCGGTTCATTGAGAAGTACCCGTCAGAGAAGGTGGAAACAACAGAGCAGGAGGCACGCGGAGCATGAGTATTGTTATCATAACCAGGAGATGTGAAAGAAACGAGGTAAAAGATTAATGGCAGCAGAAAAAAGATTGTTCTGGTTACAGTTAAAAAATACTTACTTTAACCAACTATCTCAAAAGAAGATGCGTAAGCAGCCGCAGGGCCTTGAAATGCAGGTTATATATTTACGAATGATGCTTTTGAGCTTGGACAACAAAGGATATATTTTTTATCAAGGGGTTTATGATTCCATTGAAGAGGAACTTTCTGAGGAATTTAATGAACCGCTTGATCTTGTGAAACAAACCATAGATTTTCTTATTGAAAATAAAATGGCGAAAACGGATCAAGGAGATGATAGTTTATTTATCCCAGAAGCATTGGAATGTACAATCAGTGAGGGTGCATCAGCTGAACGAATGAGAAGAAAGCGTGCTAGAGATAAAGCGTCACAAAGTGACGGTAATGTGACAGGGAGTGACACATATAAAGATAAGAATAAAGTAAGAGAAGAAAAAGAGTTAGAAAACACTCTTTTTAATTCTCTTACTCTTAAAGAAGGGGGTACGCTCCCGCCTTCTGCTGACGCCGGCGGTTCGCCCCCCTTTACTCTTATTGATTGTCAGGAGTGCGCGGACGAAGGGAAGGTCAATCTTTCGGAAGATGGAATCATGGCGTTTTATAACCGAATGGAAAAAGACGGATGGAGAATAAAAGAAAATCCAGTGGAAAATCTGTTAAAGGCTATGAGAGGTTTTGCGAAAAATCATAAGAGGTACCAGAAGAAAAAAGAGGAGAATAAGGAAGTGAAAGAAAATATGCAACAGAATGAAGAAGATCAAGAAACGGAGGATATAACGAAAGAAGAGAAATTTGACCCGACAAATATAGAAATGATTAAGGAACGATTAAAGAAAATGTATGGTGAAAATATTATTGAAGAAGAAGGATTGACGAAGGACCAGCTATTATGTATGGGACAGGAATTGATATAAAAATGGAAGCCTCTATATGTAGAATTATCAGGAAATATTTAGATGAAAAACAGATTGATGAAAATTATAGAACAGCATGTGCACTGATTTCATCAAAAGGACAAATTTATGATCCTAAATTCAAGATGGATGAAATTGTAAAGGAGTGCCGAAAGATGGCATTAAAACAAATCCCAAAAGAAGAGTTTACAAAACTTCAAATTATACATATACGCCAGAAATGGGAGATTGAGAAATGGTAAAAAACAAATGAGCTCAACGTTTTTTGAATGAGAGATAGAACTGCTTAAAGAATTATTAAGATTAGAAAAGGAGAAGCAAATGCATCACACAAGGAAGGAGAGCCAGAAAAATGAGCACGAAAGAATCAGATAGTAGGTTTCTTGTTAGCAGGAACGGAATGATAGAGCCGAGACGGCAGCGGGACAAGAACAAGGCAAAGATGTTTCAGTTTATGAAGACGAAAAAGGGAGTACGTAGAAAATGACAGAATTTGAACAGGTGCAGATTGAACAGCTTGACCGGATAGCATGTGCACTGGAAGACATCAACGAGAGCTTGAGTGCCCTTGTTGCGTGTGTATGCGAGGTTCCAATGACCTCTTACGCTCCCGGATATACATTCTTCCGGATCGGCGGAAGCGTGGATACTGACACATTATAACAAAATAAGCCCCATAGGGAAAGGCAACTCTCTACAGGGCAGCACGGCCGGAGCCATGCGGTAAACTACCAGTTACATAATAGCATGGATCTTCCGGGGAAAGGAAGAGGAAAGATGAAATTTGAAGTAATAAACGAAGAATTGAAAATAGCAGCCTGCGGGATTGCAGATCTGACAATGGAGCAGGTGCACAGCTTTTTGAGACAGTGGGAAGATGGCGCGAGCATCGGAACACTCAGCCTGTTTTATGACAAGGAAAGTGGCTATGTAGTACTGAATCGGGACAACGAATATTACAAGATGTATCTGGATATCGCAGAGGCTTATCTGGGAGCAAGTGTTGAAAAACGTGAGGCAGTAGAGAAAGAAGTGCCGGAGGGGATGCGTCAGACTATTCTTGTCCTGAAGAACTCGCTTACATGGCGGAAGACTGATAGAGACATTTATCAGGCTAAGAAAAATTATATCAATAATTTGGACCGCATAACCATTGGTGAGATTATCAGAGAATCTGGTGATAAGGCCGGCGCAGCATATATCGCTTTCCGATATGGAATGATATGTGGCAAGCGCGCTGAGAGAGCCAGAAGAAAGAAAACAGCGTAGAGAATCACTACCTCTGCCCTCCTGTGATGGTGCTGCAACATCGATCCAGGCGGCAGGGGATCAGATCAGGGAGTTAACGGCGCTCCGGCGTGTGGCAATACTGCCGGAGCATGAAAGAATAATAACCGCCCTCCTGTGAATGATACGCCAATATCGGCAGCAGGCGGCGGGATGGAAGGAGGAAGGCACATGAGCGTAAAGATTAGAGTATCGTATACCGACGATGAAGAGCTGGCCGGAGTGATCCGGCTGCTCTCTCCTGCGGTGAAGTCGTGGAAGGTGGCAAAGCGACAGGAGAGTACCTACAGGAACGCATACATATATTTGCACCCTTTTGGCAGAACAAACGAAGAAGGAAAAGGGTGCAGTAGCCGGATCAGCAGAGAGCAGGAAAAGGAACGCCAAAAAAGAGCGTTACCGTTCGCAACGTTACTTGAAGCACGAGCGAAGCCCGGAGGAAGCAAAGAATGAAGAAATCGAATCTTATACCGAACAGCGAGCGAAGCCCGGAGGAACTGCGGGAGATGGGGAGAAGGGGCGGGATTCAGAGCGGAAAGAGTCGCAGAAAAAAAGCTCAGATTAAAAAGAACATGAAGATTCTTGCGACAATGTTGATGGAGTCGGACGAATGGAAAGATCTCGTAGAAGACTTGAAAAAGCGATTGCGTGAAAGATGATAATTTGATATAATTAATACAGAACAAATAGAGCAGTACCGCACCGATATGCTTCCTTTCTCATATCGGTGTAAGCCTGTAAATCAAAGGCGTGGGAAATGACTAAGCGCAATAATGCGTTGAGTTGTTTCCTGCGTCTTTTTCTATTTGTTCGATTCCTTCCCCTTTGATTTCAGTAAGAAAATTAGCCCGACAGGGCGTAAAACATGGAGGTAAGAACATGGCAAACATGGAAAATAACACAACAGGAAGCACCCAGCAGGGGACGCTGCAGGGCAATGGTGAAGGTGTGCAGAGCGCACAGCAGAACCAGCAGCAGGAAAGAACATTCACCCAAGACGAGGTGAACAGAATCGTGCAGGAGAGGCTTGCACGGGTAAAGGCGTCCCAGGAGCCAGATGAGCGTGAGCTTGCATTGCAAACGCGTGAAAATGCGCTGTATGCACGCGAGAAGGTGGCGGAATTCGGGCTCCCGAAAGAGCTTGCGGATGAGCTGAATGGAATGGATAAGGCAACTGTTGACAAATGCATAAAGATTATAGCCCCATTCGCAAAGAAAGCATCTGAGCCGATCTTGAACGCCGTAGGACCAACTAATGGCGGGGGTATGGATACATCAGATAGCGCGATCCGGGCGGCTATGGGGCTCAAAAAGAAATAGGAGCGTGAAACATGGCTATTGAATTAGTAACAAAGTATCTGCCGTATGTGGATGAACTTTTTGCGGCGGAAAGTAAGAAGTCGCTTCTGACTAATAATGATTTTGATTGGACAGGAGCGCATACAGTAAAAACATATAAGATCGGAACCACTGCAATGTCAGATTACGATCGTGCAGGGACCGGATCAGGGGCAACCGGATCACGTTATGGAACGATCGGAAACCTTAGCGCAAGCACCCAGTCCCACGTTATCACAAAGGATCGTTCTTTTACCTTTGTGATCGACAAGCTGGACTCTGATGAGACAGAAGGAACGCTTGAGGCGGCTTCTGCACTGGCACGTCAGCTCCGCGAGGTAGTTGTTCCTGAGGTTGATTCCTATGTGTACGGAAAGATGTGCACAGGAGCCGGGACGAAGCCCGCAGCATTAACGCTGACAGCGGATAACATTTATACCGAGATTGTCAAGGCAACTACGGCCCTTGATGATGCGGAAGTAAATGAATCGGGGCGTGTGCTCCTCGTTGTGCCGGAAGTGTATCAGCTTATGAAGCAGAGCAAGGAGATTGTTCTGAATACCAATGTAGGCGAAGATATGCGGTTGAAAGGCGTGATCTCAAATCTGGATGGTATGAACGTAGTAAAAGTATCATCTAAACGTGTTCCGGAAAACTTCGGTTTTATGGTAGCGCATCCAGTTGCAACTGTGGCGCCGACCAAACTGGCGGACTATAAGACTCATCAGGATCCGCCAGGAATCAGCGGTTCTTTGGTGGAAGGCCGTATCGTGTATGATGCGTTTATCCTGGATAATAAGAAGATGGCAATCTATTACCAGGAGAACAAGGCAACAGAATAATTTGATCAAATACCCTGGACGTTTCCATCCTTGCGTCTGGGGTATTTTTGAAAGGTGGCATATATGATGGACAATGAACAGCTTGTGGCCCGGATCCAGGGCGGAGACAATGAGGCGGAGAATATGCTGCAGCTCTGGCAGCAGAATACCGGATTTATAACTATGTTGGCCAGAAGGTACTCAGCAGGTGCAGAAATGGAGGATCTGGAGCAGGAAGGATATATTGCTCTTTGTGAGGCTGTCAGACATTACGATTCGGATCGAGGAATGTCTTTCATCAGTTATGCTGCCTTTTGGATCAAGCGCCGGATGCGTGTCTGCGTAGATCATAATCAGACAGTGCGCTTGTCAATTAATGCTGGGGACGAAGTACGGCAGTATCAGAAAATTTTCCGTCAATACCAGCAGGAATACGGCTGTGATCCATCTGATCGGGAGCTTTGCGGCTTTTTGTGTGTGAACGGAGAAGAACTTGACAAGATCAAGAAAGCGGCTCAGATGGGGCAGATACGAAGCCTTGACGAGCCAGTCCAGGGAGTGGACGGGGATATCAGCATCGGGGACACGGTTCCATCTGGTGAGGATATGGAGGAGGACATAATCCGGAAACTGGATAAGGAAAAGATGAAGAGAACCTTGTGGGTAGCCGTGGATCAGCTTCCTGGTGATCTGCCCGCTGCCGTTCGCCTCAGATACGAGGACGGCTTGACGTTGGAAAAGACCGGAAAGCGACTTGGAGTAAATCGGGAGAAAGCGCGCCAGCTTGAAAGTAAAGCAATGCGGATACTGAGGCAGCCGCATAGATGCAGAGCCTTTCGGGCGTACTATGAGGAGTATCTGTCAGCGGCGCCGATTCATCACGTAGGAGTCAGCAGATTCAAGACAACATGGACCAGTGAAGTTGAATTGGAGGTGTTGGGATATTGATGAAGAATCACGAAGGGTATCACGATCCGACAGCCGGGAAGGCGATCAGGCGAGCAGACAGGGCGAAGAGGAGACGAACCAGACCAAAAGTGGATCGGTTAACCTATCGGATCGGAGAGGTTACGGGGTTCCTGGCGATACTGAAATAGTATATTGTACATGGTTTGTGCTTGTGGTAGTATATAGAAAGGAACAACCGCGTTGCAGGGTGGCTGACCTCTATTCTACATAGAATGGGGGTGGTGCTGATGGACAATAAAAATCATTTTGATTTTAAAGACCTTATGGCCTTTGGAATGTTCATTTTGGCATTGCTGACATTCGTTTTTACGTTTATCAGATAATGTTTTAAGCATAGAAAAACCACCCCGAAACTTTGGCGAGTGATGAGGTGGCATTTTCTATGTTCATTCTTTAACTGGTCAACCACTTTGTGGGCGGTTGTTCCTTTTTCTATTTACAATATAGCACATTGGGTTTTAATGTTCAAGGGGAAATTGGCGGTAGGCATTGCCTACATTTTGCCTACCATGAATAAAATTTACCTTGTTATTCCCAGTTTAAATCTGTGATTTAGAGAGAACGGTACTCTGAAAAATACTTGTAGTTACTGCATTTTCCGTGATTGTGTGTTAAACTGTGATATACGATATAAACGATGTTCTACATACGGTGCATGTCGAGACGGTTGTAATGCTTTCCCACAAAAAGCCAGATAGTCATATCAACGTAAAAGTCGAGTTTGGGGAGGGAGAAGGTAAAGTTCCGTTAAAGGAAATCTCTGAAAGAGCAGAAGCCTATAAGCCGAAAGAGCGAGTTACCTACAAAATGATGAAAGAGTACATAGAAGAAAAATATGGATTCAAGGTGCATACCGCTTATATTGCAGAGGTTAAGAGAGATTTAGGCTTGCCGATGTATGATGCCCCTAATGCGGTAGAAGAATTGAAACAGCCGAGGAAACATCCGACAGCAGAAAAAGTAGAAGCAATCAAAGATGCTTTGAAGCATTTTGAGATTATTTCGTAATATAAATGGGAAGGAGAAACTGATGAGAAGGTTTATTTATCTGGATACTGATACATTGAATTCTTATCTGGCACAAATATTTGATGGATTGATTCAAAGTGAAGATTCAGAAACGCAGCATCAGAAAAAAGTGAATAGGCAAAATTCTGTTACGACTAGCCTTGCTGGGAAAATAGCTTTCAAACTATTTGGAAAAGGAGTAGATGCAAATGCTCAAGCAACGTATCAACATTTGAAAACAGTTGCTGATGACGAAATGGTTCGAGATGTGCAGACAAAGATAATGCATGATAATGCGTTTGACCAATTTATGAATTATTTACATGAGCATAATTTGTTAAATGGGACAGATGTTGGTGATTTCCTTATCGTAAAAGACAAATTTTATATTTTTGATATTGCGTTTTATCAAAAACTGTTTGTAAAAGATGGATTTGTTGATATGCTTACACAGATTCAAGATATGAATACAAGAAAAGAGGCAGAAAAACAAACAGAAGAATTTGCAAGAGAACAGCGCCGAAGTAAAATTGTACAAGGTAAAGTAAATGAAACGGTACAAGAAGCTCTAGATAAAAATCATGAAAATTGGGATTCATTAAAAAAGATGGTTGAAATGTTGGCCGCTATTATTCCATATCCGAGAATACTGTGTATTTCGAATTATGCTGTGGTTTTAGATGAAAAATTTATGAGAGATAATATATCAACAGCAGCTTTTAAGTACGGTGGAAAAATAACTGTTGTAGGGTATATTACGAATAAAGTCATGGCTCAGGCTAATTCCCCAATTTCAACTTTCTCAGGAATAGGAAATTCTATGAACACATTGACGAAATTATTCTTTGAAAATATAGATGAGATGTATATTGTGCATCCGGTTGCAATTTATTATGATGATTGATATAAAAAGGGGAGCTTTTTATGAATCAAAATTTCTATGAAGGAATCAAAAATATTTTAACCACAGCTAGAAATAAGGTCTATCAGACTGCCAATTTTGCAATGGTTGAAGCCTATTGGAATATTGGGAAATCTATTATAGCGGAACAAGGCGGTAATGAAAAATCAGAGTATGGGTCAGGTTTATTAAAAGAATTGTCAAAACAAATGACACAGGATTTTGGTAAAGGATTTACCGTTGCAAATTTGAAGAATATGCGACAATTTTATTTGAAATTTCCAAACGGCTACGCACTGCGTAGCGAATTGAGTTGGACGCATTATCGCCTTCTAATGCGAGTAGAGAATGAAAATGCACGAGAATTTTACATGCAGGAAGCTGTAAAATCTCAATGGAGTACAAGACAGCTTGAGCGTCAGATAAATTCCTTCTTTTATGAAAGGTTATTATCCAGTAAAAATAAAGAGCAGGTTGCAGAGGAAATACAGATGTTAGAGCCGATGAAGAAACCAGAAGATGTCATCCGTGACCCATATGTATTAGAATTTCTTGGCCTGACACCTAATGATGATTTTTATGAAAGTGATTTAGAACAAGCGTTAATTACACATTTACAGAAATTTCTTTTGGAACTTGGCAGAGGATTTTCATTTGTTGCAAGGCAGAAAAGAATAACATTTGATGGACGGCATTTTAGAATTGATCTTGTATTCTATAATTATATTTTGAAATGTTTTGTTCTGATAGATTTAAAGGTTGGGGACTTAACACATCAGGATTTGGGGCAGATGCAGATGTATGTTCATTATTATGAACGAGAACTTATGAACGAAGGGGACAATCCACCGATTGGTATTGTATTATGTGCAGATAAAAGTGAGTCAGTAGTTAAGTATACGTTACCTGAAAATGAAACACAGATTTTTGCGTCAAAATATAAATTGTATCTACCAAGCGAGGAAGAATTGCTGCGGGAATTAAAACAGGAATATCAAGCACTGGAATCCATCAAGACGGTGGAAGAAAATATTGGTAGTGAGGAGTAGATTTTGCATCAAAAAAGTGCAAAATTGAAGAAATCTATATTTTGTGGGAAAAGGGTTGCACGAACAGTATTCGTACTGCAAAAATATTTCTCATATTTCCGTGATTTTGTGGGGATATGTTTTGATTTGATACACACGTGGAGACGGTTGTAATGCTTTCCCACAAAAAACCCGACAGTCATATCAATGTAAAAGTCGAGTTTGGCGAGGGAGAGGGCAAAGTGCCGCTAAAGGCTATTTCTGAAAGAGCAGAAGCTTACAAGCCGAAAGAGTGAGTTACCTATAAGATGATAAAGGAATACATAGAAGCAAAATACGGCTTCAAAGTACATACCGCTTATATTGCGGAGGTAAAGAGAGATTTAGGCTTGCCAATGTACGACGCTCCCAATGCGGTGGAAGAATTGAAACAGCCGAGGAAGCATCCAACGGTGGAAAAAGTGGAAGCGATAAAGGATGCATTGAAGCATTTTGAAGTCAACTAAACCCACGAGTGCATCATTAAGAATAGTGCTACAATAGAAAAGTTAGAAGCAATGTGATACAATGAATAAAAATCATTGAAAGAGAAGTATTACTTAAATTTAAAGAAAGAGAAGGGATTAGGGGGATTTATGAATGAATATTGTTGGACAAGTGATTAATGGATATCTATTTGAAGAAGCACTCGGAAGTGGGAGTTTTGGTGCTGTATATAGAGTATCAAAAGAAAATAATGTATATGCTGCAAAAGTTTTATCAGAAACCTATATTTTAGATGAATTTAAGAATGAACAAAATCGAATCACAAGAGAAATAGATGTTTTAAAAAATGTAAAAGGAGAAAATCTGATTAAATATCAGGAAGATTTTTACTTTAAAAATGAGTTTGGCATAATGGAATATGTCATAGTAATGGAATATTTTCAAGGAAGGACTTTAAGAAGTTTTTTAAAAAACGATGTTGAACTGGAAACGTTGATTCGCATATTTGTAAGCGTATTGTATGGTGTAAGAGATTTGCATAATACTATTATTGAAAATGCGGGTATTATTCATAGAGATTTAAAGCCAGACAATATAATGATTGATGACAATCTAAATGTAAAAATAATTGATTATGGTTTGAGTAAAATTATAGATTTTTCCTCGATAACATCAACAGGGACCCAAATTGGTTCACCGCTATACATGTCTCCAGAACAATTGAAGGATAGCAAACATATTGACTATAGAGCAGATATATATGCTTTGGGAATAATTTTATATGAAATGCTGACTAAAAATATTCCCTATAAAGCTTCAACATTACCTGAGTTATTGATGAAAATTCTGAATGACCCTATCATACCACCAAAACAGTACAATCCAAGTATAAGTGATGGGTTGGAAAATATTATATTTAAGGCAACGGCAAAGGAACCATTTGCACGCTTTCAGACAGTTGATGAATTCATAGATGCATTTGATAAAAAGAATATTCAAGAAGAATTAGTAACTGTAGGAAAATATTATGCGTGGGTGTATCGAGAAAAAGATGTTACAGAACAATTTGAGAAAGTTAATAAAGCAGATATTATTTATCCTATTCATGTTCAAAATTGGATGAAAAGATTACATTTACATTTTGCTAATAACAATTTTGAGAATGTAATAATTGATCCATCGACTCAAAGATTGTCTTACGTTGCGTTTGGCAATACAAAAGGGCTTATAGAATTGCCCTATGCGCCAGAAAAAGGCGTAATTTCCTTGGAATACTTACATAATCCTCAGAAACGAAAAGAGTATATTGATAAATGGTATGCGGCGGTTTCGATAGGGCAGAAATTAATTTTACCGTATCATTATATAAGTAATACTGATTATTCTGTAGAAAAAGTTGATGATTGGATTAGAATGAATATTCAATTGATTGATGAAAGTTCACAGGTGGTCGAGGAAGGAAAAGAAAAATATGCAATGATATCAATTGGGCTTGGGCATTTGGTTTTTCAAGCCGATAAGATATTATCATACTTTGTTCATGCGAAAGTAGATGGCTTTATTGTGCAAGTTTCGGATATGAAACAGTTAAATGAGCAATCATTAGGGAGTTATCTTGAATTTATGGTTAATTTGCAGAAATATACAAGTAGACCTGTTATTGCTTTGAAAGTTCCAATACCTTTAGGATTAACATTGATTGCTAAGGGGATACATGGTTTTTCACTTGGATTGTCAAGTATAGATTATTTCGATGAGCAATACATAAAGGAAGAAAAAGATTCATTCAATTTATACTCAAAATTCTATTTTCCACAAGTATTATCTTTTTTGACTTATCCGAAAAAGGATACGTTTGCATTTGAACAAATATATAATTATTTTGGTGGATGTAACTGTAAGTGGTGTAATGGTAAAACGGCTATTGAAATAGGTACTGGAGATAAAGGAGTACAGTTGCATCACTGGCAAATGATGATAGAAGAAGTGGATAAATTTAATCAGTATGAGGGAGAAGAACGTATTGCTTATTTAAGAGAACGTATTGATGTCGCACTGAAAAATTTGGACTCTATACCAAAGGAAATTATGGGAAGCCAAAAGAATACGGATTATTATAAGCTGTTAAAGAATTTAAAAAAGATAGTTTAATTAAGTTGAGTAGGTGGAATTATGTTTGTAAACGAAAAAGAATTGGTGGAAAAATTGGTTCTTGATTTACAAGAAAGATTTGGGACTCAATATATTGTCAGAGAACTACGAGGAGGAAATAATATTGCAGATATTGTTTATACAACGGACATAAATAGAAGCAATATTGTATTTGATGAGTATTTTAATGCATATTACTATTTTAACGGAATTTATAATCATAAAAAAATAAGTCTGGATGAAATGAAAATTTCAGATGAAAGGGTGAACAGGAAATTTTACCATTTTCTTCGTGAGTTAGAAAATCTTGGTTATATTAAAATTAGTGGTAATTACATTACTTCTGTAAAAAAAATTGATGCCGTTACTAAGAATTTTATTGCTGTAGAAGCGAAAATTTCTGACTGGAAAGCTGGATTAGAGCAAGCCGTTAGATATAAACAATATGCAAATGAAGTATATGTTGCATTAAGTTCTGAATATGTGCAGAAAGTTGATAGGCAAAAATTTAGAGATTTAAACATAGGTTTGATGAGTGTGTCTCATGGAAAACTTAAAATATCTATTAGAGCTAAAAAACAGCCAGTAGAGAAGTTAGATATTCAATATTATATTGCCGATAGATTTTTAAAACAATTAAAATTATCAGAAATGTTAGAATAGTAGAGAAGAAAACAATACAGAGTAATTGGCAATTGTGCATTGGAAGCTGGTAAGTCAGAAGAAGATATTGATGACGTGAACGAAGATTAAATTCTGAATCAGAGTGATGTAGAATTTATATTTGTTGTATATTTGTGGGAAAAGGGATGTACGAGCAGTATTAGTACTGTATAAACATTGTCCATATTTTCGTGATTTTGTGGGGATATGTTTTGATTTGGTACTCATGTCGAGACGGTAGTAAAGTTAGTGAGAAAGGGATAATGAATCAGTTTCGAATGTTATGAAGTGGGGAAGATGATGAATCAAGATAAGAATGAAAATTTGGAAATCTTGTTGACGGAGTACCGTACATTGAAAGATGAAGAAAAGTCTATCTTTTCTTTTCAATTTACTATTATCGGAGTTTGGCTTACATTTTTAGGTGTTATGATAAATTCTCTTTTTAATCAAGTAAAAGAAATTCAGACGTATGTGTACTCGAACTACGATATTTATTCGGAAAATATAAATGAAATATTATCGAATTATGATATTATGCCAGGAAGCAGGGATATAATGGCGCTGCTCATTTCAATATTGATACCGGGAACATGCGCCCTTTTTGGTCTCCTTTGGCTGGATTTAACAACTAGATTTGTAAAAGAGGCACATTATATTTTTATTATAGAACATAAAATAAAAGCAAATTATCCATATTCAATAGGGTTCGATCATTATCTTTATAAAGAAACAAAAGATAAAAGAGGATTGAATAAGACGAACTACGTTTATTATTTCTTAATGTTAGGGGTTATGATTTTATGTCCGTTTCTTGTAATATGTTTTAATCATTACTTGGGTTATCTATATAATTTGACATGGATTCACAAAGTTGCTTTTATTATTATTGAAGTATTTACATTTTTTGTAAGCAGATTGTATGTAAAGAGAATTTTATCCTATGCGAACGAAAAGGATGCTGTCTATTGTCGGAAAGTAGAATAGTTACTGAAAAAAGCGTTCACAGATCTTACATCCTACCTTGCGGTACAAAGAGAACTGTGTTACAATAAATAATCAAATAAGAGAAAGCGATGAAGAGAACCAGTAGGTATCTGAAGTTGTTACAGAGAGTCCCGTTTGCTGAGAGTGGATACAAGGAAAGATATTTTGAGAATTCAAAGTTCCTGCAAAGGAATCGAATAACGCCTTGGAGCTGCATACCGACTGCATTGATTGGCAATGCTGAGACTATGATGGGAGCGCCCATTACAGCGCAGGAGTATCGATGGCTATCTGTACTTTTTCTGAGTCCGCATAGACGTCCGTACTTATCGAGGTTTATGTTGTGAGACACAGACGAACTGAGGTGGCACCACGGATTTGATCCGTCCTTGGAAACAGGGACGGATTTTTTATATTAGCTACCGCTTACAATTCGGGGATGTGTCTTTTGGCGTTCCCGTTAATGATGCTCAGAAATCCGTTCCGCTAAACTATTTTTTGAAAGGAAAGATGCAGTATGAGCAAAAAAAGTATGAAAATCAAAGAGTTGTTCTCAGGACAAGCAACGCAAATCGAGGGAGAAGTAACAGTTCGAGGCTGGATCCGAAACCACCGTAAGCAGAAGAATATGGGATTTATCGAATTATATGATGGAAGTTGTTTCAAATCATTGCAGTTGGTCTACACAGCAGAGCAAGATGCGGATGGGAAACTGAAAGGATTACGCAACGGCGCGTGCATTGAGGTAACAGGTATTGTACAACCCGGATTTCAAAAGGAGCTGATTGAGCTGAATGTGAAAGATGTTTTGCTTCTGGGTGACTGCACGGAGGACTATCCGTTACAGCCAAAGCGCCATTCGATTGAATTCTTACGGGAAAATGCTTATCTTCGGCCGAGAACGCGATTATTCCAGGCTGTATTTCGTGTCAGAAGTGTAGCGGCACAGGCGATCCATACCTATTTTACAGAAAGAGGATTTCTGTATGTAAATACTCCTTTGATTACCGCAAATGACGCGGAGGGGGCGGGAAATACCTTTACGGTCACGACGCTGGATATAGCCGATGTGAAATCCGGCGACAAAAAGACTTTTGAGGAAATATGTAAGGATGATTTTTTCGGAAGGCATGCTTCCCTGGCAGTGACCGGGCAGCTTGAAGCAGAAGTATTTGCGATGGCATTTGGCGATGTGTACACTTTTGGACCTACGTTTCGGGCGGAACATTCGAATACCAAGACTCATGCGGCGGAGTTCTGGATGATCGAGCCGGAGATGGCATTCTGTGATCTGGAACAGTTGATGGATGTGGAGGAGGATTTCCTGAAAACGATTCTTGTATATATTATAGAGAAATGCGATGATGAATTGACGTTTCTGGAAAACTTTACAAAACTGCCGCTCAGAGAGAGAATGAAGAAAGTGATACACTCCCAAATTGCCAGAGTGAGCCATAAGGAAGCAATTCGTATTTTGAGAGAATCCGGCGAACAGTTTGAGTTTGAACCAAAGTACGGTGAAGATACTGCCAAAGAGCATGAGAAATATCTTACGGAAAAACATTTCAAGGCGCCTGTCTTTATCTATGATTGGCCAAAGGACATCAAAGCATTTTATATGTATCAAAATGATGATGAACAGACAGTTGGAGCGGTAGATCTGCTTGTGCCTGGTGCTGGCGAACTGATGGGCGGCAGCCAGAGAGAAACAAGATACGACCGTTTGCTGGCAAGAATGAACGAACTTGGTATTTCCGCTGATAGTATGTGGTGGTATCTGAATCTGTGCAGATACGGCGCCTGTGAGCATGCAGGATTTGGCATGGGTTTTGAACGCTTATTGATCTATGTGACCGGGATGGAAAATATCAGAGACGTCATTCCATTTCACAGAACACAGGGAAACTGTGAATATTAACATTTGTTGTGTAAAGACGGATAGCTGCTAAAATGGAGGTAGAAATATGTTATTGGCAGAAAGGAGTTCGCAATGGTTCTACAAACTGAAAGATTGATTCTTCGTCCGTGGAGAGAATCGGACGTGGAATCCCTATTTCAATATGCAAGTGATCCGGATGTGGGGCCGGCTGCCGGATGGCCGCAGCACCAAAGTCTGGAAGAGAGCAAAGAGGTCATCCAAAATGTTTTTTGTGGGAAAGAGTGTTATGCGATATGCCTGAAAGAAGATGATATTGCTATCGGCTGTATCGAGCTGATGCTTAACGGCCATACAAATCTGACGACGCGGGACGATGAGTGTGAGCTGGGCTATTGGCTCGGTAAGCCGTTTTGGGGACAAGGCATGATGCCGGAGGCAGCGTCGGAGCTTATTCGCCGCGGCTTTGAGGATATCGGTATGGTCAGAATCTGGTGTGCTTATTATGCCGGAAATGAGAAATCAAAGCGTGTGCAGGAAAAGGTTGGTTTTCGCTATCAATGGACAACGGAAAATGTTGACGTTCCGCTCCTGCATGAAATTCGTACAGAACATGTGAACAGTATGACAAAAAAAGAATGGCTGAAACGAAACGTATAAGGAAGGCGGTGCCAATGATGTTCGAAATCCCTATTACGGAATTCAAGAATTTAAAAATCGGGAATATGGAAAATACAGATGCGGGAACGGGCTGTACGGTATTTCTCTTTGAAAAGGGAGCTCCGGCCGGACTTGATGTACGGGGAGGAGGACCGGCATCAGAAGAAAGTGAGTTGTTAAAGCCAATGGCGGCGGCGGAAAAGATCCATGCCATTGTGCTATCCGGTGGAAGTGCGTTTGGGCTGGAAGTTTCAAATGGAGTGAGGGAGTATCTGGAGGAACGAGATATCGGGTTCGATGTGGGTGTCACAAAAGTTCCTCTGGTCTGCCAATCCTGTCTGTTTGACCTGACTGTGGGGGACGAAAGGATTCGTCCTGATAAGAAGATGGGATATTGCGCTTGTGAAAATGCTGAGGTTTTCAACTATCAGGATGGAAATTATGGCGCAGGTACAGGCGCTACAGTCGGGAAGCTAAAGGGTATGGATTTCTGTATGAAATCCGGAATCGGAAGCTATGCGGTAAAGTCAGGCGCCCTGATGGCGGGCGCTGTTGTTGCTGTCAATTCGCTTGGAGACGTCTATGATTGGAAGACAGGTCAGAAAGTAGCCGGACTGTTAGCGGAGAACAAGAGAAGTTTTGGTGATTCTGAGATGGAACTGCTGAATATCAATGAAGTGATGGATAATAAATTCGTAGGAAATACAACGATCGCCGTATTTTTTACAAATGCCAGATTTGATAAGACAAAGCTTGGAAAGATTGCCGGAATGGCACATGACGGCTATGCCCGTTCCATCCGCCCGGTTCACACTACTGCAGATGGAGACAGTATTTATGCGGTATCGCTTGGCGAGGTCAACGCAGATCTGGATGTGGTCGGTACTTTAGCCGCAAGGGTGATCTCGGAGGCGATTATAAGAGCAGTGGAACATGCCGACAGTGCTTACGGATATCCGGCGGCGAGGGAACTGTTGACGAAGAAGTAAGCATTTTCGACCTATGTATTCAGGAGCCCACAGACGGGCTCCTTTCTCATTTCATAGGAAACTGCGTTCCTATGAAATAAAAAACGCTCCGTACGGATCGCGCTGCGGCGGAGTG
>OBXM01000959.1_pt1 | contig 21774 bp, 16 predicted proteins | sample 1538141 | NCBI WGS metagenome assembly OBXM01 (sample SAMEA2580153, study PRJEB22360) | human gut metagenome | biome: human gut; feature: human-associated habitat; material: faeces | place: Denmark | collected 2008/2010 | reverse complement strand
TAATATTTTAATAATTATAGAGACAGAAATAATAAAAAAATAAGATTTATTTGTGCATCATGCACAAATAATGGTAAAATAAATATAAAGGAAGTGAGTAAAATGGGATTTACGATTGAAGATGCGTTAGTACAAACTCAAGAGCAATATCATTTAAAATTGTTAGCTGGTCGTGAGGGCTGTTCAAATGCGATGAGTTGGGTTCACATGATTGAGGATACGACAATTATTCAACAATTATGGGGAAAAGAATTGGCAGTTACAACAGGTTTAGGATTTCAAAGTCACGATTCGTTATTTGATTTTATCAAGTGTTTGGTTAAATACCATAGTGTTGGATTAGTTATCAATACAGGTAAATATATATTTGAAATTCCTCAAGATATAATTGACTATTGTAATGAGCAGGATTTTCCGCTGTTAACGACACCCTGGGAAGTACACATGGCAGATTTAATTAAGGATTTTAGTATGCGCTGTTTATATTCACAACGAGAAGACAATCAGATTTCAAAATTATTTCAGAATGTTTTTACAACTCCTCAAGTTGTTGAGGAGGTTCGGCAGCAATTGTTAGGTGCATTTGATGTGGATGGTTTTTTTCAAGTTGTTTTAATTGGAATTGAAGATTCTGATCAGTTTGATGCAATTGAACGACGTAGAGTTTCTTTTCAATTGGAATTATGTTTTGAAAAAATACAAAGCCCATATACATTTTTTTGGTTTGATGGGTATTTTGTATTAATTGTAAATAATTTAGATCCGGATTCATTAGAGAAAATTACTGATAAAATGTATAAAAGAACAAAGAAGCGAATGCCTTCAAGATTTATTCACTTAGGTATTGGAACGCCAATGACAGATTTTAGACAAGTAATCTTAAGTTATAAACGAGCTCGAGCTGCAGTTGCAATGGCAGAACAATTTAAATATCCGATGATTCTTTTTGAAGAGATGGGAGTTTATCAAATCTTATTTTCAATCGAGGATAAACAAATTTTATCAGGAATGTATCAGCATTTATTAAAGCCTTTAATAGATTATGATCAAAAACATCATAGTGAATTAGAAAAGACATTGTTCTATTACTTGATTCATGATGGCAGTCAAGTAGCGATGGCCAAAAATTTATATATGCACCGAAATACGATTAATTATAGAATGACTAAAGTCAAGGAATTATTAAATTGCCAGTTAGATACATTTGAAGAAAAAATGCCATATATGTTAGCTTTATATATCAAAAAAGTCATTCAAGAAGATATTAACAAAGATAAAGATTTATTTGCTGCAATACAATAATCATAGCTAACAGTTCATATTAGATTTCTATGTTTCATTTTTTGACACAACCAAAAATTATATAGTATTTATATTTTTTTTAACTATGATAACTTTAAAGTGTTAAGAAATGAGGGATTAAATAATGAAATATTTATGTTTAGATTTTGGTGGCACCGGAGTTAAATATGCAATTATTGATGAAAACTTTCAGTTATATGATGTAAATAAAGAAAATAAAATATTTCAAAGTCATGATGAAATGATTACCTGGGTAGTGGATTTATTTAAAACTATACACATGAAATTATCCGGAATTGCGATTAGTTATTGTGGGGAAATGAATCCCTTTACAGGTTTAATAAAAAATGGTGGTAGTTATAGATTTAATGATAATAAAAATATTAAACAAATCCTTTGGAGTAAATGCCACGTACCAGTTTCGATTGAAAATGATGGTAATTGTGCGGCATTAGCAGAATTGTATAGAGGCTCATTAAAAGAAACGAGTAATGGGGCAGTACTAGTATTGGGTACTGGAGTTGGATGCGCAATTATTATTAACGGGGAATTATATTATTGTGTGTAATTATTATCATCGGCTTCGTTGTCTTTATGTCTATAGGAAGCGAATATTTGAATTGGGATTTAAATAATCCAGAGTTAGCTATTGCGGGAACTATACTCCATGGAATTGAATTTTTATTCGTAAGAATCGCACCATTTGTTTTCATCGGTTCTGTAATTGGCATTATATTTACTTACAAAAGAAATTAGTATTTAAGTATAATATGATAATTATTAATTGATCAACATAAGGGTTACTAGATGAATAAAAAGAAAATAAAGATTTTAGTTGCAATGGTGATTGTATTTATACTTGGAGTGTTATTGTATTTTAGAATGTCTTCTAATGATTTCAAAGTTTCTGATGATGAAATTGCAATGCATATTCAGTTAGATACTAAAGAAGATATAGGATTAATTGTATATGATTATATTGTAGATGGACATGAATATAGTGGTGGTATAGCAAATGCTGATAAATCACTAATTAGTCATGACTCAAAAGAAATTCAAGTATGGAATAAACAAGAATTAAATACTTCTTCTGATTCTGTTGATATTTCAATGAACTTTAGAATCATAACAGAGTATGTAGATCCTAATTATGAAAATATATATCCAAACGATATAACAAAAAATATTGAACTTCCTATATCATGGAATGCAAAGTTTGGAGAAGAATATTTTGTGCGCATTACCGGTGATAATCAAAATGGTTATATAGTAGAACTCAATAAATAGCTTTTTATTGAATAAGTTAATATTTATATATAAGCAGTTAGTCAATTATTGATTAGCTGCTTTTTTCATACCTAGAAAGGAGCTGTTAAAATGTATAGGATACGAAGTCCTACTGAAAAATTAAATATTAAAACCTATTATGCGATTGATAATTAAACATCAATCGCTTTTTTAAATTTAGGAGGTACAACATGGAAAGAGAAATGATTAATATTAATGCCAATCTCATCAAAGAGCCTGTATCAACAAGTTTCTTTAAAGATGGTAAGGAATCACAAGTAGTAAATTTTACGCTTGCTAAAGGCTATGGTAAAGGAAAGGAATATATAAACTGTGCAGTTTATGGTGACAAAGTAGATGTTGCTAAAACCTTTGCTAAAGGTGATTTTGTACATGTTTATGGATATTTCAATCATCGAATGAAAGATGGAAAGACTTATAAGAACTTTATCGTTCAGTCGTTAAACAAAATTGAAAAGAAAGAAAATTAGGAGGATTTGAAAATGGAGTTTTTCGCACAAGCAGTTAATGTTTTAAAGATTTTAGTAATGGCAGTTGGTGCTGGTTTAGGAGCATGGGGAGTTATTAATCTTATGGAAGGTTATGGTAATGATAACCCAGGAGCAAAATCACAAGGAATTAAACAACTTATGGCTGGTGGAGGAATTGTTTTAATTGGAATGAAGTTAATTCCTTTACTTTCTAATGTTTTGAGTTAAGGAGATTTGGTTTATGTTTGGTATTTTCGATAAAATTGAAGAGTTTTTTCAAGAACTCTTACTCGGAGGTATCCAAGCAAATCTTGAATCGATGTTTATCGACATAAATGATAAGGTTGGTGCAATCGCAACAGATATAGGTAAAACACCAATGGGCTGGAACTCAGATGTATTTACATTCATTAAAAGTATTAATGATAATGTCATCATTCCAATTGCTGGTTTAATTATTACAGCAGTTTTATGTATTGAACTTATAAACATGGTCATGCAAAAGAACAATATGCATGATACAGATACTTTTGAGTTTTTCAAATATATCATAAAGATGTGGATAGCAGTTTGGTTAGTATCCAATGCCTTTACATTTTCAATGGCAGTCTTTGATGTTGCACAAAATCTAGTAAATCAAGCGGCAGGAGTAATCAATACTTCTGCCGTTATTTCTGGAGAAGAAATAGTCCAAATGGTGGAAGGTTTAAAAGATAAGGGACTAGGAGAACTAGTTATGATCTTATTTGAAACTTCTATTGTAAAGATTGCAATTCAAGCTATGTCGATTGTTATTATGCTTGTAGTGTATGGAAGAATGTTTGAGATTTATGTATATTGTTCCGTTTCAGCAATTCCTTTCGCAACTATGGGAAATAGAGAATGGGGACAGATTGGTACAAATTATATCAAAGGTTTATTCGCCATCGGATTACAAGGCTTGTTCTTGATTATATGCTTGGGTATATACGCAGTATTAGTAAAAACAATCAATATTACAGATATTCACGCAAGTACCTTTATGATATTAGGTTATGCATTATTGCTTGGCTTAATGATGTTAAAGAGTGGAACACTTGCTAAGAGTATATTAAATGCACATTAAGGAGGGACTTAAATGATTGACACAAGAAAAATGATTATTCCTATTTCGGTAGTGGCAAGTGCAGGTGTCATTATTTCATTCTTGAATAGGAATAAAATAGCTAAATTAAATGAGAGAGTTGATGATACAAAAGAAGATGTTAAATCAGTATTACGATATCAAGAAGAACGCAATATGCAAATTCAATCAGAATTAGATGAATTGAAAGATGAGGTTTCATGTTGCTATGAACATTTTGAGGAATACAAAAAGATTGAAGATAATGGGAGGTAGACTATGAACGATGGTTATGTTCCAATTCCCAAAGATTTAAAAAAGGTAAAAACAAAAGTCGCATTTAATCTTACAAGAAGGCAGCTTATAGGATTTACACTTGCAGGATTTGTTGGAATACCAGTGTACTTATTTATGAGAAAGTTTATGCCTAATGATATCGCAATACTCTTTCTCATCATCTCAACACTTCCTATCTTCTTTGTAACTTTATTTGAAAAAGATGGACTTACCTTTGAAAAGTATTTTAAATACATATATTTGCACAAATTTTATCAGCCACCAACAAGGGTGAGAAAGGAGGTTTACCTTGAACAGAAAAAGAGAAATGCAAAAGCAGAAGCTAGAAGAAAATCAAAAGATACTAAAGGAAAACAAAAAGCATTTAAAGAAGGAAAAGAAACCAAAGAATAATCATGGCTCACTATTAGATTTAATATTAAAAACAGAGCCTAAAAAATATACAGTTGAAGATACAATCCCCTATCTAAGAATGTTAAAAAGTGGTGTTTGTCAGCTAGATGAAAAGCACTTTAATAAATGTATCTTATTTCAAGATATTAATTATCAACTTGCAGTAAAAGAAGATAAAGATTTGATTTTCAATCAGTTTGCCAATTTTTTAAATTCATTTGATCCAAGCGTGGATGTAGAGTTTTCATACATTAATCAACTGGGAAGAAATAGCGAACTGAAAGCAGTTATTCAAATTCCTGATAAAAATGATGGTTATGATGATATTCGTTTAGAGTTTCGTCAAATGCTTAAAAGTCAATTAGCTAAAGGAAATAATGGCTTGAAGAAATCAAAATATATTACTTTTGGTGTTGAAGCAGATAGCTTAGAACAAGCTATCGCAAAGCTAGAAAGACTAGAAATTGATATATTGTCCAATTTAAAAAGTATGAGTGTTAGAGCAGAAAGCTTAACTGGAGAAGAAAGATTAAAAATCTTACATGATGTGTTAAATCCAGATAAGCTTTTTTCTTTTACCTATAAAGACTTAAAACCAAGGGAAAGCACAAAATCATATATTGTTCCAGATAGTTTTAATTTTACACCTAGTAAATATTTTAAGTTTGGTAAATATATTGGTGCAGTTAGTCATCTACAAATACTTGCAAGTGAATTATCTGATCGAATGTTAGCTGAATTACTTGATATCGATGACAACACCAATATTTCATTTCATATCAAAGCAGTTGAGCAAATGGAAGCCATCAAGATGGTAAAAAGAAAGAACACTGACATTGATAAGATGAAGATTGAAGAAAATAAAAAGGCAATTCGCAGTGGTTATGATATGGATATACTTCCAAGTGATTTAGTGACCTATGGAGATAACATAAAAATGCTTTTAAAGGATTTACAAACAAGAGATGAGCGTATGTTTATCGTAACCATTGTCATTATGAATTTTGCAAGAACTGTGCAAAAGTTAGATACAACGATATCGCATATTTCATCAATAGCTAGTAAACATAATTGTAAGATAAAGCGATTAGACCACGCACAAGAACAAGGGCTTGTAAGTGTACTTCCATTAGGTGTGAATAGAATTGAAATTGACAGAGGGTTAGCTTCATCGTCTACAGCAGTTTTCTTACCATTTACAACAGAAGAATTATTTATCAATTCTTCAAACAGTCTGTATTATGGTCTAAATGCATTAAGTCATAATTTAATTATGGCAGATAGGAAGAAACTAAAGAATCCTAATGGACTAATACTTGGAACACCGGGAAGTGGAAAATCTTTTAGTGCAAAAAGAGAAATCTCTAATGCTATTTTAGTAACAGATGATGATGTGATTGTCTGCGACCCTGAAGGTGAATATGGAAGCTTAGTTAAACAGTTTAATGGTGAAGTCATCAAAGTAAGTGCTAAAAGTAAAGATTATCTGAATCCACTCGATATCAATATGAACTATGGTGATGGAGATGCACCATTAAAGGATAAAGCGAACTTTATTATGTCACTTCTTGAACTAGTCGTTGGTGGTAGTGGTCTAACTGCTGAAGAAAAGTCAGTTATAGATAGATGTTTACCACGCATTTATGAGAAGTACTTTGAAAATCCAATTCCTGAGAATATGCCAATCTTACAAGATTTATTTGATATGCTAAGAAATCAAGAAGAAAAGGTCGGCAAGAAGCTTGCAACAGAGATGGAAATTTATGTATCAGGTAGTCTTAATGTCTTTAATCATCAATCCAATGTTGATTTAAATAAGCAACTATTATGTTTTGATATCAAAGAACTTGGCACTCAATTAAAAAAGATAGGTATGCTCGTTATTCAAGACCAAGTTTGGAATAAGGTATCACAAAATAGGAATAAAGGTAGAAGTACACGATATTATATTGATGAATTTCACTTACTTTTAAAAGATGAACAGACTTCGCAATATTCGGTGGAAATCTGGAAACGATTTAGAAAATGGGGCGGTATTCCTACTGGTATTACACAGAATGTTAAGGACTTACTTGCAAGTAAAGAAATTAAAAATATTTTTGATAATACCGATTTTGTTTTAATGCTTAATCAAGCTACAGGTGATAGAGAAGTTTTAGTAAAGGAACTTAAAATATCTCAAGACCAAGAAAAATTCATTACTAACTCAAAAGCTGGACAAGGACTCGTTTTCTTTGGGAATACCATTGTTCCATTTGTTGATAACTTCCCTAAAGATACAATTTTATATCAAAAGATGACAACTAAACCTGAAGAAATGAGGTAGTGTCCTATGGCATATAAAATAAAAAGAGAGGACGATTATCGAAATAAGAGAATAAGCAGTTCAAGTAGGTTTCAAGACAAAATTCATGAAAAAACAAGTAAGCGTATCGACTCTAAATTAGATATCAATGAAGTTAAAGATGATAAAAAAATAATTCCACATTCCGCAGCTGATTATCAAACAGAAGTACAAGAAAATAGGATATATGATCCACTAGCTAGGGATTTAGATAATGATGGTGTTATTGATAGATACGACAGTGATTTTAGAGATAGTAATATTTCATATGAGTCCTTAGAAAATAGCAAATCAAAACTTCACAGTAAAAATAAAACGCTGAAACGGAAAAACTATTCGGATAAGCAGTTTACTAGAAGTGATAAAAATGACACTGATAAAGCAATAAGAGATAAGGGAAAGAAAAAACTCCTTTATAAAGAACATCATAAAGAATCACTCTTAGATAAAGGTGTTGATGTTTCAATGAGTGTCGGTAATGTAACTAGTAATTACTTAGCAAGTGATAACGATGATAATGTTGGTGTTAAATCAGCAGAAAAAAGTTTAAGGACAAGTTCTAAAATAGTCAGACAAGCAAAAGATTATTCAAGTAAGAGAAGATATGATAATCGTTATAAAAATAGCGATGGTGATAATGGGCTTCAAAAGAAACATTCAAAGCTAGAATTTAGACAAAATCTTGATGAGTTAAAGAAGCAAGAATCATATAAGGTATCTTCTAGTTATAAAAAGTTTCAAAAACGAAAACAGATGAAATCCGCTATTTATAAGCAAAATGAAACTAGGGTAATCGATCGAATAAAGGTTGCTTTTACAAATACACTACATAGCTCGAAACAGTTTATTGTAGCGAAAGCAAAACTTATTGCCATTGTGGTTATTTCGATAATCATCTTTGGAACATTTCTATTGAATTTTGCCAATGTCTCTATGGGAAGCTTTATGGAGTTTACTAGTTCAACCTTAACAACGACTTATTTATCAAGCCCAGATGTATTAAAAGAAATCAATCAGACTTTCTCAAATAAAGAAAATGTATTATATAACGAGATAGAAAATGTTGAATCGAATTATCCTGGTTATGATGAATACATTGTTAGGAAAAATGGCGATATTGGTCATAATGTCCATGAACTTTTATCCTATATAACATCAAGGTGTGGTGAAGTTAAAAGTGTTTCAGAAGTAAGTCCGTTACTAGATGATCTTTTTAATACGATGTACAGGCTTGAATATAAAGAAGAAATTGAAATTCGATATAAAACTATTGAAGAAACCAAAGTAGATGAAAATGGTAATGAATATATCGAAAGTCATGAAGAACCTTATGAGTATAAAAGGCTTATTGTAACTTTGCATAAAAAAGAGATGGATAGTATCGTTCGAGAAATATTTGCAACGCATCCAGATAATTTATCTCATTATGAAACATTATTCTTGACGCAAGGAAATATGGGTGAGCTATTTGGAAATACAGATCTTATTGAATCCAATGGTGGCATAGGTGGAGGTCAAGAATATGAAGCTTCTGCAGATGTTCAAAAGAAAATTGTGGATGCTGCCTTTATTACCCCATCCCCAGGACCTGGCTGGTGTGCAATGTGGGTTTCGCAAGTATATCAAAATGCAGGACTTGGCTATATTGGTGGAAATGCGAATGATATGTATCGTAACCATACTTTTACATCGGATCGTTCCAAACTTGAAGTAGGTATGCTTGTTGCAGTTGAAAGCAGCAGTAGTGGTGGGCAGGCAGGACTCATTTATGGTCATGTTGGAATTTATATTGGAGATGGTAAAGTCATTGATAATATTGGTCATATAAGAGTAACAACGCTTGATGATTGGATTTCAACATTTTGTAAACACTCGCCAGTAGGCTTTGGTTTCCCACCATCAGTGCAAAAATAGGAGGTAAAAATGTGAACAAGGAACTGATTACAGTAAATAAGAAAATTGAAAAGCTATTAGATAAAAAGGCTCAGATCGATAAAGATTTAGAGCCTTTATTTATGCGTAAAGAAGAATTAACAAATCAAGAATTTGTTGTGATTTGTAGGCAAAATGATATTACGCTTGAAGAACTAATGAAGATGTTTAAAGAGAAAAAAGAAAAGGAGAAATCAGATCATGAAAGATAAATTAGGTAAGAAAAAACCAATTGTTTCAGTTATAGGAATAATGCTTGCAGTAATGATGTGCTTTGGGGTATCGCTTTCTAGCAGTCAAACAGTATATGCAGCAGATGGAGGCATGGTTATTGAAGAAAAGACAGATGATACCGTAAAAGAAAGTGATTCTAAAAAAGATGAAAAGAGTGAAGTTCGTTATCCCAACAAACTAACACCAAAACCTATTTCCACAAATAGTGAGGCTGGAACTTCAACGGATGGAAATGAACAGAAAAATAACAACAAAGGTGTTGCTACACCACCATCAAAAGCTAGAGGAACAGTGACTGAAAATAAGGATAATGCCAATAAGGATTATCCAATTCATGATGGTGAAGATAAATCAAACAGTGATTATTCAGCAGACGCAAGACAATTTATTACTTTTACGACTAAAAACGGCAAAGTTTTTCATTTAGTTATCAATCATGATGAAGAAAGCGAAAATGTCATGCTTTTAACTGAAGTGTCAGAAGATGATTTACTAAATATGGTTGAAAAGAAAGAAGTACCAAAGAAAGATGTTGTAAAAGAAGAGTTTGTTGATGAAGAAGTCAAACCTATAAAACAAGAAGAAAGTGATATGGGGACTTATATCATCATTGCTTTAGCAATTCTTGGAGCATTAGGTGCTGGATATTATTTGAAAGTTGTTAAGAAAAAAGAAAAAGAAGAAGTTGAAGCGTTAGAAAATGATGACGATGAAGATTTCTTCTCAGAAGTAGATGAAAGTGAAACAGATTCAGAGATTCATGAAGAAGAAAATGAAGATACTGAAGAATAAATAGTTTATGTATTAGGCGGGAGCAGTGACTTTCGCCTATTTTATTATGAATTTTAATGAAATGGAGATAGCATATGAAATTAGTAATTGCAGAAAAACCAAGCGTAGCAATATCTATCGCAAAAGTGATTGGAGCTACTAGTAAAAAAGATGGATATTATGAAGGTAATGGATACAAAGTATCATGGTGTGTTGGTCATTTGGTACAAATGGCAAATCCAGATAAATATGATGAAAAATATGCAAAGTGGAATTTAAGCGATCTTCCTATTATTCCATCAGAGTATAAATACGAAGTATCTAAATCAACTAAAAAGCAATTTAATATTCTAAAAAAGTTAATGAATGAAAAAGATATCGATACGATTATCAATGCTTGCGATGCTGGTCGTGAGGGTGAAAGTATTTTTAGACTTGTTTATCAAATGACTGGATCTAAAAAGAAGATGCAAAGATTATGGATTTCTTCAATGGAAGATAGTGCCATTAGAGATGGTTTTAATCATTTAAAAGATGGTAGCTATTATGATAATTTGTTTGAATCGGCAAAAGCTAGAGCAATTGCAGATTGGTTAGTTGGTATGAATATCAGTAGGCTTTATTCGTGCCTTTATAAGCAGAACTATTCAGTAGGACGAGTACAAACACCAACACTTGCGATGATTGTTAAGCGTGATGATGAAATAAGTCGATTTATTAAAGAAAAGTATTATACAGTTGATTTGATGGTAGATGGCTTTGCATTATCAAGCGATAGAATCGATGATAAGAATGTAGCACAAAGATTGCTTGATTTAATTGGAGATGGCATTGAAATAGAAGATGTTATTCGAAAAGAAAAGATTACAAATCCAGAACTTCCCTACGATCTAACAACACTTCAAAGAGAATGTAATAAGTATTTTGGATATAGTGCTAAGCAAACACTTGATTATGCTCAAAGTCTTTATGAAAAGAAACTTATCACTTATCCAAGAACAGATAGTCGTTATTTAAGTGAAGATATGGTTACAAATACGATAAATCATATTATTGGTAAAAATGATTTTGATACAAAGCGTATTAAAGTTGTATTCAATAGTAAAAAAGTAACGGATCATCATGCAATCATTCCTACAGTAAGTTCAATGTCTGAAGATATTTTAACACTTCCTGAAAGTGAATTAAAAATATATCGATTAATTTCAAATAAACTTCATGCCAGTATGGGATATCCACTTATTGAAAATACAATGAAGGTTGTAGCAGATATACAAGGTTATGAGTTTAGTAGTAAATTTAAAACAGTGATAAACGATGGATTTACTCAGTACTTAAAAGAATATAAGGCAAAAAAGAATGAAGATGTTGTAATTACAGATATTCACGAACACGATATTTTGAAAGTACATGGTAAAGAAATTAAAGAAAAATATACAACACCGCCAAAACACTTTAGTGAGGATACGCTTTTAAAGGCAATGGAAATTGCAGGTAGTGACGCATTAGATAAAGATACTTTTGTTGAAAGAAAAGGACTAGGTACACCGGCAACACGAGCAGGAATTATTGAAAATTTAATCTATAAAGGTTTTGTTGAAAGGGATAAAAAGAATTTGATTGCTACCCATAAAGGTATTAACCTTGTGACCATTGTTTCAGATACCTTTAAATCAGCGAAAACTACAGCAGAATGGGAAATGAAACTATCTGATATAGCAAGTGGTAAAGCAAGCAAAGATGAATTTTTAAAAGGTATTGAAAAAGAAATACGAGATACAATCAAACAGTATAGTGACGCAGTGAAGTTATAGAAACAGGAGAAATCTTGTTTCTTTTTGTTTGGAGGTGATTACAATAGAAGCGTTAAATGTGCTTGAACTATTTGGTGGTATAGGAGCAATTAGAAAAGCCTTGATAAGACAAAATATTCCCTATAGAATCGTTGATTATGTTGAAATCGATAGAAACTGCGTAAAAAGTTATAATGCGTTATATGGCGAGAATTATGAGCCGAAAGATATTACTTTATACCATCCAATAGATATAAAAGTTGATCTATTAATGCATGGTAGTCCATGTCAAGATTTTAGTCGAAGTGGTCTTAAACAAGGTGGAGAAAAAGGAAGTGGTACTAGAAGTAGTTTGCTTTTTGAAACAATAAGAATTATTGAAGAAATGAATGATAAACCTAAAATAGTATTATGGGAAAATGTTAAGGGAGTTCTTGATAAAAATATGAGAGCTTCCTTTTTTCATTATCTTAACGAGATGGAGAGACTTGGGTATGAGAATAAATTTAAGATTTTAAATGCCATACACTTTGGCGTACCACAAAAACGAGAGCGAATATTTGTTGTAAGTATCTTTGGTAAAAATAACTTTGATTTTTCTAGACTTGAAAAAATAGAGATGAGCGATATTTCAAACTATCTTGAAAATGTTGCGTCAACGCTTTATGAGGTAAGACAAGAATCTATGCTTAAACATATTCGTGGAGAGCCTAAAAATAACAATTTTAAAGGTAGACTCAAGGTGATTGATAAATATGCTTACACCATATCGACCAAACAAGTAAGAATTCCTAATTCTGGGATTATAGATTTAGGAAATGGTAAATATCGCTATTTGACAGAAAGAGAATGCTTTAGACTAATGGGATTTGATGATGAAGATTTCAATAAACTTAGAAGTATATATAAGCAAAGAAAAGGCACAACATCGTCCATTTTATATAAGCAAGCAGGAAATAGCATTGTTGTTAATGTGTTAGAAGCGATATTAAAAGAAATTGTAAAAATGGGAGGATAAATAATGAGAACAAATGATTTTTATAACATCATTGAACTAGTAAAAAGAGATGTTTTAGCAAGTGAAACAGAATATCTTAAGCTATTAAAAGTCATTGGAAATAATCAGAGATATGATTTTTTGAGCCAACTTAGTATCTATGATAAAAATCCTAATGCAACGGCTTGTACGGGATTTGATATGTGGCGAGAACGCTTTAATCGAACTGTAAAACGAGGAGAAAAAGGTATTCCTGTTATTAATAGTGGTAACTCGTTTCAAAAGATTGGTTATGTTTTTGATGTGACACAGACTGTTTCGATGGATAGAAATGTTAATGAAGTTGAGCTTTGGACTTTTGATAGAGAAAAACATGAAACAGTATTAAAAGAGATGATTGAACTACAAGGTTATAGTTCTAGTGAGTCCTTATCTGAAAATCTATACTCACTAAGTAGGATTTATGCAGATGATCATATTTATGAACTAGCGAATAATTTAAGGATTGCAGATGAAGATAGAAAGTCTTTTACTCACTTTATGAGAAACTGTATTAGTTATGCGATATCTAATCGTTTTAATGTTCAATACCCTATTTCAGTAGATGATGTAAGAGATAATTTAAAATACATTGATAGTATTTCTCTATTAAGTGTTGGAAATTGTATTTCAAAAGCATGTAACAGTATCATTGAAACAACAATGTTAAGAACAAAAAAATTATCTTTGGATAAGGGGCTGACAAAGGGGCTGAATGCCGATTATAATGACTTTACAAAAGAGAACGAAACAAATTTAGGAGGTAACGAAGATGATATTCGATCAAATGACAGAAGATATGATGAAAATGGAAACAGAATTTTCGCAAATGGAGAGCTTAGAGGAAATACTAGAATCAATCAAAGAGAAAACACTCGACAAGATGGAAACGGAAACAACATCTATGAAGGAATTTCCAAATCCGATATACGCAGTGATGAGACTGGACTATCTCATGGAGAGCAACGAAATGAGTCATCAGAAGATGTTAATCGACCTTTACAAGGAGAACAAATTGGTGGATCATTTGATGGAAACTCAAAAAAGAGCAATCAGCTTTATGAGGGAGGAAAAACCGAAAATGATGAAAGCTTGGAAGATTACAGACGAGAATCATCCAGAGTACATGACAATGATTTCAGCACTCAAGGAAATAGTAATCAAGGAAGTAGTCGAGGCTTAGAAAATATTGATAACGATACTAAGGAGGGAGCAAATACTGCTTCCTTTTTCTATTCTAAAGAAAATCCTGAAGAACTTATAACAGATGAAATACTTGAAAGAGTTCCTAATTTGTATGAGCAAGAAGAAGTGTCACTTGCTGATAAGGAAGTTCATGCAGCATATATTATTCCTTTTAGAAGTAATTGGACCTGGTATATGACGGAATACGATAAAGAAAGTGGTGACGCTTTTGGACTTGTTTTAGGTATTGAACCTGAATGGGGTTATTTTAACTTAAATGAGTTAAAAGAATTGAACGCTCAAAGACTTATACTAGAAGATTTTCCTAAGACATTTAGGGAATTAAAAGATACCGAACTTAAAAACCAAATGACTGAAGAAGAACTTCATAGGGTATTTGATGGAGAACTTAGTTTTAAAGAACAATTTCAAGAAAATGAACAAATAACTTATTCTCCAAGTTATGATTTAAGTCCTAATTTTGCTGAAGAAGTTGGTGCTGCTATGGAAGAATATGAAGTTCCAATGAATGAATGAAGCAGTTAGTCGTATTGCAACTAGTAAGTTAGAAATTGTTTTAAAAGATACAAGCATTTCTATTAATGATTTTACTGATGAGCAGTTAGAACAAATTATGAGTGCTATTACAGAATATGATTTTTATCAAAATGAAATAGCAGAAATCGCTGATCCTAAATTACCAACTTGGAAGATGGAACAATTAAAGTGGCTTATTGATGATTGGAATCATGACAAAGTTGGTGTGACATCCGAAAAGATAAAGTATCTTAAAGATTTAGATATTGATCTTGCAAAATTTAATGTGCTTAAAAGCTATTTAATCAATGATGAAATAAGCATTTCACAAATTGAAGAGTTTAAAGAAAACATCGATTTTATAACTATAAATGAATTTGTAGAAGGTCTAAATGATTATACCTATAACAATCAAACTGAAAAGGTAGCAATTAAGGTTGGAAATGAATTTATTTTAGCTACAAAGCAAGATAGTTTTTCTATTCAACTTGAAGATACAGGAAGAAAAGTCGTTATCGATGGCAAAGAATATCAACTTCAAAAAGGTGTTACTTTTGATGAAAGTACAAAAATAGACGATTTTATTGATAGTGGTAAATACGAATCGTTTAAAATTGCAGATTATATAAAAGAGGAAAAAGAACAAACACTCTTTGACTTTATGGATGATACAACTCCTAGTGATGAAAGCAGATTAGCGAATAAGTATCATGTTGGCGATAAGGTATTGTATAAGGGAAAGGACTATGTTATTTCTCGTTTTGATGAAATGAGTAATAATATAAAAACTGTAACTATTAAAGATGATGTTGGATATCTTGGTGGTATGATTACAAGTTCAGAAACTATTTTGTATAAAACAGAAAGTGATTTGGAGAAGCTTTTTGAACCAAAAGAAAGTGAAAAAGCTAAAGTATCAAACTATAAGATAAGCGAAGAAATACTTGCAGATAAACTAACGCCTAGTGAAAGATTACAAAACAATATTGAAGCGATTTTGATGTTAAATCGTATTGAAAAAGGCGAAAGAAAATTAGATGTTTCTGCTCAAGAAGTCTTGGCGAAATATGTAGGATGGGGTGGACTAGCTGATGTCTTTGAAAGTAAAGGTGGACAATGGCAAGAAGCGAGAAATATCTTAAAGGAAAACTTATCACCTTTAGAATATGAAGCTGCAAAAGAATCTACCCTAACAGCCTTTTATACACCTAAAATTGTAATTGATAGTGTTTATAAAACATTATCTGATATGGGATTTAAAAAAGGAAATATCCTAGAACCATCTATGGGGATTGGGAACTTCATTGGTAATTTGCCTGATGATATGAATCAATCTAAGTTTTATGGTGTTGAACTAGATTCCGTAAGTGGCCGCATAGGAAAACTCTTATATCCTAATAGCAATATTCAAATCAAAGGCTTTGAAGAAACAAGATTTTCCAATAACTTCTTTGATATCGCAATTGGTAATGTGCCTTTTGGTGAATTCAAGGTCAATGATAGAGATTATAATAAGAATAACTTTCTAATTCATGATTATTTCTTTGCTAAGTCCATAGATAAAGTTCGAAATGGTGGTATCATCGCATTTATCACATCTAGTGGCACAATGGATAAAAAGGATGAAAGTATCAGAAAATACTTAAATGCTAGAGCTGAATTTTTAGGGGCAATTAGACTTCCCGATGATACTTTTAAAGGTGTGGCAGGTACTGAAGTCACTTCAGATATCATCTTTTTAAAGAAAAGAGATAGTGTTATTGAGCGTGATGATGATTGGGTTCATTTAGCTGAAGATGAAAATGGCTTAGTCTATAACAAATATTTTGTAGATCATCCAAAAATGGTATTAGGTCAAATGGAAGAAGTCAGTGGTCGCTTTGGAAATACCATAACTTGCTTACTAAAAGAGAATGTGTCATTAAAAGATTTACTTGAAAGTGCGAGTCAAGAAATATCAAAAGATGCAAAATACGAAGAAATTGAACTATTAGACGATGAAGTGGTATCTATTCCGGCAACAGATGATGTTAAAAACTTTTCATATACGATCATCAATGATGATATTTACTACAGAGAAAATTCGCTTTTCATTAAAAAGCAAGTAAGTGATAAAAACAAAGAAAAAATTAAAGATTATTTAGCTTTAAATGAAGCCTTAAAAGATGTTATCTATAAGCAGAAAGAAGATTTTAGTGAAGATGAAATTAACCTTTCCCAAAAGCGTTTAAATGAAGTATATGATGATTTTTCTAAAAAGCATGGATTTATTAATAATTTAAGTAATACAAGAGCATTAAGAGAAGATAGTAATTTCCCTCTGGTATCTTCTATTGAAGTTTTAGATGAAGAAGAAAACTTTAAGGCTAAAGGAGATATCTTTTCTAAGAGAACTATTACAAAAGCAAAAACTGTTGAACTTGTTGATACTTCCCTTGAAGCATTGGTACTTTCTATATCACAAAAAGGTTATGTTGACTTTGAATATATGGAAAGCTTAAGTGGAAAAGATAGAAATACTTTAATTGAGGAATTAAGAGGAGAAATATTTTTAAATATTCGTGAAGAAAATACAAACTTTAATCAGAGATTGTCATTTGATACAAAAGATGGGGATTTACCTTTTGCTTGTAGCGATAATGCCAATTCATTTAAATATACTTATGTCACTAAAGATGAGTATTTAAGTGGGAATATTAGAGAAAAAATAGGTATTGTCGATAGTTATATTGCAAGGTTAAAACAAGCTAGCCGTATGCTTGATGATAGTGATGAAAGAAATGTAGTTGGAAAAGAATTAGTACGATTAGAATATCAAAAGTCAGAACTTGAAAAAGTTAAACCAAAAGAACTTGAAGCAAGCGAAGTCAATGTAAGAATCGGTGCTACTTGGATTCCACCAAAGGATATTGAACGCTTTATCTATGAAACACTTAAAACACCAGGATATGCAAGATGGGATATTAAAGTTAAGTTTTCTCATCTGACAAGTGAATGGAATGTTGAGGGTAAAAGTAAAGATAGAGGAAATGACCTTGCTGAGATGACTTATGGTACAAGCAGAGTCAGTGCATATAAACTTATTGAAGATGCTCTAAATTTAAAAGAAACAAAAGTATTTGACCAAATAATTAATGATGATGGCACTAAAACATCGGTACTTAATAAAAAGGAAACGATGTTAGCTAATCAAAAACAAGAGTTAATCAAGGAAGAGTTTAAGAACTGGATATTTAGTGATCAAGAAAGAAGAAATCGACTTGTTGCTATTTATAACGAAAAATTTAATTCGATTCGTAATCGAGAATATGATGGCTCTAATTTAACTTTTGAGGGAATGAGTACTGACATTACACTTCGACCTCATCAGAAAAACGCAATTGCTAGAACGCTTTATGGTGGTAATAGTTTGCTGGCTCATGTGGTTGGGGCTGGCAAGACTTTTGAAATGGTTGCAAGTTCAATGGAAGCTAAACGATTAGGAATGTGTAGTAAATCACTCTTTGTTGTTCCTAACCATTTAACTGGACAAATTGGTAGAGAATTTATGCAGCTATATCCATCAGCTAATATTATGGTGGCTGATAAGAAAGATTTTGAACCTAAAAAAAGAAAACGATTTATAGGCAAAATTGCAACAGGAGAATATGACGCAGTTATCATAGGGCATAGTCAATTTGAAAAAATCCCAATGTCAAAGGAATATCAACAAAAGCATATCCAAGATCAAATTGATGAAATTATTAACTACATCGAAGAATATAAGCATGATAGAAATCAAAATTTCACAGTTAAAGAACTTCAAAAGACAAAGAAAAAGCTAGAAACAAAACTAGAGAAGTTAAATGATGATTTCAAAAAAGACGATGTAATCACTTTTGAAGAACTTGGTGTTGATAAATTGTTTATTGATGAAGCACATAACTATAAGAACCTATATCTTTATACCAAAATGCGAAATGTTGCAGGGATTGGACAATCTGAGGCTTTTAAGTCTTCAGATATGTTTATGAAATGTCGTTATATGGATGAAATCACTAATGGTAAAGGATTAGTATTTGCTACTGGAACACCAGTAAGTAATTCAATGACAGAACTGTATACAATGCAGCGTTATCTTCAATATGATGAACTGAAGAAGAATAGATTAGAACATTTTGACAGTTGGGCTAGTACCTTTGGAGAAACGCAATCAGCCCTAGAATTATCGCCAGAAGGAACTGGATATAGGGTTAAGACAAGGTTTTCTAAGTTCTATAATTTACCTGAACTAATGAGTTTGTTTAAAGAAGTTGCTGATATTCAAACAGCAGATATGTTAAATTTACCAGTTCCTAAAGCTCGTTATGAAGTCATTAAGACAATGCCTAGTGATGAGCAAAAAGAAATCTTAAAGAGTTTATCAGAAAGAGCAGATAAAGTTAGAAATAGACAAGTAGAACCAGAAGAAGATAACATGCTTAAGATTACTAATGATGGAAAGAAATTAGCTTTAGACCAGCGTCTAATCAATCCATTATTACCTGATGATGAAAATTCAAAAGTTAATGTGTGCGTTAAAAATGTCTTTGCAATATGGGACAAGACAAAAGAAGATAAATCAACACAGTTATTATTCTCTGATATGTCTACTCCAAAAGGTGATGGAAGTTTTAATATTTATGATGATATTCGAGATAAACTAGTTGATTTAGGAATACCAAAAGAAGAAATAGCCTTTATTCACGAAGCAAATACGGATAAGCAAAAGGATGAACTCTTTGCAAAAGTAAGAAAGGGTGAAATTCGTATATTGATGGGTTCTACACAAAAAATGGGTGCAGGTACAAATGTTCAAAATAAACTTATTGCCATGCATGATTTAGATGTGCCATGGCGTCCGGCTGACCTTGAACAAAGAAGTGGTAGAATTGTGCGTCAAGGTAATGAGAATAAAGAAGTGCATATTTATCGCTACATTACAGAAAACACCTTTGACGCATACCTTTGGCAAACTATTGAAAATAAGCAAAAATTTATCTCTCAGATTATGACAAGTAAGACTCCTGTTCGAGTGGCAGAAGATGTTGATGAAAGTTCTCTTAATTATGCTGAAATTAAGGCACTAGCAACAGGTGACCCAAAAATTAAAGAAAAAATGGATTTAGATAATGAAGTGACAAAACTTAAAATGCTTGAAGCTAACTATAAATCTAATCGTTATCGTTTAGAGGATAAGGTTACAAAATTTTATCCTGAGGAAATTACTAAAACCGAAAAGCAAATTGAAGCTATTAAAAAGGATATAGACAATGTAGAACCACAAGGGAGTGGAGAAAATAAGTTTACTTCAATTACCATTTTCAGTGAGAAGATATTTGATAAAAAGATTGCTGGTGAAAAGCTGCTTGAAGCAGTTAAAACAGTCAAAATCAATGACAATAAAGTTATTGGTTCGTATCGAGGTATGGATTTAGAAGTTAGTTATAATTTCTTAACAAATGAGCATAATTTTAGTTTAAATGGTGCTACAAAGCATTATGGAGAACTTGGAACAAGTGCCGAGGGTAACATTACAAGGCTTGATAATGTGATTGAGAAAATGCCAGATAAAATTACCAGACTTGAAGAAAAGCTAGTAGCTACAAAAGGACAACTTGAAAATGCTAACGAAGAGTTGGCTAAACCTTTTGAAAAAGCAGATGAATTAAAAACTAAGGTTTTAAGATTAGCAGAACTTAATCAACTTCTTGATATGGGAGAAGTTGAAGAAAAGGTTAATCCTAATCCTTTAATCGAAGATGTTAAAAATGCGATTATTGATTTTATTAATAGAGAATACGAAGAAGATCATAAATATGAGGATTTTAATAATCTCTATCCTGACCTTAAGCACATTGGTATAGCTTATACAACTACACCAGATGAAAAGTATGAAATTCAATATGAAATTAATTTAGAAGATTTTATAGCTACTCAATATATAAATAATGAGTCTATAACGGAATATGATTATTTAGAAGAATTAGGTAGCGAAGAAAAGGCATTACAATCAATGTTGCAAGATATGGAAATAGCTGATTTTAGTGATTTTGTTTCTATTGATGATAATGACCTTAAAAATGTACTTGGTCTTGAACGAGATGATGATGGGAATATTTATGATCCATTAGCTAAGGATTTGGATAATGATGGCATATCTGATAGATACGATCATGATTTTAAAGATAGCGATTATTTTGAAACAACTTACGATGTTGCTGACGATGTTCATTTAAAAGGAAATAAGGCTGAAAAGCCATCAATTTTAAAACAGATTAAATCATATCAAGATAATGAAAAAGAATCTGAAGTAAAAGAATGTAGCACAAAAGAACATGATGAAAGATAAGGGAGGTCGGTTTCGACCCCTTTAATATTTAGTAGAATAACGGAGGAATATTATGAATTACAGACAAATGAGAAACACATTAGAAAAAATGGCAAATGAAAACTATGAAGATTTTATAAAAGCTTTAATTAGCGTTGAAAAAGGTATCAATGATAAGGACGCTTTAGATAAGCTTTATACTGATTATATGGAAAATAATAGTATGACATTATTAAATGATGAATTTGATTATATGATTGATGAACTAAGAGAAAATAGACAATTAAAAGAAAATGCAGCTATTCAAGAGGAAGATAATGATCTAGTGAATGTTGTAGGTAATATTGTAGGTGATGTTGAAGTTGTGGAAAGAGAAAACAAAAATGGAGAACCATTTAAGGTAGCAAATTTCTCCATTGTATCCAATGATGAAAATGGGGATAAGTTCTATACAAATTGTTCTGCTTATGGTGAAAAAAGCGATATTCCAAAAGAATTTAAACAAGGTGATTTTGTAAAAGTATTTGGTCAAATTAGAACCTCAATGGACGATAATGGTAAAGAATATACCAATGTCAGAGTGTTATCTTCTAAGTTATTAAAAGCAAAGGAACAGATGAAAAATCAAGAAGAAGCTAAAGACTCTGTACTTGGTGCAATTAAGAAGTATAAGGCTGAAGAACAAACAAAGTCATCAGATAAAAAAGAAACATCAAAAGAA
>OBXM01000955.1_pt1 | contig 21836 bp, 16 predicted proteins | sample 1538141 | NCBI WGS metagenome assembly OBXM01 (sample SAMEA2580153, study PRJEB22360) | human gut metagenome | biome: human gut; feature: human-associated habitat; material: faeces | place: Denmark | collected 2008/2010 | reverse complement strand
TCCTTGCCTGGCAAATCGCGTTATAGTCTTTTTGTCCAAAAGAAAGCGTTGCTTCCTGAACATTTTGGAAACTGCGTTTGCCGCTTTTTTGGAATACTTAGGTTCTAGCAAAAAACCAGAACAAAGAGGAGGGAGTGTATCATGGAGCGATTAGCCCGGTTACAAAGAGAAATGACCTGCCAGGCCGCCATTGTGCTTTCAGGCGTAAACCGGTTTTATTTGACAGGGTTCGCCTCTTCAGCGGGTACTTTGGTTATCACAAGAGAACGCTTGTTTTTACTTGTGGATTCCCGTTATATCCAGGCAGCCCAAGAGCGCGTCCAAAATTGTGAGGTGCTTTTAGAAGAGGGACCTGGGCAGCTTGCTGGACTGCTCCAGTCCCTAGGAATTGAATCAGCAGCCTTTGAAACCAATTATATTACTGTGGAACGTGCTGCCCAGCTTCGCCAGGACATTGCTCCTGTAAGGCTGGAAGAAACGCCGGATTTTGGGAAACTTTTACTAAAAATGCGCCGGCACAAGGATGACTACGAACTGGAATGTCTGCGGAAAGCCCAGCAGATCACCGATGAGGCCTTTCAGGTACTGCTGGGGAAGATCCGTCCCGGCGTGTCTGAACTAGATTTAATGATGTGCCTGGGGGAGGAGATGGCCCGGCGTGGCTGTGAAAAACGGTCGTTCAATATGATTTTCACATCTGGGGAAAGAACCTCCTTGCCCCATGGGGATCCGACGATTCGCCAAGTGGGGTACGGTGACTTTGTAATGATGGATGTGGGCGCCATGGTAGGCGGCTATGCAGCGGATATGACACGCACGGTGGCTGTCGGCGCGGTAACAGAGGAGCAGAGACGTATTTATGAAATCGTTTTGGAGGCTCAGAAGCGCGCTATAGACGCTGTCCGGCCGGGGAAGCCATGTAAAGAGGTGGATGCTGTGGCCAGGGAGTATATTGCCAGCCAAGGGTACGGCGGTTGCTTTGGGCATGGCCTGGGACACAGCCTGGGGCTTGAAATTCATGAGGACCCTAGGTTCAACCAAGTGTGTGGGGACCCGCTGGAAGAGGGCGTTGTTATCACCGTAGAGCCAGGGATCTACCTTCCAGGGAAATTCGGTGTTCGCATTGAAGATATGGTCGTTGTTACAAAAACGGGATGTGAAGATTTGACCCACAGTCCCAAAGAGTTGATTGTTTTATAGGAGGAGAGGACGAAAACCATGTATGATGCAAAGATGGAGGAGTTGGCCCGGCAGATAGTGCAGTATTCCGTTGGGCTGCAGCCCGGGGAAAATTTGTTGATCGAATCCTGGGACGGGGCGGATGATATGACGGCCGCTCTCATTGAGGCTGCTTACCAAGCGGGAGGGTATCCTTTTGTCTGCCGGGAGGACGCTGCCGTCCAACGGAGGCTTTTGCTGGGGGGCTCGGAAGAAAGTTTCCGGCGCCGTGCGGAAGTGGAACTGGCCCGGATGGAAAAAATGGATGCCTGTGTGATGGTTCGTAAGATGGACAACAGCTCGGAATATGCTGATGTACCAGCGGAAAAGATGACTCAATTCAACCTCGCGATGGCCCCTGTAAAGTCCAGGAGGATGAAACACACCAAATGGTGCGTGTTGCGATATCCGAATCCCAGCATGGCCCAGATGTGCCGTATGAGCACTGAGCAATTCCGAGAGTATTATTTCCAGACCTGTGTGATGGACTATGAAAAAATGACCCAATGTGCCCAGCCTTTAAATGACTTATTGGGCCGCACAGATCGTGTCAGGATTGTCGGGCCCGGCACCAATCTGGATTTTTCTATCAAAGGGCAGAGGGGTGGTCCCGCATTCCCTAACGATACGGGATGCGGCAGGCTCAACTTGCCGGATGGGGAATGCTCTTCCTGCCCAGTGATGGGTACAGTGGAAGGAGAGATTACTTACAACGTACCTACAACGTACAACGGTGTCACATTTCAGCAGATTTATTTCCGCTTTGAAAAGGGGAAAATTGTAGAAGCAAAAGGCGGCTCTCCGATTTTGGATGAGGCTGTGAACCAGATTTTGGACACGGACGAAAACGCCCGGTATATCGGAGAATTTTCTCTGGGAATCAATCCCTTTGTCACACACGCTATCGGCGACACGCTGTTTGACGAGAAGATGTGGGGTACGCTTCATTTCACGCCGGGCCATTCACCCAGCGCAGTTCACTGGGACATCGTCCTTTCCCAGCGGCCGGAGGACGGAGGCGGCGAATTGTGGTTTGACGATGTGTTGATTCGGAAGGACGGCCTGTATCTCCCCAAGGAGCTGCGGGACTTGAACCCGGACGAGATGGTACGGCTGTTCCGGCGGAAGGAGGGTTGATTGTGACGCAGGTTAAGGCTCAGACGCGGCATAAGAAACGAAAGGTGTTTTTCCGACATTGGCAGCTGTATGTGTTTTTATTGATTCCGGTGATCTGGCTGCTGGTCTTTAAGTATTACCCCATGTTGGGTGCTCAGATTGCTTTCCGTAAGTTTAATCCTAATGGAGGTATCTGGGGAAGTCCCTGGGTGGGCTTTGACAACTTCATAAAATTTTTTAGTTCTTATCAGTTCAGCCGCGTTATGGTGAACACACTGGTGACTTCTTTCTACAGCCTTGTGGCCGGTTTCCCACTGCCCATCATTCTGGCTTTGATGCTTAACTCCCTGCGGAGCAAGCGGTTTAAGAACACTTTGGAAACCATTGCCTATGTGCCTCATTTTATCTCAATTGTGGTACTGGTGGGCATGATGATGCAGATGCTAAACCCCCATATCGGTATTTTGGGTGCGATTTTCCGGATGTTTGGTCAATCAGCCCCGGATTTGTTCGGAAGTGCGGAGGCGTTCCCCCATTTGTATGTGTGGTCGGGAATCTGGCAGAACGTGGGGTGGAATACAATCATTTACACGGCAGCGCTTTCCGGCGTGGACCCGGAACTCCATGAGGCTGCTCAGATTGATGGCGCCAGCCGGTTCCGCCGGGTGCTGTATATCGATTTTCCCACGATCATGTCCACGGTGACGATCATGTTGATCTTAAACGCCGGGAATATTATGTCCATTGGGTTCGAGAAGGTTTATTTGATGCAGACGGATCTGAACTTGGCCGCTTCTGAGATTATCAGTACCTATGTGTACAAAGTGAGCTTTGTGCAGGGCAGCGATTTCTCATATGCTTCGGCGATTGGCCTGTTCAATTCCGTTATCAACATGGCTTTGCTGGTTACGGTCAACGCCGTATCCCGTAAGGTGAGCGAGAGTAGCTTGTGGTAAGGAGGGCAAAACGATGACAAGGAGAAACAAAGTAAAGCTCTCGGTTGACGACAAGGTCTATTATGCGATCACCTATGTGATTTTAGCTGTTTTCTTATTGATTGTAGTTTATCCGTTGATCTTCATTGTATCCGCTTCTTTTTCTTCCGCTCAGGCGGTTACTTCCGGCAAGGTGTTTCTGTGGCCGGTGGATCCGGGGCTGGAAGGCTATAAGGCAGTGTTCCGTCATCCTGATATTTGGAACAGTTATAAAAATGCCTTTGTTTACACCGTGATAGGCACGGTCATCAATTTGGTGTTTACCATGGTGGCCGCTTACCCCCTGTCCCGCCGTGACCTGCCGTATAAGGGGTTTTTTATGTTCCTCTTCACGTTCACCATGATGTTTAACGGCGGCATGATCCCGGATTACATCCTGTTGAAGGATCTGAAAATGATCGATACCATGTGGGCCCTGATGATCCCTGGGGCAATTAATGTATTCAATTTGATTATAGCCAGGACCTTCTTGATGGGAAGTATCCCTACGGCGCTTTTAGAGGCTTCTCAGATTGACGGGTGCTCTGACGCCAGGTATTTCTTCAGCATCGTCCTTCCGCTGGCAAAACCGGTTATGGCGGTTATCACGCTGTATTACGCGGTGGCGCACTGGAATAATTATTTCAGCGCGTTCCTCTATTTGAATACCCCGGAGAAGTTCCCTTTGCAGTTGATCCTTCGGGAAATCTTGATTGCCAACAGCATGGACACTAGTATGGTAGTGGATCTGGCGCTGTCAGAACAACAGCAAGGCCTTGCGGATCTGTTGAAATACTCGCTGATTATTGTTTCCAGCGCCCCGGTTTTAATTATGTATCCCTTCGTAAAGAAATTCTTTGTGAAAGGCGTGATGATCGGTTCGATCAAGGGATGAGCCGAAAAAGCTGGAGGTTACTTTTGGGGATTCAGTAAATTAATTTACTGATGACATAGCGGTTAAAACCGTAAAACAAACAGAAAGGATGGAAAGACATGAACAAACACTTGAAGTCCGCTATTGCGGCGGCACTGGCGGCGGCAATGCTGCTAACTGGCTGTACTGGCGGCGGAAGTTCCAGTACAACTGGGGAGGGAGCGGCCTCGGATCAATCTACATCAGGAACTTCCCAAACTTCTCAGACAAGCGAAGGTGGCGTGGAAGTAAGCCCTGCTGGTGAGCTCCCCATTGTCAGCGAGCCTGTCGAGGTGACTTTGGCGATTGAGAAAGGTGGCCAGGTTGAGGACTATGTGGACAATAGCTTCACCAAGTATATTGAGGAAAAGACTGGTGTAAAGCTGAATCTTCAAATTTACGCTGGCGATGAGGCGAATCAGAAAATGGAGGTTTTGATCGCTTCTGGAGCGGAACTCCCCGACGCATTTAGCGGCGGCAACTTCTTTGGTGCTACCAAGGAACTGACCGTTTACCGCCATGGCCAGAACGGCTCGTTCATTCAGTTGGATGAACTGATGGACAAGTATGGCGTGAACATTAAAAGCATGGCGGAGCAAGCGCAGAACAAGGACCTTTTGAACCTGATCAAATCTCCTGACGGGCATATTTACGCGCTGCCGCAGTACCATGAGCAGACCAGCAACGAGCACAGCCTGCGCTGCTACATCAATCAGAACTGGCTGGATGCGCTGAATTTGGAAAAGCCCACCACGACGGAAGAGCTACGCACTGTTTTGAAGGCTTTTGTCGAAGGCGATCCCAACGGGAACGGCCAGGCGGATGAGATTGGCATGATGGGCGGCGGAAACTGGCATCAGTTGGCGGCCGACTGGGTCATGAACTCCTTTATCTACGATGACGGCGAACTCCGCTGGCTGGTAAACGACGGCAAGCTGGACGTGCCCTATAACAAGAATGAGTGGAAAGAAGGTTTGCGTTATCTGAACCAGTTGGTTTCGGAAGGCCTCTTTGACCCGTTGACCTTTACCCAGGATGGCCAGGCATTCAAGTCGGTTGCTACCGCAGGTGACAGCAATACCATCGGTGTGGTTTGTACTGCCGGTATGGGCCAGCTTTTTACCACCTCTATGACCGACCGTAAAGCGGAGTATGTACCTTTGGATCCCGTGGTTGGCCCTGAGGGCGTGCAGTGGGCTGCCTACTATCCCACCCAGCCTGCCCCGATTTTTGCCATTACGAAGGATTGTAAGAACCCTGAAGTGGTGTTCCGCCTGGCCGACTTCTTCTTTGATCAGGAAGCTACCTTGTTCAGCCGTTTTGGCGAACCCGGTGTGGACTGGACTGAGCCCGATCCCGACGGCGAGGCCCTGGGTAAGGATTACGGCGCTGAGTGCGCTATCAAAGCTATTTTGGTTTGGGGCGGTTCTTCCCATAAATCCCATTGGAACAACGTTACCCCCAACATCATGCTGCGTAAGTGGATGGATGGCCAGCAGTGGAACGGTGATCCCACCGACGCCGAGTATATGATTGCCCAGTCGACTGCTCCTATGATCGATATGCATCCTGAAGAGGTGTGCAACCTGTTGATCTACAACACGGAAGAGGCAGATCAGATCGCGGATATCCAGACTTCCTTGCAAACCTATGTGAAGGAATCTATGGCACGTTTCGCCACCGGCGATCTTAGCGTGGACAATGACTGGGATTCTTATGTGAAGGAGCTGGACAATATCGGCTTGCAGACCTATATTGAGGTTTCCCAGCAGGCTTACGACCGAATGAATGGGCAGGAATAACGCACCCCTCCCGTTCGGAACGGCACGTTTAATTTTTCTTTAAGAGTTAAGCAGTAGGTAGGAAGCGCCCCAAAGATTGCAGCTATGGGCTATGGATTTTTGGGGCGCTCACTATTGTGGAGGAGTGAGTTTTATGAATCGGAAAGAACGGGTTTTGGCTGCATTTCGCGGGGAAAAAACGGATCGTGTTCCCGTAAGTTTTTGGCGGCATTTCCGGGACGAAACGGGGAACCCCCCGATGGGTCGGAAAAGTGCCCAGTACCATTTGGATTTTTTCCGGGAAACCGGTGTGGATTTTGTGAAGATCATGTATGACGGGTTTAGCGCACCTTTTGCCTTTGATAAGGTGGAAACCGTAACGGATCTTGTACGTGCGGTGGCATCCGGACCAAAAGAGGACTATGTTCGGGATTTGTACGAAAGGGCTGCTTGGACGTGCGAGTTATTGGGGGAAGAGGTATGCCTCTACTTCAACGTGTTTTCTTCTTTTATGTTGTTGAGGAAGATCGGCGATGATAAACTGGCACGTTTTCTGGAGCAAGATAAGCGTTCCGTGTTGGGGGTTCTGGAAGAGATTACATCTACAGTCAGCCGTGCGGAGGAAAAAATCCTTCGGGAAACAGATTGTTTGGGATTATTCGTCTGTTTCCAGGGGGCGGAGGAAAGCCGCTTCTCAAAGGAGGAGTACGATGAAATTGTACTTCCTGCGGATTTGATGCTGTTGGATACGGCTAACCGGTATTCCCAATATAACATGGCCCATTTTTGCGCTTGGGACGGGAACAAGAACGATTTGTCCCGCTGGAAGGACTATCCTGCCTGTGCTGTCAACTGGGCAATTTATGTAGACGGCCTAACCCTGCCGGAAGGGAAACGTTACTTTGGCGGACGCCCTGTGCTAGGCGGGTTTGATAACCGTGTGGGAAGTTTGCTCTACAAGGGGACAAAGGAAGAGATTCAAAAAGAAACACGGCGCATTCTGTGTGAATATCGAGATGCATTTGGGAACACCAATGGTTTGATTATTGGCGCGGACTGCTCTATCCTGCCGCCCTTTGAGCTGGAGCGGTTCCGCTGGGTTCGGGAAGCCGTGTGGGAGGAGGAATAAAATGGTGGAAAAAGAACTTGTTGAACGAATTGACAGGTGGATTGAAGGCCACCGGGATGAATTCATAGAAGATGTTGTGCGCATGGTGCGGATTAAAAGTGTCGCCCAACAGGACAGTCCCGTAAAACCCTATGGCTCCGGTTGCCGTGAGGCGCTGCACGCCATGTTGGACTTGGGCAAGAAACATGGATTCCTTACAGAGAATTACGAGGAGTATATGGGAAGTATCGACATGGGGATTCCAAAGGAAACTATTGGCTTTTGGGGACACCTGGACGTGGTACCGGAAGGGGATGGCTGGGACTTTCCTCCCTATGAGGGTGTAGTGAAAAATGGGATGATCATTGGCAGAGGCGCTCAAGATAACAAAGGGCAAACCATGGCGGTTTTCTATGTGATGCGCTGCATACAAGAACTGGGTATCCCTTTGCGGCATAACCTAAAGCTGTTTTTGGGGACGGATGAAGAGCGTGGGATGAGCGATATCCAATATTACCTGGACCACTATTCGGCGCCTCCTTTCTCGATCATCGCAGACAGTAATTACCCGGTCTGCTATGGGGAAAAGGGAATTATTACGGCTGAGTTGATTTCGGAAGGGGCTGTTAGCGGCGATATTCTGCGGTTAGAAGGCGGCACGGCGGATAATGTAGTACCGGATGCGGCACTGGCAGAATTGAAAAAAACTGAGCGCGTAATAAAAGCCCTGCCTGCTTTGAGGGAGATGTTTACGATTACAGAGACGGAAAATACCGTTCTCATTCAGGCAAAAGGAAGCGCAGGCCATACCGCGTTCCCACAGAACAGTGTAAACGCGGTAGGACTCCTTACTCGGGGACTTTGTGAGAGCAAGGCACTCTCTGAGGAAGACGAATCTTTGCTGGAAATGGCAAATATTGTAAACGCGGATTGCTATGGAGAAGCTTTAGGGGCTGCATGCCAGGATGAGGATTCTGGAAGGATGACCTGCGTGGGTTCCATTCTTCGTTTGGATCAGCGGCGGGTAGCTGTTACGATCAATATCCGTTACCCCATCACGTGCGATGGGGAAGGGATCGTGGAGAACGTGAAAAAAGCTTGCAACCGGCTGGCGTGTCAGATGCAGCTGAAGAAGCTGGATCCCGCCCATCGGTTTCCTCTGGATCATCCTGTTGTGAAGATCCTGACAGACACTTACAACCGGGTGATGGGCGATAACAAGGAACCCTTTGTGCTTCCCGGCGGGACGTATTCCCGGAAACTACCCAATTCTATTTCTTATGGCATGGGCTTCTCCGGGGACATTTCCAAATTTGTGCAGGTGGATCGGGGTATTTTCCGGGAGGGGCATGGCGGCGCCCACGGACCGGATGAGTCCACCATTATCGAGTTGCTGTTGCGCTCCATCAAAATTTATGTTTTGGGGCTGCTTGCCATTGACCATTTACAGTTTCAGGAGGCAGAATATTGAGACAAGAAAGCAGAAAGGCGATGCTTGAGATCCTCCGCCGGGAAACGGTGCCTGCTCTGGGATGCACGGAGCCGGTAGCGGCAGCGTTATGCGCGGCAGGTGCGGCGGCCCAGCTGCCAGGCAGCGCCGAGAAGGTGGAACTGGAGGCCAGTGAGTACATTTTAAAAAACGCGATGAACGTGGGCATTCCAGGCGTGAGCAGCGTGGGACTGGAAATGGCCTGTGCCCTGGGAGCAGCGTCCGGTGCTCCGGAGAAGGGCCTTTTGGTGCTAGAAGGCCTTTCAGAAGAGCAAAAAGCCTGTGCCCGGGAGCTTTCCAAGCGGGTGAGGGTATCAAAGGCAGATACTGCGGAAAAGGTGTACCTGCGGGCGGTGGCCAGCTGCCAGGGGCATAAGGGGGAGGCTGTCATCTCAGGCAGCCACAGCCATTTTTCCAAATTGATGAAGGATGGTCAGGTGGTTTCTTCGGACGAGACAACGTTTGGGGAAGCGAAGCAAGATACGGCCGGCTGCCCCGGCCTGACCGTGGAAGACATCTGGGAGTTTATCCAGGAAACCGCGGAAGAAGAACTGTCATTTTTGGACGAGACCATCACTCTCAATAAAGCGGTGGCCCAGGAGGGCTTGCGTGGGGACTACGGCCTGCGAGTGGGCCAGAGCATCCTGAAAGCAGATGTGGAAAGCCTGTTGGGAAGAAGTCTTGCAAACCGTGCGGCGGCTGCGGCCTCGGCAGCGGCGGACGCACGGATGTCCGGGTGCGAAAAGCCCGTGATGAGTGTTGCTGGGAGTGGGAATCAAGGTCTGACAGCAACTCTGCCGGTGATCGTTTTGGCAGAGGAAGGTCCGGCGTCTTTCCGGGAGAAAGAGCGCCGTGCTCTGGCATTGAGCATTCTGGTAACGGTCCATGCAAAAGAATACCTGGGTAAGCTGTCGGTGCTGTGCGGATGCTCCATTGCGGCAGCCATTGGGGTAACGGTAGCGGTGGTGTACTTGTATGGAGGTACGAGAGAGCAGGCGGAGCTGGGGATTAAAACCATGACGGCGGATATCTCCGGGATGATCTGCGACGGAGCCAAGCCCGGATGTGCGTTGAAGATCGCCACATCGGTAGAAGCGGCTATGCGGGCCGCGAATATGGCGCTGGCAGGCCACGGTGCGAACAGCCATGACGGAATCGTGGACCAAGACGTTGAAAACACCTTGAAAAACTTGGGGGATTTGGGTACACTGGGAATGGGAAGTGCCAACCTGCTAATTTTAGATATGCTTTTGAAAAAACAAAGACAATCAAAGGAGTGAGCTGTTATGAACAAAGTAGAAAGGATGAAAGCCGTATTCGAGAACCGGGAACCAGATCATGTGCCAGTGGGGTTCTGGTTCCACTATCCTAAGGATCTCTCTCTGGACGAACGCGCGCAGGCCCATGTAGACCTGTGCCGGGAGGTGGGGACGGACATCATCAAAGTGATGGACGATAACTTTGGCCAGTTCGTCACCCAGGGGATCACCATCACCAAGCCCTCCGATTGGCGGAACATCCGCCTCCCGGGGAAGGATTGTTCCCATTACCAGCATATGACGGAGCTGGTGAAGCGGATCTTGGAGAAGTCAGGCGGCGACGCTATGGTGTTCCCCACCATGTGGAGCCCTTTTAAGATCGCCTCCTTTACTTACCTGTGCGCCGGCAGTACCGACCAGCAGTTTATGGAACACTGCAAAGAGGATCCGGAGTCCATTAAAGAGGGCGTGAAGATCCTGGGTGAGACCCTGCGGGAGTGGACCCGTGACTATCTGGAGATTGGGAGCAGCGGGATCTACTATTCCGGGCAGTTCAGCGAGCCCCAAAGGTTTGACGAAGAGACCTGGTCCCAATTGGTCAAGCCGTCTGATTTGATGGTGCTGGGAGCGACCAAGGAAATGACGGGCAAGTATAACATTGTGCACATTTGCGGCGAAGTGGAATTTGGATTCCAGTCGTCCCCCCGGCGGTACACGGGCTATCCTGGCGACCTGTTCAACTGGGACGTGCATCGCACCGACCTGTCCTTGGAAAAGGGGAGAGAGGTGTTCAAAACACCCATCCTGGGCGGCCTTGACAACCACGGCGTGCTCCTTGAGGGCAGCCTGGAAGAGATCCGGGAGGAGTCCAAGCGGGTCATCGGCGCCATGGGGAAGAAGGGCTTCATGCTGGGTGCGGACTGCACCGTGCCTGCCACTATCGATTGGGCCCGCCTGAAAGCCGCGGCAGAAGCCGCTGCCGAAGCGTAAGGAGGAATGAAATCACCATGAAAGAAATCGCTTTAGGAGGGAAATTGCAGGCTCCAGCCATTGGGCTGGGCTGTATGCGGATCAACGCGCTGGACAAAAAAGAGGCAAACGGCCTGCTGAATACGGCGCTGGAAAACGGCGTGAATTTCTTCGACCATGCGGATATCTACGGTGGGGGCAAATCGGAGAGCTTCTTCGCGGAAGCGCTGCCCATGAGCCCGGCGATCCGGGAAAAGGTGCTGATCCAGTCCAAATGTTCTATCCTGCCCGGCGTGGCTTATGACTGTTCAAAAGAGCACATTCTGGAGTCTGTGGACGGTATTTTAAAGCGCCTGAACACTGAGTATTTGGACGTGCTGCTACTCCACCGCCCTGATGCCTTGATGGAGCCGGAAGAGGTGGCTGAAGCGTTCCGCACGCTGAAAGAGTCCGGGAAGGTGCGGCACTTTGGCGTGAGCAACCAGAATCCCGGGCAGATGGCTTTGCTGGAACAGGCCTGCGGGGAAAAGATGATCGTTGACCAGCTGCAGCTGAGCATCGCCCATTGCCCCATGATCGATGAAGGACTGAACGTGAATATTGAAAATAGTCCTGCTGTAGTGCGGGATGGGGGTGTTCTGGACTACTGCCGTCTGAAAGGGATCACAATCCAGGCATGGTCACCCTTCCAGTATGGGATGTTCGAGGGGACATTCCTGGGCAGCGGCAAATATCCGGAGCTCAACACTAAGATCAATGAACTGGCGGAAAAGTACGGGGCTACGCCCAACGCCATCGCCATCGCCTGGATCCTGCGCCATCCGGCTAAGATCCAGGCCATAGTAGGCACTACCAACGCCCAGCGGCTGGCGGGCATCTGTAAGGCGGCTGATATCCAGCTCACCCGCCAGGAGTGGTACGCCCTGTATCTGGCGGCGGGGAAAACCCTCCCGTAAGGGGAGCGGGCTGCCGCACGGCGCAAGATTGGGGTAACAATAAAAACGGGGGAAAGGCCGGGAGCAATCCCGGCCTTTCCCTTATCCGGAACCAGGGGAGGGCCCGCTTAAAAGTCTAGGCGTTTTCCTTCGCCCGGTTCCCAATATTGGTCTGAATATAGCCAAACGCTGCACGGTGGCGTTGGTGGCTGATGAAAAAATCCGAAGGGAGGAACCACCAACCATGCCACAAAAACGGCTCACTACAAATGACAACGTTTTTCGGAGAACGGATGGCCGCTGGCAGAGTGCTATCTGGTATTTTGACGAACAGGGGGCCAAAGGATTGAGAGCTTTTTGCGCTAAAATCGGTATGCCCAAAAGTTGACAAGATCTCTTACATTCAATAAAATGAAAATAACTTAATTTTGCAAAGAGGGGGAGTTGCTTTTCGAATGGAATTCCGAGGGGAAATACCTAGGTTGACCGAAGTGATGATGGGTCTTGAGCGCCGCTTTTCGGGTTTGCAGCTGATTTGATGGACATCCCACCCCAGCGAATTGCCGGGAGGATCGAACTTCCCTGCCTCCGGAGGAAAAACTGCGGGCAAATTGTTTTTTGGATATTTTCTGGAAGGTAGACCGCTGGGAGTGTGGAACTTGATAGATGGATACTCACAGAAAGACTTCCTGTATGTAGGACTATTAGAACTAGATGGCACTGTGCAAGGAAAGGGATTGGGAAGTACGCTGATGAAGGGGTTACTTCGTTAAGCTAAGGGTGTCGATTCACATATATCCGCTTGGTATGCTTGAAAAGTGATGCTCCAGGGCTACGTTTTTGGAAAGCTTTGGGATTCGCAGAGGAAGGTCGGTTGCCCTGGGAGGGAACCCGTTGGGTTATCGAAATAGTACAAACACTCTCAAAACAACTTTGACTTACAAATGTTATGTGATAGGACGCAAAAACAAGGCAAAAATTTTGCAGCGACCAAAACGGCGGAAAACGGCGAAGCGCATCCAGAAAAGCCTAAAAAAGCAAACCCGGGTGCACTTTAGGTGGAAGGTGCAGTGTTGGTTTGTAACTCGTGGCATTTATTAAGAAAACGGCATTTATATGATTTTGAAATTCAAGTCTTTAAAGGCTCTTCTTTGCTTGAGCATTTTTAAATAGAAAAATATCCCCAAGGCAATGCCCTGAGGATATTTTTGCGTTTTGAAACAATTAATTTTAGTTCAGCTTTGTCCAGGTTTCTCCAGAAGAAGGCTTTGTGTAGTTGTGACTGTTGGTGGCCTCGGCAATGTGATAATAAGCCCAGTGTTTCTCAATGTCGGAGAAAGGGGTAAGTTCTTTAGCGTGTTCGTCCACGAAGCCTTCGTCAGCTTCACGGCCCAGCATATTGTTCGCAATAGCCGTTACCTCCGCGCGGGTGATGGGGTTATTAGGCCGGAACGTGCCATCGCCATAGCCGCGGATCCAGCCGTACTGGATGGAATTTACCACGGCGTTATAGAACCAGTCGTTCTTGTCCACATCGGAAAAGATGTTCTCACCTTCTCCAACGCCCACAGCAAACTTCATGGCGATGGAGGTGAATTCGGCGCGGGAGATGGAACGCTCAGGTTCAAAGTTGCCGTTGCCTATGCCGGACACAACGCCTAGGCTTGCCAGGGTGTTTACGGCCTTGGCATACCAGGCATCAGCAGGAATATCCTCAAAAGTCTTGGTAACCGCCACATCCTGGTCCAGCAGCAGGTTGTAGAACATCTGGGCCACTTCGGCGCGAGTCATCTTGTTTTCCGGGCCGAAAGTCCCCTCGGGGTAGCCGAACAGGTACTGGATGTGGTCCTCGGTATTCAACAGGCCGGAAACGCCGGTGTCATCTGGGTCCGCAGGGGGGATGTAGGGTGGGGGTGTGCCGCCGGGAGTGGGATCGGTGGTGCCTTTCTCTTCTTCCCAAACCAACACAAAGGGGGAGAAGCCGTCGGGTTCGGCGCTGAACCGGATACCATCGGCGGTTTTTTCAATTGTCACATTCTCGGGTACGACGTTGTCAATGTCATCGGGGTCAAAACCAGTTACAGTGCTGCCGTTGTTGGTATCCCGGTGCAAGCCCTTAAAGTGCAGCACCTGGAACTTGGTATCTGCGCCGGTGCCTTCGGGATAGGGCCAAACAATGTTTATCTTGTCACTGGCCTTGATCCAAGCGTTGCCATTGTTCTCGTCCACCAAGTCCAAATACTTGATTTCGTACTGGCGCTCCATCCCGGAACTGGCAGACTCTGTGATAGCCTTGTCTGCGGCGTTTTCCAGTTTTTCAATCCGTTCCTCTCCCTTGCCGTCAGACTGGATGATGTCGTCAAACAGCAGGGCAGGCTGGGATTCTTCCTCATCAATGGGAACACCAGTGTCGTTGAGAGTGTAGATGATGCCATTGGTAGGTTCCACAGCGACAGCGCTCTTGGAAGCTTTCTCGGCGGCAGGCTGGCTTTTTTCTATGGGTTTAGTAGTGGAGCTTACGGCAAATTCCTGTACGTCTGTGGTGGCGTTTTCGTTCTCCACCGCCCGGACAGTCAGGGTCCCTGTGCCGGTTTCCACCGGATATGGGTCGTTACCGCCAGATAAGGAGGCTGTGACCTCACTATCGGATTCGCCCTGATAAACCTCGATGCTGAAGGCCGCAAAGGACTCTTGGGTTTCAGATACATTGAATGCGTCCTCAAGCACGGCATTGCCATCCTCATCGATAAACTGGACACGGACTTCGTCCCTGGTACTTCCTTGAGGTTCAAAGCGGTAATACTTCTCGCCTTCGGCCCCTTCATTCAGCAAAATGAGTTTCCATGTGTTGCCGCTGCTTTTGTTGGTGAAGGTCAAGCTGGCCACGTCAACATTTTCAGGAGCTGTGATTTTGAAGATGGGGTGGGGTAGGGAAGTGCTTTCATTCACATCCTCTTGCCCATGGCCTACAACACTATCGTAGCCGGACTTGCCGCCTTCGTAGATGGTCATATCCGCGGGTGTGACCGTGATGGTAGTTTGGTCCTCCCCGCCGCCGGGGGTGGCGGGCCCGCACTCTACCTGAAAGGTGATGGGCAAACTTGCACTCTCAGGTGCCCACTCGTTTTTATCAAAGTCCCAAATGAGGGTAATGGTTGCTTCTTCATCCCCATTTTCAGCCAGTTTGTGGATTGCGTCCCCGTTTTCCGCATTGTACTGTGCCACATACTTTGCAGCGTAAATGGTTACTTTGAATGTGTAGCCGCCATCGGCAGTGGGGACAACGGTGCCGAACTTGTAGCTATCGTTCAAGCCGTCGGAGTTGGGCAGCACGCTATACGCCGCGGCTTCGTGCTGGGCACTGTTTCCGGTGCCCGTTGTAACACATTGTACCTTTACAGCGCCGTCCCCCAGAATTCCGGGGGCAGTGGGATCATCCCCGCCGCCCGTCATGTCATCGTCACTGGGGGGCTCTGGGGCGGGGTTGACGATAAGCTCGGCAATGTGGTCGTTTACTAGGCTGATCCCCAAACTGCCGGGAGCGGCATCGTCGATCTTGATAGTGACAGAATTCTCTGTTCCATCTACTGTAAAGAAAATGGTAGCGCTGGCGGCTTCGGCGGGGGCAACATGGGAATTTGTAGTTGGACCGGGCACCCCGGGTGCAGAGCCGGCATACACGTTGTAATAGGCCATTCCGTTACACCAGCGGTTTGAGAAATAATCCCTGTTAGTACTTGTTGTCCCATCGGTACTGTTTATCTGAACTTCAACCGTCTCTGCGTCAATGCTTTCCACAGGGTTTTCGGCTCCGGCATTGTAAAGCTCCAACACGCGGTTCAGCAGGCTGTTATCGGGATTCATCAGATGATACTCGGTGCCGGTGGCGCCAGAAGAAGTCTTTTGCGCGTACAGTATAGTGTCATCGCTGATGGGCTCGTAGGGTAGGAAGGGGTCGCCGCCGCCTACCGAGTGATCCCAATTGACAAACTGATACTGAGAGCCGTTTCCGTACACAGGGTCAGCGGGCATCTCATTGCCGGGCAGATAGGGGCTGCCTGTGGTCACAAAGGCCACGTGGTAAAGGGACCAAGTGGTGGATTCCCCATCGTTCTCGTTATAGAACGCCACAAGGGAAGTGCCATTGTTGTTGGCTTCGATGTTGTAGATAGAGGAACCGCCTGCCGACTTGTTGACGTAGCGCAGGCTGCCGGAGTAGACACGCAGGGTTTCGGGTCCATCCGCCCCATCCAATGTATAGGTTATCTCGATGTAGCGGATATTCTCAGGAACGCCTTTGCCATTGGATGCATTAGAGAGACTATAATAATGGTAATCTAACTGATTTCCAGCAGTTTGGAAATCAAGCAATTCTTGCTCATGCGTGTCCACCTTATAAGAGTCCACGAAGCGCATTGTCACACCGTTGATCTCTGTGTTCTCATCAATGCCTTCCACACCGGCCGTATACAGCAGCTTCAGCATATCGTGGTCGAAAGCGCGGTATTCAATGATGCCGATGCCCGGATCGATCGTATCGCCTTCAATGCTGGGAAGCTCTAGCGGGTCACATAGGGTGACGGTGAATATCGCAGGGGCATTGCCTGTAAGCGACAACCGGCATTCATAGCTGTCTTTGTGCAAGTAATGCACAGTTGAAGAACTGGAATTTGGAGTGTCGACCGACACGCTTTCAATGTCATATGTCTCTGCGTATGTTCCTATCAGGCTAAGGGTGATAGGCTGGTCTGCTAGTTGAGAATCGTGTACTTCGTATTCGTCCAGTGTCTGGCTCTTGTACTGTACCACGACTTTTATCGTTTTCTCAACCATCCCGGTATCATAGCCCAGTTTGACAATTCCCTGGCCCGACGCTTCCGCCGCGCTTGCTGTCACAGGGATCATGCTAACAACCATGACCAAAGCAAGCAGCGCCGCCAGAAATTTTCGTGTTTTCATGGATATCCTCCTTTACAGTTTAAATCCGTTTGCTTCCTTCAGGACGCTGTTTTTTCTATCCGCAGCAGTCACCTCCTCCGGTTCCAGGCATCCGGATATGCAAGGGGCAGCGGGCGTATGCAAAATAAGCATTTTATCCCTTTGGGCGGACGCTTTATCCTCTGCGGCGGGTTTCGGCAAAGGAAAATCCGTTGCCGTTCTATGCGAAACCCCGAAAAAGGGCGTAAAAACCAAGGCCACGTGAGGAAAACGCTCATGCGGTCTTGGTTTTTCATACCCAAATCGGAGAAAATCGCTTGAAAAGGAGGGTATAAAGTGCTATGATACAAGTAGTTTATATGTAGGGGAACTTTTGCCCGCTGCGGCGCAAAGGACAGAATGCTTATTTTGCCTAAACGCTCAAACGCATCCTGTTCAGGATCCCGGCGTGTTCCGCTCCGGTGGAAATGAGGTAAATCCGGGTGGTTTCAATGCTGGAGTGCCCCAGCACATCGGCCAGTTTCACCACATCCCGGCACACCTTGTAAAAGGACCGGGCGAAAAGATGCCGCAGGTTATGGGGGAATACTTTGGAGGGTTCTACGCCCGCCGTCTTGCACAGGCGTTTCATCTCAGCCCAAATCTGCCGTCGGGACAGGCCTCTTCCGCTTCTGGTGAGGAAAACCTCACCGGAGGCGATTTTTTGTGTCCTGGCGTACTTTTTCAGCTTCCGGCACAGCTTACCGGGCAGTAGGATGGTACGCAGCTTGCCTTTTAGGGAAATCGTAGTTTGTCCTGTTTGAACGGCTTCCATGGTGATATATTTCACTTCGCTCACCCGGATGCCTGTGGCGCAGATGGTTTCGATCAGCAGTTCCAGCCGGCGCCGCCCCAGGCTGTGGGCGGCGCCCAGCAAACGTTCATATTCGCCCTGCGTGAGCTCCCGCCGCTCGTCCCGGAACAGCTTGCGCTGGAGCTTTAAGGATTTGATTTTGTATTCTTTCCATCCCAGGAATGCGATAAAGCGATTCACCGCCGCCACCATGGAGTTGACCGTGGCCGGGGCATAGCCGGTTTCCAGCAAATGGGATTTCCACTGGTTGCAAAGTTCCGGCGTGATGGGACGGCCCCTTAGCCAGGCGGCAAAGGCATGGGCGTGTCGCAGGTAGTTTTCCACCGTGCCGGGGGCGCGCTCTTCCTGGCGGAGCTCAACGGCAAACTGACGGATCTTTTCGTGGATGTGGCACATAAAGCAAGCCTCCTTCTCGGTTTGCTTTATTGTACCGTGAAGGAAGCTGTGTATACAAAGCGGGACGTTTTTTTAATAAATTGTACCGGCTGTGGTTCACAGGCTATGGGTGCCCAATGCAGACGACTTGAATGGTTTACAAAAAGGCTGGAAGAAATTCCAGCCTTTTCCATGCCCGGGATGGAGGTTGCCCCACAGGGTAAGGCCCCGGTGAACTGCCGGGAGATGCCCTTTGGAATGAAGCGCCTGCCTTTTCCTGCGGAAATGCTTATGAGCCATAAAACAACGCATGAGATTTGATAGACAGCAGCCTATTTATCCGAAAAAATTTGTAGATAAAAAGCTGGTATGAAAAAAGCAAAAAAACGGCTCAAAGCCGCTTTTTTTAAAGGTGTTAAGATGCGTTGCTTGTGGCAACGGGCAGTTTTGATTACAATAAGGGCAGCAATCAAAAGAAAAATGCTGTAGAAAGGAGGATGTCCTTAATGCTCAACGAAAACATGAAAGCAATCAGAAAATCAAAAGGACTTTCCCAACAGGAGCTTGCTGTCAAGCTGAATGTTGTGCGGCAAACAGTTTCTAAATGGGAGCAAGGGTTGTCGGTTCCCGACTCTGATATGTTAATCTCTTTATCAGAAGTGCTTGAAACACCGGTAAGCATATTATTGGGAGAAACTGTAATTGAAACCGAGGCTGATCGCTTACAGGCAATTTCCGAAAAATTGGAGGTGATAAATCTGCAACTGGCACAAAGGAATGCCACAAGAAGAAAAATTATTCGTTGGCTGCTTTTTTCATTATGCGCAATTATAGTAATGATTTTCGCTGTTCTAGCAATATGGAGTAGTCCTTATTTGGGTTGGGATTATGGTGACCCTGAAACCGCTGTCCTTGGAGTGGCCTTCCACTCATTTGAATGGCTGTTTGTTAGAGTAGCGCCGATTATCTTGACTGCCGCAATCATTGGAATTTTCTTTACATTCAAGAAATCCTGAACGGATAAACAGGGGTGTTTCTGAACATGAAGAAAAAGGTAATTGGAATTATTGCCGCGATAGTGGTTGTGCTGGGACTGGGCCTTGTAGCGTATAATCAGGTAATTCCTGACGAGTATGTACCTGCCGCTGACGAAATAGCCCTGCACATTCAATTCGATACGGAAGAAGATGTTGGATTGCTGGTTTATGATTACCGCATAGATAGCCATGAATACAGTGGAGGCATATCAAATGCAGATAAATCGTTCATCAAGCGTGATTCTGATACAATCGTCGTGTGGGATAAAGAAAAATTAAATACCCCCTCTGACAATTTTGAGCTGTTTATGCAATTCCGAATCATAACCGACTATGTAGCTCCCAATTATGAAAATGTATATCCAGATGCCATTACAAAATATATAGAACCTTTTTCATGGGAAGCCCGCTTTGGCGAAACATATTTTATTACTATCACTGGCGGGAAAACCAATGGATATAAAGCTGTATGGGACTAATTTTACCGGAGAATATGGCAAAAATGACCGAGATAGGCCGTGATGTGAAAGTTGGCAAACTGAAGCTGGAAGCCAGCAAAGGGGCTGTGCCGCTTGCGCGCACTCGTCCCTCGGCACGTGATTTGGGAGTAGCTGTGGGAGGGTGCGGCAGGCAGCGGGGATGGCCCGGTGCCGCATGGTTTCTTACGTAATCCTGAAAACCGGCGGTGCTGGTGGAGGGGGGAGGAGGGAAGCAAGTACCGCAGTGGGTGTAAGAGGCTGCATGATATCTAGATAAAGGGGACTTTAAGTGAATGCTAGTTTGTCCTTTCTTCCAAAATACAAGAATAGTTCTTGACATCTGTGGGAAAGCAAGCTATCCTAAATAAAGGATTTTGGCAGGAAGCCAATGGGAAAGCGCGAATGCTTTCGGAAATGGACCGTTGTTTTGAAAATAGTGGGTACCTATGCGGAAACGTCAAGAAGGCGTGCTGCTTCCCAGCAGGGAAGCGGTGCGCCTTTTGTTTTGGCTGCGGCGCACCGACAGGCGCCTATAAGAAAAGTTTGTACGGGGAAAAGAGGTAACAGTGTGGAGAAAGCGAGCAGCTCCAATATAGTCAAGCGTCCATTTGAGAAAAGTGCCGGTGGTATTGCGGGTTATTATCGCTCTATTCGGAAAAAATGGTTCGTTTTACTGGGGTTAACCATTATTACAGCGTTCATGATGCTGGCGTCCGCCAATGCCGGGTCATTGGAATTGTCGCTGGGGGAGGTGTGCAGGGCCTTGCTGGGCATGGGGGACGAGCGTTCTTTTGTGGTGATTTGGCGTTTGCGAATGCCTCGCGTCATTGGGGCGGTAGTTGCCGGGGCAGGGCTTGCCATTGCCGGATGTGTGATGCAGCCCTGCCTGAAGAATCCATTGGCCAGCCCCTCCACGCTGGGGGTGTCGGCGGCTTTTGGCGCCAATTTTTCTATCATTGTGCTGGGGGCGGGGGCTGTGACCAGCGCCTCTTCCGGCGCAGTGACTATCTCCCGGCCCTACTTGGTGACGGTGAGCGCGTTTGCGTGTTCCTTGGGGGCGGTGCTGCTGATCCTGGCCCTATCTAGGCTGCGCGGCTTTTCACCGGAGTCTATCGTGCTGGCTGGCACAGCCCTCAGCTCCCTGTTTACCGCCCGGACGACAATAATCCAATATTTTGGCGATGACATGGGCATTGCCGCTGCGGTATTTTGGACGTTTGGCGACCTGGGCCGCGTCTCCTGGCAGGAGAACGGCATGATGGCTTTGGCGGTAGGGGCGGCCCTGGTGTATTTTCTCTTTATGCGTTGGAATTACAACGCCATGGCAAACGGTGAGGAGCTCGCCCGAAGCCTGGGGGTGAAAACCAGCCGTGTGCGGTTTTGGGGATTGCTGCTTTCCTCCTTGCTGACAGCGGTCTGTGTGGCTTTTATGGGGATGATCGGCTTTATTGGTCTGATCGCTCCGCAAATTATGAAAAGGATGATCGGCTCGGACCACCGGTTCCTAATCCCCGCGTCTGCTTTGCTGGGGGCCGCGGTGCTGCTCTTGGCGGATACGGTAGCCCGTTCGGTAATTTCTCCCGTCATCCTGCCGGTGGGGGCGGTAACGTCCCTTTTAGGGGCGCCCCTTTTCTTTTATCTGCTGTTAAGGGGGAAAAAAGCAAAATGAGATTGGAAGTGCGGGAACTTCGATACGGCTACACCCCAGAGCGGGAGGTGGTGAAGGGAGTGTCCTTCGCTGTTCAGGCGGGGGAGTGTATGGCGGTGCTGGGGACGAATGGTGTGGGAAAGACCACCATGCTCAAGTGCATCAACCGCATTTTGCGGCCCACGGCAGGGGAAGTATTGGTGGATGGGCTGCCTGTCCGCCGGCTTTCTGGGCGGGAGCTGGCCCAGCGGATCGGCTATGTCCCCCAGGGGTGTGAATTTGCGGATAGCTCGGTATTCGACGCAGTGCTGTTGGGGCGCAAGCCGTTTCTTCAGTGGGACGTGACGAAGGGGGATCTGGAGATCGTACAGGAAGTGCTGAAGAGGATGGGCCTGGAAGAATATGCCAACCGGGATGTGAACGCCCTCTCTGGCGGGGAGCAGCAAAAAGTGTCCATTGCCAGGGCGCTGGCCCAGCAAGCGCCGGTGCTGCTGTTCGACGAGCCCACCAGCAGCCTGGACTTGCGCAACCAATTGGAGGTGCTGGATATTACAAAGCAGGTGGTGCGCCAGCAGGCCCTGGCGGCGGTGGTCATCCTCCACGATTTGAACCTGGCCCTGCGCTTTGCTGACAGATTTTTGGTGATGAAGGATGGGGCGGTGCTTGCCCTAGGAGGGCGGGAAGTGGTAGACCGGGAGATGATTTGGGAAGTGTACGGCGTCCGGGCACAGGTGCTGGAAGTGG
>OBXM01000954.1_pt1 | contig 21837 bp, 17 predicted proteins | sample 1538141 | NCBI WGS metagenome assembly OBXM01 (sample SAMEA2580153, study PRJEB22360) | human gut metagenome | biome: human gut; feature: human-associated habitat; material: faeces | place: Denmark | collected 2008/2010 | reverse complement strand
CCTATACAAGGGCCTCCCCGAGGCCTGAGGCCTGGCCGCCGTATACGCCGATATACCGGCTGCACTGGGCATCCCTGTCCATCAGGGCGTTGAAGCTGTAGAATGCCCGCATCATTGCCTCTGAGTTAGGATTGATGATGGCTGCGTTTAAGCCGGCCTCCATGGCCATGGTGAAGAATGCGGCATTGATGATTTCCCGTTGGGGCAGTCCGAAGGAAATGTTGGAAACCCCCAGGACGGATTTGCTTCCCAGCTCATCCCGGATGCGCCGGACCGTTTCCAGGGTGGTCAGGGCGCCTTTGCTGTCGGCGCTTACCGTCATGCAGAGGCCGTCCAGTATGATATCCTCGGCCCCGATGCCATAGGAGGCGGCTGTATCTATGATTTTGCGCCCCACTTCAATCCGCCCTCCGGCTGTCTCCGGAATCCCGCCTTCATCCAGGCACAGGCCCACCACCACGCCGCCGTACTTTGCCACCAGGGGAAATACCTGGCCCATGACCTCTTCCTTGCCATTGACCGAGTTGATCAGGGGCTTTCCATTATATGCCCGCATGGCCCGCTCCATGGCCCCGATATCCGATGTGTCAATCTGAAGAGGCAGGTCTGTGATGCTCTGAAGCTCCTTCACCACTTCCTCCATCATGGACGGTTCGTCAATCCCCGGCAGGCCCACGTTCACGTCCAGCACATCCGCCCCATTGTCCTGCTGGCTTACGCCTTCCCTGAGGATGTATTCCAGGTCATGGTCCCTCAGGGCCTGTTTGAACCTTGATTTGCCCGTGGGGTTGATGCGTTCCCCGATGATCATGGTTTTCCCGCCAATCACCGCTGCCCGGGCATAGGATGAAATAACTGTGCGCTTCTTAGGCATTGGAAGGCTTACCGGGATATCCCTGCAGCGTTTTACGGTTTCCCGTATATGGGCCGGGGTGGTGCCGCAGCACCCGCCCACCACGGCAGCCCCCATGGCCACGATTTCCTCCATGGCCAGGGCAAACTGCTTCTCGTCAATATCATAGACCGTCCTGCCTCCTTCACTTCTGGGAAGGCCCGCATTGGGGTTTACCAGAACGGGAAGGGAGGTCACCCTCATGATGTCCTTCAGGATTTCCTTCATCTGCACAGGGCCAAGTCCGCAGTTAATGCCAAGGACATCCACCCTCAGCCCCTCCAGCAGGGCCACCGTGGACTCCACGTCACCCCCGGTCAGAAGCTTTCCCTTTTCATCAAATATGACCGTGGCAAACACAGGAAGGGGACTTTTGTCCGCCGGGCTTATGCCTGCTTCCTTTGCAGCCAGCACAGCCGCCTTTAGTTCGTAGCTGTCGCTCATGGTCTCAATCAGGATAAGGTCGGCGCCTGCCTCTGCCCCCGCGGCCACCACCTCTTTATAAAGGCTGACCGCTGCCTCAAACTCCAGATCGCCCAGCGGTTTAAGCAGCTTCCCCGTGGGGCCCAGGTCCAGCGCCACATATCCGTGTCCTGCTTCCTCCACCGCTGTCCTGGCATGGCCCACTGCCGCTGCCACGATTTCCTCCAGGTTATCCCTGTACTTAAGTCTGTTGGCACCAAATGTATTGGTGGTCATGATATCAGCCCCGGCTGCCAGGTACTGTCTGTGGATGTCCCTGAGCACCTCAGGGTGCGTCAGGTTCCACAGCTCCGGCAGTTCCCCTGCCTTAAGGCCCTGGGCCTGAAGCAGGCTGCCCATGCCGCCGTCGCAGAACAGGCGGCGCGCTTTCATTTCCTCTAATATTCTCATCGTTAATCCTCACAAGTCAGCTATTTAATATTTCCCGTACCAGGATGTCCACATGCTCCTCGCTGGTAATCCAGCTGGTGCAGAGGCGGATGGCGGTGTGGCTGTCATCCACGCGTCCCTGATGGGTATAGCTGAACCTGCCCTCCCACTGCTTAAGCACCTGGTCCGGCATGATGGGGAATACCTGGTTGGTGGTATTGTATACCAGGAATGGGTATCCCTTCTCCTCACAGGCCTTTCTGATTTTGCCGGCCAGACGGTCCGCGTGCCTGCCCAGTTCCATATACAGCCCGTCCTTTAAGAGTTCTGAGAACTGGATTCCCAGGAGGCGTCCCTTTGCCAGCATTCCGCCCCTTTGCTTGATATGATAGCGGAAATCCGGCTTCAGTCCCTCATTCAGGATCACCACCGCCTCTCCGAACAGGGCGCCCACTTTGGTGCCGCCGATATAAAACACATCACAGTTGGCAGCCAGGACCGGCAGGAACTGGGCACTCGCCCATCAGCCCGTGGCCCAGCCGCGCCCCGTCCACAAACAGGTACAGCCCGTACCTGCGGCACACGCCGTAAAGCGCTTCCAGCTCCGCCCTGGTGTAAATGGTCCCCAGCTCCGTGGGGTTGGATATATACACCATCTTGGGCTGGACCATGTGCTCAAAGCTCTCGTCATGGATGTGTTCCAGATAAAGCGTCTCCACCTGGCTGGCGCTTATCTTGCCGTCCTCCGACGCAAGGGCCAGGACCTTGTGTCCGGCCGCCTCAATGGAGCCGGTCTCATGGACGTTAATATGGGCGGACACAGCGCCCACCACGCCCTGATGGGGCCTGAGGGCAGATGCAATCACCGTCATGTTGGCCTGGGTCCCTCCCACCAGGAAGTGTACGTCAGCATCTTCCCTTTTGCAGAGATTGCGGATAATGGACGCCGCCTCCCCACAATAGTGGTCCTCTCCGTATCCAGGTGTCTGTTCCAGGTTTGTCTCCACCAGTTTCTTCAGGATGCGCTCATGGGCGCCTTCACTATAATCGCAGTTAAAACGAATCATTTTCTTTCCTCTCCTTTTCCCTTTCATGGTACAGGGCCTACCGCCTGTAGGCGCAGTCCTTTTTCCCGCAGGCCTCGCAGCCCTTCACATCACACCGGTAAGGCTTCCTGCTGGCGCCCATCACGGCCGTGACGGACTTGGACGGCATCATGAGAAGGCTGTCCGTCAGCTTGATGCCAATGCGTTTGCCCGCCTCCAGACAGTCTAACAGCCGGCTTTGGCAGTCCAGCGGAAAGTCTCCGTAACCCGGGCTGAACCTTGGACGCAGATACCATCCGTCCGCCTCATAATACGCCTTCAGCCCGGCGCAGACCTGGTCGCAGTACTCCTCTATCATGGCAGCGGCAGCTGCCTGCATGACAACGGCCTTGCTCATCTGGAGACGGTTATACTTTCCAATCAGATAATCCGCACCCGTGCCCAGGGTGGCCGCAAATACAAGGATCCTGCCGCAGTCCGCCAGGTTTCTAGCCAGATTCCTGCTTCTTGTGATGAAAACCCCCGCATCCACCAGGCCTTCCTGCCCCAGGGCCAGGGGATAATCCCGGCACAGATACAGCGGGCTGGCTTCCCTGCCAAGTTCTTCGATGCACTGTTCCACCAGGTCCATCACCCGCCGGTCCGCTTCATGCCTTCCATATCCCAGATACCGCAGCACTTCCCCCCTGTCAATATCCCGTGTTTCCATCCAATCCTCCTATGGCGCACATGCGTGCCCATTTCCACGTGCGTGTCCCTGCTATGGCGCGCATACGCACCCATTTCCAAGTATTTCCGACAGGTTCTCCTTGATTTTCCCGGCCACATCCGGCTTGTTCATGGAATAGACATGGATTCCGCCCACGCCGTTGGCAATCAGGTCAATGATCTGGTCCGTGGCATAGGCAATGCCCGCCTGCTTCATGGCAGCCGGATTATCCCCGAACCGGTCCACGATGGACATGAACCTGGACGGCAGATACGTGCCGGACATCTGTGTGATACGTTTAATCTGTTTTGCATTGGTCACAGGCATGATTCCCGCAATGACGGGAACCGTAATCCCCTTTTCCCGGATGCGGTACAGATAGCTGTACAGGATGCTGTTATCAAAAAACATCTGTGTGGTCACGAAATCGCAGCCAGCCTCCACCTTCTGCTTCAGGTAATCCATGTCCACCGACTTGTTGGCAGATTCCACATGGCCTTCCGGATAACAGGCAGCGCCGATGCAGAAATCCCCTGACTGTTTGATTTCCCGGATCAGTTCGGACGCATAGTGGTAAACCCTGGGGGTCTGTCCGTTTTCAGGGATATCCCCCCTTAGGGCCAGCACATTCTCAATCCCATATCCCTTCAGTTCCTTAAGGACCCCCTGCACCTTTTCCCTGGTAGATGACACACAGGTCAGATGGGCCAGGGGCGTCACGCCGTACCCTTTGATATCCGAGGCAATGCCCACCGTATAATCGCTGGTGCCTCCGCCTGCGCCGTATGTAACGCTCATAAAAGCCGGCTTAAGCTTTGCAATCTCTTTTGCCGCCTTTTCCACCGTATGATAATTATCTTCTGTCTTGGGAGGAAAAACCTCAAAAGACAGGGTGGGGTTCCCCTGTGCCAGTATATCCCGAATCTTCATAACCGCTCTGCCTCCCTTTATTCAAAATGCCCCGGCCCCCTTTTCTGATTCAGGATTGCCGGAGCATGGATACACAGTGCATGTGCGCTGCTGCATGGAAACAGCAGCATGCACTTACTATTTACATCTCAACCGTCACCTTTTTCAGGTGCCAGATATCCCTTACATACTCCTCAATGGTCCTGTCGGATGTAAACTTGCCGCTGTTAGCCACATTGAGGATGGCTGCCTTGGCCCACCACTTCTCATCCCTGTAGGCCTGATCCACCCTGGAATGGGCCTCTGCATAGGAACGGAAATCCTTCAGGATGAAGTAGGTATCCGCGCGGTCACTGCTCTTGGTATTCAGCAGGGAGTTATAGATATCCCTAAACAGCTCAGGGTTATCCGGCGCATAGTAGCCGTTGATCAGCTGCATCAGCACCCTGCGGATTTCCTGGTCATTGTTAAAGATATCCATTGGATAATACCCGCCGTGGCTAACATGATATTTGTAAAAAACATCATTGGCATACCCCCCGCCGTTATTCTCATAATTAATGACCTCATCAGATGACATGCCGAAGATGAAGGCATATTCGCTGCCCACCTCCTCAACAATCTCCACATTGGCTCCGTCCATGGTGCCAAGGGTCAGGGCGCCGTTAAGCATGAACTTCATGTTGCCAGTACCCGAAGCCTCCTTACTGGCCGTGGATATCTGCTCACTCACATCCGCCGCGGCAAAGATAAGCTCTGCGTTGCTTACCCTGTAATCCTCAATGAACACCACTTTAATCTTGCCGCCAATGGACCTGTCATTGTTAATCACATCCGCCACGGAATTAATCAGCTTGATGGTCAGCTTGGCGCGCTTATAACCGGCCGCTGCCTTGGCGCCGAAGATAAAGGTCCTGGGCACCATATCCATGTTTGGATTATCCTTTAACTGGTTATACAGGTACATCACATGCAGGATGTTCATCAGCTGGCGCTTATATTCGTGAAGCCTTTTTACCTGTACGTCAAAGATGGAACGCGGATCCACGTCAATCCCGTTGTGTTCCTTAATGTATTTTGCCAGGCGGATCTTGTTCTGGTACTTGATATTCATGAACTCCTGCCGGCACTTTTCATCGTCCGCATAAATCTCCAGCTTCTTGATATGGGGAAGATTGGTAATCCACTCATCCCCGATTTTGGAGGTCACCCAGTCAGCAAGCAGGGGATTTCCATGAAGCAGGAACCGTCTCTGGGTAATGCCGTTGGTCTTGTTGTTGAACTTTTCCGGCATCATCTGGTAGAAATCCTTTAATTCCTGGTTCTTAAGGATCTCGGTGTGCAGCCTGGCCACGCCATTGACAGAAAAGCTGGCTGCAATGGCCATGTAAGCCATCTTCACCTGTCCGTCATAAATAATGGACATCTTGCGCAGCTTCTCCTGGTTGCCAGGATACATGGACTGGATCTGGTTCTGGAACCTGCGGTTAATCTCCTCCACTATCTGGTAAATCCTTGGAAGCAGGCGCGAGAACAGTTCGATGGGCCATTTCTCCAGGGCCTCGGACATGATGGTGTGGTTGGTGTACGCACATGTCTTGGTGGTTACCTCCCATGCCTCATCCCAGTTCAGGCCCTCCTCATCCAAGAGGATACGCATCAGTTCAGGAATCGCAACCGTGGGATGGGTATCATTCAGCTGGAAAGCCACCTTCTCATGGAACCTGCGGATATCATCATGTTTTTCCTTATATTTTATGATGGCCCTCTGCACGCTGGCGGAAATAAAGAAATACTGCTGCTTCAGGCGCAGCTCCTTGCCCGCATAATGGTTGTCATTGGGATACAGCACTTCCACGATGGTCTTGGCAAGGTTTTCCTGCTCCACTGCCTTCTGGTAATCTCCCCGGTCAAAGGAATCCAGGTTAAATGTATTAACCGGTTCCGCATCCCAGATACGCAGGGTGTTCACCACGTTATTGCCGTAACCGATAACCGGAAGGTCATAAGGCACGGCGCGGACCGTCTGATAACCGTCCTGCACAAAGTGGTTGGCGCCGTTCACATTCTCAATGCGCACATAACCGCCGAACCTGACTTCCTGCGCATACTCCGGGCGGCGGATTTCAAAGGGATTGCCGTCCTTAAGCCATTCATCCGGCACCTCAATCTGGTAGCCGTTTTCGATTTTCTGTTTAAACATACCGTAACGGTAGCGGATGCCGCAGCCGTAAGCAGGATATCCCAGGGTTGCAAGGGAATCCAGGAAACATGCTGCCAGACGTCCCAGGCCGCCGTTGCCAAGGGCTGCGTCCGGTTCCTGGTCCTCAATCAGGTTCAGGTCAAATCCCAGTTCATCCAGTACTTCCTTAATCTCATCATGGGCGCATATGTTGATGATGTTGTTGCCCAGGGCGCGGCCCATCAGGAACTCCATGGACAGGTAGTATACTGTCTTTGTGTCTTTCTTTTCATATTCTTTGTGGGTTGCTATCCACTCATCGATGATAACGTCCTTTACCGCATAAGAAACCGCCTGGAATACCTGCTGGGGCGTAGCCTCGTCAATGGTACGGCGGAACATGTTCTTAACGTTGTCTATCACGCTGCGCTTGAATGTGACTTTATCAAATCCTTTATTCATCGGCACAATCCTCCCTATCCTCATATAGGCGGGGTGTTTTAACCCCGCCTCCCATATTAACATTATTTCATGGTCTTTTCAACACCAAGCATGACTTTTTCGCCGTTGATGCTCCACTCCTTGGCATAACCGCCCATCCTTCCAAGGAAGATGGTATCAGCCATTACCTCGGCCTTAATCTCATCTGCATTGGCCTTCAGAAGCCCTGCAATCCTGTCATTGTCATCCTGGTAAACGGCAATGTGGTCCATGACCTCAAAACCGGCTTCCTTACGCATGGTCTGGATCTTGCTGATGATTTCACGGACAAAGCCCTCCTCAACCAGTTCCGGTGTCAGGTTGGTATCCAGCACCACGGTCAGGTAGTTGTCCTCCTCCGTCACATATCCGTCCTTCTGCGATACGTCAATCAGCAGGTCGTCCCTGGTCAGCACCACTTCCTGTCCTCCGAAATCAAAGGTCAGGGCGCCGCTTTCATTGAGCGTATCCATGGCAGCGCTGCCGTCAATCCCCGCAAGGGCCTGCCGGATCTGTCCCAGGAGTTTCCCGTACTTTGGTCCCACCGTCTTAAGCTGCGGCTTAAAGGAATAGGAGGTAAATGCCCTTACATCGTCAGAGAAGGCCACCTTCTTCACATTCAGCTCATCCTCAATGATCTTCACATAGAACTCGGACAGGGCGTGGTCAGCCTTGATATACATCTGGGCAATTGGCTGGCGGTTCTTGATATTTGCTGCATTCCTTGCCGCACGGCCCATGACTACGGCCTTTAAGACCTCATCCATGTCCTGTTCCAGGCTGGTGTCAATCCACGCCTCCTTCACCTCAGGGAAGTCGCACAGATGTATGCTTTCCGGCGCATCCGCGTCAATCTTCCTGACAATGTTCTGGTAAATCTGCTCTGTCATGAACGGGATCATGGGCGCCGCTGCCTTGGCAGCCGTCACAAGGGCGGTATACAGGGTCATATACGCATTAATCTTATCCTGCTCCATGCCCTTTGCCCAGAAACGCTCACGGCTCCTGCGCACATACCAGTTGCTCATGTCATCCACAAATTCCTGCAGTGACCTTGCAGCCTCAGGAATCTGGTAATTCATCAGGTTGTCATCCACACATTTAACCATGGAATTCATCTTGGAAAGCAGCCATTTATCCATGACCGGCAGCTTATCGTACTCCAGGGTGTGCTTGGTAGCGTCAAAATTATCAATATTGGCATAGAGCACCCAGAACGCATAGGTATTCCACAGGGTTCCCATGAACTTGCGCTGGCCTTCGGTCACGGCCTTGTCCTGGTATCGCTTGGGAAGCCAGGGCGCGCTGCAGGTATAGAAGAACCAGCGGATGGCATCCGCGCCATGGGCTGCCAGGGTATCAAAGGGATCCACCGCATTGCCCTTGGACTTGCTCATCTTCTGTCCGTTCTCGTCCAGCACCAGGCCCATGACAACAACATTTTCATACGGCGCCTTGTTAAACAGCAGGGTGGATTCAGCCAGCAGGGAATAGAACCATCCGCGGGTCTGGTCCACTGCCTCGGAAATGAACTGCGCCGGGAACTGTGATTCAAACAGTTCCTTATTCTCAAATGGATAATGGTGCTGTGCAAATGGCATGGCGCCTGAGTCAAACCAGCAGTCAATCACTTCCGGCACACGCTTCATAAGCCTGCCGCACTTGGGGCACTTGATATTTACATTATCAATATACGGACGGTGAAGCTCGATGGCCTCCGGACAGTTGTCGGACATGGCCTTTAACTCTTCAATGCTTCCAATGGAGTGCTGGTGTCCGCACTCACACTCCCAGATATTAAGAGGCGTGCCCCAATACCGGTTCCTGGAAATACCCCAGTCCTGGATATTCTCCAGCCAGTCGCCGAAGCGGCCCTTGCCGATGGAGTCAGGCACCCAGTTAATGGTATTGTTGTTGCGGATTAAATCCTCCTTCACAGCCGTCATCTTAATGAACCAGGATTCCCTTGCATAGTAAATCAGCGGGGTACCGCATCTCCAGCAGTGGGGATAGCTGTGTTCAAAAGCAGGCGCCGAGAACAGAAGCCCTCTGGATTCCAGGTCCTTTAACACCAGCGGATCCGCGTCCTTGACAAAGGTGCCTGCAAATGGTGTCTCGTTTGTCATATCACCCTTTGCGTCCACCAGCTGTACAAAAGGAAGGTCATATCTGCGTCCCACATTGGCATCGTCTTCACCGAATGCAGGGGCGATGTGTACGATTCCCGTACCGTCTGTCAGGGTTACGTAGGTGTCGCACACCACATAGTATGCTTTCTTGTGCTGCTTCTCGCTAAGGGGCACGGAGCACCCGTACAGAGGCTCGTATTCCTTATATTCCAGATCCCTGCCCTTGTAGTTCTCAAGTACTTCGTAATCCCCGCCCAGCACCGTATCCGCCAGGGCCTGTGCAATATAATAGGTATAGCCGTCCCCGGTCCTTACCTTCACATAATCCTCCGCCGGGTTCACACAAAGGGCCAGGTTGCTTGGAAGGGTCCAGGGCGTGGTGGTCCATGCCAGGATATAGGCGTCCTCGCCCTTTACCTTAAACCGCGCGATGGCGGAGCGTTCCTTTACATCCTTATAGCCCTGGGCCACCTCGTGGGAGGAAAGGGGGGTTCCGCAGCGCGGGCAGTAGGGAACCACCTTAAAGCCCTTGTATAAAAGGCCCTTGTCCCAAATCTGCTTCAGCGCCCACCACTCGGATTCAATGAAATTGTTCTCATAGGTCACATATGGGTCGTCCATATCAGCCCAGAAACCGACGGTATTGGAGAAATCCTCCCACATGCCCTTGTATTTCCAGACGCTTTCCTTACACTCCCGGATGAACGGCTCCAGACCGTACTGTTCAATCTGGTCCTTGCCGTCCAGCCCCAGCTTCTTCTCGACTTCCAGCTCCACGGGAAGCCCGTGGGTATCCCATCCTGCCTTACGGGGCACCATGTAGCCCTTCATGGCCCTGTATCTTGGGATCATGTCCTTGATGACGCGGGTTTCCACGTGGCCGATATGGGGCTTGCCATTGGCGGTTGGCGGTCCGTCATAGAATACGTAAGGCTTGCAGCCCTCGCGCATCTTGATGCTTTTCTCGAAGATGTGCTCATCTTCCCAGAATTTTTCCACTTCTTTTTCTCTTTCCACAAACTTAAGGTCTGTGGAGACTTTGTCATACATCCTTGGATTCCTCCATTCCTAATTTTATATACTCTGGTATGTGCTGTATTATATGGATTCATATAAAAAGGCTTCCGTCCCGAACAGGACGGAAGCCGTAAAAACTGCTCCGTTTAACCACCTATTACTGCATACCATCATATGAGTCCCTTTAACGCAGGAATTGCGTCCCGGCTTACCATGCAGCAGGTCCCTGCACCACCCTGGATGCCTGGGAATCCATGCCCCTTTTCTCAGCCGGACAGCTCCGGAGTGATATTCAGTCCTGCATTACTGGCACCGGGCTCCCACCATCCCCGGCTCTCTGAGGCGTTCCCTGCAGGCCTACTGTCTCCATCACAGCTTTTATTATTTAACTTCTTTATTATAATAACGCCTTGGGAAAATGTCAACCTTAACCGCACGGGCCGTGTAATTATTTTGTTACAATCCATCATATACTGTTGACAAATGCAACTGACCGCGATAATATTATACACTATAAACATTTAACATTGATAACTATTTTCCCAAAAGGAGGAAAAATCATGTCAGATGAACACAATGAAAAGATACTTCAGCCAGAACTGATGCAGATTATGCAGAGGATGAGGAAAATCAAGCTGAACATCTTATCCGAACAGGTGATTTATTCTGAATATTATGCATTGGAACAGATAGACCTGTATGTAAAAGAACATCCTGGTTCCATCGGAATCTATGTGTCTGAGCTGGCCGACAGATTGAGGATCGTGCCCTCTTCCGCTTCCCGCCTGCTGAACACCATGGAAGGAAAAGGACTGATAACAAGAAAAGTTGACACCGGACGCCGGCGCAACATTTTTGTATGCCTGACGCCTGCGGGCAGGGATATCCTGACCAGCACGGCCCAGGACATGGATTTCCTGAAATCACAGATTGTACGGAGGATGGGCCCGGAAGATATCTCCCGGCTTATCGGACTCTGGGGCAGGCTGGCCGATATCATGGAGGACGAGATGCACCAGCTTCTGGAACGCAGGAAAAAGAGAACGGAGGAACAGTCATGAGACGCAGCTGCATTACCATTGAACGGCAATATGGAAGCGGCGGACGGGAAGTAGGACGGATCCTGTCCCATAAACTTGGAATCCCCTTTTATGACGGGGAGCTGCTGCTGCTGGCAGCGGAACGGTTCGGCCTCAATCCCGGGGTCCTGAAGGAAAAGGATGAAAAGCGGAGCCGGAGCCTGCTCCATGACATTGCTGTCTTTGCGGGCAGCATACAGGATTACAGACAGATGTTTGAGCCTTACCAGCAGTTTGAGGCTGTGAGCGGGACCATACGGCGGCCGGGCCAGGGAAGGCCCCCCCCATTATATCGGCGCCCGCCATATTCATAGGAAGGTGTGCGGACACGGTCTTAAAAGATGTGTGCGGCTCCCTGAACATTTTCATCTATGCATCCTCCATGGAGGAACGGATACAGCGGATCCACCATACGGACCATGTCCCCTTAAAGAACATCGAAGCCCATATCCGGCGCAAAGACCAGCAGAGAAAAGAATATTATAAAATGTTTGCTGAAAAGGAATGGGGCAGGATGGAGAACCACGACATCTGCCTGAACACCAGTTCTTTTGGATATGAAGGATGCGCCGATATCATAGCCGCCATGGCCGACCGGGCCTGCGGCAGGAAGAAGGAATAAGTTGAGTGTACTTTTACGATATTTCAAACCATATGCCCTGTACATACTGCTGGCCATCGTGCTCCTCTTTGGCCAGGCATCATGCGACCTGGCGCTGCCGGACCTGATGTCCGATATTGTAAATGACGGCATCACCACAGGTAACACCTCCTATATCATAAGCACCGGCTTTAAGATGCTGGGCGTGGCCCTGATCAGCGCGTCCTGCACGGTCACGGTGGGATTTTTAGGAGCCAGGGCCGCTGCCGGGGTCTGCCGGGGCCTGCGCCGCGACGTATTTATTTCCGTGGAAGGATTCTCAAATGCGGAACTGGACCGTTTTTCCACATCCTCCCTCATCACCAGGACCACCAATGACATCACCCAGATACAGATGCTGATTGTCATGATGATACGCATGGTGTTCTATGCGCCCATCATGGCTGTGGGTGGAATACTCCACGCCCTTGCAAAGGATAAATCCATGTCATGGATCATCGCCCTGGCCGTGGCCCTGCTGTTTATGGTGGTGTTCTCCATGTTCAGCCTTGTAATGCCCAAGTTCCAGGTGGTGCAAAAGCTCATTGACCGCTTGAACCTGGTGGTCCGTGAGAACCTTGAGGGCCTGCTGGTGGTCAGGGCCTTTGACACCCAGACCTTTGAGGAAAACCGGTTCGACACGGTAAACCGTGACCTGACCAAAACCAACCTGTTTGTAAACCGCACCATGTCAGGAATGATGCCTGCCATGATGCTTATCATGAACCTCATAACCCTGCTGGTGGTATGGGTGGGATCCAACCAGGTATCCGGCTTCCAGATGGAGGTGGGCGACATGATGGCCTACATGCAGTACGTGATGCAGATCATCATGGCCTTCCTGATGATGTCCATGATGTTCATCATGATTCCAAGAGCCATTGTATCCATCAACCGTGTGGTGGAGGTCCTACAGACAAAATCCAGCATTACCGACGCAAGGCAAACCTTATGCCCGGATAAAATACGGGGCGTGGTGGAATACCGCCACGTATCCTTCCGCTATCCCGGCGGGGACGGGGACGTACTTTCAGATATCAGCTTCACCGCCCTTCCCGGACAGATAACCGCCTTTATCGGCGCCACGGGCAGCGGCAAAAGCACCCTGGTCAACCTGCTCCCCCGCTTCTATGATGTAACCGGCGGCGAAATCCTGATTGACGGCGTCAACATCAAAGACTGGCCCCTCCACAAGCTGCGGCAGAACCTGGGGTTCGTGCCCCAGAAAGGAGTCCTCTTCTCAGGCACCATCCGCTCCAACCTGGCTTACGGTGACCGGACAGCCGGGAAGGAACAGATTGAACGTTCTGCCCGTACCGCCCAGGCCATGGAATTCATCGAGTCTAAACCAGACCTGTTTGACACATTGATTGCCCAGGGCGGGGGCAATGTGTCCGGCGGCCAGAAGCAGAGGCTCTCCATTGCCAGGGCTTTGGTAAAAAATGCGCCCATCAATATATTTGACGACAGTTTTTCCGCCCTGGATTTTAAGACGGATGCAAAGCTGAGGAAGGCCCTGAAGGAAGAAACCGGCGGCACGACCCAGTTCCTGGTGGCCCAGCGGATCAGCACCATCATGAACGCGGACCAGATCATTGTACTGGACCACGGGAAAATGGTGGGCAGGGGAACCCACCGGGAACTTATGGCAGACTGTAAGGTCTACCGTGAGATTGCACTGTCCCAGCTCAGCGAGGAGGAATTGCAATGACAGAACAAAAACAATCATCCGCTCCCCCTATGGGCGGCGGCCGGGGCATCCGCGCGGCCGGTGAAAAGGCAAAGGATTTTAAGGGCACCATGCTCCATCTTTTACAGTATCTGATGGTTTATAAAGCCCAGGTTGCCATCGTCATCCTGTTTGCCGCATGTTCCTCCGTGTTCTCCATCATAGGGCCCAAGGTCCTTGGCAAGGCCACCACCAAGCTGTTTGAAGGCATGATGGCCTGGATGATGGGCACCGGCCTTCTCACCGACTTCCGCTACATAAGGAACTGTCTCCTGCTGCTGGTGGTCCTGTACCTGATATCGGCTGTATTTTCCTACCTGCAAAGCTATATCATGTCAGGCGTCAGCATGAAGGTGACCTACCAGTTCCGCAAGGACATATCGGCGAAAATGAACCGGCTGCCCTTAAGCTACTACGACACCAGGACCCACGGCGAGGTACTGTCCCGCATCACCAATGACGTGGATACGGTAAGCCAGACCCTGAACCAGAGCCTTACGCAGATCATCACCTCGGTTGCGACCCTGGTGGGCGTCCTGATCATGATGATATCCATCAGCATCCGGATGACCCTGGTGGCTGTCATGGTACTCCCCCTTTCCATGGGCCTGATCATGGGTGTTGTGAAAAAATCCCAGCGCTATTTCAAGGGCCAGCAGAAAAGCCTTGGAATGCTCAACGGACACATTGAGGAAATATACGGAGGCCATAATGTGGTCCAGGTCTTTAACGGCGAGGCCGAGGCCATTGAGAAATTCACGGAAATAAACGATGCGCTTTACAAATCCGCGTGGAAGTCCCAGTTCCTGTCCGGCATGATGATGCCCATCATGTCATTTGTCAGCAACCTGGGTTACGTATCCGTATGTCTGCTGGGCGGGTATCTGACCGTTAAAAAGGTGATTGATATCGGCGATATCCAGGCCTTCATCCAATACATGCGCTCCTTTACCCAGCCCATCACACAGATTGCCAATATCTCCAACACACTCCAGTCCACGGCTGCCGCGGCAGAGCGTGTGTTTGAATTCCTGGATGAGCAGGAAGAGGTGCCTGAGACAAGCGCGCCCATACAGCCGGAACAGGTGCGGGGGGATGTGGAGTTTTCCCATGTGCATTTTGGCTACCGGCCCGATAAGCTGATCATCCATGACTTTTCCTCGGTCATCCACGCCGGCCAGACCATTGCCATCGTCGGCCCTACCGGCGCCGGCAAGACAACGGTGGTAAAGCTGCTTATGCGGTTCTATGAACTGAACAGCGGCAGCATATTCATTGACGGGCACAACATCCTGGATTTTACCAGGAACGGACTGCGCTCCATGTTTGGCATGGTGCTCCAGGAGACCTGGCTCTACAGCGCCAGCATCATGGATAATATCCGCTACGGGAATTTTGATAAAACCGACGAGGAAGTCATGGCAGCCGCAAGGACGGCCCACTGTGATGAATTCATCCGCTCCATGCCAGGCGGCTATCATATGATGATTAATGAAGAAGCCAGCAACCTGTCCCAGGGCCAGAAACAGCTTTTAACCATTGCCAGGACCATACTGGCAGACCCACGGATCCTTATCCTGGATGAGGCCACCAGCTCCATTGACACCAGGACCGAAGTGCTGATCCAGAATGCCATGAACAACCTGATGCAGGACAGGACCAGCTTTGTCATCGCCCACCGCTTATCCACCATCCGGGATGCTGACTTAATCCTGGTCATGAAGGACGGCGATATCATTGAACAGGGCAATCACAAGGAGCTGCTGGAAAAGAAAGGCTTCTATGCCGACCTATATCAAAGCCAGTTCGCACTGAACAATTAGCCATGTTCCACGGGTCCTGGAACCAACCCCCAAGGCCTCATGAAAGGAAATGAAAGGTGAATGAAATGAACGATAATATCCAGAACAAGATAGACGGCGGGGAAACCGCCGGCAAGAAGGCTAAACTTAAAAAAATCCTGTATCCCCTGCTCTTTGCCGTGGTCATCATCGGATGCTGCACCGGTTATTACATGTTCAGCGTAAATATGAATTATTTCAGCACGGATAATGCCAAGGTGACGGCAAAGCTCTATTCCGTCATGCCTGTCACCAGCGGGAAGCTGATTTCCTGGGATGTGGAAAACGGCGACCTGGTGGAACAGGACCAGGTGCTTGGCCGGCAGGAAGTGCTTCCTTATATCACATCCCCCATAACCGGGACCGTGGTTAAAAATGACGGCGCGGTGAACCAGACCGTGTCCCCCGGCACTCCCCTGGCAGTGGTGGCCGACACCTCCAACCTGTATGTGGGTGTGAATGTGGAGGAGACGGATATCATGAAGATCCATCTGGGCCAGTTAGTGGATGTCAGGCTGGATGCATACCCCCACAGGACATTTAAGGGACAGGTAACGGAAATCGACCCTGCAACCCAGACCTATTTTACCAACACCACCAGTTTTTCCACCAGCGGGACCTATACCAAGGTCACACAGCTGGTCCCCATCAAGGTCACCATTGAAAACAAGGAGGACCTGCCCCTGGTATTCGGAATGAACGCAACTGTAAAGGTACATTTGAAATAAGGAAAAACGGGAGGAATCAAAATGAAGAAATTAATAGGAATCGGAGCCTGTCTTATGCTGGCCGCCAGCCTTAGTACCGGATGCTCCGGCAACAGCAGCCAGACCGAGGTGACAACCGCCATTGCAAAATCAGGCAGGGACCTGTCCTCCATGGTATGGCAGGGAACCGTTGAGGCCTTGAGCACCATTGACATCATGCCGGAAGCCAGCGGCAAGGTAACTGAAGTCAATGCATCTGAAGGACAGCATGTGGAGAAAGGGGATGTGATATTCCAGGTGGATGACACCAATGCCGCCCTTTCCCTGCAGCAGGCCCAGGCCGGATATGACGCTGCCCAGGCAGCATTTAACATTGCAAAAAAAGCAAGCGAACAGAATACAAACGTGGCTCCTGCTGAAATAGAGTACACGGACGCCAAAAATAACTTTGCCCGCATGCAGGCCCTTTATGCAGCCAATGCAATCTCCCAGGTGGATCTTGAAACTGCAAAATCCAGGATGGATTCAGCTGAGGCAAAGCTCCAGGCGGCCAGGAACGGCCAGGACGGCAATTACGATTCAGCCAAGGCGCAGATGGACAGCGCCAAGGCAGCCCTTGACATTGCCAGGAAAAAATATGACGACTGTACGGTCACTTCTCCTATTGCGGGCATGATTACCAAAATCAATGTTGAAACCGGCCAGACCGTGTCCCCCCAGCTTACAGGCGCAACCGTAATGGATGACAGCGGGGAAAAGGTGGAAATCCAGGTGGCCGACACGGATATTGACCAGCTGGCAGAGGGTATGCCCATGGATGTCAGCCTCCAGTCCGCCGGAAAGACCTGCAGCGGCAGCATTTCTGAAATTTCTGCTGTGTGCGATGCCAAAACAGGCATGTATACCGTGAAAATCCGGCTGGATGATAAAGACAGCCTGCACTACACAGGCCTTATGGCAGATGTCCGCGCCTCTGTCAATGAACCTTCCGCCTCCGTATACATTCCCTCTAAGTGCATCTTTAGTGATGACAATGGGGATTATGTATATGTGGTGTCCGGGGATCAGGCCGCGAAAACCCCTGTCACCAAAGGCAGGAAGAAAAACGCCTACATGGAAATAACCCAGGGTCTTACCCAGGGCAATGAAGTAATCCTGCAGAGCAGCCAAGCCCTGGAGGACGGCATGAAGGTGCGGGTATTGACCGTCAAATAGGCCGGGGATGGCTGACGGCATCCCGGCAAGGATTGTTATATTTTTAACATTTCCTTTGCCTTTTGTAAAATCTGTGCTATACTACTTAGCAACATACAAGCGCAGCCGTCAAAATACAGCGATTCCGCATATCCGCGGACAGCTCCCGGCCACGCACCAGGGAGGAACCTATATGGAACAGAGAAATCTTACGTTACTGACAGACCTGTATGAACTGACCATGATGCAGGGATATTTTAAGGAAAAGGACGCCAACGAGACCGTAATCTTTGACATGTTCTACCGCACCAATCCCCACGGCAATGGCTTTGCCATCTGCGCCGGGCTGGAGCAGGTGATTGAATACATCAGGGACCTGCGTTTTGACGGCAGCGACATTGAGTACCTGGGAAGCCTGGGGATATTCGAGGAAGACTTCCTGGAATATCTCCGCGACTTCCGCTTTACCGGTGATATCTATGCGATTCCTGAGGGAACCATCGTCTTCCCAAGGGAACCTCTGGTCAAGGTCATTGCACCCATCATGCAGGCGCAGCTGGTGGAGACGGCCCTGCTCAATATCATCAACCACCAGAGCCTGATTGCCACCAAGACAGAACGCATCGTGTATGCGGCCAAGGGCGACGGCGTCATGGAATTCGGACTGCGCCGCGCACAGGGGCCGGACGCGGGCGTGTACGGCGCAAGGGCTGCCATGATTGCGGGCTGTATCGGCACCTCCAATGTGCTCTGCGGCAAGATGTTCGATGTCCCGGTCAAGGGCACACATGCCCACAGCTGGATCATGAGTTTTCCGGATGAACTTACGGCCTTCCGCACCTATGCCAAGCTGTACCCATCCGCATGCATCCTGCTGGTAGACACCTATGATACCCTGGACTCCGGTGTCCCCAATGCCATCAAGGTATTTAAGGAAATGCGCGAAGCCGGTATCCCCCTTACGTTTTACGGCATCCGCCTGGACAGCGGCGACCTGGCCTACCTGTCCAAAAAAGCAAAGAAAATGCTGGATGATGCCGGATTCCCGGATGCGGTCATCTCTGCTTCCAATGACCTGGATGAAAACCTGATTAACTCCCTGAAGATGCAGGGCGCAACCATCAACTCCTGGGGCGTGGGCACCAACCTGATCACGGCCAAGGACTGCCCGTCCTTTGGCGGGGTGTACAAGCTGGCCGCCGTCAAGGACAAGGCCACCGGACAGTTCATCCCCAAGATCAAGCTTTCAGAAAACGCAGAGAAAATCACCAACCCCTGCAACAAGACCATACAGCGCATTTACGATAAAGCCACGGGCAAGATCATTGCCGACTTAATCTGTCTGGTGGGCGAAGAGTTTAACACGGAAAACTCCCTGCTGCTCTTCGACCCCATTGAGACCTGGAAAAAGACCATGCTGTCCCCTGGCAGCTATACCTTAAGGGAACTGCTTGTGCCCATCTTCCTGGACGGCCAATGCGTATATGAATCCCCCAAGGTAATGGATATCCAGGCCTACTGCAGACAGGAACTGGATACGCTCTGGGACGAGTCCAAACGTCTGATCAACCCCCATACGGTCCATGTGGATCTGTCTAATGAACTGTGGCATATTAAGAATCAGCTGCTGGATTCGTTCCATAGGAATTGAGGGTGGATGGAAGGGATGGGGAGGAGGGAGAAGGAGGTTCCGTCCGTGAGCGGAATGGGGCTTTACAGGTAATCATTCCATTAAGTGTAAAAACTTATCGCACGGTGTTTTGTACAGTAGGGCGGGATTTTTCCAACCGTAAAACAAGGAGGACACCATGCAACAAGCCCTGATTGACAAGGGGGTACTGCGCCCGTCCGGGGAAATCGTCAAGGACAATATCAACCTGATTTCCGGGACGCACACCCCGCCGTTTGTGGAAATGCTCTGGATGGTCACGAACGGCGAAACGGTCACGACCAACCGAGTGTATACCCTCCTGTCCGGCCTATACGCGGACGGACGGGAAACTGAAATGCTGGAAGTACTGCAGACGCTGTACGGCGTGCTGGGCCTGCCGTTCCCGGAAGATGTGGAACAACTGGCCGGACACCCGGAGGCGCGGGGGTACTTCCTTTTTTCGTTCCTGCCGGACTTTGACGACACCATAGAGGATTACAGGGCCGAGCAGGACGGCACATAAATCCGATAGTTTCATTATAGGGGGAAATGCGCCCATTTGCAAGCAGGCGGGGAAAGTCTGTGTTTTCTCCCCCTGCACCCTGCTTGCCGCTATTGTTTTAGCGGAAAAAGCCCCTATTCACAATAGACAAATCTCTCTAAAAAAGACACTGCTGCATTGGGAATTGCTCCCTCTGAAACATAATTAGGGATTAAAAAGAATCATGTGCAATATTGCAGATTCATTTCCAATATTTTTGTATGAATGAACGGTATCGGCTCTAATTCGTATGCTTTCGCCCTTTTCAACAACAAACCTTTGACCGTTAGCATGAATCTCAATTTGGCCCGTGAAGATGGTTATAAATTCAGTGGTTCCCTTTAAATGTGGTTCGGATTCCCAATAACTCCCCTCGTCCAATTCCAGATAGTAGACTGCAAATCTACGGTTATCATTATCCGGGAAAATAGAATAGTTTTTTACTTTTCCGCCATCTTCAAGTAAGGGCTGAATTTCTGATGTTTTGACAATCTCATACGGACTTTTGGGACGAACGGTTAAAGCGTCAAATGGCACTTTCATTCCATTTGAAATCTTCCATAATGTGGATATAGTTGGATTCCCATCACCGCGTTCAATTTGTGCAAGCATACTCTTACTAACGCCGCTCAACTTTGCAAGCTCGTCCATGCTTAATTTATTTTCTTCACGCAACCGCTTAATGTTTTTAGCGACTATCATATTCATTGAATCCAAAAAAATCGCTCCTTTCTCTTGACATTATAATGCACTAGATGTATTATTATATCGTACTTGTACGATATAATAATCGTTTTGTACCATTATACAATTTCAATATAGGTTTGTAAAGAGGAACGGAGCTATATGTGGTAATGGAATTTGCGGTGGGCCGGGCCAGTCAGCGCAGCGCAGCACTGTCATTTAATATTCTGGAACCAAAAGGCACAAAATGGCACTGGTTTAAGTATGCAACAATCATTGGAAACTATTTGCTGATGATGTTTTATACGGTAATCAGTGGGTGGCTGCTTTACTACTTTGTAGAAATGGTAAAGGGCAGGTTTCAAGGACTTACTTCAAACGAAGTTGCTAACGTATTCTCTGATTTACTGGGAAACCCTAATGACATGATTGTTTGCTCGTTTGTTGTGATTGTCGTTTCATTTGCTATTTGTGCAATCGGTTTACAAAAAGGTGTGGAACGTGTAACCAAAATTATGATGTCCTTATTGTTCTGCCTTTTAATTGTCTTAGCCGTCAGGTCTGTCATGCTCCCCAATGCGGAAATAGGATTGGGCTACTACCTCTATCCCGACTTTGGAACCATGCAAAAAATTGGAGTGCCGGAATGTATATTTGCAGCTATTTCCACTGTCATTGCAGTAATTGAAAATATCGTTACCTATGGAATGGATTTAACGGGATGCAGCAGAAAAAAATCAGCTGCCGTCAATCTTGTATTGCTGTTACTGCTGTCATTACCTTGCGTGTTTGGATTTAACATTTGGAAAAGTTTTGAACCGCTGGGAAGTTTGGTATTCCTCCTATTTTGTACCCGGCGTTGTGGGTGGGGGTGGGATAATTTCCATAAAGAAACAGCTATCGGAAAAGGCTTGCCATATCCGGGCTTTGCAAGAAAGTACATCAGCTATATCCTGCCAATTATTGTACTTGTAATTTTCATAAGTGGTTATTTATCATTGTTGAAATAGAAAGAGGTTACTATGTTTCATTTATATGATTTTCTGATTTATTGCTTTATTACGGCTTACACACCGGGCGCAAATAATCTGCTTTCCATGAGCAATGCAATACGGCTGGGATTCCGTCGGAGTATTCGTTTTAATCTCGGCATACTGGCCGGATTTGCAGTAATTATGTCTGTTTGCACCGCCTTTAGCGCAACGCTCTATTCGTTTCTCCCTAAAGTAAAGATTGTCATGCAGATATTAGGGGCTGCATATATGCTGTACCTTGCATGGAAAGTCTGGAAAAGTTCTTCAGAATTAAGCGCTGACGGCGGCAAGGAGGCCAGTTTTCTTTCAGGTATGGTATTACAATTTGCCAATCCTAAAATTTATATTTATGCCATTACAGCTATGTCACTTTATATTCTTCCAGTTTATCATTCTGTTGCGGCGCTTGTCGGATTTACTGTCATACTAACTCTAATTGGAGCTTCTGGTTCTTTTGTATGGGCGCTGTCCGGAGCGGCATTTTGTAAATTCTTCTCCAAACATACAAGGCTGGTAAATAC
>OBXM01000943.1_pt1 | contig 22037 bp, 22 predicted proteins | sample 1538141 | NCBI WGS metagenome assembly OBXM01 (sample SAMEA2580153, study PRJEB22360) | human gut metagenome | biome: human gut; feature: human-associated habitat; material: faeces | place: Denmark | collected 2008/2010 | reverse complement strand
GGAACAAATTATTGCAAGAGCAAAGCTCTATGAAAGAAAAATGAGGTGGCTACAGGCTGATGCAAGACAGTTTATAGCTGGTGAGCGTAACGACGAAAAGGAGATACTGAGCAGATACCATGCACTGCGGAAAGAAATATCTCAGGAATCAAAATATCTGGAATCCTACAAAGGAGAGATATACTACATATCAGAAGTCCATGACGCTTATCAAAATGGAATGGATGACTGCAGAAGGAATGGCTTTTCGCATGTGACAGAGAAAAAGGTATCAAACAGGATTGTATCTATATTGGAAGAGGCCATATATCGGCTGACAAAAGAGCTGGATTACATGGGTGTATATAAGTGATTGATTAGGAGGCGGTTTAGGACCGTCTCTTTTTAATGCAATAAAATAGAGGAGGGGATAAGGTGAATACACGAAGCATAATGAAAAAGCTACAGACAGCTATACTAAAAGAAGGATTAGTAGTAAGCATAGATACGCGACAGTTTTATGCTCAAGATCAGCAACGTATGATAACAATATTCCGCCTTACCACCCCAGTATCACACCGTAAGAAAACAGGGAAATTAAAAGATGAGCAGATGACGATACTTTCGTCTACATCTGGCATAGAGGCTATACAATGCCTGAACGACATATATAAGGCGGTGAAAACTTAATGCAAGACGAGCTTATAGGAAAGTTAAAACCGCAATATAAGGCGTTCGCCGATAATTACATAGAAAATGGCGGCAATATGACAAAGGCGGCGAGAGATGCCGGATATGCAGAAAAGGGCTTGAACAAACGAGTGGGAAGGCTGATGGCAAACGAGGGCATAAAGGCTTATATAGCATGCCGACAGCAAGAAATTGATTCACAGCGGATATGCAGCCTGAAGGAAATACAAGAGTTTCGTTCCCGTGTTGTTCGTGGGGAAGAAAAAGACCAATTTGAACTTGACGCTGCCCTCACAGAAAGATTAAAAGCCGCGAATGATTTAGAAAAAGCTTTAAAAATCAAGGAAGAGGAAGAAGAGAGACAGCGTATTGCAGAAGCAGCCCGTAATGCCGGGATATGGCATATGGACTTAGACATCATTGCAGACGGTTTTCACCCAATTATCCGTGATATAAGGAATAGAAAACATACGGAATATGATTTCCCCGGTGGTAGAGGTTCCACGAAATCTTCATCAGTGTCGTGTATAGTCGGAGAATTGATAAAAAACAACAGTGATATGCACGCCCTTATTCTGCGAAAGGTAGGAAATACCTTGAAGGACTCAGTCTATGCACAGATGAAATGGGCAATACAGAAGATGGGGCTGGAGGATGAGTTTATATATAAGTTGTCTCCGCTAGAGATTATATACAAACCTACTGGACAGAAAATATATTTCCGTGGTGCGGATGACCCATTGAAAATAAAATCAATTAAACCGGAATTTGGTTATATCGGGATAGTGTGGTTTGAGGAGCTTGACCAGTTCGCCGGGCCGGAGGAGATCCGTAGCATCGAACAGTCTGCTATCCGTGGCGGAGATGTTGCATATAAGTTTAAATCATTCAATCCGCCTAAGAGTAAAAATAACTGGGCAAATGAATATGTAGCGGAGACAGAGAGAGAGAATCCAGATGCTGTGGTGTACAGGAGCACGTATAAGGATGTGCCGGCGGAATGGTTGGGCCGGAAGTTTATCGACGATGCGGAACATTTGCGAGAAGTAAATCCAGAAGCGTATGAGAATGAGTATGACGGTGTGGCTAACGGTTCTGGCGGAAACGTATTTGAATACCTTGAAATCAGAGAGATTACAGATGATGAAATTGACCGTATGGATAGGATCTATCAAGGCGTTGACTGGGGATGGTACCCGGATAAGTATGCGTTTATCCGGTCGTATTACGACAGCCATCATGAAAAGATATATCTGATTGATGAAAATTATGTAAACAAAACGCCGAATAAGAAAACGGCAGAGTGGATAATCAAACATGGGTATGACGATTATCTGATTACTTGTGACAGCAACGAGAACAAATCCGTGAATGACTACAGGGATATGGGTATTCTGGCAAGAGCAGCTATCAAAGGCCCTGGAAGCGTAGAGTACGGGTTTAAGTGGCTGCAAGGCAAGACAATCGTGATAGACAGGTGCAGGACACCAAATGCCTACAATGAGATTACCAAATATGAGTATGCCAGAGATAAGGATGGTAATATCATGAGTGGTTATCCAGAGGGACAGGAAGACCATATAATAGCGGCATTACGCTATGCGTATGAGGACTTCTTCAATCGGAGGGGGAATTCAGCGTAATGGGAATTATATCAATAATTAAGAGGTGGTGGGGAATGTTGTTTAAAAACGAAGCAGAGAGAGAGTTTAACGTCAGCCCGGTAACATCCCCGCAGATGGACGCTCTTATTAATAAGTGCGTGATGGTGTACAGAGGCCATCCGCCGTGGGTAAATGAAAAGGACAATGTTCGGACAATCAATTTTGCTAAAACCATATGTGAGGAGACTGCCAGGCTGATAACGCTTGCAGTCTCCATTTCTGTTAGCGGATCACCAATGGGTGAATACCTGCAAAAGCAGATAGACAAATGCTATTTCAACCTACGTAAGTGGGTAGAGATGGGGCTGGCGCATGGCACAGCGATTCTCAAGCCTAATGGCAGCGGTGTGGATGTATTTGCCCCGGCTGATTTCATCATCACATCCACGGACGATAACGGTAATATCAATGGGATTATATTCAAAGATGGCTACCAGAATGGTAATAGGTATTATACCAGGTTGGAGTATCACAGATTTGAAGCTGACTATGTGTATGCCATATCTAATAGGGCATATGTGTCTGATAGTCAAGATGAAATTGGAAAGAAGATAGACCTGGAAAAGACACGCTGGTCGAATTTGTTGCCAGATGCATATATCACCAAGGAAAATAATGAGAGACTGGACAGCCCTCTATTTGGAGTGTTCAGCACACCTGACGCAAACAATGTAGATAGCAGCAGCACACTGGGACTGCCTATATTCTCCACTGCGATTGAGGAACTAAAGGACCTTGATATAGCATATAGCAGGAATGCGTATGAAATTGACATCAGTCAAAAAATAACCCTGCTGGATGATAGGCTGACACAAAAAAGCGGAATGAAAATAGGAAGTAATCAAGACATAAAACTTCCTAAATTCGTGAGGAATGTGTTCGGTGGTAGCGCAAACGAATTCTATCAGGAAATAAACCCACAGTTAAATACGGAGACAAGAAAAGTGGGAATCAACATGTACCTGTCGTTTATTGCTTATAAATGTGGTTACAGCAACGGTTACTTCGTATTTGATGAAAAAACGGGGATGGTAACGGCGACGCAGATAGAAGCAGACCAGCAGAGGACAATACAGTTTATAAAGGACTGCCGGGACAAGCTGGAAAACTGTATGGACGGCCTGATATATGCATTGCAGATCATGGCGGAGCTGTATGGCCTGGCACCCTCCGGGCAGTATGAGGTGGAATACGGCTTCGGAGATATCATATACAGCTACGAAGAGGACAAAGCAAACTGGTGGAAGTATGTGGTAAATTGGAAAATCCCGGCATGGAAGTATTTTGTGAAGTTTGAAAACATGACAGAGGAAGAAGCAAAAGCCCTCACAGCAGAGGCACAGCCGGATGAACCGACGTTATTTGGAAAGGAAGAGTAGCTTATGCTGTCACCGGATTATTTAAGGCAGATAACAGAAGGGGCAGAAGAGAATGCCAGTAAATTACACCAGAAGATTATAATCCTTATCATCTCTCGTATGGTCAGGAGACTGGAAAGGAGAGAGGATTATCTTTTCACTCCAATTGATAGATGGCAGATAGAAACAATTCAGGAGTCAGGATACCTGCTAGAGGATATCCAGAAGGAGATATCAAGCCATCTCAGAATCCAATATAATGAGGTCAAAAACAGGATGGAAGAGGCAGGTATAAAAGCTATTGAGTATGATAATGAAGTGTATAAAGCTGCTGGACTGTCCCCTACGCCACTAAAACAAGCGCCACACCTGATTAGGCTTATGCAAAGAAATTATGAAGCTACTAATGGGGAACTGCGGAACCTTACACGGACAACCGTCAATGCCGCACAGCAGACGTTTATTGAGGAATGTGATATGGCGTATGAGAAGGTCACTCGAAATGTACAACCGTTATCGGGAGCGGTGAGAGAAGCAGTTGATAATGTGTCGAAAACTGGCGTGAAAATTGTGTATCCATCCGGTCATGAGGACTACATAGAGACAGCAGTTGCAAGGGCAGTAAGAACAGGTGTGGCGCAGGCCACAGGAGATATACAGATTGCGCGCATGGAGGAAATGGAGTGGGACATTATACTCACAAGCGCACATTATGGGGCACGTACTGGAGATGGCGGGGAAAACCCAGGTAATCATTATTGGTGGCAGGGGAAATTTTTTAGCCGTACTGGTCAGGATAAAAGGTTTCCTGATTTTCGCACTTCAACAGGATATGGTTCCGTAACTGGATTGTGCGGTGCAAATTGCCGCCATTCTTTCGGACCTGGAGACGGCATTCATAATCCATATGGTGACATTGATTCCGAAGCAAACAAGAAGATTGAGGATATTAACAAGCACATGAGAGAAATGGAACGTAATATCCGTAAAACAAAGCAAGAGTTGCTTGGTTTGCGAACGGCAATTGAGAGCACAGGGGATGAAAAGTTGAAGTATGAGTTACAACAAGAATATGACCATATAGCTGCCACCCTTAAAAGACAGAATGCTAAATATAAGAATTTTTGTGATATGCATAATATAAAACCTTTGCAGGAAAGGTTGCATATTGCAAAGTGGGGGCCTCCAGAGGAGATGAAGGCCAGAGCGGCTGTGGATAGATACAATAACAAATCTACATAAGAGGTGCGTGTGGTTCTTCGGGAACATACATGGGGTTCGATTCCCCTCACACGCGTTACCTGGCCGGGGGTCAATCCGGCAGAATCCAACCGCAGAAAGAACGGTCAATAAAATCATTTCAGGAGGCAAGGAAAATGAAAAACATTTATGAAATCATGAAAGAGTTCGGAATTGAGATCCCGGAAGGCAAGAAGGATGGATTCGACAAGGCATGGAAAGAAAATTACCGGACAAAGGCTGAATTCGAGAAGGCGGCAGCCAAAAGGGACGAATACAAACAGTCTCTTGAGGACGTGCAGGGAAAACTTGAAGATTTTGAGAAGGTGGATGTGGAAGACTTGCAAAACCAGGTTAAAACCCTAACAGCAGACTTGCAGAAAGAGAAGGAAGAGCGTGCTGCCGAAGAGTCACGCAGGGCATTGGAGAAGACAGTAGACACATTCATGGGAGACAAGAAATTCGTGAACTCCCTGACCGCAGACAGTATCAGGGAGAAACTCATGGAAGAACTGGACAAGGATACCGCAAAAGGAAAATCTATTGAAGATATCTTCAAAGGACTTATCACAGACAAAGACGGGAACCAGATCCCGAATATTGTCGTGGATGAGGGACAGCAGAAGGCTGAACAGAATAAGGCAAAATTCACTACTAAGTTCACCGGTACTGGAAATGGCGGCATGACAAAAGATGATTTCAGGAAGCTGTCCCTAGACGAACGTACTAAATTGAAACAGAGTGACCCGGAACTGTACGAAGCAATGAGAAAATGAAAATAGGAGGAAATAAGTTATGGCAATGACTGGAACATTTGGAGGTTTTGTATTTGACCCGGAGGTATTCTCCGAATATATGACAGAACAGCCTACATGGAATGACAGAATTTTAGCATCCGGTATTTTGGTACAGGATAATACGATTATGGATTTGATCGGTGACAAGGGAAATGTGGCAACACTGCCTTTCTATGTGCCGATTGATGCCGAAGGGGACCCGGCGCTGAACAATGATGGAGAAACGGACAACACCCCGTCCGAGATTACTGGAAGCAAACAGACCTGTATGTTGATCCAGAGGATGAAAGCATGGAAGGCACAGGATTTTACAAAAGAACTGACTGGAGCGGACCCTATGACACATGTCGCGAACAGTGTGTCCGGATACTATCGTCAGGTGAGAGCTAAAGACCTGATGTCTATTGTGGATGCTGTGTTAAGCCTTGACGGGATGGCGAATCATATCACAGATATCTCGGCTGTAGAAGGGGACCCTGCGGAGGCAAATAAAGTAGATGAGACTACGCTTATTTACGCACAGCAGAAAGCAATCGGGGATTCTGCAGAGAATATGGGACTTTTGTTCCTGCACTCTTATATGTATGCCAGATACAAGGCTATGGGGCTTGTGGATTACAACAAATATACTGTGCCGAATGCTCTGGCTGGTGATGTGGAAATGCCGACGATCGGAGGCTTCATCCCGGTAGTGTCTGATCGGTTTACAGTAGATACTTCTGGTTCCGCGCCGGTATATAAGACTTATATGATTGGCTCCGGCTCTATACTTACCTGTGATAAGACCAACTATGAAGACCCATACTACGCAGACTACGACCCAGAGACAAAAGCGGGCATCCGCAAACTGTATACGAAGCAGGGGTATGTCATGCATCCAAATGGATTTTCTATTGCCGCAACAAAAATTAAAAAGGAGTCCCCAACCAATGTAGAACTCGGGACAAAGACAAACTGGTCTTTGGCTTACAAGGAGAAGAACATCCGCATGGGTATGATTAAGTCCAATGGATAAGAGGTGACGTTATGTATACCACATACGAATTTTACACAACACGCTATTTTGGAGACGCAATCCCAGAAGAGGCCTTTGAAAAATTTTGCCAACGGTCTTGTGATGAGATTGACATTTTTACATTCAACCGGTTGATAGATGGACTTCCGACTAATGAAAGAGTGGCAGCCAGGGTGCAGAAAGCAGTATGCGCCCTGGCTGAATTGTTTTACCGGATAGAAGCAGAAGATAGAAAGGCAGAGGAATCTACTGGTATTATCAACAAAGAGGACGGAACGGTGATAGGAAAGCAGATAACCGCCGTGTCATCCGGGAGCGAGTCTATACATTATGCTGTGGGACAAGGTACAACAACCAGTACCATAACTACAGCAGTGAAAGATATGAAAGCCCGTAGGCGATTGGAATATGACACGGTGAAGGAATATCTAACTGGTGTCAAAGATGATAAAGGAGAGTTGCTACTATATGCAGGATTGTAAAATTAATGTTTTAGGGACAAAATATAGTCTATTTTTCCGTAAGAGAGATGAGGACGAAGGATTAAAAGAAAATGATGGGTATTGTGACAAAACCAGTAAAGAACTTGTGATCTGTGTTCATGAACCAGAATTAGGTTCAGTCAAGAATCTTGAGGTTTACGAAAAGAAAGTAGCGCGACATGAAATCATCCATGCCTTTATTGAAGAAAGTGGGCTTTCCGATAATACTTTCATATGTAAAGAAGGATGGGCGAAGAATGAAGAGATGGTTGACTGGATGGCCGCTCAGCTTCCAAAAATATTTGTAGCATTTTCAAAAGCTGATGTGATGTGAGGTGGTTCCCATGTACAATAGAACGATTACTGTATTTAATCGTAGTGGCAGCGAAAAGAATGGCTTTGTTTGGTTCCCGACTGTCATTGATGGCGTATACCTTATCATAGACAAGGGTGCTGGTATGGTCAAAACTGGGCTGGCAGAAGCGAATAAGGCTAACCTGCATATCCAGTATATATCTGTAGGCGGAAAGGTACTGGTGGTCGGAAAACCGTACATGCTGCCGAAAGAGTGGAATACGCAGTCAGATGAGGAAAAAGCAACCTCAATCACATTCAACGAGGGATGTGACTTCTTTATTGATGGCGAATACGCTGAGAAAGTGATTGTTGAGGATGAAAGCATTTATACGAATGGCCTGTTATCCTATATGAAATCTAAATATGATAATGTGTTTAAAATTAACACTGTGGGGAAATACAGCCTTATCCCACACTTCGAGATCGGTGGTGAGTAGATGGCACGAAAGCATTTCAAGGGGTTCTCTATAGAGGAAATGGGCGTCAAGATCAAACTTGACATGGGCGGAGCTGAAAAAGCTATGCGCCGTGCACAGTACGCGCTTGATGGTGCCATAATGCAAAGTATGATACCTTTTATGCCAAAAGTTACCGGGGACTTTATACAACGCACTGTTGCAAAAAGTGCCGCTGTCCAAGGTACAGGAACCGTCTATGCTGGTGCAGGACCGGAAGGCCGATATCTATATATGGGAAAAGTCATGGTTGATGCAAAAACCGGAAAAGGTCCTATGAATATACCTGGAGTTGGCTTGAGATATAAAAAGGGGACAAAACTTAAGGCGACAGAGCGTGAGTTGGATTTTAATAAATTAGCTAATCCCGATGTGCAGAAAGAATGGTTCCTCCCAGCAAAGAAGAAAGACCTTAAGAGTTGGATTGAGCAGGCGCAGAACGCCATAAAGGAGTAAGAGTATGGCAGGTATAAAATATGACACTGGCGGCTCCGCAGTGATGACAAAGGCTATAGATGAACTGATAAACCGGTTCCCCGGATGGACAGAAGAGGAAGAAGTTGTTTTTTCATTTATCAGTGATGATTCGGGAGTGGCATGGTATCCAGTATCAGGAGCGGTAATAGAAATAGAAAAAAAGACAATTATAGGTGAGGTGCGGCAGACCTGCCAGTATCCGTTTTATGTGCTCTATCGTACTGCAACAACGTCTGAGCGATCGCGGATCAGCGTAAAAGAAAAGCTTGATAAGCTGGGAGAATGGTTAGAACGGCAAGATATAACCGTATCTGGACAGCATTATAAGCTGAATGGGTACCCAGAAATAGGGGGCCGCAAGATAAATTCAATTCGCCGAACCACACCATCATACAATGCAAACAATTATGATGATGGCATCTGCGACTGGGTTGTTTATATAACCGTGCAATACGAAAATAATTATTTTGAGTAAAGGAGAATGACAATATGAAAGCTGAAAGACAGTACCTTGCACACTTTATTGATGCTGCTTTTGACACAACTTATGCAGCGAGCACTTATGTTAGGCTGGGGGATGATCTGGAAGAATTTAACGAGGAGCTTAACCCAGAAGTCGAAACGAAAAAAAATATATTAGGAAGCCAGAGCGTACAGCATTCTGGATATGAGGTAAGTTCAGAGGTTTCGCCCTATTATTACTCATACGATGATAATTTATCAGAAAAAATCATGGATATAGCAATGAACAGGAAGAAGGGGGATGCATGTAAGACCTCACAGGTAGATGTACTGCTGAAGGCTGACGGTTCAGTCCTTAAGGCGTGGCGTGAAGATGTGTACGTAATCCCTGATTCTGTAGGCGGTGATACAACAGGAGTGCAGATCCCATTCACTGTATATAATGCCGGAAATCGTGTGGAAGGTAAATTTGATTTAAGCACTAAGAGATTTACAGCAGGGTCCAGTAATGAAGCATGAACGCTACTGAATGCAGTTAAATAAGCATATTTTGAATCGTTGAGTAATAAGGAACTTTTAATTGGGACAGAAAAGGAGTTAGAGTATGAGCAATAAATTAGTGAAACCAAATTCGCAGATAGCGAATAGAAATGAAGAAGAACTGATTATTAATACCGGAACGAAAAAATATGTGATCAAAGATGAACACAGACGGCCGATGGGGGAATTCTTTTGGAATCCGTCCGATACTGGTATCTTAAGCCGGTATGATGATGTAGTTACATTTTTTAACAATCTGGATCTGAAAGAGGGAGAAGATGCAGAAAAATTTATTGTTGATGCAGACAAAGGGATTGTAGAAAAAATGTCGTATCTGCTGAACGAAGATACCAGCACTTCTTTGTTCAGCAGAGTGGCGCCATTGTCCATGTTGGCTAATGGGAATGTATATGCCTATGAAGTTTTGGAACGGATTGCAGGTTTGGTCGAAAAAGAAAGCAAAATCAGGGTGAACAGAGCGAATACAAAGGTAAATAAATACACAAGGAAGTACCATAACTAATGGATGTATGGGAACTTCCAAAATCTTTAATCGTTTGTGGCAAAGAGCATAAGATACGCACGGATTTTCGTGAAATCGTTGATATTCTTAGAGCTTTTAATGACCCTGAGTTAAATGACACAGACAAGATTCTGACAATGATTGACATACTCTATACCGACATTGAAATTGTTGAAAATATGGGGACAATATATGTTCTGTCCAATGGGAAACCGCTGTCACAAGAAGAGGTTACAGAAGCTATACAAAAAGGCGTGGAATTTATCGACGCGGGAACTGAAGGGGATAACAAGCCTAAACCGCGCATTATGGACTGGGAACAAGACGCTCCTTTGATATTTCCATCTGTAAATAAAATGATCGGGCATGACGTAAGGGCAATGAAATATATGCACTGGTGGACGTTCCTGGGGTATTTTATGGAAATACCAGACGGTACATTTTTACAGGTAATAAATATCCGACAGAAAAAAAACAGCAAGTCTAAGATGGAAAAATGGGAGAAGAAATTTTATAACGAAAACCGTAAATTATGTGATCTGGACAAACGGCTCTCAAAGGAAGAGCAGGAAGAACGGGACAAGCTGAATAAAATGCTTGGATAGCAGGGGGGGTGACAGGATTGGAAGATGGTTCCATTATCATTGATTCGTCGATTGATACAGATGGCGTAAAAGCTGGGGCAGATAATATAAAGGACATACTCAAAAGCCTGGTACTGTCATGTGACAAGCTGCGCGCATCAATAGACGCGCTCTCTGCATCCATGTCAGAAGGGTTTAAAAGTGCCGGCGGCAGTGCAAAAGAGGCTACTAATGGAATAAAAGAGTTAGAAAACGCGGAAAAAAAGGCAAAAAAGCAGGCAGAAGATTTAAACGATATCCATATAGACCGTGCTGACGATATCAAAGAAGGTGAACTCCCCAAAAGTATAGAATGGTCTGGAAAAGGCGGATATGATCCTAAGGCTATAGAGTATATAGAAAACTATGCAAATAAAGCATCCAGCGCAATAGACAACCTAAAAGCAAAAGCGGAGGATTATAAACGGCAACTGAAAGAACTTGAAAAAGCTGGAAAATATTTCGATAACAGTGACGAGTATCAGGACGTATATATTGAGTTGCAGAACATAAATGGACAGATTAGGGAGTATAAGAAGAATCTTAATGATATGGCTTACGGCGGTAAACTGGACAGCATGGAGACTGAATTGGAATCCCTCAGAGCCAAGACTAGAAACCTAACAGAGGAAACCAGATATTACGAACTGGAGTTGAAACGACTATCAGGCCAGGGGCTAGGGCTTGGAGACAAAGAATACGACAGCGTATACCAAAAACTTCAAAAAGCAAGATCTGCTGAAAAGGAGTATAAGAAAAGTCTTAATAGTACCAGCAATGCGCAGAAGCGTTCTTCAAAGACTGGAAAAACTTTGGCAGTAGCACTTGGCGGTTTGGCTAAACGCGTAAATAAGCTGACGTTCCATGCGTTTACTCTTAGTAAATCTCTTATGCTGCGTGGCGTGCGCGGCGCTGTTAATGGTGTTTCTACTGGATTTAAGAAGCTTGCAAGTATATTACATAGGACGAACAAAGAATCGAATAAATTCGGTATGGGCAGGATGCTGGGAATGTCTATCATGTACAGCACAGTTTTTAAAGTCCTGTATGGAATCACCACGGCAATAAAGGAGGGGCTTGTAAGCCTGTCTCAGTATTCTGATGAGACAAATAAGAGTTTGTCCATGCTGCTATCTGCATTAACACGCCTAAAAAATAGTGTCGCTACGGCATTTGCACCACTTATAAGCGCAGTTGCTCCTATATTGACAAAATTTATCAATCTTTTGTCACAGGCTATAACATATGTTGGAATGTTTATCGCGGCGCTTACCGGAAAAAACAGTTTCACAAGGGCAAAGGCAGTACAGCAGGACTTCGCCGACACTTACGGGGAGACAGCAAAGAACGCGGATAAGGCTACAAATTCTATCAATGACCAGTCTGATGCGCTGAAAGACGCAGCGGACGAGGCAGAAGGCTATCTCTCCCCCATTGACGAGATCAACAAAATCCAAAAGAAGATCACTGATACATCTAAAAACAGCGGTAATGACAGCGGGATCAGTACACCCGATACTGGGCTAAAGCCAGAGGACATGTTTGAAACAGTGCCGATAGATAATGCGATCCAGGATTTTGTAAAACGATTGAAAGACCTTATCAAATCAGGTGATTTTGAGGAGATAGGGCGTATCCTTGGAGAAAAAATCAACGGTGCGGTTAAGAAGATAACAGATTTTATTGACTGGAAAAACTGCGGTGGAGTTATCACGAACTTCATCAATAAATTTTGCGATCTTTTTAATAGCCTTGTGAAGACTATTAACTGGGAAGCAATAGGGCGAATGTTCGGAACTGGAATCAACACACTCGTGAATACCTTGTATCTTCTGTTTACCGGAATAGATTGGATGGAATGCGGAAAGGCATTTGCGAAGGGAATTAATGGGCTTGTTGATACAGTGAATTGGAAGAAGCTTGGGCTTATGATTGGGGCCGGGTTCATGATGGTAGTCAATATGCTGTATGGATTTGTCACAACAGCAGACTGGCATAAAATCGGACAGGCACTTGCAGACTGCATTATGGGGCTTTCTGAAAGCGTTGACCTTCCATTGCTCGGCACTGCATTGGGAATTGGCTTACAGGGTGTTTTAAATAGCCTATACACGTTTGTCACAGGCGTGGATTGGGGAAAAATAGGAAGTCAGATAGGCTCTTGCCTGATGAATATGATACACAACATTGACTTCGGTACGTTTGGCGCACTTATGGGTTCTTCATTGACTGGAGCACTTAACATGCTGCATAACTTTATCGGGGAAATTAGGTGGATAGAAGTCGGAAAGAAGATTGCCGCAAGTCTGAATAATTTTTTCCGTACAGTGAACTGGGCAGATGTTGGTGCTACATTTAGCGATGCGGCAAAAGGAATTTTAGATACCCTTATTACAGCAGTACAGGAGACGAATTGGGAAGAGTTTGGCAGAAATATCGGTGACATGCTGGCCGCGATTGATTGGAAGGGTGTGTTTGACCGAATATGGAAACTTGCAAAATCAGTGCTGGTTGAAGGATTTGGTGGATTTCTTTCAGGAATATTAGAAACCGCACCAGGAAAGATTATAGCCGTCGTGGCCGGAATATTGGCTGCGGTAAATATTGGTGCAAAGATTCTAGGGTTTATTGGAGATATTTCTTATGCACTAGGCGGCACACAGGCCACTGGAAAACTCGGAGGAGCGATTACTCTCTTAACAAAATTCCTCGGCGGAAAGGAAGGAATAGCGGGGATTTTTGCTAAGGATGGAAAAATAATGGGTGCTCTTTCGGGCGGACTCGGAACAGTTTCAACTATTCTCGGAAATGGAATAAAAGCGATTGGTGGCGCATTGGCAACAACAGGCCCTTGGGGAATCATTATAGTGGCTGCTATCGCGGCTCTTATTGCTGTTATATGCAACTGGGACAAAGTAAAGAAATTCTTTACTGAAGACCTTCCTAACTGGTGGAGTTCATCTGTAGCCCCTAAATTCACAGCGGCAAAAGACTGGGTGGTACAGAAATCTACAGAATTAAAAGACGGAACTATAAAGCAAATAGATACGTTAAAGAAAAATATAGGAGAAGCGTTTGAGGTGATAAAGACATCTGCTCAGAACAAAATGGCTGCGGCAAAGGAAAAAGTCGTAAACATTGCGTCAAGTATGAAATCAGGTGCCGTGGAAAAGATAAGCAATTTAAAAGAGTCTGCATCAACGAAATGGAATGAGTTAAGGGATATTACGGCAAGCAAATGGCAGAGTATAAAAGCTTCGGTTTCCGAATCGGCTTCTTCACTTGCGAAAGAGTCTAAAAGCAAAATTACAGAGCTAAAGAGTGGTATTGCAGAGCAGTGGAAGCAGGCTTTAAGTGAAACAAATTCAAAATGGAAGTCTATAAAAGAAAGTGTAACAAATGGGGCGAAGAATATGCAGAGCGGAGCAATATCACCGCTTAAAATGATCGCTCAATCATTCAAAAGTACATTTTCAAGTCTTGTCGGCATCGTGACCAGACCGTTCCAACAGATTGTTTCTGCAGCGTCGAGTTTAGCAAGTAGGATATCCAGCATCATAAACAGCATCAGGTATAGTTTTAGCTCTATAACCGGTATGGGGTCTGGATTAAGCTTTAGCAGTTATTCCTACCGCCCCAGAAGCTACACTATGCCGCGTTTGGCAAGCGGTACAGTTGTTCCAAGGCATGCCGGTGAATTCGCCGCTATTTTGGGAGATAACAACAAAGAGACAGAAGTTGTCTCACCCCTTTCCACCATGAAGAAAGCATTTAAAGAAGCGTACAGGGAAATGGGAGGAAATGCAGGCGCAAGAACCTATAATGTAAAAGCCGATGTGCAGCGGAGGACGTTATTTGAACTCGTTATTGATGAAGCAAAAATGAGACGGACCCAATCCGGCGTCAATCCATTTGATTTAGTATAGGAGGGCAACATGGAACAATTTAGGATAAACGGGGTGGCAATTGCCGCCCCATCTACATTTAGTCCGGTTTTTGCAACCACATCAACAGAAGACAGTGACAGATCGCAGGATGGCGTTATGCACAATACTCCTATGTTTACAATTGGGGGTTATGATATAGTCTGGGATTACCTTAGGTGGGAGGAGATAGCAAATATCCTTAACCAGTGTGTTGGCAGAGGTAGTGTGTTATTTCACTACCCCAATCCGCGCATCCCGGGCCGCTGGCAGGATGGCGAATTTTACTGTTCTAATTTTAATATGGATGCGCAAACCCTTGAAGAAGGATTTGAAATTTGGGAAGGGTTACAAATTAATTTCAGGAGTGTGAATCCAGAGTGATCAATGTAAGCAATGAATTTAGAGAAGTAATGAAAATTCGCAGAGATTTTTTGCAATATGCCGATATTCTATTTACCGACGGTAGGACTATTAATTTAGGTCCGAAAGATTTTGCATTGTCAAATAATTCAATAACTGATTCTGCCGGAATGAACACTCTTCCTCTTGGTGCGGCAATAGCAAAGAGTATACAGCTCGAAATCATAAATGATAAGGAACAGTTCGCAGACTATGATTTCCTTATGGCTGAAATACATTTAACCTTGAAATTACAGCTTTCGGGTACCATAGAATCGGTAAACAAGGGCACATACACCGTAATTACCCCCGAATCTTATGGGAGTACGATTATTGTAGAAGCCGTTGATGATATGTATAAGGCGGATAAGGATTATGCAACTAAGCTTAAGTTCCCAGCCACAATAGGAGAAATGTATAGAGACATCTGTGAACGCAAAGGATTCATGATGGGTTCCAGTACATTTCTGCATGACGATTTTGTAGTGAAAACTAAGCCTGAGGGTATGACTGAGCGCCAGATTTTAGGCTATATCGCTATGATAGCCTGTGGGAATGCCAGATTTGATGTGGATGGATTCCTTAAGATACAAACATATAACTTTGGCAAATATACAGCACCAATAATGAGTGCTGATCGTAAGTTCATCCTGGACACAAACGGAAAACAGATATTAAGTGTATGGGGGAAAAAGAATAAGGCACATGACTTAAATAACTTTTTCAGCAATATGAAAGTAGGAACAGATGACATCATAATAACAGGCATAAAAACTGTTGTAGATGAGAATAGCGAGAATAGCAATGAGATAATGGAAGGAAACGAGGGATATGTGCTATCAATTTCTAATCCACTTATCACGGGAGAAGAGAAAAAGGTGGTGTCATGGCTCGCTAACGAGCTGATCGGTGTCAGATTCAGAAAATTTTCTGGAGATCATACGGCAGACCCAACAATTGAATTTATGGATCTGGCCTATATCACATCTACAAGAGGAGATAAAAGGAATACATATATGACGGTTATTACTGACGTTGTGTTTAATGTATTTGGATATACGTCTTTATCAAACAGCGCAAATGATACAATTAGGAATAGTAGCAAATATACCAGTGAAGCGGCAAAGGCGTATGTAAATGCCAAAAAGGACAGTATTAAACAGTTGGGTAATTACGAGTCAGTATTGCAGCAAATCACAAAACTAATAAGTCAAGGATATGGCATGTATCTCACCCCTGTAGAACAGGAAGATGGGAGTATCATTTATTACATGCACGATAAGCCTACCATAGAAGATTCTAGTTACACGTGTTACTGGACAAGCAACGGAATAATCGCCTCTCTTGACGGAGGTGCTACGTGGGCCGTTGACAAAAACGGAAATGCTCTTTTTAACACCATTACAGCAATAGGATTAAATTTTGACTGGCTGCATGGCGGGACTATAAAATTAGGCGGTAATGACAATAAAAATGGTTTGTTGAAAATTTTAAATGCATCTGGTGCCGAAATAGCTCAAATGGATAATCTGGGATTGAACTATAACGATAATTTGTTGGTTGGATACAATAACAAAGGGTGTACAAATTATCCTGTGATAAAAGAAACATATACTTCCGGTGGAAAATCTACATCTTGTGAAATAGCACAAGGCTCAGTATTTGTTTACAATGATGAAGGCGGTACCAATGACTTTACACGAAAGGCTTATGCAAGAGTAGGCACAATGCTTGACTATGGTTATATAGCAACAATTAATGCATCCACTGGTAAGACATTAGTTTCTTTAACAAATAATATATATTCGACAGGTTCACTTTCATGCAGCGGGACTAAAAGCAGAATTGCGGGGACCCGAAATTATGGTGATGTGAAATTGTACTGCTATGAAATGCCAGCTCCCATGTTTGGTGACATAGGGGAAGGGTGCATAGACGATAAAGGCGAGTGCTATATATTTTTAGATGATATCTTTTCCGAAACAGTAAATACAGAGGCGTGCTATCAAGTGTTTTTGCAGAAAGAATGCAAAGGCGATATATGGGTGGAAAGCAAAACATTATCCTATTTTGTGGTAAAAGGAACCCCTAATGTTAAGTTCGCGTGGGAAATTAAAATAAAGCAATTGGGGTTTGAGCTTGAAAGACTGGAAGCGTTTTCAGACGATGAGTTAATACCATCTAATGCAGAAGAGATTGATTACGAAGCACAAGCAGCTACTATGGTGAAAGAATATTATGAAGGTTTGGAGGATATGCAGGATGAAGAAATTAACAAGTTTCACAAAACTTACAACTGGTGAAGGGATGAGGATTGCTTTTACTTTTTCAGAGGTCAACGATAGGGGAAGACTTATCAGCCAAAATAATAAAGGGAACTTTGTCTTGATAGATGAAGAGATAATGGCAAAAGTTAACGACATAGAAAGATTTATAAGCGATAATTTTTTAGTGGATCAGGAGGTATAAAATATGGCAGGACTTGATGCAACGACGGAAGTTGATGGTGTGCTTATAAAATCGTTCCCTCTTTTAACGACCATAAATGATACAGATGATCTGCTCATTGAAACGGCTCCAACTACAGGTGATCCGAAGACTGGAAGAACAAAGGTAAAAACATTGAAGGAAATGTTCAATGGTGAATTTGATTCCACTTTAAAAGGGATGTCAATTCAATACGGCCGTGTCAGTATTAAACCAGTCGCAAATACCCCGACAATGAAGCATGTGCAATTTCCGAGGGCCTTCGCAGGGCAGCCATGTGTTGTGGTTACTCCGGTAACATCCGTTCCCGGCACTAATGTTTTAGGAACTGGCGCTTCAAATAATTCAAATGATGGTTTTGACGCTTACGTGACAAGGACGAACACAACAGAAACAATATTAGTATGGATCGCAATTGGCCCAGTGTAGATCATAATATTATAAATCAACCATATGGATACAAGATTGTTGAGGTGAAATATGAAAGCAGTAAAAAAAATTGAGATTAGTGTATTACATAAGCGGACTATGCCTCTGGCTGTCTATACAATGCAGGGAGACACTGGCAGGGAAATAGAGTGTACGGTAGTTGACTGGGATATACCTGCAGGTGCTACAGCACGTGTCTGGGTAGTAAAGCCGTCGAAAAAAGTTGTGTATATCGATGGCAATATAATGGAGAATTCAGTGGTTTTTTCTCTGACGAATCAGATGCTTGCGGAATCTGGCGTTGCTATATGCATAATAGAGTTTGCCAGCGGTGATGACGTAGTATCTTCATTTCCGTTCAATCTTTGCATAGACGGAAGTGCCAGAGGAGACGGAATACCGAGTGAAAATGAATCAACGGTGTTGGAAGGAATGTTTGAAGCGCTGGGACAGGATGCGATCAAGACGCTGAATGAGGCAAAGGCACAGGTACATAACGTCCAGACAGCCGCGGCAGAGTCAGTCAAAAATATAGAGACGGTTGGGAAAGCCCAGATTGATGCCATCAAAGAGGCAGGTGGCGGCATTGAGCAGGCTCTCTCCAATTATTTTGCCCTACGCAGAAATGGGCTGGTGTTTACCACAAAGATTTACAAATACGCAACCTCAACCAGTCCGGTGGGCGTGAAGATGAACGCCAATGAAAACATGGTCTGTGAGCCATCTGTGGGTCGTGCTAAAGGCCGGGATGATTACGAACGGTACGGCCTGTTCCACCACTTCACCTGCAATTTCTCCGTGGATGAAAATGGATTCAACCATGTGGATGCCCTGGAGGGACAGACTGGATTTACAAAGTATGGCAAGGTACAGGTGGGAGAGGTAACCATGAGCGCATGGTTTGGTATTGAGGACACGGCGGATGCAGTGCTGTATCACTATTCTGACAGCCAGACAGAACTCACGCCGCGCCCTATGAAAGAGTCCATTAACCCGGACGGAACACTCAGTCCGTTTATGATACACGCAAAATACGCGGCCGGGGACATTGATGGAATGCCATACTCCTCAAAGGGGCTGGCTCCGGCCAATGGATGCCAGGCCGCACAGGCAAAGAATCCGATAAGCTACACAGGCATGATTGTCTATATGCACAAGCTGGGCGGCCATTATTGCGGAACCACAAGTTGGGATTTGTTCTATCGTCAGCTGATGATGATCATAAAATACGCAACCACACACAGCCAGAGCATCATGGCAGGCTGCACCTCATACAGTTTCCAGAATATGAACCTGGTGGAAGAAACAGGAGTCATGAGGGTGATGCTTACAAAAGCACAGGCGGCAAATTATGTGGTCGGCTCCTATGTTTCCATTGGAGAGATTGGAGCAGAGACAAACAAAGACAGATACTATGAATATATGCACAACCTGGCGTACAGCGTGCAGATTACGAAAATTGAGGACGTGGATGACACAAACGCTGCAATCTATGTAGATGCTCCGGAAGCATTTGATACAACGCTCACCACCTGTATCAGCACCATGCCGTGGCATACAGGATCCACGGACGAGGTGGCCGGTTCAGACGGATCTCCAAACAGCAACACCAATGGAAAGAACCCGTACAAGATCCAGGGGATTGAAACTTGCATAGGAGCCTATGAGGTGCTGGGGAATGCGGTCATGGATATTGTGGCAGGAGCAGACGAGAACCCGGCCAGAGATGTGTATGTGTGCCAGGATGCTAGCACGCTGTCCAGCGACATTGCAACAATCCGGACAAATTACCGGAAAGCAGCGGCGCAGGTGGCATATACAGCGGCAAGCTGGAAGTATATCTCCGAGGAGACAACGGACATGGACCTGTGCGTCATGATACCTACTGGGGTTGCCGCAGGCTCAACAACGGGATTTGCAGACGGACTCTACACGGATACAATAACATCTGGACAGAGAGAGTGGCGTGCGCTGGGCTTTTTGACCTATGGCGCGCATGCCGGCCTCTGGATTCTCTCTGCGGACGCTGGCTGGTCGTATGCTTCCTGGACTATCGTCTCCGGCGTTTCTCCAAATGGCACCAGGGGTGAATGGCAGGCGGCAGCCTGACAGAGGGGCTTTCCCCTCTTAAAATATAAATAACGGACTTGTAACGCTGATTTGGCGGTTTTCCTTGTGGCTTGCGCTGGGCAATTTGAACAATGGCGCGCATGCCGGCCTCTGGATTCTCAATGCGAACAATGGCTGGTCGAATGCGAACTGGAATATCGTCTCCGGATTTTCTTGAAAAAAATGATTGATAGCGTTACATTTCGCTCCGCAGGGACGGAGCCACCAGAGATGGTGCGTGGGGCATTTCCCAAAATTTGATTGAAGCCAAACCGTGTGTTCGGGAACAAAGATGCCTGGCACACGGACTCATGGCACAGTAGGTCATGGGTGGGGTGAGTAGAAAAACCGAAAACCGCTTTATTAAGAAACGAGGACTCACAGTTGAAACGATACTGTAAAAATATACGACTGGATAAAGACTGGATCATGGCATGTATGCTGGAATGTTTCTCTGACAAGTGGAAACGGCGTGACGTGGCGGGATTCCTGGCCGGATATCAAACCGGTCAGTCTCTGTCTGTCAGGGCTGCGAGCAGACTGATCCAGGAGAATAGGAGCAATGTGGATCCGTTGCTGGAAAGAGCAGCGGAAGATCTGGCAAGGGAAATCAAGGAGCGTGACGTTCATTTCCCGGAAATACACTACTCCATGAGATATGACGGAAACTCCGGAAAGCTCAGGGAGATAGGTGTGGAGAGCGTCAAGCAGCAAGTATATGACTATGTGGCGGTCAATGCTCTCATGGAACTATTCAACAGAAAGATTGGTAAATACCAATGTGCCAGTATTCCTGGCCGCGGTCAGGTGTATGGCAAGAATGCAATAGAGAGATGGATCCGGAAGAATCCGGACAAAACGAGGGCAGGAGCCAAGGCTGATGTGCGGCACTGTTATCCGTCCATTAACACAAGAAAACTCATGAGGTTTCTGAGAAAGCAGGTCAAAAATGATGACCTGCTTTATTTAGTGGAGACGCTGATCGGCTCATACAAGCAGGGGCTGTCCATTGGTTCATACCTGAGCCAGTGGCTATGCAATTATTACCTCAGTTTTGCCTATCAATACGCACAACAGAAACTCTTTAAGGTGCAGAAACGGCGTGGACAGGAGAAACGGACAAGACTGTTCTATAAAATCATCTTTTATATGGATGATATCCTGATTCTGGGGCCACGAAAGGCAGACGTCAAAAAGGCCATGCTCATGATGATTCAATTTTTCAGAGAGGAGCTGGACCTGGAGATAAAACCGAACTGGAAACTGTTCCAGGTTGATTATATAGGAAAAGACGGAAAGCATCACGGAGACTGCATTGATATGATGGGCTACAAGATTTATAGGGACCACACAGAAGTCCGCCGGAGCATTTTCCTACGTGCAAGACGGGCATATCTGAGATTGCGGAAACAGGTGCAGCGACGCATGGAGATAGCACTGGATCTGGCATACCGCTGCATTTCATATTTCGGATGGTTTAAAAATTCAGATTCCACAAACTTCAAAAAGAAGTATGGAATAGAGCAGCTGATGAAATACGCAAAAAGGAGGGTAAGCATTGAAAGCAAGATTCACAACAGAACAGCCGGCAGTACGCTGGCAGCCGCTTGATCAGGGTATGGTAGATGTGACGATCTGTCTTAACGGTCAGGAGGTAACTGATGAAAGTTCCCAGGTGGACGAGTTTGGAGAGACGCACACAACCAAGGACGCCTACTGGGAATATGATTTCCGCCAGTTTAGGGAAAAAGCTGAGAACATAAGCCGGGAAATAGTTGAAGCAAACCCGGAACACTATCTGGAATACGTTCCAGATCAGCCGCAAAGCTTGGAAGAGCAGGTAAAGAGCCAAGCGAAAACAATCCAGATGCTGACAGAGTGCCTGCTGGAAATGTCGGAGGCGGTCTATGTGTAACTTATTAACCAATCTCATGATTATGATAACAGGAAAGGACGGTAAAGAAATGATGGCAATGTTATGGGCACAGCAGATCATGCTGGGAAAGAAAACTTATGAGCAGGTTCC
>OBXM01000939.1_pt1 | contig 22155 bp, 10 predicted proteins | sample 1538141 | NCBI WGS metagenome assembly OBXM01 (sample SAMEA2580153, study PRJEB22360) | human gut metagenome | biome: human gut; feature: human-associated habitat; material: faeces | place: Denmark | collected 2008/2010 | reverse complement strand
AGCTCCACAGGAAAAACCCCTTCCGCCAAAAGACCCGTCGTCACCAGCTTCACCTGCCAGTCCGCCACAAGCCGCTCCGAAGCCCGTTCAAAAGCCTCCATCCACGAACCTGCATCCATAGGCCCTCCTTTCCGTCAAAAATAAAACTCCTCACAACGGGGCCGCTCAAAGAAATACGCCCCCACCTCATCCGGCCTGATCTGCAAAATCCGCATGGAATTATAAATATCCCGCTGGGAAAAATGAAGCTGATTATTCAGCCGCAGAGACAAAGACGTCTTGCTGATCCCCAGCCTTGCCGCAAAAACAACGTCAGACCCCAGCTTCTCACGAATTCGTGCCCGAAGCCTGATATAATCAAAATGCATTCCCAATCCTCACTTTCATTCAAGCAATATTCATTCCCGTCACAAGAAATTCCTCGTTTTTGCATCTTTTATAAAATATTGTTCCTTTTTATAGAACATATGTTCTATATTGATTTAAGAATAGAACTTTCTCCCCCGTCTGTCAATAGGCGTTTCCGCAGCCCTGCGAACCCTATTTTCAAAACCGGACGGGAGAGCGTCCTATCCTAAAAAGGAAAAGCCCGAGTCCATACCCCGGGCCCTTCCCTGCCCATCTCCGGCGGATTATTCGCCGTCAGTCAGAACAGCCACATCAGAGCGGCGGACAGAATCAAGCGCCTTCACCTGCAGTCCGGCGATCGCCTTCCCCGCATGAAGCAGCTCTTCATCAGACGCGCTTTCCCTGATATTGTTAAAAGTCAGATTCTTCAAAGAACCGTCCGTATTTTCAACACGTACCAGAAGCCTTGTCTTTTCCACAGATTTGGAAACTGCCATTATTATCCCTCCTTTCCTTTTTAATCCTTATAGTCCTCTTTCAAAATTAATGAATTTCCTCTTCCGTAGTGGTCACCATGACCGCCTTAGCGAAAGAAGCCGCCCCGACGCCCTTGCCGTTTGCCAGCACCGGCATGATTTTCGCGGCCTCCGCCTGCACGGCGGACAAAGCGAGCCCGTCCTTCGGATCGGCAATGCTCACAATAAGCTCCGTATTCGCGGAAGTCAGGAATTTAAGTTCCAATTTCTTAGCCATACTCTTTTCTCCTTTCCCTGTTCCCTCTCCGGAAAGGAACAGTCCTTAGCGCTGCCATTATAGTATCCCTTTCGAGTTTAAATTTGCTGAAACAGGAAAAATAATTTGAAATTTTTTTGAAATACTTTTCCCGTACTCCCATTTTTTCCATTTTTATCCCGGCAATGCAATAAAAAATACCGCTGTTAAGCGGTACTTCTCAGTTAAATTTACAGCATGTCCGCAGCCGATAAAGCATGAACGCATCTATGTGATGAGGAGTAATGACTCTATTCCGCTCATAACTTCCCACGAGGCTCTTTCCATTTCCCTCACCACAGTCACAGATCCTTCACATTCGTTCAGGATGACGCTTGCCGTCCGTCGTCATTCTGAACGGAGACAAGAATGCCTTGTGGGAAAAACAGAAAACGGGACAGTGACACGGAGAAGAATCTATGACTTCTGATGACAGCTTACCGGCTTTCCTCACCACGGCAACAGATTCTTCGCTGGTGCTCAGAATGACGTTTAATGTTTCCCTCATTATAACGCCTTGCCGTCTGGTGTCATTCTGAGCGGGGGTAAGAATGCTGTATGAGAAAGCAGGGAAGCGGAACGATGACACAGCGGGTACAGATCCTTCACGTTCGTTCAGGATGACGTTTAACGTTCCCCTCATCATAGCAGCAGATTCTTTGCTGTGCTTAGGATAACGTCTTATCGACTCCTGTCATTCTAAACAGAGACAAGAATGCTTTGCGAGAAAAATAGAAAACGGGATAGTGACACGGAGTGAAGAATCTATTACTCCGAATGACATCTTATCATGAATTCCATTTTTATCGGCAGATAATCATAAAAGGCTGTAATAAAACATTTCTGCGTTATATCACAGCCCCTTACTCATGCTTTTTTTGCAAATAAGAATTGGCATAGCCGCATTTAACGACTATGCCATATTTCCGGAATTATAAACTTCTAACTTTTTATTTATAAAATTCTCCCGCTTTACACCGACACGTCGCGCCGGCCTGTCACTTTATAGAAAAGGAGCAGCGACAGGATAGATGTCACCGTGAGGATGGTGGCGTACGCGGAAGCGTTCCCGTAGTTGCCGCGGATGACTTCCGTGTAGATGGACACGGTGAGTGTCTGCGTGCTGTTCGTGTACAGGATGATGGATGAGGACAGCTCGCTGATGATGGTGACCCAGCTCATGATGGCGCCGGAAAGAACGCCGGGCATCATCATGGGAACTGTGATTTTACGGAATGTCGTCATATCGGAGGCCCCCAGGGAAATGGCCGCTTCTTCAATGCTGGGACTGATATTTCCCAAAATGGCGGTGGAGGAACGGACGGTATAGGGCATTCTCCGCACCGCGAAAGAAATAATCATGATCAGCGCCGTTCCGGTAAGAATAATCGGCGATTTATTGAAAGCAAAGACGAAAGTGATACCGAGGACGGAGCCGGGAATGATGAAGGGGAACATCGTCATGACGTCAAGAATGCTGTTCAGTGTATTTCTTTTCCGCACGGAAAGGTAGGCGATAAGGACACCTAAGACGAGGACGGCAGCGATGGCGCAGAGCCCCAGGAAATAGGTATGCCAGATGACGTCATTATCCTTGGCAAAGAGTGTCGCGTCATAACTCTGAAGAGCGAATCCACCGGTGAATACCTGCCCTCCGTTTGTAGCAAGGAAAGAGGTGTACACGACGACGAACTGGGGCAGGATCGCCAGTCCCACGGTCATGTAGACTGCCAGATGGGCAAGGATATTCCGCAGGCCGCCGAGTGATTCCGCCGCCATGGGTTTCAGGGCGGTCATGGCGTAGGTATTTCTTCCCGCGAGAAAACGCTGGACGAAGAACATGACGATGGTGAGCCCGATCACGATGCAGCAGATGGCTGCCGCGAAGCCGTCATCGCCCGATACTTCTCCCATGAATTGGTTGTAAATAAGGACGGGGAGTGTCTTGTATCCCTCACCGATGAGCATGGGCGTGCCGAAGTCAGCAAAGACACGCATGAAAACGAGCATGGAGCTGGCAAGGAGCGTGGGCATGACAAGGGGCACGATGATTTTCCAAATGCGCCCCATGCGGCTGCACCCCAGGCTTTCCGCCGCTTCATTCAAAGAGTTGTCCAGATTTTTCAGCGCTCCCGATACGTAAATGTAAACGAGGGGAAATGACTGGAGCGTAAAGACGAGGACAATGCCGGCAAAGCCGTACACACCGCCATAATGGAGTCCGAAGGTGTCGTTCAGTAACTGGGTGATGACGCCCTGCCGCCCGAGCATCTGTATCCACGCGTATGCCCCGATGAAAGGCGGCGACAGATAGGAGATAACGATGAAGATATTCAGGAAACTGCTTCCTTTTATTTTCACGCTCCTCATGAGGTATGCCAGCGGGAGGCCGAGAGCCGCCGATAAAATCGTGGAAACGACAGTCACTTTCAGCGAGTTTACCATCGTTCCCCAATAGAATTTTTTGGCGAAGAAATGGGCAAAATTCTGAAGCGTGAGCGCCCCTGTATCCCCATGAATGACACTCCGGTACAGAATGAGGAATATGGGATACATGATGAAAAGGGCGAAAGCCGCAAGAATGACGACACTGAAAAGGTTCCAGACAGTCAGATTCTTTTTCATAGTCCTTCCTCTCTGATCAATGTTTCTTCCGTTGCCCGGCGGAAGACATTGATCCGCCCGGCTTTGACGGTGAGCGTGACGGCGCTGCCGTCGGGAAGAATATCGTGGCCTTCCTGGGTCTGGAGAATCTCTAATTCCTGCCCGCTGCCGGTGGTGATGAAGTAATGGGTGGTGAGTCCGAGGAAGACAGAAGAACGGATCACGCCGCGGATCCCCTCTTTCGTACCGGGTTCCATATCAAATTCTTCCGGGCGGACGGAAATGATGACTTCTTCTCCGTCCTCCACGCCGCCTGATAAGTTATCCATGTCTACAAGCCAGTCTTCATTTTCTTTAAAGGAAATGCTTGTCTTATCTCCTTTTTTCACGATATGTCCGTCCAGCAGGTTGGAGAGCCCGATGAAAGTCGAAACGAAAACATTCTTCGGCCTTTTATAAATATCCGCCGGTCTGCCGATCTGGCAGATGACCCCGCCATTCATGACGGCGATACGGTCGGACACCGCCAGCGCCTCTTCCTGGTCGTGGGTGACATACACCGTGGTTATATCCACCCGGCGCTGGATCTGCTTGATGGCATTCCTCATTTCGATACGGAGTTTCGCATCCAAGTTGGACAGCGGTTCATCCATCAGAAGTACCTGCGGCCGGATGACGATCGCCCGCGCAAGGGCGACACGCTGCTGCTGCCCGCCGGAAAGCGCTGTGGGCATACGGTCTTTCAGGTGGTCGATCTTCACAATCTTCAGAATTTTATCCACCCGCTCTTCGATTTCCTTTTCAGGCACCTTCCGCATCCGCAGACCGAAAGCCACATTATCTTTCACCGACATGTGGGGGAAAATAGCGTAATTCTGGAAGACCATGCCCATATTTCTTTTATCCGTCGCCACATCGTTGATAACTTTCCCGTCGACGGAAATCGTACCGCCTTCGATGGAATTGAATCCGATAATCATACGGAGCAGTGTCGTTTTACCGCAGCCCGACGGCCCTAAAAGGGTGAAAAATTCGCCCGGCATAATATCCACGGACAGGCCGTTCACCACCACCGTATCCCCGTACTTCTTTACCACTTTGTCTATATTGATAGAAACACTCATAATAACCTCATAACCTCGCGCTTCAAGCGTCATCTATAAAAAAGGACGTCAGGCGAAATGCCCGACGCCCTCTGATGACCTGATTACTTATTACTGCCTGGAATTTTCCAGATGCTTATTCCATTCCGCCACGACTTCTTTCTTATGGGCAGCTACCCAGCCTTCGTCATAATTCTTGAACAAAGCGATTGTGTCCTGGGGTGTCATGTAGTCAGCAAGCTTCACACCCTTGCGGAGCGGACGGACAGTGAGCGTCTTTCCTGCCGCTTCCTGGATCTTCTGGGAAAGCATGAAATCGACAAATTTCTTCGCATTTTCCATATGTTTCGCGCCTTTGATGATCTGTACGGATTCGCCCGGGAAAATGGCTCCCTCTTTCGGGAATACGACTTCTACGTCAGCGCCGTTCTTCACATAGGTAGCCGCCGGATCTTCCCAAGTAAGCCCCACGGTATATTCGCCGTCGGCAGCGCCTTTATGGACAGCGCCGGAACTGTTCAGGAATTTTCCGTCCACATTCTTAATGAAGTTATCCACGTACGCCCAGGCTTCGGGAGACATGGGATCTCCATCCTTGCCCTTGGCGTAAAGCATCGCCATGAGCACCTGGAACGCAGAGCTGGAGTTGGCGGGGTCGCCGCAGGCAATCTTCCCCTTCAGCGCCGGATTGAGAAGATCGTCAAACCCGGCAATCTTCATATCGCCCGCCAGTTTTTTATTAACGATGAAAACGGTGGGATCGGCAAACGCGGGAGAAAAATATCCTGTCTTATTTTTGGCAGCATCAATCATATTCGCGTCTTCCGGGGATACATATTTCTCAAAAAGTTCCTTCTGGGAGTCCAGCATCGTCTGGTCAGCCGCCCAGAGAATGTCACCCTGGGGATTGTCCTTTTCAGACGCCACACGTTTCACGAGGGGTCCTGTCCCCGCCACAATGACATTGACTTTAATCCCCGTTTCTTTTTCAAAAGCGGGAATGACAAGATTGTTTAAGCTTTCGCTGCGCGCCGTGTAAACGGTGAGCACCTTTTCCTCTGCGGGAGCGGCCTTGGCAGTATCCTTTTTATCTCCGCCGCAGCCGGAAAATACGGAACAGAGCACAGCAGCACATGCCACCGCCAAAGCTGCTTTCTTCAATCTTTTCATGACAATCCTCCTTGCCTTTCATCGTAAGTAAACTTCCTATTTAAATAATACCATGTATATTGTATCATTATTCATTCCTGTGTCTACACCTTATAAGCACAATGTATAGCTTGCCTGCAACTGTATAGGAAATACTCATAAAGAAACAGACGGGCGGACCGTTGTATGCAAAAACGGGTACGCAGAAACGGAAAATATATGTTAATAGCATACAAAAACTCCAGAGATTTCTCACTGGAGTAAAAACCTAACTTTTGGGAAACGCCTCATATCGGTCAGCGCCTGTATTTCATTCGGCAGCTCCTGCCGCTGCTTTTTCCTCTTCCCCTTTGGGAAATACAAGATTCAGAAGAACAGCCACGATGAAAACCACCGCTACACAGTTCTCCGCAAATACGCTCCGCAGCAATTCGGGAAATATGCGGAAGATCTGCGGTGTCTGCGTGAATCCCAGTCCGATGGAAAGAGACAGGGCGGCAATACTCATATTTCTCTGTGAATATCCGCAGCGGCTGATCATCTGTACACCGGACATCACGATGGAGCCGAACATCATAAGCGTACAGCCGCCGAGGACGGCTTCAGGCAGTGACGCCAAAATGACCCCCAGCGCGGGAACAAGTCCTGCCAGAACCATGATGACGGCGCCGCTGGCGATGGCTTTCCTGTTTACCACACGGGTCATGGCGATAAGCCCCACATTCTGGCTGAAAGATGTAATCGGCAAACACCCGAAGAGAGAAGACACGGCAGAAACAAACCCGTCCACGGCAATGGAGCCGGATATTTCCCTGTCTTTCGCCTCCCGATTGAACCCCATGGCGGCAAGCGCCGAGGTGTCGCCCAGCGTTTCTGTGGCAGACACCAGGAAAATAAGGAATACGGAGAAAATGGCGTCATAATGAAATTCCAGAAAATAAGGCATGAAAACCGGCAGAGACACAAGGGATACTTCCGTCAGGCGACTCAAATCAACCATACCGTAGAAGTATGCCGTAACGTACCCCACAAAAAGCCCGAAAAGAACAGATAACTGCTTATAGAAAGATTTTGCGCGGATATTGAAAATAAGGCAGGAAACCAGGGTAACCGTTCCGACAATGAGGAACCGGGCATCACCGAACTCAGGATGGCCGAAACCGCCGCCAAAAGAATTCGCCCCGATGGGAAGCAGTGAAAACCCGATGGCCGTCACGACAGTCGCCGAAACGATGGGCGGTACCAGTTTCCGCCACCATGCCGCGCAGAGACCGAGGATTCCCTCCAGAACACCGCCTATAAGGACAGCACCGAGAATAGCGCCGTAGCCGTATTTCAATCCGATCACACAAAAAACAGAAACAAAGGTAAAGCTGATTCCCATGATGACAGGAAGTCCGCTGCCCAGACGGAAGACGGGATACATCTGGAGCAGGGAGCCGATGCCTGCAATGATCATGGCTGCCTGGACAATAGCGCCCGCTTCTGAGGCGGGTATCTTCACCACCCCCGTCACGATAAGAATCGGCGCGATATTTGCCACAAACATGGCAAGAACATGCTGAAGACCGAAAGGCACCGCTTTGCGGACAGATATTTTCCCATCCGCTTCATAAATCGGATCTGTATTCATTCCGGCCTCCTCAGCGGAACGTAATGACGCCTGTTTCGGCATCCATTTTTTCAATAACTGCCAGAGAGCGGACATCATATCCCGCTTCACGGAGCGCGTCGCCGCCGCCCTGGAAACCTTTTTCGATGCAGATGCCGATGCCTTCTACGATACCGCCCGCCTGTTTTACCAGATCAAGAAGCCCGCTCACGGCGCAGCCGTTGGCAAGAAAATCGTCCATGATGAGGATATGTTCGCCGGGTTTCAGATATTTCTTTGATACCACCACATGGTTTTTCCGATTATGGGTATATGACATAACCTCCGTAGCAAACATTTCCTTATCCATATTGCTTCCCGCAGATTTCTTCGCAAAAACCACAGGCACGCCGAAGTACACTGCTGTAAGACAGGCGATACCAATTCCCGACGCTTCAATCGTCAGAATCTTGTCCACTTTCCGATCCCCGAAAAGCTTTTTAAATTCCTTCCCCAGTTCACTGATAAAAGGCACATCGATTTGATGATTCAGAAAACTGTCCACCTTGAGCACATTCCCCGGACGGATCACCCCGTCGCTCAAAATTTTCTCCTGCAGTAAATTCAGCTTTGCCACCCTGATACCCCCTCCAAAGACAATACACACCCTATAATTTATTCATTATAACATAGCTTGCAGCTGGCCGCTCACAGCTCACAGCTGACAGCTTTTATCTTCTTACCGCTTTCCCCACTACGGTAATAGATCCTTCGCTATCGCTCAGGATGACGCCTGACGTTTTCCTCATTATGATGCCTTACCGTCTCCGTCATTATGATGCTTTCCGTTCCCCATTGTTAGTGACGTGCTTTCCCAAAATCGTCATTCAGAACGGGGGTAAGAATGCTTTGTGAGAAAGCAGGGAAACGGGACAGTGACACAAAGTGAAGAATCTATTACCCGGATGACATCTTACGGCTTTCCTCACCACAGCAGCAGACTCTTCACATTCGCTTAGGATGACGATTAACGTTTCCCTCACTACAACAGCAAATCCTTTGCTGTTGTTTCGCATGACACCTAACGGAAATCATATGCTTCGGCTTTTAACTCACAGCTAACGGTTAACAGCTAACAGCTGATAGCTGACAGCTCACAGCTGATAACTTTTATCTTCTTACCGCTTTCCTCACCACGGCAACAGATCCTTCGCTATCGCTCAGGATGACGCCTGACGTTTTCCTCATTATGACGCCTTACCGTCTCCGTCATTATGATGCTTTCCGTTCCCCATTGTTAGTGACGTGCTTTCCCAAAATCGTCATTCAGAACGGGGGTAAGAATGCTTTGTGAGAAAGCAGGGAAACGGGACAGTGACACAGAGTGAAGAATTCTATTACCCGGATGACATCTTACCGCTTTCCTTACCACAGCAGCAGATCCTTCACGTTCGCTTCGGATGACGCCTGACGTTTTCCTCATTATGACGCCATTTCCTCCAATCGTCATTCTGAACGGGGACAAGAATGCTGTTTGAGAAAGCAGGGAGACGGAACGGTGACACAGAGTGAAGAATCTATTACCCGGATGACATCTTACCGTTTTCTTCACTACAGCAGCAGACTCTTCACATTCGCTTAGGATAACGATTAACGTTTCCCTCATCATGGCAGCAGATCCTTTGCTGTTGTTTCGCATGACACCTAACGGAAATCATATGCTTCGGCTTTTAACTCACAGCTAACGGTTAACAGCTAACAGCTGATAGCTGACAGCTTTATCTTCTTACCGCTTTCCTCCCTACGGTAATAGATCCTTCGCTATCGCTCAGGATGACGCCTGACGTTTTCCTCATTATGATGCCCTTTCCTCCAATCGTCATTCAGAACGGGGGTAAGAATGCTGTTTGAGAAAGCAGGGAGACAGAACGGTGACACAGAGTGAAGAATCTATTACACTGATGACATCTTACCGCTTTCCTCACCACAGCAGCAGATCCTTTGCTGTTGTTTCGTATGACACAACCGGAAATCATATGCTTCGGCTTTTAACTCACAGCTAACGGTTAACAGCTAACAGCTGATAGCTGACAGCTCACAGCTGATAACTTTTATCTTCTTACCGCTTTCCTCACCACGGCAACAGATCCTTCGCTATCGCTCAGGATGACGCCTGACGTTTTCCTCATTATGACGCCTTACCGTCTCCGTCATTATGATGCTTTCCGTTCCCCATTGTTAGTGACGTGCTTTCCCAAAATCGTCATTCAGAACGGGGGTAAGAATGCTTTGTGAGAAAGCAGGGAAACGGGACAGTGAAATGGAGTGAAGAATCTATTATGCTGATGACGCCTTACCGATTCCCTCATTACGGTAGCAGATCCTTCACATTCGTCCAGGATGACGATTAACGTTTCCCTCCTCACTACAATAGCAAATCCTTTGCTGTTATTTCGTATTACACCTAACGGAAATCATATGCTTCGGCTTTTAACTCACAGCTAACGGTTAACAGCTAACAGCTGATAGCTGACAGCTCACAGCTGATAACTTTTATCTTCTTACTGCTTTCCTCACCACGGCAACAGATCCTTCGCTATCGCTCAGGATGACGACTGACGTTTCCCTCATTATGACGCCATTTCCTCCAATCGTCATTCTGAACGGGGGTAAGAATGCTGTGTGAGAAAGCAGGGAAACGGGACAGTGACACAGAGTGAAGAATCTATTACCCGGATGACATCTTACGGCTTTCCTCACCACGGTAGCAGACTCTTCACATTCGCTTAGGATAACGCCTTAACGTTTCCCTCACTACAACAGCAAATCCTTTGCTGTTGTTTCGTATGACACCTAACGGAAATCATATGCTTCGGCTTTTAACTCACAGCTAACAGCTTATAGCTGACAGCTCACAGCTAATAACTTTTATCTTCTTACCGTCTTCCTCACCACGGCAGCAAACTCCTTACAATCGCTCCAGGTAACGAGGGACGGACAACGCTTATCCTCCAGTTTCCGGATTACATCCTATCCCCCGCCCACATAAAAATACGGTACCCATCATACCTGACGGATACCGTACTTTCTGTTTCTTATACTATTTCCTTGTCTTTGCTTTCCGGGTTACGCTTCCGGTGAAATATGGGAACCGTACACATCACGGTAGTCACCCTTTTCTTTATTACTTTCATTATTGACACGGACGCGTTCCACCTTATGCCGGTCATTATCCTTGCCGGAAATACGGTCGACACGGGTGCGGTCCAGATCCTTTATCCGATTGATTTCAGGATCGAATTCACCGATGGCTTTTGCCATATCGCTGTCAATAGGTGCGCCGTTCTGCAGTGCGCGGTAAATAATGGCCGCAAATTCATAGCGGGTCATGGTACGGTCACCTTTGAACTCACCGTCCGGATAGCCTTCCAAAAGACCTCTGTCCGCCAGTGATTTTACATAAGAGTATGCCCAGTGGTCTTTCGGCACATCGGGGAAATTAACATCCTTCATTACCGATGCCCCCGACTGCATGGCTCCGCGCATAGCTTTGATCTCAGCACTCTGCGCCTTGACAATCGCTTTCAGGTCTTCTACTTCCTTGGCCAAAGCTACCCGTGAGGTAGACACATGGTTGCCCTGTCCCAGCTTCACGCTGACTCCGGCATTCACCATGTTTTCTCCTCCGCCGAAGGAGCCTCCTACGCTGAACATGGTATCTTCATTCGGACGATAGAATGCGCCTACCGACACGGCATGGGCGTCTTTATAGTTGCCATAGCCGGCTGCCACATCCCACTTGTCATCCGGGTCGAAGTCCAGCGGGTGGAGGGCTGCCAGTGCTGCCGCTCCCGCTCCGACACGGTTCACACGGGTTCCCAGTTCATTGACGGCTCCTCCTATGTTGTTGATTGTCTGGTTTGTTTTCCACAGCTGCCCTCCGTTGACGGCGTCAGTGCTGTTTGCGCTGATGTCTCCGGCTGCTACGTTGGTGATTTTCTTGTTCCCTGCGTTGATACCGCTGTTGTCGATTTTCACGTCTCCCACGGTCAGGGTGTTAGTTTTCACGCTTTCCAAGCCTTTGAGATCTTTAGCCATGCGGACTTTCAGGTTGTTGTTGCCATCGGATACGACGCCGAGGTTGTCTTCCGTGGTCAGTTTGTTGGTATCTGTAATGCCTCCGATGACGTTGACCTGTTCGTTCAGTTTCTTCTTAATGACGTTTCCTGTATCGCCGCCGTATTTCATGCCGTCATTTAGGGTAGCCACTTCTTCTTTGCTTCCGTCCGGTTTCTCGTATACGATACGGGTCGTAGTCGTTCCCGGCGCGCCGTCTACTCCGGGTTTGCCGTCACGGGTAATGGAGATGTTTGTTGTTACGCCGTCTTTTCCGTTGATGCCGATTTTTCCGTCTTTGCCGTTTTCACCTGTGGCAACGATTGTTTCGGTTTTCAGGTTCTTGTCCATTTTGACGGTGAGGTTTCCGTTCGCGTCGGCAAAGGTTCTGATGTTTTCACCAGAGTATTCGGAGGCGGCTTTTGTCCCTTCTCCCTTGATGGTGACTTTTTCTCCCAGGTTACGGTGGAATTCTCCGTCATTGCCGGCAAAGTCCATGCCTTTATTTGTCAGTTCCGTGGATGTGTTGGTAATCTTTTGGTCTACGGCTTTGAGCTGGTCTTCTGTGGCGGCCTGCCCGCTGGTGATGTTGTTCGGATCCCAGGTTTTATTGGTCAGTCCGTTGACGGTTCCGTCTTTCCCGTTGATTTTCACTTTTCCGGCATCGATGTTTCCTGTCGTGCCGTCAATGGTGACTTTGTCTCCGGCTTTGATGATGCCTGTTGTTCCGTCGATGGATACCTGTTTGGACGGATCGGTTCCCAGTGTGACTTTGTCGCCGAGTCCGATAGTATATTCCGTGCCGCCGGACGCATTGGGTCTTTCGGTGATAGTTACATTGCTGTCTTTGGCTTTGACGGTCGTATGTTTAGCAGCTTCTCCGGCAACGGTATTCAGTTGGTTTACATTAACCGCGTCTGTGCCATTGACACCGGCCGCCACGTTGGTGATTTTGTTGCCGCCGTTGTCAAGGCCGTTCTTGGTGAGGGATACAGGATTTCCGGCTGCGCCGTTATTGATTGTAACGCCGTTATTATTCATAACTGTATCGCCGGTTGTCACGCTTTCGAGGCCTTTCAGGGCTTTGGCAAGGCGGACTTTCAGGTTGTTATTGCCGTCGGATACGACGCCAAGGTTGTCTTCTGTGGTCAGTTTGTTTGTGTCTGTAATGCCTCCGATGACGTTGACCTGTTCGTTCAGTTTCTTCTTGATGACGTTTCCTGTATCGCCGCCATATTTCATGCCGTCGTCCAATGTGGCCACATCATGTTTCGTACCGTCTTTTTCTTCAAGAACGAGACGGGTAACATTGGTACCGTCAACAGCCGGCTTGGCATCGCCGCTCTTCATCGTAAGCCCGTTAGCCCCATTGGCACCATTCAGGCCGATGGAACCGTCTTTACCGTTGATAGCGACAGCAGAACCGTCTTTGCCCTTGACTCCGATGGAACCGTCTTTTCCGGCCGCCCCCGTTTTACCGACGGTAAGCTCGTCATTCAGCTTCAAATCATAAGTGGCTTGACCATTATTGTCTGTCTTGGTAATAAGCAGGTTTCCATCAGTACGATTTTCCTGCCCGTCCACTTTAACGATGGTATGTTTCCCTGCTAATTCTTTTACTTCATTCAACTGACCGCCATTGACAGCATCTTTAGAGTTAGGGGCTACGTCTCCATCCGCTACATTGGTGATTTTCGCACCGCCAACGCTCACCGTATTTGTCGTATCACCGAGAGTAATTTTTGCACCCGTTGTAGTACCGCCGGGAGCGGTCTTCTGATTGGAAATCGATGTGATTCCTGTCAGATCGCCGGATACATTCACCGCATAGGTTTTGACCGTACCATTCGCTCCGGCTTCTGTACCGGGGGTAACGGTCGTATTTTTACCATTGACAACTTTTACCGCATCCGCCGCAATATCGTTAATAACAGTCTTGCCCGCATTGGTAATGTTATCCAAGTTAGTATTCGCCTTATCACCCAGCTTGGTATCCATTGTAGGCTTATCGTAGTAATTATTGTTCAGATAGGTATTCACTGTATCACCGGTTACAGTCTTATTATCTCCGGCAGCAATCGTACCTCCGCCGATATTATTGATTGCCGTTTTTGTAGCCGCATCCAATCCTACTGTATAAGCGATAACGCCATTAGCATCTTCTGTACCGCCTGTTACAGACACTTTGCCGCCAGCTTCAGCAGCCAATGTTGTCTTGGTCGCACTGACCACATAATCAACATGACCATCTACGGCAGTCGTATTTGTGACAGTCGCCTGCTTGGCACCGGTAACAGTAGCTTTCGCTCCGGCAACCGCCTTCTTCACATCTCCGATATTGGCTGCATTGGAATCTGTCGTTCCGCCACTGGCCACATTCGTAATAGGCGCATTATTCGCATTGATACCGTTATTTGTCACATAGGTCTTTCCGCCTACGGTCAGTCCGTTGTTATTGATGACCGTATTGCCCGCTGTGACGCTGTCCACTTTCACGTCTTTCGCCAGTTTAATATTCAGCGTATCTGTCCCGTTGGATACCACGCCGATATTTCCGTCTGTCAGCTTAGATGTATCTGTCACACCGCCGATGATATTCGTCTGTTCGCCTAATTTTCGGGTAAACTTATTAGCCGCGGCTGCCGCATCTTTCACATCGCCTGCATAGGCCACGCCTTTATCTACTTCTGAGGTTACCGCATAGAGCTGGCTGCCATTGATGGCATCGGTAGAAGTCGCGGAAATACGGCCGGCCGCCACATTGGTAATCGTCCGTTCACTGCCTGCCTTGCCTACACTTACTGTGGACGCCGGATTTACTCCTGCGAAATTATGTGCTACGCCATTGATTGTTGCGGAGGGTGTCGCCACAGCAGCTGCTGTTTCTGAACCATTGCCGATAGCCACGGCATTTTCATTGGCCACTTTTGTATTATTGCCAAGAGCAACACCATTCTTCCCCGTCACGGATGCACTGCTCCCCAGGATCATAGCCCCATCAGCAGAAGCTGTGGAATTATTCCCCACCACATAGGCATTATCCGTTGTGATGGTATTCTTATAACCGAAAGCGCCTGCCGTACTTCCTTTCACCGTACCGGCAGTAACCTTCTTAATTTTATCGCCGTTGGCTTCTGTCGTTTCCGTAATGGTGGCGGAACCAATCGTATTGCCGCCACCGATAGCATAGGAATTATTCCCATAGACTTTGTTATCTGTACCGACAGCTGAAGAAGCCGCACCGGACGTGGTGCCGTCCGTCATATCAAAGCCGACCGTATTCGTATCGCCCAGAGATGTGGACTTATCTCCATAAGCACCCGCCTGGCTGCCGATGGCAAGAGAATTCTTTCCCCAGCTCCGCGCTATGACACCGATGCTGGTGCTTGCAGCTCCTTTTGACATCGAATTGACACCAATCGCCGTGGAACCGATACCGAAGGACTGGGTCATCGCGCCCATGGCTATACTAGCTGCCCCAATAGATGCGGTGTTCGACCGATACGGGCTGGTGCTGAGGGCGGCGCTCCCCAATGTCGTCCCGGGATATAACGCTGCCGTTTCCCGCTCAAATTTATTCTGCGCCCCGGCAGCCCAAAAACCGGGAACTGCCGCTTGCAGATCGGATTTTACCAGGTCAACGTCATTGCCCCCAATGGCAATGGAGGAATGTCCAATAGATTTCACATCTCCACCGATAGCCATGGCCTGCGTACCATAAACTTTTGCCATACTGCCGATGGCTATCGACTGTGAATATCCAGCGGCATCTGCCGGGTTGGTAGTGCCCTTTCTGATGATGTTTGCTTCCGCCCCGGAACCAAGAACCACATCGCCCCGGGAGCCGTAAGAATGAGCTTCCGATCCCATGACAACGGCGCCGGAGCCATCCTCACCATGGTACTTGGATACCGTACTCGTCGCCTGGCGGCCGATGACGATATCCCCGTTTTCCGTCGCTGTTGCATTATTCCCGATGGCGATGGTGCTCGCAGTAAACTGATCACTGGCCCGCTTCTGACCTAAAGCCTGGGCCCCCCGTCCTATGGCAACACTGTTTTCAGCAGTCGCTCCTGACTTTGCCTGCAACCCTGCCACAAAAGAATTCACCCCATCAGCCTCTGTCAAGGTTCCGACAGCGGTAGCATGGCCTGCGGTCGCCTTAGCACTGTCACCTATCGCCACGCTGTCACCGCCGGTAGCGGAAGCACCCGGCCCATACTGCGTATTTGCCTCCACCACGCTCGGCATCAGGCATCCGGTAAGGGCAAGAGCACACAGAAATGCATGGAAAGGCAGGCTCTTTTTTTCAGAAGCCACCCCCCCCATTTTTTCCATTGCTACCGGCAATTTCTGAAACCACTACATAGCAGCGCTTCACCCGGCTCCAAATGACTTTGTAAATCTGATTCATAATTTTCCTCCCTCATAAATTTCATCCTTAAAAACAGATGATGGGATATACTCCAAAAACAGGAGTTACCATTCATCAATCAAAATCATTATAGTTCAAAACTCCCATAAATCAAAGAACAATCACTTTTATCAAAACAACCGGCTTCTATTTTATATGTAATGAATTATTTACCGGCTGCGATATGCGAACCGTATATGTCGCGGTAATCACCCTTTTCTTTATTGCCTTCATTATTGACACGGACGCGTTCTACTTTATTCCTGTCATTATCTTCGCCGGAAATACGGTCTACCCGGAAACGATAAGCTTCTCTTACCTTTTCCATCTCAGGACCAAATTCTTCCATAGCTTTACCCATATTTCCATCAACAGGCGCCCCATTCTGCAGCGCGCGGTAAATAATGGCCGCAAATTCATAGCGGGTCATGGTACGATCCCCTTTGAATTCACCATCCGGATAGCCTTCCAAAAGACCTCTGTCCGCCAGTGATTTCACATAGGAATAGGCCCAGTGGTCTTTCGGCACATCGGGGAACTCTACATTCCTTACAGGCTGTCCCGCCATCTGTCCGATGATCTGCCGGAACTGTTCATTTTGCGCTTCCAGACGGGTAACCGCATCTTTCAGGTCAACAATTTCTTTTGCCATAGCTACTTTGGATGTAGACACATGGTTGCCCTGTCCCAGCTTTACGCTGACTCCGGCATTCACCATGTTTTCTCCTCCGCCGAAAGAGCCTCCCACGCTGAACATGGTGTCTTCATTGGGACGGTAGAATGCGCCTACCGATACTGCATGGGCGTCTTTGTAGTTGCCGTAGCCGGCTGCCACATCCCACTTGTCATCGGGGTCAAAGTCCAGCGGATGGAGAGCCGCCAGTGCTGCCGCTCCCGCTCCTGCACGGTTCACACGGGTTCCCAATTCGCCTACTTTATTGGTTACATTTTTTATATCCTGCGTGGAAGCGATGCCGGAAACGGAATAAGTGCTGCCGTCATTACGGGTGAAGTTCAAGGTATTCCCGTCAAGTGCTGCGGATGATGTATAACGATCCTTCAGGCCGGTGATGGTCGCTGTCGTTCCGTCATTATTTATCAAGGTAGCACTGCCTGTACCATTCGCAGCATAGGTAGCCGTGCCGCCGGTTACTACCGTGTCTTTGGCATTGACGGTATATGTCGTCGTATTCCCGGTTTTCTTGGATGTTACGGTTACATTGTCTCCCGCTTCTACCTTTGTCTTTTCAATTCCCAGACTGCTTGTATCGACGGACAGGTTATATCCGACTTTCTTGCCGTTTTCCACTTTATCCGTAATCTTTACTGTCCCGTCCGTAGATTCCATCTTGGGTCCGCTGACAGTGTATTCTTTCCCGCCGTCGGCATTGGTGCCTTCCGTTACGGTTGCGTAATCTCCCGCTTTCACGGTGGTATGTTTCTTTTCCGCCGCTTCTGCCTTGGCTTCCACTTTCTTCAGCTGTGCCACATTGACAGCATCGGTATCTGCCGCACCGGCCGCTACACCGGTGATCTGGCGGGTGATACCTTTGGACGCATCGCCTACAGAAACGGCGTTTGCTGTCGATTTCCATACGCCTGTCGTATCGTTGGAATGATCGGCACCGGAAATATCATAACCGATTTTACCTTTTTCCGTGGACGCCACAGAACCGCTTCCCAGCGCTACCGCATCGGATACAGACGCTTTCGCACCCTCACCCATAGCTATGGAATTTTCTGCAGCGGTTTCTACAATGCCGCCGGAAACAGCAAAACTGTTCCGTGCATTTGCCTTGCTATTATATCCCATGGCGGTAGAATAGTCACCTTTCGCCTCTGACAATCCGCCGCTCGCCAAAGACCAGTTGCCTGCCGCTGTCGTACTGCCACCCATGGCTGTAGAACCGACACCGGTAGCCTGTGTCTTACTCCCCATCGCCGTGGAAGCGATTCCGGAAGCAGTGGTATCTGTTCCCAGGGCGGTAGATGACTGTCCTTCCGCTTTTGTATCACTTCCCAAGGCTACCGACCAAGTCCCGGACGCTTCCGTGTCCTTTCCTAATGCCACGGAGTCCTGCCCGGTCGCCTTCGCCTTATCACCGCCCGCTATAGCATGTGCGCCGCTGGCTACGGATTCAAAGCGGCAGGCGGGATCAAACCCCGAGTGGGGTAGCAGCCCCGCCGGTAGCAATCGTACCGCTGCCCATGGCGGTCTGTGCATGGTTCCCCGCCCCCGGCTGTCCGGAGGGGGCGCCGGCCTGTGTATTGTAACCTAATGCGACCGACTCAAGACTGTAGGCCTTCGCGCCGTGACCGATCGCCACAGTCCCTTGATTTTCAGCCAAAGTACCTGCACCGATAGCAACAGACCCCCATCCCTTCGCCTGCGCATTATTGCCTACGGCAAAAGAGAAGTCGCCCGACGCATTCCCGCCGGTCAGCGCCGTTGCTTTCAGACCGCCTGCCTTGGCAGCCACACCGACTGCCAGCGCACGATCACCGGTGGCACCGTCATTATTATAGTTTTCATCACTGCTGTTGCCCTTCACGGAAAAGAAATGAACTTTCGCAGCATCAGCGGCAGCTTTTACCGCTTTCAACTGTGCCACGTTGACGGCGTCGGTATCTTCTTTCCCTGCCGCCACGTTGGTGATCTGGCGGGTAACTTTCGTATTTCCTGCCGCATCACCGACAGACACAGCGGAAGCCGTCGATTTCCATACGCCTGTCGTATCGGAGTTATGATTTGTGCCGGAAGCGTCATACCCCACGGTGCCCTTATCAACGGAAGCGACAGATCCACTGCCGAGTGCCACGCCGCCTGCCACGGTCACGTTGGCTTCACTGCCGATGGCTACAGCATTCTTCACGCTGGTACTGGTACCGTTTTGAGACGAACCGATGACAACGCTGCCGTCGGCACCTGTCAGTGTTCTCTTATCCCCAAAGACAACAGCGCCATTGGTGTTAGTTACATTATTTTCAGAACCGATGACGGAGACGTTGCTTACCCTGTCTGCCGTATTCTTATAGCCGTCAATCAGATTGTATTTGCTGATATTACCCCTCGTACCTTTTAAAGTATTATTGACACCGACAATCTGGGATGCCTGCGCCCAGTCGGCCGTATTGCCGCCGCCAAGAGCCATTACGGCGCCGCCGGATTCATTGTCTTGGATTGCTTTACGCAATTTCGCCGACATTTCATCAGGTGTATTGGCACCGCTGGCCACGCCGGAAATATTCTTGATAGAATTGGTAATATTATTGCCAGCCCCGAAAATCAAAGAACCGTTGCTGTTTTCCGTCGTATTGGCCAAACCGACAATGCTGTTGGCTATGCCGCTGTATTGGCCATATCCCTTCGTACGGATACTGTTCAGCGACCCGACAACACTGGCCCCGAAGTTCTGCCCCGTATACATTCTGTTAAATCCGCCGGATCCGTTAAAGTCGCCGGACGCAATAGAATAGGCACCCACCATCGTGCCGAAGACAGCCTTGTTATAGCTGTTGCTTCCGATAGTCGTCATATTGACAACTGTGCCTTCACCGTTCGTATTCGCATTGATCGATGTTCCGCCCATTGTACCCGTATAGGTATGTGCGCCGATCTGCACGCTGCCCGTACGGGCATAGGCATTCGTGCCAATAGCAATGCCCGTGGCGACACGGTCTTTATTAATCGGATTGTTATAAGCACCGGATATGGATGCAGGCCAGTTGCTCCGGTCAAGGCCGAGCTCCGCTTCCTGGCGGCCGCCACCGTTTAATACATAGGCCTTCTTGCCGATGGCAATACCGCCAACCAGATCCACGTTGGAAGCAACATTCGCTCCGTCGCCGATGGCGACCGTACTGGTGGAATCGGCCTTGGCACCGCTGCCGACAGCCACGGATCTTATCCCTGTCGCCTGTGCACTGTAGCCACCTGCAAAGGCTCCTTCTTTAGTAGCACGGCTTGCCGCGCCTATGGCGGTAGCGTTCACATCATTAGCCTGTGAGTTGTAGCCGAAAGCAGATCCGCCTTCTCCGGAGACGGAGGAGCGATTGCCCACGACCGTCCCGTTCTTTTTCGTCACATTCGTGCTGTACCCGATAGCCGTGCTTTCTTCGGCATCCTTCTGCACCTTCGCAGCAATACCGGCTGCTGTGGAATTCTTCCCGCCGGCACCGGCCACAGCACTGACCGTACCTTTATTATTTGTCACAGGAGCCACAGCTGTATTTGTCGCATTGACGTGGAAATAAGACACCCCGTCGGCGGTAAACTGCTTAGCCAGCCCCTTTATCTGTGCCACATTCACGGCATCCGTATCTTCGGTACCTGCTGCCACTCTGGTAATCTGACGGGTATTCGCACTATTGCCTACAGATACTGCACCATCAGTTGCTTTCCACGTACTATCATTAATTGTCGATACCGCCCCGGTTGTAAAATCATACCCTGCCCTACCGGACTTGCGCTCTGCGACAGAATTCCGTCCCAAAGCAATCCCGCCTTCCGCATCGACAAAGCTTGATGCGCCTAGCGCCACACCACTTTTAGCTCTTACAGTAGCTTTAAACCCTGCCGCTGTACCATTTTCCGCCTTGACACTTGCTTCACCGCCAATAGCCGTTCCATTCTTACCGTCTTTTGTAACACCGGTGTTTTCGCCGAGAGCTACGCTATTTAAAGCCATAACATTTGCTTCATTGCCGATGGCTACACTATTTGTAGCATCGACCTCTCCATTGTAAACCGCCTTTATTTCTCCCGTTGTCGGATCAATCGTTGTCGCTACATTAAAATCACTTACACCAACACGGGCATTCTGTCCAATTGCTACTGCATCTTTAGACGTAGAGCCGATAGTATTATAAAATCCGGCCGCAAAACTATGCTCTCCTCCTACTTTATTGGTATTCCCCACCGTCACTGCCCAACGGGCGGTATTCAGATTGGCGCCGCCAAAAGCGAAAGAATTCATTGAACCCACTTGGTTACTGTTTCCATAAGCAAAAGAATTAATCTCGGAAACAATATTGTTCATTCCATATGCTTGGGAATACATTTTCCACACGGTATTTTGGAGTCCGAATGCATATGTTCCCATAGCATGCACCTTATTAGAATGCCCCACAGCCGCGCTATCATCACCTTTTGCGGTATTACTTTCTCCTATGGCTAAACCTCCCATACCTTGCGCAATATTTCTTGCGCCTACAGCCAATGAACCACCAGCCATTGCTTTATTCCCATTACCGACAGCCATGGCACTATCGGCGTCCGCTATACTATTATAGCCCACTGCCAACGCGCGTTCACCGGTCGTTTTCGCATTTTTGCCGACAGCAGTAGAATCCACCTTTTGGGAAGATGATCCTGTGCCGATGGCAATACCCGGACCATCACCGGACGGGTTAGTCGCCGGCGCGGCATCAGCCATATAACCGCCCATGAGGACTCCCATCCCCACAGCTGCTGTCAGCGCTGTTTTCACCATTTTTCCCGAAGCGTTCTTCGTGTGGTTTTTCGCCAGTTCCGATGTCACCACATAAGCATTTTTCGCCTTACTCCATACGATCTTGTAAACCCTATTCATATTTTCCTCCCAATTTTTAAAGAAAATAAAAATATAAAAGAGCCGTTATGTTTTACCCTTCGCGTTCCGTCTCCCCTCCCCCTGTCATACAATCGGCTTCAGATTTTAACAGATAAATCCCACAGATTACACCAAACTATTTTTCTGATATTTTTTGATAAACATATTTTATGACATTATATATCTAAAATAATTATAAATCAACCAAATTGCAATATCAAATCAGACAGTCCCATGAATCGAAATATCAAATTGGTCACACAAATAATTGTTTGTGTCACTCGATTTTATAGTCAGCCCCTGTACCACTTTACCAGCTTCCTCACCACGGCAGCAGATCCTTCGCTGCCGCTCAGAATGACGCCTTACCGTCCGTCATCACTCAGAACGGGGGCAGAAAAAGAATCTTCATTCTATTCTTTTGCATCATTCCCCCAAGCCAGTATCCTCCGTCCGGCTTCGCCGGCC
>OBXM01000938.1_pt1 | contig 22195 bp, 13 predicted proteins | sample 1538141 | NCBI WGS metagenome assembly OBXM01 (sample SAMEA2580153, study PRJEB22360) | human gut metagenome | biome: human gut; feature: human-associated habitat; material: faeces | place: Denmark | collected 2008/2010 | reverse complement strand
GATGACGGGCGCGCGACGCAAGAACCAGCGCGCCGCTTGCGAGGGCTGCGCCCAGGGCGATGGCGAAAGCCGGGCTGTCGCCGGTAGAGGCGAGCGCCTTCGCAGGGGGCGCAGCCTCGCGTTCCTCATGCCCGGCGGAAGGCTTCTCGCCGATGAGCCCCGGCTGGCTTTGGCCGTCTTTCACCAGGTACGCGTACTCGGTCGCGCTGGCCTCGCCGGTCGTGGGCGTCGCTCCCGCAGGAAGTATCGCCACCTGGAACGCCTTGACGGGGTAGCCGTATCCCGACGTGCCGTTGGCGGTGCCGTCATGCGCCCAAGCCATCCAGCCGACGCCTTTCACGTACAGGCGGTAGTAGACGGTGTAGCGCGCAGCCTCGTCGCCCGACAGGCTGACGCGCAGCGCCTGCACGGGCTGCTCCATCTCGCCCGCGATGTCGCCGTTCTCAACCGCCGGGCTCCACCCGCTTCCGTTGTCGACCGCGTAGGAAACGTTCAAGCCGCCGATGGACGTCTCGATGCGCAGCGCGGTCACGTCGTGGCCGGCGGCGTTTCCGCTCGTCTGCCCGTCGATGCTCCAATCGACGCCGGCGTCCTCGTAGGCCCAGCCGTCCTCGAAGCTGTGCCACTGGTAGTACACGGCGGCCTCGGTGGGGGCGAGTGCGATGGCGAAGGTTCCGTCCAGGTTCCTCTCGCTCAGCCCGCTGTAATTGCGGCCGTTCCACGAGGCGACGACCAGCTTGTCCGTCGCCTCGAGCGGCGTGAGGTGCAGGTAGAGCGCGCCTTGGTCGTCGGTCTGGACGTCGCGCATGCCGTAGGTGCTGCCGCCGGTCGGCTCTTCCACGAATTCCGTGTCGAGCAGGCGCATCTGCAAGGAGGAGATGGGCGTGTTCGCCGGAAGCCCGTGTATCGTTACAAGCGAGAGGTCGTCGTTGTTTTCGTTGACGAAGCGCTGCTCGTCCTCGGAGGCAAGAGACGTTGCTTCCTCGTCCAGGTCGGACGCGAGCGCGACGGGGGAGGCGAGCAGGAAGTTCAACGCTGCCGGAGCCGGCGAAGCTGATGCCGACGCCAAAGACGCCGCCCTCGTTGAAACCGCCTCGTTGCATTTTACCGTCCCGCCGGTGATGACGGGCGCCTTGACGGAGCTTGTGATAGCCGCGACCCGGCCGGCTCCATGAGTGCCCAGCCCGCCGACGGCGTTGACGGTGCCCCCGCTGATCTTGATTTCCCCGCACGAGCCGCCGACGCTGCAACCTATGGCTGCAGACAGGTCGCCGCCGTGCGCGTTCACTATGCCGCCGCTGATGGTGATGGAGCCGCACGAGCCGTAATGATCCGACCCGATGCCAGCGACGAACTTGGAGCCTTTGGCGGTAACCGACCCGCCGCTGACGGCGATGGACTTGCTCGCCGTGATCGCTGCGCTTCCACTCGACTGACTGAGCGCTTCGACAGTGCCTCCGGAAACAACGAGCTTGCCTGCAGTAATGCCATTACCGCCCGTTACTCCCGAATGAGCGAGAACCGTGCCGCCCGCTATCGAGATGGTCGTGTTCGGCTCTCCCAGGATGCAAGGCTGACGACCTGTGCCTGCTCCCACGGTATTCAAGGTTCCCTTGCCGTTGATGGTAAGAGACGAGGTGCCTCGAACCGCCACCCCCGGCGACGCCTCCAGTCTGTGGCCGCATATGTAATTACTTCCCACCAGCGTGAGCGTCGCGTTCGAGGATCCCTCGATTGAAACCGCAACGCCGCTCAGATCCTGAAAGCGCAGTGCGTGAGTGCCTTTCCTTACGATCACCTGATTGCTTACGGGGAAGGAGGTAAAATCTGCGGCTCCCGTGACAGCCAGGTACCCGCTGTAGCGCGTCCAACTCACTCCCCCGTCGAGGGTGTACTGCGGAATGCCCTCCGAACTCACATCGACGATGAGCTTGCAGCCCTTTTTTTCGTGCATGCTGACGACGGGGTTTTCAACAGGCGGGTCGGGAATGGCCAGATGAAGCGTGTATCCGGCTTCGGCAGAACCCTTGATCGTGCCTTCGTACACGTTGCCGGATTCGCTAAAGCTCATCTTGACGGAGCTGCCGTCCTTAAGCAGGTTTCTGTCGAGAAAAAGTCCCAGATCGCCGTCGTCCATCCAAGTGGCGAAGCCGTCTACGATGTAATGCTTGGCATCCACCCACCGATCGCCTCTGACAAAGACAGGGCCTTTCTCACCAAAACTGGCTCCGAGCAGATTCTCACCTGCCGCCAAGCCCGACACCAGAACATACGCGGAACTGGGGAAGGAGCCGCCCTGATCGACGGCGAGCGTCGTGTTGGCGGGCGGGCGCTGCGAGAGGTGAATGTTGCCGCCGCCGGTGACGATGCTTTTCGCGGTAATGTCGCAAGTGCCTGAGGACTGCAAGGTCACCGTTCCCGAAAAGAAGGACACCGACCCCGTTGCATCCACAGCGCTCGAGGTCGGGTCGCCGAGGGCAGGGGCGCCGTTGCCGCTTCGCGCGGTTACGTTGCCGGGTTGCCAAAACTCGATGGTGCCGCAACTTGAAACCGCGCTGTCCGCACCGATGGCGGGAGCCTCGTATCCTCCCTGCGCTTCCAGACTGCCGTAGAGATCGCCTTTGAAAATCAGATGAGCCTTACCAGGTGCGAAAATTGCGGGATACCCGCTCGAACCGGAAAGCTTGTTCGAGCCATACAGCCAGAGCGTAAGCTGCGCAGCCTGCGTGTCGCTGCCGATTTCAATCGCCGCGTGATTGGCGCGCGGCTCGTTGATGGTAACGCCGTTGAGAAGTATCGCATGGGTTCCGTTGAGCACTTGCACGTTCGTGCCGCTGCCTGCCGTTCCACCGATCGTCACGTTGCCGGAATAGGACGTCCACGTTGCCTCGTTGTCCTGGCTGTATTGGAGGTTCGAGCCGGAGTCCTTCAAGAGGATGGAACCGTCCTTCAGGTCGAGGTGCGGCGCATTCTCTATGGGCGCCAAGGCTGCCACCTCGGGCGGGGCTTCCTCGAGTGGGGCCGCGTCAGGGAGGGTCGCATCCGCCTGAGCCGTTGCCGCCGGCTCGTCTTCAGCCCAGGCGTAATGCGCGGGAACGAACTGTGCTCCCGCCATGAGCGCAAGCGCCGCGGCGAGTGCGAATGCGCACAGCTTCCGTCCGGATATTGGCGATTCGACATGCGATGCAGCGTTCATGGCAGCTCCGATCAGGGAAACGTGCGGCGAACCAAGATGGCAAGAAGTATAGCATGCGATCAGGTGAGACTTTGCTGAGGGACGGTCTTGATTACGTCGCGAGAGCTCGCCCGGTGCGTTTTCGCGCGTTCGTCCCGCTGCGTGGAAACGGCGTTGGAACCGCGTGCAAGGCGTGTGGAATCCGCGTTGGAAACGATGGCAAGGCGCATGGAATTCGCGTGGGAGCGGCGTTGGAAACGGGCAAGGTCGGGAAGGTTTTCCACGGTGATGCGTGCCATGGAAACGTGAGACGGCGTCGCTATACTTATAGGTACGGATTCGATCCGGCGGCTTGGTGCCTCTCCCTCTCATATTCTAGATGAACGGAGGTGATGACCATGACCGTTTTGGATTTGCTGGTGTTGGCTGAAGTGCTTATGAGGCTGATGTCCCGAATCATCGAGATCTTCCTGATGATAAGAGACGCGCTCCAAACCCGCAAGGGAAAGGAGCGCTCACAGTAAACCCAAACCGCCGAAGCGAGTTCGAGAGCCGTGGGGAGTTAGCGCTCCCTGCGGCTCGCCCTTATTATACAAAAACGGCCGTGCTCCGCAAGGAGAATCGATGTACAACAATCGGGGTCGCGCGCGACCTTAGGCAAAGGGTCTCGAAGCGGGCTTCCGCGCACTGCAGCGTTTCTATTCCTGCAAGTCGTTGGGGTCGAAGGACTCGATGAGGTCGAGCAGCTCCTGCTTCTTGTGGATGTCCAGCTTCGCGTAGATGCGCTTCGAGTGCGTGCGGATGGTGTTCTCGGTGACCACGAGATCCTCGGCGATGCGCGCCACGGTGTTGCCGCGCGCGATGAGCTCCATGACCTCCGTCTCGCGCTCGCTCAGACGGTAATGCTGCTGCAACAGCGCCGCCTGCTTCGAGATGCGGTCGAGGTACACGCGCTCCTCGCGCTTGCGTTCGCGCTGCGGCTTGCGGCTCGCGCGAGGCGGCCGATCGCCGCGCTTGCCCGCCTTCTTCGGCACCGCGTCGTCGGGCTTTTCGCCCTCCGCGTTCGCCCCTGCAGGCTTCTTCTCGGGCGCATGCGCGCGTAGGGCGACCAGCTCGATGCTGGCCGCGGCATCGCTGTCGTGTTTGAAGATGCGGCGGAACCCGCCCTGTCCGATGAAGTACATGAGCCCCAGCAGGTACACGGCCACGAGCGCCACCACGGCGAGCGGCGCGATGCCGATGATCATGGTCTGCTCGGCGAACGTGCCGCCGATGAAGCCCACGTCGTGCAGCGCGTACACGATGCCGCCGAAGAACCCGTAGATGAACACGGGGTTGATGCCGCGGTCGCGCGAAGCTTGCGCGCATTGAATCATCATGAGCATGATAGCCACGCTGTACACGGCGTACAGGCCGCCGGCCAGCCAGCGCGCGTACTCCTCGGGCAGAAACGGCAGCAGCAGAAACGAGGTGATGACGAACGGGAAGAAGACGCGGTAGGCGCCCACCACGTTCACGCTGAGGTTCTTGAACTGCCACAACACCAGCAGCGATATAGCCGCGGTCAACGATCCGCCCATCGACAGCACGTTCACGAGCGATCCCACCGCCGGCTCGCCGATGGCCAGGGAGCGCATGATGCCCGTGCAGAACCCCAGCGCGCCCACGCATAGCGCGCTTCGCCAGTAGTCGTTCACCAGGCGCTGGTACACGAGCGGATGGTCGCGCGGCACGTCCTGGAACATGGCTTGATCGAGGTCGATCTCGCGGCTTTTCAGCACGATGGTCAACCCGAATAGCGGCAGGAACACGAGCGGGATGAGAAACGCCGTCACCGCTTGCGGAATAAGGTACAGCGAGAAGTACAGCACCGCCGCGTATAGGGTACCCTTGATGAGGTCGCGGTTGCCGGTGTCGGAATCCTGGCTGGCGAACAGGCGTTGCCACAGCATGTAGAAACCGGCCGACCCCAGGCCCAGGAGCGCGCCGCCGCCGACGACGAGCGGCAGCGCCCATGCGTCCAGATAGATGGCCGCGATGAGGCAGCACCATCCCAGAAGGTAGGGCATGGTGGCCAGCCGCACGATGAATGTGCGCGTGGGGCCGGGGAAGAAGTACGATCCCAGGGCGCTGGCGAAGTAGCTGAACGAGAACACGAGCGATTGCGCGAGGAAGAACCAGAACACGATCTCGGTGGTTTGGAACTCCATCGGAAGAAACGGGAACACGCCGCCCCATACGCCCGCGGCGTTGATGGCCAAGAACAAGCCGTAGCCGAGCGAGGTGATGTTCGGCTTCATGATGCTGACGATGGTGGCTGCGTTCAAAGATCCTCCCCCGAGACCGCGCGCATATGCGGTTTTTCCGTTCCCGCACACTGTTCCCGTTGCATCAGTATAACGGTATTGTCAGAAGTATCGTGCGACGCATTACCCAAAGTGCTGTCTTGTGACCTGGGGAAACGATAAGTTCGCATATTTTATGTGACACGGCGGTCGCGGGGGAGTGCCACAATGCGAGGCGTTCCGCCCGGGAAGCGGAGCGCCAGACGAGAGAGGAAAGAGGGAGGGACCATGACGAACATGTTGGAGAACGCTCAGGTGTCTCGCCGCACGTTCATGAAGGGCTCGGCGCTGGCCGGCCTGGGTGCGGCCGCGATGGGCACGGGTGCCGTGTCGCTGTTCGGCTGCTCGCCGAGCGCCGACGGCGCGAAGGGCAATGACGCTGCGACGCAGGCCGTCGAGGAGACCACGACGTGGGGTCACTGCGCCATCAACTGCCCCGGCCGTTGCAGCCTGAAGTTCCACGTGCAGGACGACGAGGTCGCCTGGGTGGAAACCTACACCAGCAAGGACGCCGGCTTCGACGAGGTTCAGCCGCGCGCCTGCCTGCGCGGTCGCACGTATCGCCGCTGGCTCGCCAACCCCGATCGCATCAACTACCCCATGAAACGCGTCGGCAAGCGCGGCGAGGGCAAGTTCGAGCAGATCTCGTGGGACGAAGCCGTCGACACGATCGCCAGCGAACTCAAGCGCATCATCGACGAGTACGGCAACGAGTCCGTGTACATTCCCTATGCGACGGGCGTGAGCTCCACGACGGCGCGCTCGCTGCCGCGTTTCATGAACTGCCTCGGCGGTTTCCTGGGGTCGTACGGCGACTACAGCGCCATGCAGATGGAAATGATCGTGCCCCACACCTACGGCGCATCCGGCTTCAGCGGCAGCACGCTCAACGCCGCCGAGGACGCCGCGCTCATCCTCGCGTTCGGCACGAGCCCGACCGAGACGCGCCAGGGCGGCGCCGTGTCGCACTACGACTGGGTGCATCTGCGCGAGACCACGAAGGGCAAGATGATCTACATCGACCCCCGCATGAACGATTCCGTCATGGGCCGTTCCGCCGAGTGGCAGCCCATCAACCCCGGCACCGACGCCGCGCTCTGTTCCGCCATCGCGCATGAGCTGATCGCGAACGACCAGGTGGACAAGGAGTTCCTGGACGCGTACTGCGTCGGTTTCGACGAGGACACCATGCCCGAGAGCGCCAAGGGCCAGAACAAGTCCTACAAGGACTACATCATGGGCACCGGCTACGACATGGTGGAGAAGACCCCCGAGTGGGCAGCCCCCATCTGCGGCATCTCCGCCGATCGCATCAGGGAGCTGGCTTCCGAGATCGGCGAGGCCAAGCCGCTGTACGTCGTTCAGGGCTGGGGCCCGCAGCGCCGCAGCAACGGCGAGCTGAACTGCTGGTCCATCATGATGCTGCCGCTGCTGACCGGCCAGGTTGGCCTGCCGGGCACGAGCAACGGCTGCCGCGAGGGCTCGTTCTCCATCAGCTTGACGTCCCTGCCGGCCGGCGACAACCCCATCAAGGCGAAGATCCCCGTTTTCCTGTTCACCGAGGCTATTGACCACGGTACCGAGATGACGGCGCTCAACTCCGCTGTGATGGGCGCGGACAAGCTCAACCAGAACATCAAGTGCATGCTGAACTATGCCGGCAACTGCCTGACGAACCAGCATGGCGACATCAACTACGCGCACGACATCCTGGCCGACGAGAGCAAGTGCGAGTTCATCGTTGTGTGGGAGACGGCCATGACGGACTCCGCCAAGTACGCCGACATCCTGCTGCCCGACCTGTTCCGCTTCGAGCAGGTGTCGCAGATCGGCACCGGCGGCGACAACGCATACATGATCAGCGGCCAGCCGTGCACCACGCCGAAGTTCGAGCGCAAGACCCTCTACGACGCCCTGACCCTCATCGCCGACAAGATGGGCGTGAAGGAGCAGTTCACCGAGGGCAAGACCCAGGAAGAGTGGATCAAGGAGCTCTACGAGAAGACGCGCGAGAAGGACACCGAGCTGCCGACGTACGACGAGGCCATGGAAATGGGCGTCTACACGCGCAAGAATCCGAAGGGTGCGACCATCGCGTTCGAGGCCTTCCGCAACGACCCGGCGGCCAACCCGCTGGACACTCCCACCGGCAAGATCGAGATCTACTCCGAGACGCTGGCCGGCATCGCTTCCACCTGGGAGCTTGGCGAGGAGGACCTCATCTCGCCCATCCCGGTGTACACGCACGGTTTCACCGAGACTGACGTGCCCACCGACGAGTTCCCCCTGCGCTGCAGCGGCTTCCACTATCGCGGTCGCACGCACTCCTCGTGGGGCGGCATCGAGCTGCTCAAGGAAGTGAACCCGCAGGAGGCGTGGATCAACCCCGCCGACGCTAAAGAGCGCAGCATCAAGCAGGGCGACAAGATCCGCGTGAAGAACGCGTTCGGCGAAATCGAGATCCTGGCGAAAGTCACGCCGCGCGTGGTTCCCGGCACGGTGTGCATCTCGCAGGGCGCATGGCACGACGCCGACATGTACGGCGATCGCGTTGACAAGGGCGGCTGCATCAACACGCTGACGACGCATCGTCCGTCTCCGTTGGCTAAGGGCAACCCCCAGCACAGCAACATCTGCCAGGTGACCAAGGCGTAGGGCGACGAGCCGCAGAAAGGGTGATATATCATGTCTCAACAGGCATTCTACTTTGACGGCACGCGCTGCACGGGGTGCAAGACCTGCCAGATGGCGTGCAAGGACTACAAGAACATCGATCTGGGCATCTCGTTTCGCCATGTGTACGAGGTGACCATCGGCGACACCGTGAAGGATGCCGACGGCGCCTTCAGCACCACCTGCGTCAGCTACCCGCTGTCCATGTCGTGCAACCACTGCGATTCTCCGGTTTGCTTCGAGAAGTGCCCGCAGAGCGCCATCATCAAGGACGCCGACACGGGCCTCATGTCCATCGACGAGGAGAAGTGCATCGGCTGCGGAACGTGCGCCATCGTGTGCCCGTACAACGCGCCGAAGGTGGACGAGGAGAAGAAGAAGGCGGTTCGCTGCAACGGGTGCGCCGAGCGCGTGGCCGCGGGCGAGAAGCCGGTGTGCGTCGAGGCCTGCCCGGCTCGTGCGCTGGACTTCGGCGACGCCGAGGAGATGGCGAAGATGGGCGAGCGCGGCAACATCGCTCCGCTTCCCGACCCGTCCGAAACCACCCCGAACATCTTTATCAAGGCATCCGCGGACGCTCAGCCGGTGGGCGCGGCGGAAATCGCCAACCCGCTCGAGGTCGCGTAGCAGGACTGTTCGCGTACGACGCCACGGCCCCTCTTCCCTCCGTGAGGGGCTCGTGGCAATCTGCGGCGCGAGGAGCACGTCTTGGCGGGGTACGCTAAAATACAGCGTACCCCGCTTTTTGGGATAGGGGGAGCGCTTGCGGTTCCGTGTTGACGAGAGGAGGTCGCCACATGTCCCAGCAGGCTTTTTTCTTCGATGGAACGCGTTGCTCAGGGTGCAAAACGTGCATGTTCGCCTGCAAAGACGCCTACGACCTCGACGTCGGCACCGCCTACCGCCGCGTGTTCGAATACACGGGAGGCGATACGGTTCGCAACGGCGACGGCACCTTCGGCTCCACCTGCTTCTCGTACAACGTGTCGGTGGCGTGCAACCATTGCGACGACCCGGTGTGCGTGCGCGTGTGTCCCACCGAGGCCATGCACAAAGACGAGCAGACCGGGCTGGTCAGCGTCAACGACCGGCACTGCATCGGCTGCGGATACTGTCATCTTTCGTGCCCGTATAGCGCTCCGCGCGTCGATCGCGTAAAGGGGCACTCGGTGAAGTGCGACGGCTGTATCGAACGCGTGGCCGCGGGCGAGAAGCCGGTGTGCGTCGAGGCCTGCCCGGCTCGCGCGCTGGACTTCGGGCCGGTCGGCGAGATGAAGAAGCTCGGCGAGCGCGCGGCCATCGCGCCGTTGCCCCGGCCCGAGGCGACCGTGCCGAACCTGTTCGTCAAGCCGTCCGCCGATGCCCGTCCTGCGGAATCGAAGGACGGCGTCGTGGCGAACCTGTTGGAAGTTGGATTTCGGGCAACCGATAAGGAGATCATGGTATGAGCGAAGAAGCAACCGTACCGCTGTCCGAGGATGTGCGCGAGGCCATCGCGTTCGTCGGCGAGACGCTGGGGCCGTTCTACCTGCAAGACCCGGTGAAGGGCGATGCCGGCCCGGCCTTCGCGGCCATGGCCGCGATCGACGTTGCGCAGGCCGCCGTGGAGTGGCCGTTCGTCGACGAAGCCGAGGCGCGGTGCGACCTCGATCTCATGCGCTCGGGGTTGGCGGAAGGCATCGACGCCGACGGCCTGGTGTGGGAATACCGCCGCCTGTTCATCGGTCCCGCGCCGAAGCCCGCGCCGCCTTGGGGCTCGGTGTACACGGATCGCGAATGCGTCGTGTTCGGTGCGACCACGCTGGAGCTGCGCGCGTGGATGCGCTCTCACGGCATCGCGCGTCAGACGGACGACAAGACGCCCGAGGACCATATGGGCCTCATGCTGGTGCTCATGGCCTGGATCGCGCGCAACCAGCCGCAGGATCTAGGCGAGTTTCTGCGGCTGCATCTGCTCACCTGGTCGTCGCACTTCCTCGACCAGCTGATCGAGGCGGCCGGCCAGCCCTTCTATGAAGGTCTCGCGCGTCTCACGAAGGCTTCGCTCGAAGGCATTCAGGCCGAGTTGGGCCTGGACGTCGTCTACCCGAGGTTCTACCGCTAGGATAGCCTGTATGATTTCAGGATTCGATACCGCGCTCGGCGAGATTACGCTCGTGCTGTTCACGACGTTGGCGCCGTCGGGCGTGGTTGCGTTCATCTGCATGGGGCTTCCCGTGCTGGGGCGCGGCGCGTCCGTTGTCCTGCGTCAGCGGCTCAACGTGTTCTTGGGGCTGCCCCTCGTGGTTGCCATGGTGGGTCTCGTCGCCTCGGCCACCCACCTGGGCAACCCCGCTAACGCGCTGTACGTGTTCCTTGGGGTGGGACGCAGCCCCTTGTCCACCGAGGTGTTCTGCGCGGTGGTGTTTCTGGCGCTGGCCGGATTGTATTGGCTGTACAACTTCGTCGAGCATCCCAAACCGCAGTTACAGCGAGCGTGGCTCGTTCTGGCCATGCTGGCGGGCGCGGTGTTCGTGGCTGCGGTGGGCTGTGCCTATGCCGCCGACACCATAGTGTCGTGGTACACGGTGTACGTGCCGCTCAATTTGATGCTGAACGCGCTGGTGGGCGGCCCCATACTCGCCATCGCGGGGCTGCGCGCCGCGGGCTACGAGCCGGTTGAAGGCCGTATGGGACGCGCGCTGACGATGGTGGCCGCTGCGGCGTTGGCCGTGAACGTGGTGACGTTCGGCATGCAGGGTGCGGATTTGGCCTCGATCGAGAACTCGTATCTTACGGCGGCGGAACTGGTGCCCTCGTACGGTTTGATGGTATGCGCGTTCGGCGTGCTTGGCATGGCGGGCATTGGCCTGGACGCCGTCGAATTGTGGCCTCGACGGGGTCGGCTGGCGGGCGGGGGCGCGGCGGGGGGGACAACCGCGGCGGGAGCTGCCGTGCTCGTGCTGGCCGGCATCTTCGTCATGCGGTTCGCGTTCTACATGATGCACATGACGGTGGGTCTGGGCGTATAAGTCTAGGAGTCCTTGTCCGCCTCGAAGAAGCAGAAGTGCGCCTTGCCCTTCGATTTCGCTCGATACAGCGCGCGATCGGCGCGCTCGTACACCGTCTTGAACGCGATGCCGTCCTGCGGCACCATGGCGATGCCGGTCGACACCGACAGCTCGATCACGCGGTTGTCGGGCAGCGTCGCGTTCCAAGGGCCTTCCGACAGCTCGACCAGGCGCCTCTCGATATCGTCGCGCTCCATGTCCTCGCAGTACACGACGAACTCGTCGCCGCCCCAGCGGCAGATAAGGTCGCCCTTCCTGAACGCACCGCACAAATGCTGCGCCACGTCGGCCAGCACCGTGTCACCCGACAGGTGGCCGTAGCGGTCGTTCACCTGCTTGAAGTCGTCGAGGTCGATGATGGCGAACGCGCCGCGGTAACCGCGCTGCAGCGTGCGCTCCAGCGCGTTGGCCATGCGCACCGAGGCGCTTTGGCGGTTCAGCAGGCCGGTCAGCGCGTCGTGCTCGGCCTTGTCCTCCAGATCGAGCTCGCGACGCTTGCGCTCGTCGATGTCGGTGACCGACAGATAGGCGTACACGTAGCCGTCTTCCTCGAGCTGCACCATGCGGTAGCTCAGCTCCATCCAGCGTTCATCGTCGTTTTCGCCGAGTCGGTACTCGAGGGAGTCGTTGCGCTCTCCGTCGGCGAAACGCTGCAGCATGTCGTCGAAATCGAGGAAGTTCTCGATGGCTTCTGCGTCCTGGCTTGGGCCGGTGTATTTGCCAAGGCGGTCTTCGAGCATGCTGCTCGACCAGTCGTCCAGCGAGATTCCGGCCCAATAGCGCCATGCGCGGCGATCGGCCGAGTTGAGGAAGCTCTTCGTGTTCACGTTGATATACCAGTGATCCACCGCGGCGCCCTTGAGGATGTCGAGCAGCCGGTTGTCGTCCGAGCGCGTCAGTTTCGCCCGCGAATCGTTCAAAGGATCTTCCAGGTAGCCGATGACGCGGGCGGGCTTGCCGTTCGCGTCTGGCACGATCTCGCGTTCTATATGCAGCGTCAGCGGCTCTCCCGTATTCGACCATACCTTGATCGTGCGAGCGGCAGGTCTGCCCCATAACGTTTCGCGCGACAGCCTCCGCAGGACATTGCTCACGTCGTCGCCCAGGCTGGCGGTGTCCTCCTCGTCCGCCGAGGCGGCCAAAAGGGAGGCGATGCCGTTCGACGAGAGGTTCTGGAACGACAGTCGGTCGGAAGCGATGTCGTACACCCACACGTTCAGATCCGATTGCTGAATGATGCGATGCAGGACCTCGTCTTCCAATTCGAGCACCGCCTGCGACTCGCGCAGCTCGTCTTCCTGCTGTTTCTGCTCGGTCACGTCCGCCAGCGAGGCGAAGAAGATGGTGCGGTCTTGCTCGCGGCGCAGGAAGAAGGCGCGCATGCGCATCCACATGATCTCGCCGTTCAGTCGGTACCGACGAAAGGTGGCTTCAGCTCCCGTGACGGGGCGCTCGTACGCTTCGGCGAACATGCTTTGCACGAGGGGCAGATCGTCGGGGTGCACTTGGCGCGAGATCCGGTTCTGTCGTTCGCGCAGATCGATCGAGTTGCATCCGGTGACGTGGTAGTACTCGTTGTTCACTTGCAGCAGCTCGAAACGGTCGGCGTACACGGCGTACACGGCTAAGCCGCCGATCAGGTTGTTTACAGCAGCGCGGCTTACCATGTCGTCGTGCAGCAGCGCGTTCACGTCGATGAGCTCCATGCTGGGGTTCAACACGCCTCGGTAGTCCACGATGCCGTCCTGCGACAGCAGTTGCTCGAGCGCCTCGGTAGACATGGGACGGTAAAAGTAGTAGCCCTGCGCGTAATCGCATCCTATGCCTTGCAGGAAGTCCACCTGCTCCTTCGTCTCGGCGCCCTCGGCGATGATGCGCAGATCCATGAATCGAGCCATGGACACGATGGCCTCAAGGATGCTTTCGCTGCGTTGAGACTGATCCTGTCGAGCGAGGAAGCCCATGTCGATTTTCAAGATGTCGACCGTGATGTCCTTCAGCATGTTGAGCGAGGAATAACCGCTGCCGAAATCGTCCATGAGGATGGTGAAGCCGAGTCCTTTGAGACGGGCGACCGCATCGGCCATTTTCTCGTCTTCTGCGTACGCGCTTTCGGTGATTTCGAGCTCTAGCAGGCGATGGTCGAGGTCGTATCTTGAGACCAGGCCTTCCAGCGCTTCGACCACGTCGATGGCGTACAGGTCGGCCCGGGAGATGTTCACCGATACGGGAATGGGCACACCGCCGCGATCGATCCATGAACGGATATGGCGGCACGCTTCCTCCCACACGTACAGGTCGAGGCTGGCGATGAAGTTGTTGCGCTCGAGCACGGGGATGAACGCGCCCGGCATGACGATGCCGCGCGAAGGGTGCTGCCAGCGCACGAGGGCTTCGAGGCCCACGATGCGCTCGGTGCGCGTGTTGCATTGCGGTTGCCAGTGCAGCACGAACTCATGGTTCGTCAGCGCGCGCTTCACCTCGAGCAGGATCTTCGCCTCGGTCTCCATCTCCTCGGTCATCTCGGCTTCGTACCAGGCGATGCGCTTGGTGTAGGCGCATTTGACGGAGTTCATGGCGATCATCGCATGGTCGCAGGCGGTGACTACGGACACGTCCGGGCTGTCGATGGCGCACACTCCGAAAGCGGGCTGGAACCCGATGGTGTCCTCGGAATCGAACGGCTCCTTCTTCAGCTCGCTTTCCACGCGTTTTTCGTCGATCAGGCCGTGAGGCAGCAGCAGCGTGAAATCGTCGCCGCCCAGGTAGCCGGCTATGCCGCCGTGCTTACGGGCGATCTCCCCGATACGTGAGGCGATGGCGCGCAAGATGGCGTCGCCTGCTTCGCGCCCATGCCACTCGTTGTATATTTTGAAGTGCTCGATGTCGATGTACGCTGCATCGTACGCGATGTCGGGCATGTCGGCTACCAGGTGTTCGGCTTTGTCGTAAAACGTAGCCGCATTGTACAGGCCGGTCAGCTGGTCGCGTTCGCGCAATAGCTGGATTTGCGAGCGTTCTGCCTGATCCGTGCGTCGCTGCATCTCTTCTTCGATGTCCGCGATGAAGCACATGACCACGCGCTCGCCGCTTCCGCCGCGCTTGACGGGTGCCACGGTCAGCGACGTCCAGCTCCATGCCCCCGATTCGAGGTGCTTGCGGAACTCTCCGCGCAGTGCGCCGCCTGCTTGTTCGATGCGGTCGAGCAACGTGTCGAAATCCCAGAACGCATGGAAGCGATCGCGGTCTTCGGGGTGGATCATGCGGTCGCGCACGTCGGGGAACATGTCGCTGATGCGTCCCTCGAGCGGAGGCGTCGTGAATTTTCCGGGCTCATGGTAGAGAATCTTGTATGCATCGTCGGTGAGGTTGAGTTCGAACAGCTCATCGTAAGATGACGGCTCGCTCAACGACGTGAACAAGCTGCGGCTGTGCTCGTCGACGGGATGGCCGGAGAACAGCACGCAGGGGCCTTCGTTGAACCAGTCCAGCTCGAGGCAGGTTATCTCGTACCAACTTCCCGTGCGCGCGCTGTAGATGACGCTTTGCGTCGCGTGCTCGTTCGACTCGGCGTTCCAGGGGCAGTCCTTGCACGGTTCGCTTTGCCCGCGGAAGCATTCGTAGCAGAGTTCGCCCACTCGTCCACCGGGGAATACACGACGGGCCGCACGGTCGAGATACACGACGCGATACGATTGGTCGATGACATACGTATGGCCTTGCGTCGAGGCGCTTTTTCGTCGGCTGCCCGGCATCGGATCTCCTGTCTCAAGCTCTTTGATCCATTGTAGGGCTTCGGCGACGGGTTGGGTTCGGCAGGCGCAAAATGATGCCATGGTCTCCGGTTGTTCGTCCGTGTGCGGACGCCCACGAGGCGTCCGCGCCGGCTTTTCCGACGACGTGAACGGGAAAAGAGGAGATGGTCGGGATCGGGGCATGAAGATGCCCGGCGGTCCGCGATAGGGGGAGGGGCGGACGGCCGGGCCGATGGGTCGATCTGGTTCGCCGCATGAGGGGAGGGGCGGCGGCGCAAGATCGAGGCAAGCGGGGCCGGGGGAGGGGGATCGCCCCGCTTGCCTCGATCGGTTCCGGGAAGGCTGCAGTTTCCTTCCCGGAACGCGACCGGGGTGCCGCCCGGCATCCGAAGATGCCGGGCGTCGTGCGGTTAGTACATCAGGACCACTGGGTAGCCCAGCTGGTAGATCAGCACGCGAAACATCACGGAGGTGGCCAGCGCGCCGATGGCGGCGACGACCATGAGCGTCTTGGAGGCGCCCACCTTCTTCTTCGCCACGAAGGCGCAGGCCGCAGCCACGATCACGGAGACGATGGAGCCCCAGAACATGGGCGCTCCCGCGCCGGACACCATGACGGTCATCAGGCTGTCGACGTGCGTGGGGGCCGTGGTCATCGATGTCGGGTCGGCGTAGTAGCCGAATTGCGCGATCTTCGCCATGGCGCAGGCGATGACGAACACCACGTCGGCCACGATCTGCACGAGGGCCGCGATGAACGTCAGCTGGATGCCCGTCGCCTCGACGGCCTCGTCCTTCTTCAGGATGGAGATCAGCCAGACGGCCGCGGCGCCCAGGAGGCACGCGTTGCCCAGATAGAACGCCACGAGCGCCAGGCCCCACGCGGGACGGGCCGGCATGAGGTAGGAGTGCGCGGTGGCGACCATCATGAGCACGGCAACCGCGAGGGTCGCCCAGGCCAGCGCCTTGGGAACGGGCTTGCCGCCTCGAAGGACCACGAACCATGCGACGATGACGATGGCCAGCGCCACGCATCCGATGAGCTCCTGGGTGATGCCCGACGTGATGTGCCCGAAGCCGTTGAAGATGCGCTCCCAGTGCTCGAGGTGCAGGAAGGCTCCGATGCCGCCTACCACCAGCGAGACGGCGGACGTGATGAGCGCGGTCATCTGCAGGTTCCTGCCCTGGCCCTTGAGCGCCAGGATGGACATGCCGCCCAGCGTGCCGCAGGTCAAGCATACGAACAGCGTGAAGATGACGAGAGGCCACTGCGTTTCCATTACTCATCACCTCCTTCCCAGTGATGGTCGCGTAGGATGTAGGAGTACGACGGCTTGTTGCCCACGTCGGGCAGCTTGTGCACGTCGGCGTCGGTGAACGGCTCCAGGAACTCCACCATCTTGCGGCGCTTGCCCAGCGGGTCCTCGGAGCCCTCGAACGACTCGTAGCCGGCCTCGGTGTCGCCGATCCAGCGGGCGTTGCCGCCGCACTGGCTGACGCACTGGGGCAGCTCGCCCTGCGACAGCTTCTGCTCGCACAGCGTGCACTTCTCGACGACCTTCTCCTCCTCGTTGAGGTAGCGGACGCCGTAGGGGCAGGCCATGACGCAGAACTGGCAGCCGATGCACTTCTCCTTGTCGATCTGGATGGAGCCGTCCTCGGCCACGTGCGACGCCTCGGTGGGGCACACCTTCACGCACTCGGGGTTCTCGCAGTGCTGGCAGCTGATGGGCAGGAAGTACATGTACACGTCGGGGTACTGCCCTGATCCGCCCGGGATGGGGTTCGGCCCCACGCGCACCACTTTGTTCCAGTAGCTGCCGATGGGCACGTTGTTGACCGCCTTGCAGGCGACCGAGCACGCCAGGCAGCCCACGCACCGGTTGAGGTCGGTGATGATAGCCTTCGTCATGGTTTACTCCCTCCCTTCGTAGGTAGGCAGCCATTCCTTCAGACGGGGGTCGTCGGAGGTATGGATGATGGGCGTGCCGGTGGAGTCGCACGGCACGGGGTTGTTGAACGGCGAGTTCTCGGGCGTGGCCTTGTAGATCTTCACCTGGTAGGCGCGCAGGTTGGATGTGCCGGAGTGCGGATCCTGGGCGTAGTGGTCGATCAGCTGGTTCACCTGGGAGAACTGCCAGCCGTGGCCGGCGTCCTTCACCTCGGGGTACCACCACGTGTGCTCGAGGTTGATGACGTCTTCCTTCACGCCGTAGTACAGGTCGGCCACTTCGCGGATCTTGCCCCATTCGGTTTCGATCCACACCCAGTCGCCCTGCTCGATGCCGTACTCGGCGGCCGTCTTCGGGTTGATCTCCACGCGCGGCACGGGCCACAGCTCGCGGCACCAGGGCAGCTGACGATGCTCGGAGTGGAAGTACACCGGGATGCGACGGCCGGTGGTGGCGGTCAGCGGGTACTCCTTGATGCGGTCGCCGTCCTTCGGGCCGTGAGGCGGCTCGGTGTAGGTGGGAAGCCTCCACTCGGGATGGTCGGGATGGTGCGATTCCATGACGGTGGACCAGATCTCCTGCTTCATCGTCGGGGTGAACCAGCCCGGCTTCCAGTCGCCGATGCCCTTGCCGGCCGTGTAGTCGAGGCGGCCCCACACGCGGTCGCGTGCGCGCATCGCGCCGGTCTGGTAGCGGCGGTACGTGCCCCAGTTGCGCGGCTCGATGTCCTTCGCCTGCCACCAGCCGTGCTCCTGGAAGGCCTTGACGTACTCGTCCCACGTCTTGTACTTGGGCGTGACCTCGGCCATCGGAACGCCGTGGCGCTCGAACGTGGGCTTGCCGTTCTCGACGTGCCACGTGGTGTAGGTCAGCTCGTCGTCGGTGAGCAGCTTGATGGAGTCGTCCAGCTGCCAGTTGATGTCGGGCCACTCGTTGCCCGGCTCGTCGGTCCACTTCCAGTTCATGCGGCGGGCGAGGTCCATGACGATCTCGGGATCGTACTTGGCTTCCGCGGGCGGCTGCACGCACTTGACCGTGGCGCCCATGGCGCCGGCGGAACCTTGGCTGGCGCGCGGCGAGTTGAGCTCGATCCAATGGGCCACCGGCAGGATGATGTCGGCGGTGTCGTTCTGCGGCGTGTGCCACAGGTTGAGGTCCACGTAGAAGTCAAGCGAGCACAGGGCCTCCCAGGCGCGCGTGGTGTTCGTCTGGCTCATGAAGTTGCCGGACTCGTTCCAGAGGGCGCGCACCGGGTAGGGGTCGCCCGTGATGACGGCGTCCCACAGCGAATGGCTGTCGCACCAGTACTGCCACCAGCCCAGAAGCGGGAACTTGTCGATGCCGATCTGCTTGCGGTTGACTTCCTCCGGCGGGGTGGTGGCGCCGGGGGCCCAGGCGCTGAAGCCCTGGAGGTCGCCGTCGATGGGGACGATGGTCGGGCCGCGGTTGCCGCCCGGGGTGTCCATGTTGCCGGTGATGCCCACGAGGTTGTCGAAGGCGCTGCAGTTCTGGATGGCGCTGCAGAAGTGCTCGACCGCCAGCATGTACTGGATGCCGCCGTTGCCGTAGCCGGGGGACGGGGCGCAGGACAACCGTGGCCGCCGCCTCGATCTCGGAGGCGGGGATGCCGGTGATCTCGGCCGCCACCTCGGGCTTGTACTCGGCGGCGCGGGCCTTGTAGTGCTCCCACACCGGCTTGACCTTCACGGTCTTGCCGTCCTTCAGCGTGATCTCGAACTCGCCTTCCAGCGCGGGGTCGATGGCGGGGTCGAACGGCATGGGATCGGGCAGCCAGCCCTGCGTCTGGCCCGGCAGCAGGTTGTCCTGCGCGGCCTCGCGGCCTTGGCGCGCCTTCTCGGAGTCGTAGTTCTCGCCCTCCCAGAAGCCGCCGGTCTCGTCGATGACGCCTTCCTGGTCGGCGTTGAACCAGGTGAACGCGCCGTATTCGTGCTCGATGCCCTCGGCCTTCAGCTTCTCCCAGTTGTTGTCGTACACCAGGAACTTGTAGGGGCTGCCGCCCTCCTTGATGTCGCTTTCCTTGAGCAGCGCGGTTTTCACGTCCCAGTAGGAACCGTCGGTGCGCACGGTGGGAAAGCCGGACGGCTCCATGTCCTCGCACACGAGGAACGGGGCGTTCGTCCACTTCTTCACGTACAGATCGTCGTAAAGCTTCTTCTCGATGATGACGTTCGTCCAGGCCAGTGCCAGGGCACCGTCGGTGCCGGGGCGCAGGTGCTGCCAGTAGTCGGCTTCCTTGCCCATGTTGGCCATGCGGGGGTCGACGCTGATGTGCACGTCGGCGCGCGACGCCACGTCTACGGTGGTGCGGCAGGAGTCGTCGTAGTTGGACAGCTCGGACGCGCCGCCCCACTGCACGTACACCTTCGGGCGCGTGATGGTTTCCATCCACGACATGGCGAACTGAGACACCATGGTGGTGGCGAAGTGGCGCGGGCCTTTGCAGATCTGCCAGGCCTCCACGTTGTTCGGCGTTTCCAGCATGTTCTTCAGGATGGACTCCGAGTGCATGCACCAGATGCGCGACGTGCCCACCTGGCAGGCGATAGCCTCGCCGCCGTGCTTGGCTTTGATGTCCAGGAAGTTGTCCACGATGGACTGCATGGCCTCGTCCCACGAGATACGCTGCCAGCCGGGCTCCTCGCCCTTCGGGTTCGTGCGCTTCATGGGATAGTGCAGGCGGTCGGGGTGGTACGCCGCCTGGATGGACGACTGCGACTTCGTGCAGCAGTTGCCCATGGACTGGAACGCTCCCTCGTCCCCTTCGACGCGTATGGCCCGCCCGTTCTGGACGATGACCTTGACGCCGCACTCCATCTTGCCGCAGCCGCGGCAGCACGTTTTCACGGCCACGGTGTCGTTGCCGGACACGCTGCTGTACGTCTCTTCGGCCAGCGCGGTGTGCGTCGAAGCGCCGAACGCCGCGGCTGCCGCACCGGTGATGGCGGCGGTCTTGACGAACGTGCGTCGTGACATGGTCAGGTTGCCCATACTCCTCCTCCTTCTTTCTCCTCGTTCTCGTCTTGCTCGTCTTCGTTCGGGCGATCGGGGAGGGGGGCTTCCGGGCGAAGCCTCGGGCTCCGGACCGGTGCAAAGTCCCCGTGTCGCTTGGGTTGACCATACGGATGCGAGGGGATGCAGAGCATCGTTCAAAGGTTGGAAAGCGGGTTCGACCGCATCATAAATTCTTATGATCTTGTGATCATGAAAAAATCGATGACGATTTGAACTGGAAAAACATCAAACGAAGGTCATAAACTATTCTGAAACTAGAATAATTTCCTCAAAGAGGGATGCTCATCTTTTCCGTATAATCGAACCCGTCGACAGAGGGGTCGGCGCGAGCGACGTTCCGTACGGGCTCACAGGGGGTGGGGCATGGAAAAGCTTCGGAGTGCATGGGATACTGCGTTGGGGACGAGCCTTTCCCTCACGCGCATCGCGGGTGCGGCCTTGCAATGGCTCTGGATGCTCATGATGTTCTACAGCATCGTGCCGTACGGCTTCTCGTCGGACGTGCGCGGCTCGCTGTACGTCAGCCTGATCATATCGCTGGTGGCCATGGTGGTGACCATGCTGTTCGTCTCCGTCATCGTGCGGCGCGAGCGGGTGAGCGGCAACCGCTCGATCGTGCTGGGATCGGCCATCATGATGAGCGCGGGCAGCGTGCTCACGCCGTTCTCCGATCCTACCACGCCCGTCGGCATGCTGGTGCTGGGCCTGAGCGCGGTCATGACCGGCACGGGCTCGGCCGTGCTGTTCTTGTGCTGGATCGAGCTCGAGTCGGGGCTGGGAGGCCGCTTGGCGCTTGTGGAGCTTGCCTCGTCGCTGTGCATCGCGTTCGTCGTGGGGTTCTTGCTGATCGTAGGGCCGGCGATACCCGTCATCGTGCTCATCGTTGTCATGCCCGTGCTTTCGGCGGCAGCTCTCAGGCGCAGCGCGCCCGATACGCCGCAGCTGCCGCGCGAGCCCGAGCAGCCTTTGTCGCGCCATACGGCGACCCTGTTCGCGAAGGCGCTTCTGGGCGCGGTGCTCATCGGCATGTTGATGGGGTTCTTCGACGTGGTGTCGGGGTTCAAAACCTACGAGGTGCAGGACATCTTCGGCACGTACCTGTTTCTGGCGGGCTTCATCGGAGCGTTGGCCATCTGCCTGATAGCCGTGTTCCTGCAGCGCGACAGCGTGTTCTTCTCGTACCGCGTCTCCATGCTGATGCTGTGCTTGGGATGCTTGTCCACGCCGTTCATGGCCGACAACAACACGTATTCGAGCGCGCTTATCTTCGGCGGCTACCACTGCTTCGTGCTGGTGCTGTGCGTGGTGTGCATCGACGTGGCGTCCAGCTTCCGTGTGAGCCCGGCGCGGACGATCGGCCTGGGGTTCGTGGCGCTGTACGGCGGCGAGACCGCAGGCCAGCTGTTCGCCCATTCGCTGGAGGCGACCGGGGTCAGCATGTTCGACCTCACGCTGGTCACGCTGGTGGCCGTCTCGCTGCTGTTCATCGCGCATCTGTTCCTGTTCACGGAGACCGACCTCATCAAAATCGGCATCGGCGAGGTCAGCCTGATGGGCACGGTGCCCGAAGAGGCCGCCGACGACCCGGCCGACCCGGTGGATCCGTGTGCGCTGATCGCGGAGCGCTTCGCCCTGTCGCCGCGCGAGACCGACGTGCTTCCGCTGCTGCTGGAGGGCCGCACCATCTCGCGCATCCAGGAGACGCTGTTCATCTCGGCGGGCACGGTGAGCACGCACATCCGGCACATCTACCAGAAGACGGGCGTGGACAACCGCCAGGAGCTCATCGACCTGGCCCACGAGACGGCCGCGCAGGACGAGGCGGTCTGAGGCGATGGAGACGGCGCATCTGCACGAGTTCGCGAAGGTGGCCGATTGCGGCAGCTTCACGGCCGCTGCGCGCGAGCTGCATCTGACGCAGTCGACGCTGAGCAAGCACGTGGCCTTGCTGGAGCGCGAATTCGGGGCCGACCTGTTCGTGCGCGACCGCAGCGGCGTGAGCCTGACCGAGGCGGGCGGCGTGCTGTACGCGCAGGCGCGGCAGATGGAGAAGCTGTTGCGCGCCACCGAGCTGCTGGTGCGCGCGGCGCGCGACGGGCAGGCTGCGGGCTCGACTGCCGGTGTCGCTGCGGGCGGGACTGTCGACGGCTCGCCCGCGGCCGCGGGGGACACGGCGCCGCGCTGCCAGTGCCGGCTCCCCGCTTCACTTCTA
>OBXM01000936.1_pt1 | contig 22232 bp, 11 predicted proteins | sample 1538141 | NCBI WGS metagenome assembly OBXM01 (sample SAMEA2580153, study PRJEB22360) | human gut metagenome | biome: human gut; feature: human-associated habitat; material: faeces | place: Denmark | collected 2008/2010 | reverse complement strand
TTCATTCAAATATTGCAAAAAATATCGAACAAGCAACGGTTTGGTATATGTTTTTTAATAGATTTGAAGCGGATTCTTTTTCAAAAGCAGATTTGCAAGGAAAGATGAAACAGGAACTTTTTAATTATGTGGGACAGCAAGTGACTGAAAGTTCATTAAAAGATGATATTGATGTATTGTTAAATATGTATTCTAAGGGTAAGATTCAAAACGAAGACCCTGAGGATAAAATTATATCTCCATTATCCGTGCTGGGAATTTTGAAAAAAGAAGATGAAACATATTATAAAGTGCAGCCGGATTTAAGAAAAGTAGATAATATACTAGTGTTATATGAAATAAGTTGTCTATTTGAAAATGAGAAGTCTCTTAGCATTGAGCGGATTTCAGCAGGAGAAAAGAGTCTTGGGGCAATATATCATATGACTATGGTTACGGTAAACAAATATTTAGATGATCTTGAGTCTTTGGGATATATTCGGGTCGATAGAACAGCAGGTCTTGATATGGTTTATCCGTTAAATATCAAGAAACCAATTGAAATTATAAAGGATTATTATAACAAATAAAGGTGGATAAATATATGGCCGTTAATAAATTAAGTCAAATCGTAAAGTTAAATGGTAATTTTAAAAATTCCATCAATCTTTATTTGAACTTAAATAAAAAAGAAAAAATAGAAAGCTATATTCCTACAAAATCATCTTTGAACATATTGAAACGGTATGCGAATTCTGTAAAACAGAATAAGAATCATTCAACAATACTAATAGGTTCTTATGGTAAAGGAAAGTCTCATTTGCTGTTAATTCTTTTAGCAATCGTGAGTATGGAACGGTCAAAAGAAAATGATAGCATTGTGAGTGGGTTTTTAAAGAAAATTCAGCCAGTAGATGTAGATGCATACAAGATAGTAAGAGATGTATGGCAGAATAAGGGGCGTTTTTTGCCGGTAATTATTTCAGGTAGTCAGGATGACGTTAGCCGTTCTTTCATGATTGCATTAAATGATGCGTTAAAAAGAGAGAAGTTGACAGACCTTATGCCTGACACTTTCTTTAGCATTGCCAAAGAGACTGTTGCACGTTGGAAAGCAGAGTATCCAGCAGTATATGAGAATTATGAAAAAGCTTTAAAAGTAAAAGGAACATCAGCAAAGATAATTGAAAATGGTTTAAAGGTGTGCAATCCTGAAATATTAGAACTATTTAAGAAAATTTATCCTTCATTAATGGGAGGAGAACAGTTTAATCCGCTTGCAGGAAGCGAAGTGTTGCCTATGTATCAAAGTGTAGCAAATAAGTTACATGAGGAGCGTGGTTATAGTGGTATTTATATTGTCTTTGACGAGTTCAGTAAATTTATCGAGGGACAGGAAAAACATGCAATTGGTGGAAATATGAAATTCCTTCAAGATATGTGTGAACTGGCTAATGAATCAAAGGAAATGCAGATTTATATGACAATGGTAGCACATAAATCTATCAAAGAGTATGGAACTTACCTGCCTGAAGCTATTATCAATGCGTTTACTGGTATTGAAGGTAGAATTGAAGAAGTTATTTTTAATACGTCTTCGAAAAATTGTTATGAACTGATTCAGAATGCTATAGAAACGGATACAGAAAGACTTGCGGAAATTCCAGACTCAAACAAATTTTTTGGAAGAGAAAAGATTGATGAATATTATAAAATACCTGCCTTTAGAACCACTTTTACCAATAAAGACTTTGAAAAAATTATTATCAAGGGATGCTATCCACTTAGCCCAGTTTCAGCGTATGCGTTGTTAAATATCAGTGAAAAGGTTGCGCAGAACGAGAGAACTTTATTTACATTCATTTCAAAAGAAGAACCTAATAGTATGGCACAACTTGTGTCTGATCATTCTTTTAGTGATGAATGGATTATTACACCGGATAGGGTGTATGATTATTTCCAAAATATGTTTAAGAAGGAAAAAGCAAATGAACGCGTTCATACAGAATGGCTAAATGCGGAGTATGCGATATCAAAGGCAAAAGAAGCAAGTAAAATACGTATGTTAAAGACATTGGCGGTTCTTAATATCATTAATAAATTTGATGAGATGCCTCCGACAGAGGAAATTCTCAAAATTGCTTCAGGACTTCCCAATGCTACAGAAATACTTAGTGCATTAGTTGCTAAGGAATTATTGTATAAAAAAGATACTAATAATTGCTATGTTTTTAAGACAAGAGCGGGTGCTACTCTTAAATCGGAAATCAAGAAACGTAAGGCTTTAAAGGATGTGCCCAACCTGCCCAAGGCATTTGCTCAGATTAGTGATATACAGTATGTATTGCCTAAAAAATATAATAATCAATACTCTATGACTAGGTATTTTAGATATGAATATTTGGATGTAAAGGATTTCTTACAAATAGATAATATAAATGTATTTTTGAAAGATGGTAAGTTTCAGGACGGAAAGGTAATAGCCCTCTATTCTCTGGAGAATGCAGATAAAACGAAAGAGATTCAAAAAAAGGTAAAAACTTTCGGAGCAGAAAATATCGTTGTGATTTATACAAAAACACCATTTGTCTTAATAAATAAGGTCACAGAATATGAAATTTTACAGGATATAAGGACAGACGTAAAATTCATGAAAGAGAACGAAATTCTATCCAAGGAATTGAACGTAATGGAGGAAGATATCGTTAAGTTGTTGTCGAACTTCTTAGAGGATGAATTTGAGAATGCCGATTCTCATGTCACTTTCTACCACGATGGGCAGGGATGGGTTTTAGACGAAAACATAACTACAAGTGCAGCTGTTGATGCTGTTTGTACCCATTTCTATTCAGAGACAATGGTTATTAATAATGAGTTGATTAACAAACAGTATATTAAAACTGCACCAATCAAGAAGTCTAGAAAAATCATTATGGAAAACATAATGAATAAGTGCTCTGATGAGGATTATCTGACGGGAACAAGTGCAGAATCTACCATTTATCGAGCAGTTATGGTTAATTCAGGAATATTAGCAAAGGAAAAACCAGATAAAGTTCAGAATTTGTTGGAAATGTTTGATGAATTCTTTGATGAATGTGTAGAAGAAAAACAGTCTTTGAGTATTCTTATTAATAAGTATAGCGCAAAGCCTTATGGAATGAGAGCAGGGGTTCTTCCTATTTTACTTGCTTATGTTCTGTCACAGAAGAAAGAGGATATTATTGTATACTACGAGGATAGAGAAACAACACTTACTGTGGATGCAATTATCAATATGGTGGATTATCCGGAGAAGTATTCAATGTTTATTTCCAAGGATAGTGCAGATAAAGATAAGTATTTGCAGGACTTGTCTAAGTTGTTTGCAGATAAGGCAGATAATAATCTTTCCGGTAATAGAATTGAAAATATCTTAACCTGTATGCAACGCTGGTATCGAGCTTTGCCCCAGATTACAAAGAACATTCGAAAAGAGAATGAGTACATTTCTGATAAGCAGGTTTTGAAAGCTTTACCTAAGTTGAAAAATATTATGCAACGCATGGATGTGAATGCATATGAGGCTATTTTTGAAACATTGCCTGAAATATGTGGAGATACAGACTATGAAGAGACTATTAGTTTCCTCCAGGTAATGAAAGTAAAATTGAATGGCTATATGGATTGGCTATTTGCAAAGGTTGCAGAAGATACAAGGAAGATTTTTTCGGAGGACGGAAAAGACGACTTGATTCATACTTTGAAGACTTGGTATGAGAATCAAAGTGATGTTGCAAAGCATGGATTATATAATGCAGCAGTATCTGGATTTATGTCTTGTATTGCTGATATAGATACTTATGATGAGTATTCTGTTGTTTCGAAGATAATGAAAATTATCACAGAGGTTCATGCAGATTCCTGGAATGATGATTCTTATACAGAGTATATTGAAAAGCTTAATGATTTAAAGGCTGAGATTGAATCTATTGGAAGTGAAGATAAAAAAGGAAATTATGTTCTTACATTCACCGGTAAGAATGGAGAAATAATACAAAAATATTATGATCCAGTTGATATGGATGAAGGAGCAATGTTTAGAAATATTATAGAAGATCAGTTGGAAAGTTTTGCAGATCTAGATGTGAATGTGCGTGTCGCAATTCTTCTAGAAATGATTGAAAAAGTGATGAGAAAAGAGGACTAGAAATGATTTATTTGGACAATGCAGCTACTACTTATCCAAAGCCAGAAACAGTTTATCAAAAGATGGACTGGGCGAATCGCGGCATTGCTGTGAATGCAGGACGTGGCGTATATAAGGTTGCGCAGGAGGCCTCTAATTTAATAGAAGATACACGTAAGAAATTGATTGAGGTGGTTCATGGAATTGCTGTAGAGGCTGCTGTCCTAACACCGTCGGCAACAATTTCGTTAAACATGATTTTGAATGGCCTACCGCTTTCAAAGGGGGATGTAGTATATGTATCACCATATGAACACAATGCTGTTGCACGTACATTACATCGAATTTCCCAAGAAAAAGGGATTCGAGTGGAAGAACTACCACTGAAAGAAAACCTGGAGATAGATTTGGAAAAAGCAAAATATCAATTTGTGAAGGATAGACCGAAGTGTGTATGCTGTACACATGTAAGCAACGTTACAGGATATATTTTACCAATAGAGGAAATTTTCTTGATGGCAAAAAAATATGGGGCAATTACGGTGATGGATGCTGCACAGTCGTTTGGATTGATGGATATAGACGTAAGAACATGCAAAGCAGATTTTATTGTATTTGCAGGTCATAAAACGTTGTATGGGCCATTAGGCGTTGCAGGATTTATTGATAATTCAACGATTAATCTGGCACCGTTTATTGTAGGTGGAACAGGAAGCGAATCTTTGAAATTAGATATGCCACAGAAGAGTCCGAGTAGATACGAGGCGGCAAGCAAAGATGTGGTAGCTATAGCTGGGTTACATGAAGCTTTATCCGTTTTGAATCAGAAGTGGAATTTTAAAACTGAGAAAAAACTTACAGAATATGCAATAGAGCGATTAAAAACTTTGAAGAATGTTATCCTTTATACGCCAGAGAAATTCGAGAATCATATCGGAGTCATTTCCTTTAATGTGAAAAGCTATAAGTCAGAAGATATAGGGAGTATTTTGGATGAGGATTTTGATATAGCCGTAAGAACTGGATATCATTGTGCTCCTTATGTACATAAATATTTAGAAGATGAGAAGTATTCAGGAACAGTAAGAATTGGTTTGGGTAAGTTTAATACAGAGGATGATATAGACCAATTAGTGGATGCAATAAGCGAATTATAAATATGGTGAAAGAGGCCGGATTATGAACAATAAGATGTATATTGATTATCTGAATTCATTGCACAATTACAATGCTCAAAATGAAAATGCATATGGAGAGAAAAATGTAGACAGTCCTTATTTTGAAGAGGTAATGGTGAGAGTGGGATTGTGCGATTATATCAAAGACAATCTTACAGAGAAAGAGCCACATATCGTGATTTTAACTGGACATGCTGGCGACGGTAAAACAAGTATCATGTATCAGGTTTTAACTGATTTGGGAGCAGAATTTGATGCAAAGGAAAAGATGAGTGAGATAAGTCTTCCAAATGGTGCGAAATGCCTTTGTGTTAAGGACTTTAGCGAACTGCCAGAAGAAGAAACGGAAAATCAGACAGATCGAATCCATGTAATGAGAAAATCTGTAGATATAGTGGAAAATGGAAATTATGTATTTATGGTTGCTAATACCGGTCCTCTTATCAATACGTTTGGGGAATTATTTGATGCCGAGGAAGAAAAAGAAAAAGCCAGGATTCGATTAATTAATATGATGGACAATAATGCTGGTGAAGTCGTCAGTATAAGTGGTGTTCGAATGTGTGTTATAAACGTTGCGACGATTGATAACGTTTATTTTGCAACAGAGTTTTTAGAAAAGATAACTCAGGACAAATTATGGGAAGGTTGTAAAAATTGTAAGAAATATGATTATTGTTACATATATAGGAATCGTCAGCTCATTATAGAAAATAAGACTAAAGTTTTTGAGTTTGTTCATAATCATTTTATCTGGTTAACGGAATATGGAATAAGATTAACTATTCGTAGTATGGCAGAACAGTTAGCATATATGCTAACTGGAGGAATGTCCTGCGAGGAAGTTGCTTATAGTGAATCATATAAGTATCTTTTTAGTAATTTGTTTTTTGGATATATTGGAACAAAGCAGAATGAGCGTGCACTAAATATTATCGCAGTTGATGCAGCAAATCGTTGCCTGTATGACCATAAAAGAATGCGTTCAGATGAAAAACTCTTAGTGGGTAAGGAATATAAGAAATTATTTGGAAATGCAATTGAAGGGATTATTGTTGAGGCGGAACATAAAAATGCCTTTGTTAGTGGTTGGACAGAATTCCTACGTAGAACATATTTGTTCATGAATATAGTTACTGATGAGAAAAGTGTTTTACAAGACTATGAGGATATTTTTTCGAAACAGTTTAAAAGATATCTTGCACTTCGAGATAGAACTGATACACCATCGAAGCTTGATACGAATCTAATTGAGGATGCATTGTCCATGATTTATGTGGGAACACCGAGTGATGGTACAGAAATTCCGTTGACTCTTAGTAGAGAGTCTGGTATCACACAGAATGTACAGTTGATTACCGGAACAATACCAGTACGGAGACTTCGCATAGAACAAATTAAAACAATAGATAGTATCTTTAATAAAGGAAAAGACAGATATGAGCTGAAACTAAAAATAGACAGAGCGGTTTTAGATACTGTCTTGACTCTTCCAATGCTGGATTATTTTGAAGAGTTGAAGAACGGTGTAATTGCTACAAATATTGATCCACAATTATCTCATGGTGTAGAAAGTTTAAAATCCCAGATATCAGAGATATTAAAAGATTATGAAGATGAGGATATTGTTGAGATTGTAGTGCTGAAGAATAGTGGGAATGAGAATATTCGTCTAGAGTTAACAGATGACGGAAAGATAAGAGAAGTATAGGGGGATTGAATATGGGGACATTTCCTAGTTGGATGGAAGATGATTATAATAAGATTGCTAATAAAGGTCCGTTATCTACCTTAATTTTTGGACATAGATTTAAGGTTGATCAAACGTTATATGAGTATTTAACTGAATTTCTTTTGGTATTTGTTTCTGCAAAAAACGAAGACTTGCAGGAAGGAAAAATGCAATTCCACGATGTGACGATTGAAAAAAATCTTAGCTATTGGGTAGAGCCCAGAATGGCTTTGCGTAGGTTTATTTTTTATGATAAGGCAAAAAAGAAAGGGGCTATTCCAGCAGATTCCATTGCTTATCGTGAGATGGTAAAACATTTGGTTGATAAAATGGATGTAAACGATAAGGAATTAGCGAAGGAATATGTAGAAGATATTCAAGATCTATTTCATGGATACGCTGCAGTGGTAAGAAATAGATTTTGGGGAGCTCAAACATTGTTGCCTATATGTCCAGAGTTTGTTTTATGCGGAGTTGATCCAACGGAGAAAAAGCGAAAGAAAGAGGTATATTGGGAAAATGATCCGGAATCTCTAGATACAAAATTTGATTTCACGAAGCATAACTTTTTGTCGCGTGGAGGAGAACTGTATTACTTGCATTTACTTCAAGGGGTAGAAGGGGACAAAGACAGAAGGGAAAGACTAGAGAAGTTATTAAATGATATGCTTAATGGATCATGTAAAAAGATATCTAAATTGGCTAGATATGTTCAGGATACATGGGAAGAGCAATATGCTCTTGATAAAAAGGTATTGTCTCAAAGATTAGAGGTGGCTTATATTCCAGCTACTGGATATAAAGAATGTGGAAGCTTTAGTGTGGATGAACTTAATAGTTTTCTTTCGTGTAAGTTACATCCGATTACAAGAGTTGAAATCCTGGCAAAGGGTGTAATGTTTCAAATTATGAGAATGATGTCTTGCAGGGTTGCGGATTACCTTGCTAAAGAAAGACCAGCATGGATTGTTGATATGAAGGGTGAAACAATAGATACGGTTAAGAAAATTGCGCACGAATCATTCCTTAATATAGAGTCGGATTTTATGACGGCAATAAATAAAATGGCAAACGAGGCAGGTATTACAGAAGAAGAACGTATGAAAAAAGTACGTGAGGCTCGTATAAATTCTTTGGATATTTTTAAAAGCAAAGGCAAAGAATTACAGTGTATTATTCCAGTGTCAGGTCCTTTTGAGAGATTTAGTCTTTCAGAAGATGCGATTCGCTTTCTGGTGCTTTCATTAGTGGCACCAGGAGATAAAATGACATTAAAAATGTTTTTGGAAAAATTGTATCGTAATTATAGAATAGTAATTGGCCCGGAAGAATATAGACAGAGTCTTGAAAATATAATTATGGATTCGTCTTTGGCAAATAGTTTTGCTGAAAATGTTGTTGCTTTTCAGGAGTTTTTACGTTCGACAGGGTTTTTAAAAGAACTGTCAGATGCGACATCTATTGTGGTGAATCCGTACGAGTCTATTGAGGAGGTAGAGGCATGAAATACGTTGTAAATAGAATTATAGAACTAATATTGAGTAATGAGCCTTCTACCAATAAGGAAACCATGGTTCGCGTGGATGGATTTGATAATATAGCAATTTATGAACAGGTTGCATCAAGAATCACATCATTACTTGGGGAAAAAGGACTTACCGTTGATGTAAGGCTTGCAAAAAACAAGTGGAATTCTTTTAAGAGGAATCCGGATAATACAACAATTTTACAGTCTATGAGACGGCATGAGTGGATTGCAGAAGAGGATAGTATTACCCATTATAGGAATCTTCACACAAGCAATGTTGTAATTCTGATGGGTACCGAGGATGAAGAAGACAAGGGAGGTCTTGCGAATTGTCATAGTATCACACCTGAAATTCTTGTCAAAACATTAAATGGAAAGTATCACCTTGTATTTAATGAAGATTCACTTACAGATCAGGATAATGATTTGATCGATCGTCTGTATAAGGATTTATTCGAGTATGAGGCAATAGACATTTGTAAGTTGAGTGACATAGCAGATTTTTGGGAAGGCAAGATTACAAATAGTAAGGATTTTATGGAGCTGTTCTTTAGTGGGCTTCCTGCATGGGGATTGCCTTATAGACGACTTGAGTTGCCAAAGCGGAAAGATATTTTGGGACGCAAAAATGTACTTGCAGATTGTCATAGATTTATAGTACGTCAGCCGTTTAATAACAAAATGTCAATTGCACAGTACAATAAGTATATGAAAAAAATTGATTATTACAATTCTGGAGAAGCAGAATTGGCAAAATATCCATCAGATCATGATTGTTGGAGTGAGCAAGGGATAAAGGATTATGATGAATTTGCAAAAGTGTTGAAGGAGTTCATAATAGGAGAGAATGTTCAAGAAAACGCAAAGAAGTTACTAGAAGTTGATTATTGTGTTGTTGAAGATGTACTCGATATTGGAATTCCAACAGAAAAGAAACCGCCTAAGGATAAGGTGAAAACATTAGTTGGAGAGCCATTGGAAATCTTTACAAATGCACTTTTTACAACTTTGGCACATATTAAAAATACAGATATTAGTGTAGATAATATAAAGTTTGATTTTACGCAGGCTGAAATCGTGTGTATGTATTCTGATGTTGAAGATGAGGAAGAAAAGCAGCAATTATTAGAGACATGGAAGGCAATCTGTACTCATTGCGGTGGTGTTATAGAATATCTGAACAAGAGAATGTGGACGGTAAACGAGAATGATGTCACTTTGACTTGCTCCCCTGAAAATTTCTTAATACCAGCACAGGCGTATCATTTTATTGAAGAAGATGTATATGTAAAGCCTGCAGCAGCAAATAAGTCTGTTAGTAAGATTGATTTTTCAACTTGTTATGAGGTTAACGGGAAAAGATTTCATCATGATTACCAATGGAAATTTGATACTGCAAATTCTTGGGATAAGAATTTTGGAGAACTATGTTTACAGGATTTCTGCAACAACAAAGATGGAAACTATACTCCGATATCAGAAATTTCAAAAATTAATTCTTTAATATTTTCTAAGAGTGAGGAAGAATTCTTTGACCGCTTTAAAGAATGTGACATTAAATTTGATTTTAATCTTACGGATTATGTAGACAAAAAGATACCAATGGTTGAGAAGGTTGTATCTGCTAAATTTGATGAAGTGGGAAAAGCGTTTGCTCAATTTGCATATGCTGTTGCAAATGAGGGATTTTACACTTGTATAGCAAAGGATAATTCTGAATTGTCAAGACTTTGTGATGCATATGTAAATTTAGGAAAATATTTAAGAGGACGAACATTTCCAGAAAACTTAAAGTGGATTTTAGACGCATACATTAATGCTTTTAATATTATAGGAGATGTTAGCGTATTTGAGTCAGAGAAAGAAATTGCGAGTTGCATAGTACCTGCATGGCATCCTGCTACATTGGAAAAATTAAATGATCAAAAGATATTTTTCCTTGATGGATGTGATGAATGGTGGAATGAAGTACAGAACAATGTTAATATTTCCGAGAAAGAGATTGCGGATACTCTTACAGATCTTCTTCAAATGAGTATGCTGCAAAGTACACTTGATATTTTCCCTTCTTACGGACAGGTGTATTTTGGAACAATTGCGTCCTTCGGAGCGTTTAGTCTATATGGTAGAAATGATATTATAAACGAGAATCGTTTGAGAGATATGATTCATAAAGATGCTATTTTTGATGATGATTTTGATCGAAAAGAAGTATCTAGATTAAACGATAATGCAAAGATGATTTACAGTGTAATGTCGGACTATGCGAGAGCTTTCCCCAATTTAGCAGACAATCTTAGCATTGTATTTATAGATCCGTCAGAGTTGCAACCAATTGTAGCAGCAATCTATAAATATATTGAAATAAGAAGAAAAAAGGAAGATCAGGCTAAAATTGATATTTCACTGCGAATTTTAGTAAGACCAGAGAATAAAGGTGGAAGGAATTATCTTGCGTATTGGATGGATGAGTTTTTTTCACAGGATGAAAATGTTAATATTCATACTTATTTGAATGAATGGAATAGTAAATCAGCACTTGAAAAGTTGTTAAATGGAAATAATGATATTGCCTTTGTGATGGATATTCTAAAGGTAAATAATCTTGGCTTTGTATCGTCCTATAATGATACGTGCCTGGCTCCGAGTCAGTGCAGATTTCCGATTGTGTATAAGCCAACACCAATTTCAAACACTTCTGTGAAGAGAGCTATTGAACTTTCTCAACCACAGTTTAAAGCTGCCTATGAGCATACTCAAATTGTACGTTACCGTAATAATATGGAAAAAATTCCGGATGGAATGTATATTGCCTCAAAGGAAGTGAGCATTGATACGGATGGACAGGCTATTGTTCATTTCCTTCACGAGAAAGCATATTGGGTAGTGTGTGTAGATAGTGGTATGGACGGTGCATTGTTAAGAAGTGATAATTCTCACCAACAAGATTACAATATTATAGGTTTCAGTACCGGCAAAGGTGCATATGGACAATATAATTTGACGATTACTACTAGAAAAACGATTCTTGAAACCATAAGAAAGAAACTGGAAAATCGACTGTATAGCTTGTTTAAGTGGGATAAGGAACAGATAAAAAAGGCTGCACAGCTTTGTATTGACGAAGCAAGTGGTTTGGATGGTATCAGCCTTTTATCTGCAACGAATCCAAAGGATGAAAATGTGCGTGAGTTTATGGCGTATGTTTTGACATCTCTTCGAGAAGGAAAATCAGAAAGTGAGAGTGTGCTTAAGATTGTTGTTAATTTGGATTCCTATAAACATTGGTTTGGAGGCGATATAGATAAGGATGAGGACATTTCTGCTTCTCGTCCGGATTTTCTGGTATTAGAAGCATTCCTTACTGATGATGATAAACTTAAGCTAAAAGCAATAGTAACAGAATGTAAGACATCTATATATGCGAATGCTGAACAGCATAAGGAGCATGCTCTTGAACAAGTGGAGAATGGCGTTCGTAGATTGAGTAGGATTTTTAATCCTGAATCGAAGTCTATTAAAAGAAGGTATTGGTTTGCTCAGCTATACCGTGCATTAGCGTTTGCACAAGTTACCTTTAGCAATGATACAACGGAATTTGCTGAGTTGTCCACAAAGCTTAGAAATGTTCTTGAGGGAAATTACGAAATCGAGTGGAATGGACGGATTCTTGGATTCTGGTTAGATAAGCAAGGTGATGAGGAAGTTGAAACAGTTGTAGGTGAAGAAGAAACGTTAATTTATGATATCCCACAAAAGGTAATTCAGTCCCTTTTGTTAAAGAACAACATAGATGGAGTAAAGTATGTGTATATTGATCCCCAAGCTGTTGTTGAAGATGAGGAGCAGCAGGAGAAAATCAGGGAGCGAGAAAAAATTCTTGATGAAGAGATAGCTACATCACAGACAGGAAAAGCTAAGAGAATTCAAATGTCAGAAGTTCCTAACCCCTCTGTATCGCTAATGAATGTGGCGGAGCATGTACATGCCGGTGGAGAGAATACACAGCTAGATGTTGAAGGGCCAGAGATGATTAATACCGAGAATGTTAACTTTGAAGCTTCATCAGATGATAATAATACAAATAATGAAACTAGTAAGGAATCAGTGATGATAAAAGAATCTTCTGATAAGGAACCAAAATTTACAAATGATTCAGAAATTATCAAGGTTGCGGAAAACGTTAATCTTGATGATATTCGTGTGTTAATTGGCAAGAATAAAACTATGTCAAATGTTTGTTGGGAATTTGGAAGTCCGCAGATGGCGAATCGACATCTATTGATAACCGGAACTTCTGGACAAGGAAAAACATATAGCATTCAAACAATGCTATATGAATTAGCAAAGAGCAATATTTCTTCTGTGATTTTTGATTATACGGAGGGATTCCGGCTCGATCAGCTTGAACCAGAGTTTGTAAAAAGTATGAACCACAAGATAAATCAGCATATTGTTAAAATCCAAGGCGTACCTATCAATCCGTTTAAAAGACAGGAGCAAGATTTTGCAGGAATGATTATACAGGACACATCAACAGATGTTGCAGGTAGATTTGCAAATATTTTGACACATGTGTATGGCTTTGGCGAACAGCAGTATGCGGCTATTTACGAGGCGACAAGAGTTGGTATGGATAAATATGGAGATGATATGGATATGAATCATTTCCAAGAAGAATTGATTGGGATACAGACCCAAAATGCTTCTGCAAAAACGGTTCTGTCCAAGATGACACCTTTTTTTCATAGCATTGAATTCAACAAGGATGCGGAATTCGATTGGGGCAGTATATTATATGCTCTGGAAGCAAAAATGAACATTTTTCAGCTTACGATGATTGATAGAGAAATGCAAGTTATTGTAACCGAACTAATGTTGTGGGATGCTTGGTATTTTACGAAAAATTATGGCTCCAAGGAGAAACCGTTTGTAGTGGTATTAGATGAAGCACAGAATCTTTCCCACAAGGAGAACTCGCCAAGTAAAGCTATTCTTACGGAAGGCAGAAAATTTGGCTGGTCAGCTTGGTTTGCTACGCAATCATTAAAAGTTCTTGCGGACGATGAGGTCGTAAGATTAATGCAGGCTGCACTTAAACTCTACTTTAAGCCTACGGATGAGGAAATTACTAAAATGTCTAAGCAGCTTGATCCGACAAATTCATCGCTCTGGATTGGTGCATTGAAGGCATTAAAAAAAGGACAGTGTATCGTAGTGGGTGATCGAAAAAAGGATGATGGAACTTTTGGAGGTACAAAGCCTACAGTAACCAGTATTACATCATTTAAGGATAGGGGTTAGTATGGTAAAACAAGTCAATATGAACTTTCACCAGACCTTTAAGCCAGCGTGTAAGTACATCAGCAGTATCTTAGATATTGCTGATGGAACTTCATGGCTTAGCGTGAAGGATATTTCTGGAATGACAGGAATTCCCCAAGGGGCATCAAGTGGAAAAGTAGAACCACATATTAGTTATGCTGAATACATGGGATTGATAAAAAGTGAAAAAAAAGATAAGCAAATTCAGTTAACAAGGACTGCGTTAGGCGAAAATGTTAGCATGGAGGATCCAGGATTACAAGAGTCTTTAACCAAATTATTGTTACATGCCATGATTTTGCGCCAGGAGGAAGGCGCAAGTATGTGGAGTTCAATTTTTAAAGATATTCTTCCAAAGTATCGTAATGGAATTAAGAAGGATATGCTTATTTTAGAATTGAATCAGATTTACGATAACAAGGTTACAACAAAAAATATTTCTCCATTTTTTGGCTCATATGATGATTTTTTTGCAGAGATAAAAATTTTGAATGTAGAGGATGATGTGGTGAAATGTAATTCTCTTGCATATAATAAGGAATTCATATATATGTATGCTTTGGCATTATGGGTATATTGGGAAGAATATTATCCTGAACAGGAGGAAATATCATCGGTTCAATTTGAAAAATTGGGATTTGGCAAAGCATTTGGTTGGAATACACAGGTAGAGTACGAAGTGATGGAACATTTAGCAGATAGAGGATTGCTGAGAATGAACCGGCAGCTAATGCCATACACGATTTTGAAACTTACAAATAAGGAAGAGTTAATTAGTAACTTGTATAGTGAATTGTGTTAGGAGGACATTCAGCGTGGAGTTAGGGAAGGTACTAGAGTTTAGAAAAGATCTATATTTTGAGGGTGCGGTTCAGGCAGATTGGTTTTACGTTCAAGAAAAAGCAGCAACAGTAGCAGAAAACTTTGTGTTTCATGGCAAGCAATATTTCGGAGTTGAAGATCAGGGAATTGGAAATAAAAAAAGAATCGATACAATCAGCTTAGTTGAGGAATTAGCAGAAAAGATGTCAGACGATCATGCCAATGCTCTTACATTGGCGATTGCGGATTATGGAACAGGAAAATCTCATTTGGCAGTAACTCTGGGGCAGATTTTTTCTGGAAAAGACTATATGCCGGACACATATAATAAGCTGATATCTAATATTGCTAGTATTGATTCTAACGCTGCAAGGCATATTCAGGCATTAACAGATGAAAGAAATTTCGTTATGGTAATAAACGGAATGAGAGATTTCAATTTGCATTCCGAAATTTTAAAGGCAGCACAGAAAAGCTTAAAACTATATGGATTGTCGGATGATGGATTAAGAAAACTGAATCGAGCTTTAGAAACAGCGGAGACTTTTTTTAATCGTAATGCGTATAATTCTATCTCTTTGTTTGAAGAGAAAGCAAGAGGTTTAGGATGGAATGAAAACGGTAATTACTTGATAGAGAAAATTCGCGATAATCTTATGACAGATGAGGTCGCTTTTGATATAGTAAATGCAGTTTATACAGAGGTTAATGGACAAGAAATAAGATGGGATGAGGGACTTTCTGCTTCTAATATTCTTGAAATGCTCATATCAGAATATTGTGGTATGAATGGTAGATTTGAACACATTATTCTATTATTTGATGAGTTTGGAAGATATTTAGAATATGCGTCCGGGGTTAATGCTGCCAAATCAGGAGATTCTGCATTACAACAGATTTTTGAAACTGCACAAAATGCAAATAGTGTCTTGCAAGTAATCAATTTTATTCAGTCTGACATCAAGACATATCTGCAGCGTGTGGATCAAACAAAGAATATTAGCCGATACATTGGGCGTTACGATACCAGTGATAAATATTATATTTCTTCCAATTTGGAAACGGTCTTTGCAAATCTAATTCAACGTAAGGATAAGGATGCTTTCGAACAAAATGTGGTTTCATGGCAAAAATCTCATGAAGCTCAGTGGAAGAATATATTTGAAAAGTTGAATATATGGCTTGTGACCAAAGGAATGTGGAAGGACTATGCCCTGTTTCGTAAGGTAGTAGTAGAAGGGATTTATCCGATGCATCCACTTTCTACGTTTATGTTGACACAGTTGTCTGATTATTTACAGAATAGGTCTTCTCTGACTCTGATTAGTCAATACATAGAAAATTCCAAGTCAGTAGATGTTTCTAAAGGCGATGTTCTTATTATGCCAGAAACTTTAATGCTTGGAGATTTGTATACAGAAATGCTTGCGGCAGAGCAGGAAGGAAAACAACCTTCACAGCAATGTATTCGCTACGACAATATCTTAAGAAAGTACGGAGATAAACTATCGGAGAAATCACTAGCTGTACTTAGGTCCAACTTAATTCTTAGAATTCTTCGTTTTAGAACGAAAGATTACACAGATGCAAAGGAAGCATTGGCCCTTTGTAGTGGATTTTCTATTGCTGAAATAGAAGAAGAACTCAGATGGCTTGAAAATGAATATGCTGTTTTGGGCTTTGATGATCATGCGGGATGTTTTGATTTTATGGAAGAGTCAAACGGAGCACATGATTTCAAGGTGTTAAAAAAACGTCTTATGGCAGGTGCCTCCATCAATAAGTCTTTATTACAGAGCATAAAGATTCAAGAGATTGCAGGTGTACTAGAAAAGCAGACTACTAATTTTGCATTAAAACATAAGATTACAACAAATGAATGGTTGTTTGAACAAGAAATGTATGCAATAGAGCAATTTGATGATATAAGAGTAAAGACATATTTAAAGGAATGGGGGAATGCAACCAGTTCTACGAATGCTAAGGGGCGGTTGGTATGGCTGTATGTTAATAAGGATACAGAAGCTTTATATGTAGAGCGAGCCGAATTACTTGTAAAAGAGTTTGTTGGGACACCTATCGTTGTTATGCTGCTAAATGATGTTGATAATAGGCTTTATGATACACTGTTAGAGTACGATGTTTTAGACAAATTAGATGACGTAAATCGAAATAAGTATGATCGACATTATCTGGCGGATTATGGACAAGCAGAGAGTAATCTGAAGGATGAGTTTTCGGAATTAAAGAAAAAGAGAATTCATATAGGTTCAGAAGGAATAGAAGAATTGAAAACAAGGATGCCAATGTACCTGACTAGTGTTTTTGAGGATTTATATCCAAATGTGGTTCCGTTCTCATTTGATGGCTTTGTAACAAAAGGAAATAATCTAGGAGGTAAGGGAGGTACTTATTACTGTACAATTATCAAGATGTTGCTTTCTAATTCCGTAAATGAAACAACAATCCACAATTTTGCCAGCGATGTGCGGAATAGAATCGAGGCATTATTGATGACAACAAATGCAACTTCCTGGAAGTGTATTGATAAGGAATTCAGAGTGATTCCTCCAGAAGAAAAAAAGGCACGACAAGTATATGACAAAATCGTAGCAAGCATCACTAAAAGTAAGGAATATGCATGTAATGACATCTTTGACACATATTGTCGTCCACCGTATGGCATGAGTGACGATATTGTTACGCTTATGCTTGCAGTTATCTGTGCAAATCTTAGTTATTGTCTACGATTTAGGTATAATGGCTCGATGACAAATATCAACAATTGGAAGGAACTTGTTGTAATTAAGGACAAGAAGATTGATATTGATGTTGTAAAGCAATCCGTTTTTGTAATGGTAGATGCCGGCGCAGTTACCGGGAAGTATATGCGATTTTTTGATCGGGTTCAAACTAATAAGAGTATTTCCGAAGTAGTATCACTTGAAAAGACTCTTACTAATATGATTGCAGCAGATGAGATTCCAGAAGAACTGAGTACTCAGTATTTACTTGCACGAAAATATCTAGATTCGGGTAAAAAGGCAATTCATGAGTGGAAGAGTTGCATAGGAGAAATCGATAAAAAACTTGAGGCCGCTATAGAGGGGAATAATTTGTACGAAGCTCTTAAAGGCTTGCAATTGGTTAATGTAGTACCATATACTAAGATTTTTAAAGACAATGGATATGAGATAGATGAAGAGTCAAAGAATTCAGTCAAAAGTCTTGCTGACAGTTTGAAAAATGTTGTAGATCAATTAATTGATCCTTATATTGAAAATATGTATTGTAAGTCGGTTGAAGGAGTTAATACATTCAGAAACCACAATACGAAAATGCATACAATGCTTGAAGAGCTTGGTTTCGTCGAGTATGCTTTGAAAATTAAAAAGCGTAAGGAAGAGGAACTTGCTAATATAGATGAGATTCGTTCTCGTCAAGAACTTCGAGCCGATTGTGAGAGGTTTTTAGAAGAAAGTCAGATTACTAAGTATGTTACCTATGTAAATATTTGTCTTTATTTGAAGACCGGAAAAGAACTACAGCCAAGAGTACAAAAGTATGGTGCTGCATTAGGTAAGGATTCTCAGAGAATTAATGACAATATCAATCGTAGAGTAGGTGATTTAGAAAAAAATCGCGACCGGACAAAGAAAGATATGTCAGATATCTGGGATGATCTTTATGAAGTGAAATGCGCTGAAGATGTAGAGGATTTACTAGACAATATTGCTAGTGTTTTGCAGAAAGGTATACCGGCAACAGACCAAGAAGGTTTTGAAGAATTGCAAGAAAATCTACAGGAGTTTCTGAATGACATTAATGCTATTAAAAATGCAACACAATCAAGAATTCAGTATAAAGAGATCTCTAAGGCTATGCTTGAAAAATATGAGGAGTCAGAATTTGATTTTGAGGTTCTTCCAATATTGAAAGCAGTTATAACTGATATTAAAAGAGCACTTGATGAAAAAGAGAAAAAGTGGATAACAGAAGAACTGACTCTGGGTGATAAGAGCAGAAAGGCTGTTCATCATTGGAAGGAAAAGTCACAATTTATACCGGAATATTTATCAGAGGAAACGATTGAAAAAGTTAAAAAACTTGATCAAGAGGCAGATGAGCTGATTAGAGAAGGTAAGATAGAGGATGTTATTTTCTATTTTGATAAATTGGATGAGGCAGAAAAGCAGGAGTGTATACAAAGATTACAAGGCAGATTAAATAGATAATATGATGACGTCGTAACACTTTTGGATAGTGTCAAGTGGTGTATGAAAAAACTGAGCTGAAAAAATAGGCTCAAATGAACATTGAAAACTGCAGATATTTATACTTGAATATTCTCCCATGGCATAGGGCGCTGCCCTATGTACCCACAATGAACCATTATCGGGCTCTGCCCGAACTCTTCCTCGCCGGAAGGAAGGTGGCACTTGCCCGGCATGTTATCGGCTCCGTTCAGCATCTCAACCTCGTTCAATACTTTATATCCGGCATGTTTATGTGGTCGGAGAAAGTTATAATAGGCAACCTATAGAGCCAAGTCATAGTTGGCATCGTCGATGTTATCAAAACCGTTCGATCATCTGCTTGAACGGACGAATTCTTTGGATACTTCATCGTCGTTGGTAAGTCCGATCACCTGAGTGATCTCAAATTTAAATTTTTCACCAAACTCATGGAAAAACTGCTGGGCAGCGAGAGGGTAGGCACTATAACCATCAGCAATAAAACGGAAGTTCTTTGGAAGTTCCGTTAAGTGCCGAAAAGCCATTCTCATGGCGAGAATGCAGGGAACGACACCACGTTAGTCAGATACCTGATAGCCAATGATGGAACGTTTGGCGGCATCCATGATGAACCAGATGTAAGTCTTGATACCACGGATTTTGATATAGGTCTCGTCATCAGTGAAGACATTGCCAGAGCCGTAATCGTAGTTGTCAACAAAAGGATTGATACAGATAGCGGCAGTCTTGCAGTAATTCGCTATCTGCTGATGGGAAATGGAGATGTTGTACAAATCCTTTAAGGCCTGAGAGGTTTTCCTGAGATATAATCCAAGATTTACGTGGAGAGTCAGGCACAAAGCCATTGTGTTGGAATCAAACTTGCTGAACTTCAGAGAAGAGGCATTCTTTGGCAGAGAGTTTAAATCCATGCAAAAAAAACCATCGTGAATTCACGGTAGATATAGTGGATCTTGAACTTGAAAAACAAGGATCGAAGAACGCCTATAAATATGTTTTTGATGCGAAGTACCGTATTGAAATGAACCCGAACAGCTCATTTTATCCGGATACCAAACCAGGTCCCAAAGTGGATGATATCAATACGGTGCATCGTTATCGTGATTCTATTGTTTATGAGAATCCGGATTCCAGATTTGCTTTTGAGAAAACTATGTTCGGCGCTTATATTTTGTTTCCATATGCAGAGGAGGAAGTATATAAGAATCATAGGTTTTACCGAAGTATAGGAAGTGTCAACATTGGCGGATTGCCGTTTCTTCCGAGTGCAACTTCACTTGTTACAAAGTTGCTGGACCATCTGATTACGGATTCACCCGAGTCAGCGTTTGAAAGAGCGACTCTTCCTGCAGGTATGGAGGAGCGTATTCGTACTGTAGATTGGAATAAGAGAGATGTGCTGATTGGTCTTGTTACAGATTCGGACCACCTGCAGTTGTTCCTGAAATCTAAGTTGTACTGGACTCGTCGATTTGATAAAGTGAACCTGCCAATACGGTATGTAGCGCTATATGAAAAAGGCTCCGATATTCGGTACTACGGAGAACTCATATCTTACGGTCAGAGAAAACGGTCACAGTTGCCCGGAGCCAGCAAACATAGTTCTAAGGATTATCATGTGTTTGAAGTCTTACAATGGCTAAAGTCGTTCAAATTGAGGAATAACTCAGAAAAATAATGGATATTCTGGTAGCGAATGATGTCTGTATTATACAGGAAAGTATGGGTATCATTCGCTCAAGTAAAAGTTAGGAGACAAAAGCATCCAGAAGGAACCTTCTCAGAGAGATGGGTATACCGATGCGGTGAAACCGCTGTTCCGGAAAAATGGGGTCAAAGTTTTAAATCACTAAGGACAGAATTCTGCGTAAGAGTCTTAAAATACCGTGCAAATGGTGCAGTGTTATCGAAATATACAGAAAGGATGGCCGAAATTATGAAGAAAGATAAATGGGCATTGAAAGTCTGTGAGCAGTCCGGATATAATTATAAGCCGACACCAGCGATTATGTTAAAAGGAGCATGGCTGGAGGACGGGGTATTTACAAAGGATACTCCGGTGACAGTTCTGGTTGAAGAGGGAAATGATATGGTTAAATAAAGGGAGCCGTCCAAGGGCGGGCATCCGGAAAGGAATTGTAAATGATATACATAACAGGTGATACCCACGGACAATTTGGACGAATAGAAGAATTTTGTGAGCGGCTAAAGACCAGTCGTGAAGATATATTGATTATACTTGGAGATGCTGGGATAAATTTCAGCGGACAGAAACAGGATAGTTTAAAGAAAAGATTTCTGGAATCTCTGTCGATTACGCTTTTCTGCATTCATGGGAATCATGAGCAGAGACCGTATACGATAGACAGTTATAAAGAAAAAAGCTGGCACGGCGGTACGGTTTACTATGAAGAAAAATATCCACATCTGTTGTTTGCAAAAGACGGGGAAGTGTTTGATTTGGATGGGAAGCAGGTGATTGTCATGGGTGGAGCGTACAGCATTGATAAAATGTTCCGGCTGATTTACGGTTACGGCTGGTGGGAAGATGAACAGCCATCAGAGGAAATAAAGAAGTATGTGGAAGCTCAGTTAGATAAACTAGGGTGGAAGGTGGATGTGGTGCTGAGTCATACTACACCATTGAAATATGAGCCGGTGGAAGTGTTCCTGCCAGGCGTTGACCAGAGCAAAGTAGATAAGTCTACGGAAGAATGGCTAGATGGGATAGAGGACAAGCTGGAATATCAGAAGTGGTATTGTGGGCATTATCATACGGAGAAGAAGATTGATAGGCTGGAGATAATGTTTCAGAATGTGGAAGAATTTTGCGGAAATATTAATACTATAAATTAAGCGAATGATAGAAAGGAAAGTGCTATGGAAAATCAGTTTAAGTGAAATGGATATATATTCAAAGGAATTAAATAAAACAATCTTTATAGACCATATAGGGTAAATATTATTTATGTGGTGATTAAGGATTATAAAGAAAGAATACAACAGTTGTCATAATTTGATTCTTTGTAGAGGACAAGAGAGATAACGCAAAAATGTATATCTTCTTTTAATATGCAAGTGTCCCTTAAATGGGGGAATTCGGTACCCCCCGTAAAATAAAGGAAAAACTAATATATAAGGAGAAATGCAAACATGATAAAAATACTATTCGTCTGCCATGGCAGGAATTGCCATTTTTATTAAATTTCCTTATTTTATGTAGGTTTTTGGATGGTAGAAGGGA
>OBXM01000934.1_pt1 | contig 22267 bp, 18 predicted proteins | sample 1538141 | NCBI WGS metagenome assembly OBXM01 (sample SAMEA2580153, study PRJEB22360) | human gut metagenome | biome: human gut; feature: human-associated habitat; material: faeces | place: Denmark | collected 2008/2010 | reverse complement strand
AAAAACATTTAAGATGATATTGGCGTCAAATTTTTTAAACTTATGATTTAAATGATTTGGAACAAAATCAATATTAATATGAGACTCATCGTTAACAGCCAGCGCCCCCACAATAAACGTCATCCAAACCATCAGATAGCGTGTCACTTCTTCCAGCCAGGTAATAGAATAAAAGAGGAAATACCTTGTAAGAACACCCGTAAAAGCCAGAACCGACATGAACAATAGCATCCAGCCTATACAGAACTTCATGAATCTTTCCAATATCCTGCATATCATTAGTAATAGCTGCATGTAATCCCCCTTCCTTCTTACAATACATTGCTATTTACGTTCAGCAATTTCATCTTGAATCCGTTTTAGCAGGTCCGTATCAATCCTGTCATTGAATTTATCCCAAAGGGATTCCCCAATATCAACAAATTGCAGCCTCTCTTCATCCGTCAGGCGATGCAGTTCCATGCTTTCCGATGCTTCCATTTCATCCAGGATACTGGCTTCCAAATCCCAGCAGCCTTTATCCGCCTCGCGGCACATGGTATATATCTCATCTGCAAGATAATCCCTATCCGCTGCATCAAGACCATCCCACCAGGACTGATTTGCAAAAACAGCATTTAATTTTAGCAGATGATTATCATCTGTATAATATTTAGTGACCTCATCATATCCCCCGGTCATTGTAATAATTGCGCCAAAATCATGACCATCCACTACTCCGGTCTGCAGGGCCGTATATACCTCATTGGATGCCATTGTAGTGGGCGATGCGCCGCAGGCTTCTACCAGGGCCAGGTCACACTGGTTCTCCGGCACCCTCATTGTCAGCCCTTTCATATCATCCGGACATGTAATCGGCCTGGTGCTGTTTGCGAATGAATTGTAGCCATTGTCCTGCCACCCCAGGCATACCGTACCTTTTGCAGAGAGATCCGCTACCAGATCCTTTGCTATACCATTGGATTCATCCAACAGCACATCAATGGCAATCTGGGCAGACGGCCATAAAAAGGGCAGGTCACTGACAAGCAGTCCCTCATCAAATGAACCCAATGTAGATGTTGGCACAATACACATCTGGATTGTACCATCGATTGTCTGTTGAAATAATTCCAGTATATTACCCATCTGGGCATTGTCATAAACAGTTATAGTAATATTACCATCTGTCTCTGTTTTTACTTTATCTGCAAATGCCCTATATGCAATATTCTGTGGATGGCTGGATGGGGCCACATTACAGAATGCTATATCTATCTTGGCGCCACTTCCTTTTGTTCCGTCTGTATCAGCCGCAGATGTATCCTTGGCTTTTTCCTGATTATCCGAATCTGCCTGAACCTGTTTCTCTGTCTGTGGTGGCTGGCCCGTTGTCTTGCTATCGGAAGAACAGGCTGTCATTGTCGCTACCATTACTGCGCTTACCAAAACTAATAACATTTTTTTCATATCCTCACCTATCATCCTTTCAAATCGTAATTACTGGATTTGTGTGCCACGTTGCAATATTCATAGAGGTTCCCTGGTCTTAAAAGTTCTTTGGTGTTATAGCCTCCCCCCTCTCTTAATATTTTTGTACATCTGCACAAGCGTCTACCAAAATCATAGTTTAATAGTTGTGGTTTTTCCATAAAGAAATTTATTTCAATAGTCGTTTTATTGATAATATGTATAGAAATTATTTTCAATAATTCTTTTTAGGCGCGGATTTTTTATACTTTTTAGTAAGCCCTGATATACTGCTTATATAAAATATCAACATGGATAACATAACATCAGACAATTCCAATTTGTCTCTTTATTTACGGAGGAATTACTATGATAGGAGAAACATATATGCCATCCACCTGGCTGGCATTGAAAACCGCCCAGTTATATTATCTGGAAAACATGTCACAGAAAGAAATCGCATCTATACTTAACATCTCAAACGTAACGGTTTCACGCATGCTTCAGCGTGCAAAGGACCTGGGAATCATCCAGTTTTCCATTGCAGATGCATACCAATCCGCTTTAACTCTTGGGAATAAAATCAAGAACCGCTATTCCCTTAATGATGTCATTGTGGTGTCTCTGGATTTTAGGAATATAATCAATAAAAACATGTCCATAAAGCAGCTGACCGCCCTGGAGGGAGCCCGTTACCTGCAGCGGATTATCAAAGATAATGATATACTCGGATTGGCATGGGGCCGGACCATGTATTATTTAATCCATTACTTAAACCCCTGTCAAAAAGCAGGTACTTCTTTTGTTACGTTACATGGAAATCTTGGAAATTATTTAGAAGAACTTGAAGCCCAGAACCTGGTACACCGCGCCTCCATGGCATTTGGCGGAGCCCAGACAGCCGGACTATACCATGACGGACTGCAGGCCTCAGAAGAGATTTTAAATATCATTAATAAAAAGCCGGATATCGTAAAAATATCCCAGCTGCTGGACCGCACTACGATAACCGTAAGCGGAATAGGTTCCTTTTATCCAGAGGCAACATCCCCATTAGCCAATTCATCTTATCTTTCAGCCTACGAACTTCAGGAACTAAAGGATGAAAATGTTTACGGTGATCTTCTTCTGCGTTTTTTTAACGAAAAGGGTGAGGAATGCAATACAAGTTTAAAAAATAGGACTTTATCCATATCCTTTGAGGATTATAAAAAAATCCCCTGCAAAATCATTGTTGCAAGCGGTGAATACAAAGCCTATACCCTAAATGCCGCCTTAAAGGGCGGACTTGCCAATGTTCTGGTAATCAGTGAGGACCTCGCATTACGACTGACCGAATTAATCTAAATATGTTATAGGTATTTTTTTCAATATGGTTTTTTAGCAAAATACCATATTGAAAAACCTTTCTTTATTGTACTCTAACCGCATCAAGTATATGATGATGTCAAAATCACCCACTCATTTATCTTCATAAACATTGAAAGGAGATTAAAAGTATGTATATTGATCCGATTTTAGTACAGGCACCAGAAGGGTTAGAAAAAGAGAGGTTCATCATTGCCACCTATTATTGTGCCGCAAAGCGCAGTACCAACATGCTAAAGTTCGCAGCCGCCTTAGCTGTGGAACAGACCTGCGGTACATGGATTAAAGTTCCCGGAGAAACCCCGGAAGTCAGAGAACTTACCATGGGACGTGTAGTCGGCGTATATGAGGCACCATCCTATCAAGGAACCATGCCCAATGACGTAAATGAACGCCATTTCATCATCCGCATTGCTTATCCCTGGAAAAATTTCGGGCCTCAATTTTCTATGATGCTAAGTACTGTTATTGGAAATATTTCCAGTTCAGGTAAAGTTAAACTGCTGGATCTTGAATTTCCACAGGAGTTCCTGAAGTTCTTCCCAGGCCCTAAATTCGGGATTCAGGGAATCCGTGATATTATTGGGGTACATGACAGACCGCTCCTTAATAACATGATTAAACCATGTACAGGCCTCAGCCCGGAAAAGACAGCTGAACTTGCCTATCAGGCAGCTGTGGGTGGTGTAGATATCATTAAGGATGACGAATTAGTTGCCAATCCTCCCCATTGTCCACTGATAGAACGTGTGAAAGCTGTCATGCCGGCAATCCAGAATGCTGATAGGATAAAGGGCGAAAAGACCTTATTTGCATTTAACATCACGGACCGCGCCGACCGCATTAAGGAAAATGCACTCAAAGCACTTGAAGCAGGTGCTAACTGCCTTATGCTGAATTATGCCACAGTTGGATTAGATGCTGCCAGAATGATTACGGAAGACCCGGAAATCGATGTCCCAATTCTTGGGCACTCAGATTATGTGGGAGCCAGTACTGCATGTGAATGGTGCGGAACATCTACCAAACTGATGAACGCTAAGCTTCCAAGGCTGGCCGGATTGGATATGATCATTGCCCTGAGCCCATATGGCAAATTCCCAATGCTTATGGATACCTTCATAGACTGCGGATATACCATGACAATTCCTATGGGAAATATTAAACCGATTTTTGCAATGCCTGGCGGCGGAACCACCCAGGGCCATATAGAAGATATTATGAATAAATTCGGAAATGATGTAATCATTGCGGCCGGCGGTGCCATCCACGGACACCCAATGGGCCCGGCAGCAGGTGCCCGTGCATTCCGGCAGGGTATTGATGCTGTCCTGGCAGGACAGGGCCTTGAAGAAGCTGGAAAGCAATATGAAGAACTTAGGGCCGCATTAAATGCCTGGGGAATATATAAAGAAGACCAGGGTGGGAATTATGACTTGAAAGGTTGATTTAAACATAAACACTGTATCCCATACCCCGGATAACAGGCGCAGGCAATCAGGAATAACAAGTCCTGACTTAAAAGAAAAATAGAAGGGTCATCAGATGCAGAATCTGATGACCTCCTCTCCCCTACACATCCTCATAATGCAGAATCCGCTTACGGATCTGGCTATATTTAAGTATCTCCGTATCCACATACTCCCATGTATACACAGCCGCGGTCCCTTCCTCGTCAAAGTTTACCCCCTTTAGAAGCAGGAATGCCTTGGGTGCAATCCCGGCAGCCTTTAAGAGCCGGTCCAGCAGCGCGTCATCCCGGCTGTATACTGCGTTCAGCTCCACCTTATCCCATTCCAGCTTCCTGCCGCTGGCCTTATACATAAAATAGAATACGGAATTAACATAATGGTCCAGTTCCGCCATATCCACATCCTTCAGGTATGAAAGAGGGATAAAGTCCCTGGTAACCGCGCATATCTGCTTGTCCGCATAGAATATCTTATCGCACACCAGGGCGTCACTACCCTCTTCTATATCCAGGTGCCCGGCCACATCCCGGTCCGCCTTCATGATCCAATGGTCAATCATCTCCACCCTTGGCTCATAGCCGCTGTTCCTTATCATATCTGCAAAATGCATCACCGGGTTAAAGCTGGCCTTCATTTCAAAAAAGCTGCTGTTGACAAACGTGCCCTTCCCGTGCTTGCGGAATATCATGCCCTTGGCAGACAGATCATCCAGCACACTGCGCAGGGTAATACGGCTGACGCCTAACATCCGGGCCAGTTCTTCCTCCCTTGGCAGCTTCCTGTTAACAGCCAGGTCCATGTGTTTTATAAAACGCACAAGTTCTTCTTCCACCTGCAATTTTAAATCGGTTTTCCTGACCCTTCTGGGCACGGATTCCACCATATCATCTTCCGTCATCTGTCCCCTCCTGCAATTATAATGTCTTTCCCCATTATACCCCCTAACAAACCATTTGGCTACCAAAATAAGCCGCACCCTGTCCATGTAAAACAGGGTGCGGCCCACGGCGTCATGTTACAGCCCCGAATACCGCCCGGCGTAAATCGGCAGGGCGGTATTCGTACAGCCTTCCTTATCCAATCATACCAGCTGTCTCTTAATCCTCTCTTCCTCCGCTTTCTTATCTTCCAGCGGATACCACATGGGGTCGGCGATATCGATACAGCAGGCCTCGCCCGGGGAAAATACCACCCGGTGAGGCGTCTCCACCTTCACCAGCTGTTCCCCCACCGGCACCAGGTACTCGGTCCTGTCTGTCAGGAATATCCTTTTTTCCACATGGGTCCTAAAGCCCTGGTCCGATGTGAGCCGGATGGCGTTGGGCCTTGTGGCAACCACCATTTCGCTGGCCGCGTCAGCCGGAACAGCCAGGTGAAGGGGCTGGCTAAAATCTCCCTTGGGATACACCCTGCCGTCCTTTATGACCACGTCCATAAAGGTGGATTCGCCCAGGAAACTGTGGACAAACCTGGAGTTTGGTTTTCTGTAAAGATTCTCAGGCGTGTCAATCTGCATGATCCGTCCCATGTCGCATACCATCATCCGGTCGGAGATGGCCATGGCCTCGGACTGGTCATGGGTTACAAAGATAATGGTAAAATTAAACTTCCTCTGGAGCTCCTTAATCTCAAAACGCATGGACTCCCTAAGCTTGGGATCCAGATTGGAAAGGGGCTCATCCAAAAGCATGACCTTGGGGTTGGTGACAATGGCCCTGGCCAGGGCGATACGCTGCTGCTGTCCCCCGGAAAGGTCGGAAGGATAAACCTCCTCAAGCCCATCCAGGCTGCAGTGGTGCAGGGCCTCCTTCACCCGTTTTGCAATATCCGTCTTATTGACCTTCTGGATCTTAAGGGGAAATGCCACGTTGTCAAATATATTCATATGAGGCCACACCGCAAAGGCCTGGAACACCATTCCCAGCCCCCTCTCCTCGGGCGGCACATACAGATTCCTGGATTTGACCGACACCGGTCTGCCGCAGAGATGGATTTCCCCTTCTGACAGATCCTCAAATCCAGCTATCATACGCAGCGTAGTGGTCTTGCCGCAGCCGGAAGGTCCCAGGAAGGAGAAGCACTCACCTTCCTTAATGGCCAGATTAAAATCATCGACCGCAGTAACCGTGCCCATGGTCCTGGTTGTGAAGCGTTTTGTAACATGCTGTAATATTACCTGTTCCTGTGCCATGATGTTACGCCCCCTTCCTGTCCTTGGTGATTTGTGTAACAATTGTATTACATATGATAATGATTAAGATTGCCAGTGACGCCAGGGCCGATGCCTGGGGTATCATGCCCGCGTCACGCAGGGAGTAAATCTGTACGCCCAGCGTCCTTGTATACGGCCCATACAGAAGGATGGAGGTGGTCAGCTCCCTCATGGCCGGAAGGAATATCAAGAAGAAACCCGATACCATGGCCGGCCGGATTAAGGGCAGCGTGATATCCTTCAGGGATTCCGTATGGGAGGCGCCGCAGGCCCTGGACGCCTCCTCCAGGGAAGAGTTCACCTGCTGCAGGGAGGCGGACGCGCTCTTCATGGAAAAGGACAGATACCTTGCCATGTATGCCACCAGGATAATCCAGATGGTATTGTAAAGCTTGATTCCGAAAATGGACCCTGACCAGGAAAGGATGACGCCGATTGCCAGCACCGTACCCGGTATTGAGTACGGAAGCACGGAAAGGATCTCCAGGACGCCTTTTCCCTTTGGCTTAATGCGGTTGATTACGTACGCAACCATAACGCCCAGGAACATACACACGATTCCGGCCGTCACGGACAGGAACAGCGAGTTCTTGATGGAATCCAGGGTTGCCGGGGAGGTCAGTACCTTCTGATAATTCTTCAGGGAGAAGTTCTCCGGTGTAAGCGGCAGTCCATATGCATTTACAAGGGCTACCAGGAATATCATCACCAGCGGGACCACCACAATCACCACCAATGTCAGGCAGGCAAATGCCAGCAGGGGGTATTTTGCGCCTCTAAGCTTAATCAGAGTGGGCCGCATGGATTTACCCTTGATGATATCGTAGCTTCCGGAACTTAACACCCGCTTCTGGATTACCAGGGCCACTGACACCACCGCCACCAGAAGGATGGAAAGGGCAGCGCCCTGGCGGATTCCCTCAAAGCTTCCCGAGGATTTATATATCAGGGCATAAATCATGGTTGGCAGCGTATAAATATTCTTTGAAAAGCCAAGGATGGAGGGCACCCCGAAATGCGCCAGCGAGGAAATCAGTATCAGCAGCGCGCCTGCGGATATGGCAGGCTTTACAAGGGGGATTGTGATTTTCGCAATGACCTGGCCCTGCTTTGCGCCCGCAATCCTGGCCGATTCCTCCAATGTGGGGTCCATACGCTCCAGCGCGCTGACCACCTGCATGAATACAAATGGGAAGTAATAGGAACACTCCACAAAGATAATGCCGCCAATGCTGTTAATGTTAATGGGCGCATTGGCCAGATGGAAAGTGGCCATCAGCCATTTATTCACATAACCGGCCCTGCCGGAAAAAAGCAGATCCCATGCCATGGCCCCGAAAAACGGCGGGAACATATAAGGAATCGTGAACATGGCCCTCATGAATCCTTTGGCCGGGATATCGCTCCGCCCAAGGAGCCATGCATAGAACAGGCCCATAATGGTGCCGAACAAAGTAACTGCCAGGGCAATCACAATGGTATTCCACATTGCCTTCAGGTTATCTACATTTCCTATGACCGATACGAACAGGCTGATATCAAACTTATTCTCATAGAAAAACGCATTGTACACAATCATGAAAATCGGAATTGCCACAATGATGAGCAGCAGTACAAAGCTCAGGCCTGTCATGGCCTGGTCCAGGCCGAACTTCCTGCCCTCCATGGCAGCCAGTTCCGAGCCGCTGGTCATGGCACGTTTTCTCCTGAATATCATACGGCTTCCTCCTTTCCTGCAGTGGGATAAAATTCAGGACCCACGAACTTAAGCCCCACCGTGTCCCCCTCCTGCTCCACTGCTCCTGTCTGCAGGGCGTCAAAGGCATTTTTCTGGACACGGACTTCCCTGCCGTCAAACTCCACAAAATAATCGTATTCACTTCCCAGGAATACGGAGCGCTTTACCTTGGCTTTTACAGGCGATGCAGGATCAAAGGTAATGTTGTTGGGCCGCACCCCCATATCCACCGTCCCCGCCTTGTCAAATTGCGCCGGGACCGTCCCGTCAAACACCAGATTCCTATTCCCTGCAAAGCACCAGTCACCGCCCAGTCTGCTCAGCGTAAAGAAATTAGACACGCCGATGAACTCAAACACAAAACGGTTGGAGGGCCTCAGGATGATGTCCTCATCCGCCCCCAGCTGGCACAGTTCCCCATTCTGGTCCATGATTGCCATCTTGTCGCACAGCTGCAGGGACGCCTCCTGGTCATGGGTAATATAAAATATGGTGGTCCCTATGTTCTTTTGGATCTGCCGTATCTCAATCAGCATTTCCTCCCGAAGTTTGGCATCCAGATTCGTAATAGGCTCATCCATGACAATGACCGCATCCGAACTCACCAATGCCCTGGCAATGGCTACCCGCTGCTGCTGTCCGCCGGAAAGCTGGCTGGGCAGGTAACTGGCATATTCTGTCATGCGCACCTGCTTTAAGGCATTTTCAGCCTTCTGCTTAATCTCAGCTTTGGACATCCTTTGCTTTTTCATGGGGTAGCAGACATTTTCCAGGACCGTCATATGGGGCCATACCGCATAATCCTGGAACACCACGCCCACGCCCCGGCGCTCCGGGGGAATGTTAATACGTTTTGCCTGGGAGTACACACACCGGTCCCCAATCCATATCTCTCCTGAACTTGGCTTGTTAAATCCCAGCAGGCAGCGGATTAATGTGGTCTTCCCACATCCCGACGGGCCTACCAGGCACATGATCTGGCTGTCATCCACTTCCAGGGAAAAGTTCCTTAAAATCTGGTTGTTCCCATAGGCAAAGGATACGTTGTCAAATTTGATACTGGCCATTCCAGTCCCTCCTGTCCCTTATATTCCAATCTATTCCAATACACTTTAACAGGGCCGGAACATCTTCCGGCCCCGCATCCATACCCTTATAATCCTTACCTGGACCCCTGCCGGGATCCATGGTCCCATCCTTACTTGAAAATATTGTCAAATGTCTCGATGATCTGGTCTGAGTTATCGGACAGGGACTGAAGGTCAACGGTCATGGCTGCCTTGGCAATCTCCTCCACGCTTGCGCCCTTCTGGTCAACGTCATCCCTTACAGAGAGCAGGTTGTTCTCAACCAGGATTTCCTGGCCTTCCTTGGAAAGGATGAAATCATACAGCAGCTTTCCGTTTGTCTCATTGGCGCATCCTTCAACCAGGCCGATGGGGGAGAAGATGGATACCAGGTCTTTATCTATATATGTAAAGCCCAAAGGCGAACCCTCATCCATCAGGTTCTGCGTCACATAATCCAGCATGATGCCTACCTTATAAGCCCCGGCCGCTACCTGGTTATGGGTTGCGGTTGTGCCGGACTCCAGCTCGCATCCGTTGTCTTTTAATTTCTGGAAATACTCCTCGCCGTAGTCAGGGCTGGAAAGCAGCGCTCCTACAAAGTACTTGGTTGTTCCGGCAGAAGACGGGTCTGTCATGACAATCTGGTTGTTCCACTTTGCATCCAGCAGGTCATTCCATGACTTGGGGGCCTCCTCCTCCGTGACCAGGGATGTGTTGTATCCAATGGACATGTTCATCATACGGGCGCCGGTGTAATATCCTTCTGAATCAATAAACTTATCAGCAATGGCGCTGGCCTCCGGAGAAGAGTATTTTGCAAGGATTCCTTCATTCTTAAATCCTATGTAGTCAGAGGGGTCGCCTACCCATATGACGTCTGCCGCCACCTGCCCGGACTGGTGCTCGGTTGCGATTTTGGTGATGACCTTGCCGGTGCCTGCAAAATAATAATCCATCTTGATATTAGGATACTTTTTTTCAAATCCTTCCTTAATGGCCATCAGCTGGTCTTCCTGCATGGAGGAATACAGCATGACGTTACCGGACGCCTCAGAAGCAGCCTGGGTATCCCCGCCGGCCGCCTGGGTGTCCTCTGCCTTGTCTTCTGCTTTGGAATCCGCTGCCGGGGCCTTTGCAGCAGCCGTTGTCTCCGGTGCTTTGGAACCGCCGCAGGCTGTCAGTGACACTGCCATTGCTGATGCCAGGATAACTGCTAATTTTTTCTTCATAGATAATACCTCCCTCAATACGTTTAATTTTTGCATCTGGGACAATTTGTGCATTCCCTTGTGCAATTTGTTTGTTTTGCAGTTGATTTGATTGTAAATTTTATGCTAAACTATGTAAAGTATGAAAAATGCGGAAGTCAACCGATGTACAATTTTTAAACCTTACAAATATTAAATTATACTGAGAGTGGTAAAAATATGAACAAATTGGTGTTTAAATCAAAAAAAGTCAGACAGGCAATCCGTATCCTGGCCTTTGGCACAGGATTCATCGTGATGCTTTCCGCTGTCTTTTTTACCTTGTTCCGCATATTTGAGCGCATCACCTATGACTCCATTTCAGACCTGAACCGGGATTTTGCCATCCAGATTGATACACTGACCGAGACCATTAATTCCTCCATTGTCAACTATGGGATGCAGCTTTTCTATTCCAATGCAGTTAAGACCATGATGGGCGCTGCCTCATTTTCCAATACGGACCGTGTATACATGACCAGGGATTTGAATACATCCCTAAGTTCCACGGAATTTGCCGGGTCCATCATCATCCATAACGGATATACAAACCGGGTCTACTCCACGGACCCGTCCTTTCCGGACCAGTCCATTGATACCTACAGGAACGCGCAGATCCGGGAACTGCTGACGAACCGCACCAATGAGAACCGTTTTAAACCCATTTACTGCCATGAGGAGAAACCTGAAAGCCGGGAGTTTTATACCTTCATGTTTTATGAGATCAATCCCGATGGCTCCCCCAAGCCCAGCACCCTGATCATTACCGTAAAAAGCGAATGGTACAAACGGGCCCTGCTGGCTTCCAATCCGGCCTCAGACCTGATTGTCATCAATAAAAGGGGGGATGTGCTGGTATCGGCAAGTGATTCGCTCCTTGAAAAATATTTGGACTATTATCCGTTTATCACAGTGGAAAAAAACAGCGGGTATTTTATCAATAAGCAGAAAAAGGAAATCTGCATGTATTATGAATCCCTGACCACCGGACACACCTATATGAAGATTTCCTCCCTGTCCAAGGCCCTGCCCCGTCTTTTATACTTCCGGCAGATTGTTGTGTATTTTATGGTTACGTTAATCTCTGTCTTTGGCTGCGCACTGCTTGTCCTCCTGATTTACGCCCTGATGCCCATGCTGAAGATGAAGGATGCCATCACCACCATCAACAAGTTCCTGGAAGGGGATGAGGCGGATATCCCGGACACCCCGCCCCTTCCGCTGAAAGAACAGATTGATGCCGTGGTGTCCAAGTCCGAGCGCACCAGCCTGGAACAGATTTTTTATGACATGCTGGCCGGTAAGCTCTCACTTTCCTCTGCACGGCTGTTTAAGGATATGGAAGGCCCATTTGGGCTTATGATGATACATGCCCTTCACAGAAAGGACATCTATGGACTGGTGGAAAAGCAGCATCCTGAGCTGGTGGTCACCAAATCCTCCCATATTTATGCGTGTATCGGCATCTACCGGTCCAAGGAGGATTACCACGGCCTGGCCCTATGCCTGTCGGGAACACTGGACTGCCGCCTGTTTCAAAGCGTCCTGTTCACGGACTTTGACAGCCTGCCGCTGCATTTCTCCAACCTCCATGAACTGCGCAGGTTAAGCCTGGTGCTGGGGCCGGAGGAGCGGCTGATTCCGGAGGAGGCGCTTTTCTCAAAGGCTTTGGCCAACACCGTGACCACCCGGGATTTTACGGACCTGATTGTGCGTCTTAAGTCCGGCAGCCTGGATTTAAGCAGGGCAAAATGGCAGGAAATCCGCAGCACCATTGTCAACTACAGGTATGATGACTTCCAGTATGTCCTTAACCGGGCCGAGGATACCATCTGCAGTATATTAAACGAATTTTCGTCAGACCTGTTAAAGGACAGCCAGAAACTGCTGCCGGAGTCCCTGGAGCAGATAAAGGACCTGGACGTGATAGACCAGGCGTTTGACCGTGCATTTGTGGCCATCTGCGGGAATTACAGTGAAAAAAAGGCGGAAAAATACTCCGAACTGGCAAAACAGATTAAAGGCATTGTCCAAGAGAACTACCATGACAGCAGCCTTAACTCCCAGCGCATTGCAGATATGATCCAGATGAACAACGCATATCTGGGACGGATGTTTAAAAATTCCTATGGCCGTTCCATCAATGACTATATCAATACCTGCCGGCTGGAGGAAAGCATGCGCCTGCTGCGGCAGACCGACATGTCGGTGGAGGAGATTGCCCAGAACGTGGGGTTCTCGAATATTAAGTACTTCTATGTGCTGTTTAAGAAGCTTACGGGAATCACGCCGGCAACTTACCGGGCCGGATGATGAGAACGGGTGATGGGCCGGGTGACGGCCGGATGATGAGCCGGGTGATGGGCCGGATGATGGGCCGGGTGATACGCCGGGTGATGGGCCGGATGATGGGCCGGGTGATGACACAAAAAAGACGGTCCTGCCGGGATTATGGAATCACACATCCATTGTCCCGGCAGCCGTCCTTAATTGTCATATCCTGTCCATCCGCAGAATCTGTCTCATCCGCATATCCTTCTTTATCCGCGCATCCCGCTGCATCCGCACATCCTGCTTTATCCACACAATCCGCTTCATCAGCAGAAGGAATCCACAATCTGCCCCATCTCCGTCCACTTCTTCTCCATGTCCTCCACCAGGCCGAACTGGGTGCGGCAGCGGTCCAGGTTGTGCTGTTCCCTGGCAATCTTAAAGTAGGTGTCGCCCTCAAGGTAATCCGTCAGGAAACGCATCCCGCATTCCAGGGTCATAAGCCGCGCGCCCTGGGGAAGCATCCTGACCTCCTTCTCAGTCAGGCTTCCCGCGCATCCTTCAAGGAATCCCTTTGTATATATCTCAAACAGTGGCAGGGACAGGGATACCTTGCTTAAATCCGTCTCGTCCTCCTCTGCCGTATTGGCGCCGAACCGGATGGAGTCGCCAAAATCAAAGATAGAAAGGCCGGGCATCACCGTATCCAGGTCAATGATGCAGATTGCCTCGCCTGACTTATCGTCAATCATGATATTGTTAAGCTTTGTATCGTTGTGGGTTACCCTTATGGGCAGTTCCCCTTTTTCCAGCATATCCATGGCCAGCCCCATGTCGGCTCCCCGGTCCATCACAAACCGGATTTCTTCCTGCACCCCAGCCGCCCTGTGGCAGATATCCTGCTCCACCACTTTCTTAAACCGCTCAAACCGTTTTGGCGTGTCGTGGAAACCAGGGATGGTCTCGGACAGTTCCCTGGCCGGATACTTTGACAGCAGTCGCTGGAAGTGGCCAAAAGCCTTTCCGCTCTGATAAAAATCTTCGGGCTTCTCCACCAGGTTATAGCAGGTCGCGCCTTCGATGAACAGGTACATCCTCCAGTAATTCCCCTTGCTGTCTACATAGAATGTACCGCCGTCCCTGGTCTTTATCAGGTTCAGTGTCTCCCGGTCAGGGTCCCCGCCATGTCTGATGACCTCCTGCCTTAAGAATGTGGTAACCCCTTCAATGTTCTTCATCAGGGACACAGGGTCCTTAAAAATGCCGTCGTTCATCCTCTGAAGGATATAGGGACGGCCGCACACCAGTTTAAATGTATCATTGATATGCCCGCTGCCATAACGCTCACAGCTTACTACTTTCCCGTCCGTGGCAAATGCCCCTGCTGCTTCCTCCAATATACATGTCTCCAGTTCTGCACTCATCACCTAATCCTCCCACAGTTTTTGCGGATACAGTCCACTGTCCTTCAGTCCTTTTATGGCCTTTACCACCATTTCCTTATCTTCCCTGTAAGTAACGCCGTACCAGCGGTCCACACTTTTTAGCACAGTGACCTCTGCCAGGCCTGATTTAAGCAGCTCATCCACCACAAATGGAAGGAAATATTCACATTTAAGCGGGTTCACCGGCAGGTTCTGTTCCAGGAACGCCCCAAACCTTCCATCCAGTTCTCCCAGGACGCTTTTTGTAAACCCCCACATGTTCATGGATACAATGGTGGATTCCGGCAGCCCGGCCCATGATGCCCCGTCATCCTCCGTGTATTCCGCCATGCCGCCATGCTTCTCAATCCTTGTGCGCTCATGGATATCCACCAGGTGGCCATCCTCATCCACCGAGCACACGCCCCTTGCCACATGTCCATTGTCGGTCAGGGTGTTGTAAAGCTGGTAGCCGACCATGGTATACTGGTATCTGTCATCATCCTCCACCGATGCCAGCTGGTCATAAATCATGTGAAATGCCTCTTTCCCATAATAATCATCTGCATTGATGACTGCAAACGGCCCGTCAATCAGATCCTTACAGCACAGCACTGCATGGGCGGTGCCCCAGGGCTTCACGCGGCCCTCCGGGACCTCAAACCCTTCCGGTATCTTATCCACCTCCTGATACACATATGCCACATCCATATATCTGCTGATACGGTTGCCTATGTGGATCTTGAATTCCGTCTCAATGGCCTTCTTGATGATAAAGATAACCTTCTCAAATCCAGCCTGTTTTGCATCAAAAATGGAGAAATCAATGATGATGTTGCCATACTCATCCACCGGGTCAATCTGTTTTAACCCGCCGTAACGGCTTCCCATACCAGCCGCCATGATTACCAGTACCGGTTTTTTTCCCATGTCTTCTTCCCTCTTTCACTTGATTGATTCTGTCATCATCCCTTAACGCCGCCGCCCGTAACACCTGCAATGATTTTTTCCGACAGGAAAATATACAGGATGAAGGTGGGCAGGAATACGATGACAACGGCCGAGAACATACCGGCCCAGTCCCCTGTGTATTTCATGGAGTTAATCATGGAGTACAATCCCACCGCAACAGGACGCACCTTATCCGAGTTGCCGAATATCAGGGAAATGAAATATTCATTCCAGATATTGATAAAATTGAAAATGGTCACGGTCACAATACCCGGCTGGGCCATAGGAAGCATGATCAGCCAGAAGGTCTTTACCGGCGGGCAGCCGTCTATGGCAGCAGCCTCCTCAAACGCCCTGGAAAGGTTGGCAAAAAACGTGGTGAGGAATATGGTGGTATAGGGCACATTGATGCCGATGTACAGGAAAATCAGGGTGCCCCTGTTGGCAGCCACATTATTAAGGATATTAAGTCCTGCCACCATTGCAAACAGGGGCAGCACGATCATTACCACGGGAACACCCATGGATGCCACCAATCCCGTCTGTATCAGCTTATTGCACACAAAGTCAAAACGTGACAATGCGTACGCGGCCGGCGCGCAGATGACAATCAGCATGGTACAGGACACAATGGAGTAAAACAGTGAATTAAAGAATATGGTGGACACATCGGAGTTAACCCATGCCTTCACATAATTCTCAAAGTGGAACCCGCTCTCCAGCAGTTTGTTGGAGAAGATTTCCTTGGTGGTGGAGAAACTGGCGCAGAGCACCCAGCCTAAAAGCACCAGGGTGAAGAAGATCCACAGGGTCAGAAGCAGGTAACCAGGTCCCAGCTTCAGCTCCTTTTTCCAACGGATGGGTTCGCTGTATCTCTTTTCTTTCTTTCCGAACATTCCTGACATATACCTTTCCCCCTCCCTTAGAATTCCAAATCATCATCTTTCAGAAGATGATTACACAGCCAGAACACAGCAACCACACACACGCTCAGCATTACGCCAACCGCCGCGCCGATGCCCGAGTTCCTCTCTGTCACACTGTTTCCTGCACCGAAAATCTGCATATAGAGATAAACCATGGGCGTAATGGTCTGCGTATCGGCCGTAACCGTTGAAAACAACTGTGACCACACAAAGAACCCAACGCTTGTGACGCTCCACATGGTAATGTTCGTCCTGAATACGCCCTTGAGCAAGGGAAGTGTGATGTAACGGAACTGGTTGAACTTATTGGCCCCGTCCAGGGTTGCCGCTTCAAAATATTCATCGCTGATCCTCTCAATACCGCTGGAGAATATCAGCATATGGTAACCAACCATGCCAAAACAGTACGCAAGCAGCAGCGCCATGAACTTGTGGTCGTTGTCCAGCCATTGTATCTTAGCAATGGAGTCCAGCCCGATGGCTGAGAAAAATGATTTTAAAAGTCCGAACTTCGGGCTGTACACATACTGCAGCCACATGGTTGCCAGGGCCACCGCGCTGACAATATTGGGCAGGTAGATCATGGCCCTGAAAAAGCTCTTGAACCGGATGCCGCTGGTAATGATGACTGCAAACAGAAGTGCCAGCGACATGACGATAATGCCTCCGATAAACCATATGCGGACCAGGTTCCACATGGATATGCGGAACAGCGTGGTGTTGGCCAATTTAACGTAGTTATCAATTCCGGTGAAGGTCCATTTTGACATGGAATCCGTGATTCCTTCTATCTTGAAAAAACTCATCAGAATGGTTCTGATGATGGGATAAAGGAACACCAGGATAAACATCACCACCGCCGGTGTCATAAACGCGAGTATCATTCCTTTGTTTCTTTTCACACCAGTGCCTCCTTACTTTACTTGATGAAACGTGCAAAAGAGGCGGCAGCGTTAGACGATGCCACCTCAATGATGTTATTTCCGGATTATTCTGTTTATGGTAATGGGTGTTACTTGCCGGCAGCCTGCAGATTCGCCACGAACTCATCCGCTGTAATGGAACCGCCGCAAAGCTTCATCATGTTTTCTTTGATGATTGGGGTCATATCCACGTTGTCCTCTGCGCCTGCTGCCCATGGATAACGTGTGGTCAGGCTTTCCATGACCGGCTTCACACATGCAATCTGTACAGGCCACTCGGTATTGGTTGAATCGGAAGGAATACCAACTGACTCAACAGAAAGCTTCTTGTCAAATTCGCCCTTGGTTAAGTATGTGATTAACTGGAACGCAGCCTCTGCATTCTTGGAATCCTTGTTGATTGCCAGTACCTGTGCGCCAAAGTTGGCTGCCTCCGTACCGTCTGTTCCGCCCTCGACTGCCGGATAGCTGAAGCATCCCCACCGGAAGTCGTCCCCGGCCATGTCCTTAACCTCGTTGGGAAGCCAGGAACCGTTCAGGTACATGGCTGCCGTTCCCATGGCCAGTTCCTGGTTCTGTCCTGCCGGCCATACGTTGGAAGCAATACCTTCTGAAAAATATCCCTTATTGGCAAAATCCTCATATGCCTTAGCAAGTTCAAGGACAGACGGGTCATCCCACTTGTTGTTCTTAACAATATCCGAAGTCTTATCATATCCGTTAATCCTGGACATATGGTATCCGAACATACAGAGGATATAAGCATCGTCACATGTAATCGGCGTATAACCTGCATCCTTGATTTTCTGGCATGCTGCATCCAGTTCCGCCCATGTGGTGGGCACTGCGGTCACACCGGCCTCATCAAAGATGGACTGGTTGTAGAAAAATGCAAATACATTGGGCTGGTAAGGAATGGACTTCAAGGTCCCGTCGCCCACCTCACGGCAGGCCCCTATCAGGCTTGCGCTTGCCGTGGCTTCATAATCATTGGCCTTGGCCAGTTCTTCCAGGTCCATGATGTAGGCGCCCCATGTCTTGTTCACACGGTCAATATCCTCGTCAAACATATCAATATTGGTTCCTGCATCCAGGGCCGGCTGAAGGCCTTCACGGATACCGGTACGTCCCTTAAACTGCAGGTCAACCGTGATTCCCGTGTCTGCTGAGAACTGGTCAACGGCTTCCTTGATGACTTTGCCCTGGGGCTCGGTGGCCTCCCACATGGACCAGTAAACAAGGCTTCCGTCCCCGCCGGATGCCTGGGTGTCCGCTGCGGCGCCATCCGCTGCCTTGGTGTCAGCCGGCGCCGCGGTCTCTGCCGGTGCCGCGGCTGTCTCCGCTGGTTTGGAACCGCCTCCGCAGGCAGTCAGTGAGCCAATCATTGCCGCCGTCAGTGCCAGTGCCCATAATTTCCTTCTTTTCATATAATACTTCCTCCTTAAATATATTTGTGTTTTTGTCCCGTCAAATACATTTCTGATACCCTTAGTATAGTAAAACTGCACATAATATTCTTTGGACTATTGATTATTAAATTTGTACGATAGGATTATTTTTATATATATTACACAAATATATAATGCCCCTCGCCACATCATGTATCATTTATCACGGACATCTGTAAATTGCAGGAGAACAGTCTGTACGGTAAAAAACAGTAAGGATAACAGATATAGACAGCAAAAAATCATGGCCGCGGCACCCTGGACCTGTATGGACATGCATTCTGCCCCGGATATCCAAAAGGGACGCGGCCCTTCATCAGCAGCCGCGCCCCTTTTTCCTTTGTCATTTACATGGAAAACCAGCGTATCTCACAGGGTTTCAGTTCCACTCCTGTCCCATTTCCCTGGCCGTCATAGACCATGGATACCTGGGTCCTGCTGGAATTATTCACCACAGCATACTTCCCGGTTTCCGGATAGGCATGGACCTCACAGTAAATATTATCCGCATACCATTTCTTCATATCCCTTTCCCTGGCAGCGGCATAATACATGCTGCGCAGCAGGATACGTGTATTCATATAACTGTATGGAAGGCCTGCAATGTATACGCCGCGGCCTTTTCCGTACCCATGGGCGCTGAGGTGTACTTCATGGTCTGAATATTCCACAATCTCGGTGTCCCCGCCAAGGGCATAGACATTCTTCATGCTTTCCCCAAAATCAATGGGCGGTAAGCCTTCATGGCCATCCGCAGGAATCACTTCCATATCCTCTGTTATGAAGTGACCTTGGGCCTGTTTTGTATCATACTTATCCGTGGACAGCGTATACCCCAGTTCCTTGTCCACCCCCAGCACATCGGCCAGCTGGAAGAACCTGCCGTTGTGATGTACGGCGCAGGGTTCGCCTACGCCCACAAAACCGCCTCCGCCGTATACCCATCTGCGGATTGCAGTGACCAGCGTTTCATCCAGCCACTCATCCCCGCCGGACCAGGCCGTGCCCGCGTCCCCTGCATTGATGATGACGTCCAGGTCTTCCGGGACCCCGTGCTGCCGGATATCCTCAAAGCTTATGAATGACACGTCCACGCCCGCTCCGCTGAGGGCCTCCAGTATGCCAAAATACGTGTAGGTCTGCTTGTACCACAGTGCATGCGCCACCATATAAGGCTGCCAGGAGCGCAGCCGCCCCCAGCAGTTGAGCACAGCCACCTTAAGGCCGCAGTATGGCCTGCTGCCCCCAATGTTATCATACAGCTCCCGGAATTCATTAGTTACCTTCTCTATGTAATCCACAAATCCGGGGAACCTATACGCCAGGCTTAAATACCCGCCATATCCGATGCGGTCAACCGGCCTGCGCATCAGTGCGCGGCGGGCGCAGAGCCAGTTCTCAACCGCCTCCGGCACAGGGTCATTTCCCTGGTAAAAGGTGTCCGGGAAAAAGTACGGCAGGAAACGGCCTTCCGTGTACTTCACTCCGGGAATATCGGATATCAGGCGCAGCGTGGCGCCTCCGCCAACGCTTCCCACCACTGCGTCCAGGCCGATTTCAGGGAAATACCTGCCGTAGGGTTCGGTGCCGATCCAGTTGTCCCCCAGAAACATCATTGCCTCCCGCCCGGCCTCATGTCCCAGCCTCACCAGCTCCCCGGCCTTTTCCGACACAAAACGCTGGATGAAGTCCATATAGTCCCTGTACTGCCTGGTGGGTACGCGGAATGTGGAGTTATAATACCCGTTATCAACAATGTCCTCCGGCCTGAGGGCATAGCCGTACTCCTTCTCAAACTCCTCCAGCGCCTTCACGGACACGGTTGCGCCGTATCCGAACCAATCCACAAACTTTTCCTTTGCATCACTTCCGAATACCAGGGTGAAATGATAGAAAAATGTGGTAAACCGCACCACATCCGTGTCCGGGTTATCCTTCAGCCACTGTACCAGATATTCCTTGGCAAATGCGCCGGACGCATCCTGTCTCACGTCAAAAGGTATCTCATGGGGCTTATCGCCCCAGTTATTGGTAATATGGTTATACATCTGGGTGGGATCCCAAATGGCGTATACGAGAAACGACACCGTATACTCATGGAACGGTTCTGCATGTGGAATCACCACTGTCAGTTTTCCGCCTTCCCCGGGCTGTCCGCCGGACGTAGACAAGTTTCCCTCCATGGACAGTTTTCCCTCCATGGACAAATCCCATTCCTCAGGAGGCAGCGCCTGCCCCGTGGTCCTGTCCATGACTTCCCACCATTTCTTAGGGTCATGGTCCAAATCCGGCACCACCTGCTGGTCAAAATAACCGTCCATGAAGTCAATCCCCAGCCGCGTCCCTACAGCCGTGTGCCGTTTCGACATAAGGTAAAGCTGCTGGCATTCATCCATATGCTCCCTTGCAAATTCATTATGGCCCCTTGCCACAAAATACGTGGTATAAATTTTTGCATCCAGTGATTTGATATCCCGGTCCAGCTTTGTCCCATCGCTGTCACGGATGGCGTCCGCCCCCCACCGCTCCAGAAGTTCCTTCGTCTCATCCAGAAAATTGGATTCACTGGGCAGCGTCACCCTTCCCTTTGTCTTAGACATATGACCTCCTCCCGCATCTTCCTGCGTATTCCTGCATTTTCCTGTATCCTCAGTATAAACAAATTGCCCTTTGCAGGCAAGACAGGCCCGTCAAATATATTTGTACATTCTATTGTTTTATTTGTATAATCGTGTTTTATCCAGGAGAAATGTATGATATACTCAGATTAAATCATGATTGAAAAGAGGGTATGCCATGGCATATGAAAGCGTGCATCTGGAAAACAGCATTGCCATTGAAAACATTATCTCGGTCCACTATTTCCAGTATATGAGCGACTTTTCCTTTCCAGGGGAAAGCCATGATTTCTGGGAGCTGGTCTGCGTGGACCGGGGAGAAATCATTGCGGTTGCAGGGGACAGGCAGCTGGCGCTTAAAAAGGGGAACATCCTGTTCCACAAGCCCAACGAGTTCCACAACGTGCTGACCAATGGGCGTATCTCCCCCAGCCTGGTGGTCATTGGCTTTGACTGCCATTCGCCCTGCATGAAAGCATTTGAGGACCAGCTGATGAACGTCCAGGATACGGAAAAGGAACTGCTGGCAAAGGTCATTGTGGAAGCCCGCAACACCTTTGACGGACGTCTGGACGACCCTTATCAGGAAAAACTGGTTTTCCTGGAAAAGCCGGCCTCCTTTGGCGCACCCCAGCTAATCAGGCATTATCTGGAACAGCTGATGATCCACCTGTACCGGAGGTATTTTTCCTATCCCCTGCCTGTGCGCACAAACCACCTGCTTCCGGCCAAGCCCGGCACGGGCAATGACACCTATAACCGGATTGTCCGTTACATGGAAGAACATATTGACGAGCAGCTTACCATTGATAAGATCTGTAAGGATAACCTGGTGGGACGTTCCCAGCTCCAGAAGCTGTTCCGGGATGCCCAGGGCTGCGGGGTGATTGAGTTCTTCTCCACCATGAAGATTGACACTGCCAAGCAGATGATACGGGACCAGCAGCTGAACTTTACCCAGATTTCGGACAAGCTGGGCTATACCTCCATCCACTATTTTTCCAGGCAGTTTAAGAAGCTGACCGCCATGACACCGTCGGAGTATGCCACTTCCATCCGGCTGTTGTCGGAAAAGCCGTCTTAGGGCGTGTTTGTAAATTGCTTTCCGTCAGCTGTGCGTCACACTTTGTGGGAGATTTGGCCCCGATGA
>OBXM01000931.1_pt1 | contig 22350 bp, 20 predicted proteins | sample 1538141 | NCBI WGS metagenome assembly OBXM01 (sample SAMEA2580153, study PRJEB22360) | human gut metagenome | biome: human gut; feature: human-associated habitat; material: faeces | place: Denmark | collected 2008/2010 | reverse complement strand
CGGAATGATCCCTCAGTTTCCGTATGCCGTTCCAGCCATTCCCCGCCAAATCCGATCTCACTCACCATGAGCCCTGTTTTTCCCAATCGTCTTGTCTTCATGTGTTCTCCTCCGATCATCTGTTGCCTCCGGCATTTCTCCCATCAGGATCCTACTGAAATGCCCCCGGTCCGTCGCTCTCCGACACGAATTTCGCGATCTTCACCGCTCCATTTCCATTCTTATCCACGGCATAGAACGTATACGTTCCTTTTTCCGTGATCTGGAACGCCGCCATATCCTTATCATTCACCGTAAACGCCGTTCCTTCCACAGTCCCGCTCGCAAACTCCTCTGCCGTGTGTTCTCCCTTTGCATAGAAAAGCTTATCAAGATCCCCATCAATATCGAGGACGCGAACCGTCAGATACATTCCACCATTCCGGTTCGAGGTCTGCATCTCCAGATATGGAGCCGTTCCGTTCGCCGGTCTCGTTCCACCGTTCTGAAATCCCCTTCTTGATAAACTGCTGATATCATAGGAAAGGGCTGCGCCCACATTCAGCATACCGCCGGACACCGTCACGTCCTTGAGACTCTCCATCGGTGTCACCGTGGACATCAGGATCTCCTTCACATCCGCAACCCCGATCCCGTCAAAATACGAATAGATCATTGCAGCCGCCCCGGACACCATCGGCGCCGCCATGGACGTTCCGCTCATGTATCCATAGGTGTTTCCAGGGGTCGTACTTAAAATATAACTTCCCGGCGCCGCAAGATCCACAGTCGTTTTTCCATAGTTGGAGCTTGCGGACAGTGCCCCATCAAAGCTTAGATTCGCGACGGAAATAATATTGTCCAGATCATACGCCGCCGGATAAAACGGGATCACGTCCGTATCAACGCCTTTTCCCGTCTTCGGATTTCCGTTTCCCGCCGCCACTACAAACAGCATACCGGAATTCTTCATCGCCTCATATAACGCCTTATCATCTGTCGTCGACGTCAGGCTCAGGTTGCAGATCACCGCTCCGTTATCCTCCGCATATTTGATCGCCTTGATGACAGCCGCCGTGCTTCCGCCACCGTCATTTCCCCCAAGAGCCTTTAACGCCATCACCCGGACGCGGTTTCCCGGCACGATTCCCGAGATTCCGATCCCGTTTCCTGTCCCGGCACTGATCGTCCCGGCCCCGTGGGTTCCGTGACTGTCCTCATTCCCGGTGAAGATCTGATTGTTATTATTGTAGAAATTCCACCCATACCGATCATCCACGTAGCCGTTTCCGTCATCGTCGATGCCATTTCCTGGGATCTCATCGGTATTGACCCATAAAGTGTCTTTCAGATCTTCATGAGTATCATCAATTCCCGTATCGATCATTGCAACGATGGTATCATGACTTCCGTTCCCATATGTCTCCCAGGCCTGTTTCAGGTTGATATCCACGCCGGAAACTGCCTGTCTCTTCTTTACCTCCACGAGAGTTCCAAGAAGCTCTGCGTTCTCCGACGGCTGCCCGAACAGATCCGAGTAGACCGGATACTTCGTAACCTCTTCCGATGTGAACGATCCATCGTTGAAGAACGCCCACTGCTCCGATGCGGACGGGTCATTCGTCTGAAGTTTTTCAGACGCATACGCCATAGACGGCTGTCCCGCTGCCGCGAGTATCACCGCCGCCATAAATCCGGCCGCACGTCTGCAGACCGCTTTTCTTTTTCCATAATAATTCTGAGCCATAAAAATTCTCTTTTCTCTCTCCATTTCCAGCCCTCCAAAGCGGACATTCGCAATTTTCTTCCGTTGTTTGCTGGTCTGTGTTTAGATCTACTTTTTAATTTTACCAGATATTCTTGTCATTTTTATGAATTATTTCTTTTATTTGTTAACATCCGGGATTTTCAGTTCAGAAAATTCCTACCCGCGTACAGTAACGATTTTCTCCCCTGCTTCACGTTTTCTGCAACCATCCACTTGACTTTTCATATATAAAAGCCGGACATAACGTGAATTTCCCAAAAAAACGGACAGGATGACCTATTTTTATCATCCTGCCCGTTCTCGTACCGTATTAATTCTGATGCTCCATCGGATCCTGTCCGTTTCCAGCCTGCGGCATCTGCTGCCCATCAGCTGCTCCGGCATATCCGCCGTTCTCATTCACCGGCACACTCTGCACATGTTCTGCATCTTGCACGCCCGGATCCTGTACCTGTGTAGTCCCAGCATCCTGTACTGGCTGGCTCGCCGCGTCCTCCGCGAACTCGCCTCCCATACGGCTCTTCTCTTCTTTCTTTCCTTCCTCCGGCTCCGGGATTCCCTTTACCTCACGGAAGATCTTCATGAACTCCTTACCTGTGATCGTCTCTTTCTCGATCAGGAACGCCGCGATCTGATCCATCGCATCACGGTTTTCGGAGAGAAGACGCTTTGCCTCAGCATACGCCTCTTTCAACATCTTCATGACTTCCGTATCGATCTCAGCGGCTGTCGCGTCACCACAGTTTAAGACAGTGCGTCCTGTCAGATACTGGTTCTCCTGGGTCTCTAATCCCATAAGGCCGAACTTCTCAGACATACCGTACTGGGTGACCATCGCTCTCGCGATCCTTGTCGCCTGCTCGATATCGTTTGCCGCGCCTGTCGTTACCGTATCAAATACAAGTTCCTCAGCCGCACGGCCTGCAAGAGAAACAACAAGCATTGCCTGAAGCTCTTTCTTCGTATTTAAGTATTTCTCCTCCTCCGGAACCTGCATCACGTAACCCAGCGCACCCATAGTACGCGGCACGATCGTGATCTTCTGGACCGGTTCAGCGTCTTTCTGAAGAGCGGTGACAAGCGCATGTCCAACCTCATGGTAGGAGACGATCCGGCGCTCTTCCTTGCTTAAGATCCTGTCTTTCTTCTCTTTTCCGACAAGGACAAGCTCCACTGCCTCAAAAAGATCTTTCTGGGAAACAGCCTGACGTCCATTCTTGACCGCATTGATGGCTGCCTCGTTCATCATATTCGCGAGATCCGCACCCACGGCGCCGGACGTCGCAAGGGCGATCTCCTCGAAATCGACGGTCTCATCCAGACGCACATCCTTGGAATGTACTTTTAAGATATTCACACGGCCTTTCAGGTCCGGCTTATCAACGATGACACGTCTGTCGAAACGACCCGGTCTCAAAAGTGCCGGATCCAGAATCTCCGGACGGTTCGTCGCGCCAAGAACAAGAAGTCCCTTGGAGGAATCAAATCCATCCATCTCGGAAAGCAGCTGGTTTAAGGTCTGCTCTCTCTCATCGTTTCCGCCTAACCGGCTGTCACGGCTGCGTCCGATGGCATCGATCTCATCAATAAAGATGATACACGGTGCGGACTGCTGTGCCTGCTTGAAGAGGTCACGGACACGGGACGCACCCACGCCGACAAACATCTCCACGAAATCAGAACCGGAAAGGGAATAGAACGGAACATGTGCCTCACCGGCTACCGCCTTCGCAAGCAGAGTCTTACCTGTTCCTGGAGGTCCCACAAGGAGCGCTCCTTTCGGCAGTTTTGCACCGATCTTTGAATATTTCTGCGGGTTGTGCAGGAAATCGACGATCTCCACAAGGGATTCCTTCGCCTCGTCCTCGCCCGCTACGTCAGCAAACGTGACTCCCGTCTCCTTCTGGACGTAAACCTTGGCGTTGCTCTTTCCGACGCCCATCATTCCTCCGCCGCCCATCCGGCTGTACATCATATAAAGAAGTCCGATCATAAGCGCTGACGGGAGAACCCAGCCCATCAGAAAATTCAAAATATTCGCGCTCGTGCTCGTATCTTCCGCCACAACATGGACTCCGTTGGAATCTAAAAGTCTCTCTGCCAGATCGGAATCCGGAATTCTCACTGTATAATATTGGATAAAGCGGGAAAGCTTCGTGGAAGAAGTCTTCGGCGTTAAATAGATCCGGTTGCCGGAAAGCTTCGCCGTATCGATCTCTCCATCTTTCAGGTACTCCACAAATTCCTCATACCCCAGTTCCTGAGTCTGGTTTTTGCGGACCATGTTGTTCATGACGGTCACAGCGATCAGCGTGATCACAAGAATCAGGGCAAGCACCCCAATATTCTGCCCGCTCGGCCGCTTTCTGCCATTTCTGTTCTGATTGTTGTTGTCCATTGATTTTCTCCACTTCTTTTGCGCATATATCACATTGGGGCATACTGCCCCATGATTTTGTGATACCTAATCATTATAAGTTGAGTTTCCCCATAAGGCAATAAAAAAAGTATGAAATTTATATGTTTACAAAAAATTTCAGAAAAGCTACAATACAGTAGTGGAAGTTTGTTTTATCTCTGTCGAGAAACCTCCCACCTCTTTCCACCATAATACAGGATATATTGAAAGGTTTATCACCATGAATACCGTCAAACACCCGATCCCACCTGTTTTTGACTCCAGCTCCCGGATCCTGATCCTTGGCTCCTTCCCATCTGTCAAGTCCAGAGAAGGTCATTTTTTCTATCATCATCCGCAGAACCGGTTCTGGAAGACTCTGGCCGGCGTCCTCAAGAGCCCTGTCCCCATCTCCATTGATGAGAAAAAAGAATTTCTCCTCTCCCATCATATCGCCCTCTGGGACGTGATCGCATCCTGCTCGATCGAAGGTTCCAGCGACAGCTCCATCCGCAATGTCGTGCCCAACGACCTCTCCCGGATCCTGTCTGCCGCCGATATTCAGGCGATCTTCTGCAATGGGAAAACTTCCTGGAACTATTATAAAAAATATCAGGAGACCGTGACCGGGATCCCGGCAGTCTCCCTTCCATCCACGAGCCCGGCGAACGCGGCGTGGACGCTGGAGAAATTGAAAGGTGCCTGGGATGTGATTTCAGATTATCTCAAATAAAAATTTTGAATTACTTTCCTGTTTTATTTTCCTTTTTCGATGGAAACTATCATTCAGGAGGTGATTTCATGAAAAACTCATCAAAGAAACAGCGTTCCAGCACCGACTGGGACATCGACATCCAGTCCTGCTCAGCTACCGACTGCACCGGCCTGATCCCGGCGCTCCCGGAGACCGACGCAGAGTTAGAACATTATCAGGATCTCTACCACTACCTGCCGGATTCCCCGAACCAGGCAGCTGATGATTCCGACCATCATAAATCCTAAACCAACACGAAAGAAGTATTTAAAGTTATGTTAACCGAATCCATCTACAAATCATGCACTCTCTGTCCAAGAGAATGTCACGCCGACCGTACAATCTCCACCGGCTTCTGCGGCGCCGGGCATGAGCTTCGCGCCGCCAGAGCCGCTTTACATATGTGGGAAGAGCCATGTATCAGCGGTACCACAGGAAGCGGAACCGTCTTTTTCTCCGGCTGCACCCTGCGCTGTGTCTTCTGCCAGAACTTCCAGCTGAGCCACGAAAATTACGGGAAAACGATCTCCGTCTCCCGCCTCTCCGATATTTTTCTGGAACTTCAGGAAAAAGGCGCCGCAAATATCAATCTCGTGACCGGAACCCAGTTCGCCCCCTCCATCATCCGGGCTCTGGATCTCGCAAAGCCGAAGCTTCAGATTCCAGTTGTCTTCAACTGTGGGGGATATGAAAAGACCGAGACGATCCGGGAGCTCGCCGATTATGTCGATATCTGGCTTCCGGATCTCAAATACATGGACAGCAGTCTCGCAAAAAAATACTCCTCCGCACCGGACTATTTTGAAAAAGCTTCCGCTGCCATAAAAGAAATGATCCGCCTCACCGGCGGACTTTCCTGGAATAAAAAGAACCCGGCAATGTTAGACCGCGGCGTCATCATCCGCCATATGGTCCTTCCGGGCGCAAAAGAAGACTCGATCCGTCTTCTTCACTGGATCAGGAAAAATCTTCCGGAACATCAATACCTCATCAGCATAATGAGCCAGTATACGCCGTTCTACAAAAGTTCCGAATATCCGGAGATCAACCGACGGATCACTTCCTATGAGTACAACAAAGTCGTTGATACCGCCATCGATCTCGGTCTCACGGAAGGTTTCATGCAGGAGAGAAGCAGCGCAAAAGAAGAATATACGCCGCCATTTGACTGTGAGGGCATCTAATTGCAACATGAAAAGTGGGTACCGAATCAATTTTCTTGTTTCGATACCCACCTTAATGTTCTGCGTTATCCAATGGATCTTACCTCGTTTCATTAGATTTTGTTTTCTATATGAAATTTTTCTTTTTTCACTCCACCGGCTTTTTCCGAAATCTTATCTTTCTTTTCATTCTCATATCGATTATTGTATTTCTCTTTTTGATACTTTCTCGTCATATCTTGAAGGATTTCAAATAATCTTTTTTCGATCAATTACCCGGTTTTGTGTTTTTCCTTTGTTCCGGATTTTTCAAATTTGAAAAATGGAACGAGACTTATGTGTTCGGTGGACTGTACCTCCTTTACTTAGATTTTTTTAAGTACGAACCTTTTCGTCTTCTTTGCTTTGTTCTCTCTTTCTTTTTGTTGTCTTTATTATATTCGATAACTTCTCATTTGTCAATATGTTTTTAGAGAAAATATTATTTATTTTATTGTTATTAGTTTATTGTTTTATTGTATATGATTATTCAAATAATTCTATTATTTTATAAAACGAATTCTCTCTCCTTTTCACCCTCCTTTTTCCAGCCTGCTCCCATCCGCAATGACTTTCTATATGGCTTCTACGGCTTTCTTCTCTCCCCGCATCCGCGGAACAAAACTGCGAACGCGATGGAGATCCCGGCCACCATGAGAAACAGATCTGCATACGTGCCGAAGGCCGCTGAAACTTTCTCCCAGGAATCACCCGCGATCCGTCCGGCATAAACGAGAACCGTGTTCCACAAAAGACTTCCTGCCGTGGTAAATATAAGAAACGGCAGAACCGGCATGCCTGCAATCCCTGCCGGGATCGAGATCAGGCTGCGGACGATCGGAACCAGTCTGCATAAGAACACCGCTGATCTCCCACGATCCCGGAACCAGCCTTTCGCGAGATCCACATCCTCCGGCTTAAAATGGAGCAGATGTCCAGTTCTTCCACAGAGAAGCTTTCGGAACACCTCATCCGGCAGAAATCTTCCCACACCGTAAAGAATCACCGCTCCCACCAGCGACCCGGCCGTCGCAGAAAAGATCACGCTTCCCGGTGTCATATCCGTGCAGACCGTCATGACACCCCCAAAGGTCAGGATCACCTCCGACGGGATCGGAGGAAAGAGATTTTCAACTAAAATAAGGAGGAACACAGCAAGATTGCCGTATTCCCCCATCAATTCCAGTACCAGCTCCCGCATACAGACACCCCCGCTTTACCATGGGTATAATATATGCAGCATCCAGTCTGTTTTATTCACTTTTCCCGAATCCATTCATCTGCAGATTCAGCTTTTATATTAACCGTTATACTTCTCACTCTGCTCCGCAATCAGCGCCGCATCGTCAAAGTAGTTGATCTTCATAGCCGCACGCATCTCCTTTAATGTCTGTGCAGCCACGCGCTCTGCCTTCTCGCTTCCGCTCTTTAAGATCTCGTATACAGCCGGGATGTCCTGCTCCCATCTCTTTCTTCTCTCGCGGATCGGACGGAGCTCCTCCTCAAGCACACGATTCAAGAACTTCTTGACCTTTACATCGCCAAGTCCACCGCGTTTGTAGTGCTCTTTCACCTCGTCGAGGTTCTTGTAATCCGGCCAGAACTCTGCGAAGTATTCGTCCTTGCAGAATGCGTCCAGATATGTGAAGACGGTATTTCCCTCAACCTGTCCCGGATCGCTTACCTTTAAGTGGTTCGGATCTGTGTACATGGACATGACTTTCTTCTTTACGTCCTCCTCTGTATCGGAAAGGTAGATGCAGTTTCCTAAGGATTTGCTCATCTTTGCCTTTCCGTCGGTGCCCGGAAGACGGCGGCATGCGTCGTTTGTCGGAAGAAGAATATCCGGCATAACAAGGGTATCTGTATTGTATACCGTATTGAATTTGTGAACGATCTCTCTCGTCTGCTCCACCATCGGCATCTGGTCCTCACCAGCCGGAACCACGTCTGCCTTGAAGGCTGTGATATCGGCAGCCTGACTGATCGGATAGGTAAAGAAGCCAACCGGGATGCTGGCCTCAAAGTTTCTCATCTGGATCTCACTCTTTACGGTTGGGTTTCTCTGCAGTCTGGAAACCGTAACGATGTCCATGAAGTAGGCGGTCATCTCGTAAAGCTCCGGCACCATGGACTGGATAAAGATCGTGGATTTTTCCGGATCAAGACCTGCAGACAGGTAATCGAGCGCAACCTCCAGAATATTCTGGCGGACCTTCTCCGGGTTATCCGCGTTGTCTGTGAGCGCCTGGGAGTCAGCGATCATGATATAGATATCGCTATACTCTCCAGAATTCTGAAGCTCTACTCTTCTTCTAAGAGATCCTACATAATGTCCTACATGAAGACGGCCTGTCGGACGGTCTCCTGTTAAAATAATCTTTCCCACAACAATATTCCTTTCTCTCCTGTGATGTCAGGTTTCTGTGATACCGGCGGCTCCACGACTGCAGTCCCATTTCGATCTCCAGAAATCCTGTCGGCTGCCCCCAAGTTTCAGGCTACAGCCGGTGGATGAAAATTCCGCTTCGCAGTTTCGGTTCAAACCAGGTCGATTTCGGCGGCATCAGAAGCCCCGCGTCCGCAACAGACAGCAGTTCTTCCATCGATGTCGGATACATGGAAAAGGCGATCTTCATGTCCGCCTCACAGCGGCGCTCCAGTTCTTTCACGCCGCGGATCCCGCCCACAAAGTCGATGCGCTTATCCGTTCTCGGGTCTCCGATTCCAAGCACCGGAGCCAGGAATTTCTCCTGGAGCACGGACACGTCAAGTCCCTTCACCGGATCATCCGGTCGGACTCCCGCCTTTAATTTCAGATCATACCATGTTCCTCCGAGGTACATGCCGACCTCACCGCGTTCCTTCGGCTCCACAGCTTCCTTTAAAGGTCCGGAGACCTCAAAAAGCTTCGAAGCTTCCTTTAAGAGCTCCTCCTCCGAGTGTCCGTTCAGATCCCACACTACACGGTTATACGGCAGGATCGTCAGTTCATCCTCTGAGAACAGTACGGAGAGGAAGTAGTTGAACGGGGCGTCCTTCGGCGCGTCCGGGTGTTCCGCCCTGCGCTTTAAGGCAACCTTCACGGCAGAAGCCGCGCGGTGATGACCGTCTGCGATATATGTCGCCGGGAGCTTTTCAAATTCCTCCCGGATCTCTTTTATCATATCACCGGATCCGATTTTCCATACCCGGTGTCTGATTCCATCCTCTGAGATAAAATTATAAAGCGGATTCTCCTCTTTTGCAAGTGCAACCAGTTCTTTTAAACGTTTTACCGGGCGATATGCGAGAAAAATCGGTCCGGACTGGGCGTCCATCACATCGATATGGCGGATCCGGTCCAGTTCCTTCTCCTCTCTCGTGTTCTCGTGCTTCTTGATCACGCCGTTTACATAGTCATCTACGCTTGAGCATGCCACGATTCCTGTCTGGGAATGATCGTTCATCGTGAGTTCATAGAGATAGTAGGTCTCATTCGGATCTTCCACATAGTTTCCGTCCTTCACCCATTGTTCGAAAAGATCCTTTGCGTGGGCATAGACCTCCGGCGCGTACATGTCCGCCGTGTCCGGGAATCCCGTCTCCGGGCGGTCGATGGCGAGGAAGGAAAGCGGATGGGACTTCACCTCTCGCTTTGCCTCCTCCCTGTTGTATACATCATACGGAAGTGCCGCGATCTCTGCCGCATGTTCTGCTGCCGGGCGCACGCATGAAAACGGTCTCACTACTGCCATGCCTGTTACCTCCCCATATTATTTTATCCTGCCTCTATATTACACTCAATTCTCTATAAACGCAATTCATCCATGACGATTTTTCGTACATGGATGAATTACAATTACATTTCACAGCTGCCATCTTCTTATGCAGCCGTATTATTCTCTTTTCGACTATATTTTTTAGCCCTTGATCACGCGGACCTTATACATTCCATTGATCTTTTCAAGATGGGAAACTGCCTCCGCTTTCGCCGGATCTTCCAGATCAAGAAGTGTGTACGCGTACTTGTCACGGCTCTTGTTTGTCATGTTGGCGATGTTGATTCCCTCAGCAGCCAGGATCGACGTGATCTGTCCGATCATGTTCGGAACGTTCGCATGGAGCAGACCGATCCTTCCTGCAACCTGGCAGATTCCCATGTCGCAGGCCGGATAGTTTACAGAGTTCTTGATATTACCATTTTCTAAGTAATCCTTTAACTCATCCGCAGCCATCACCGCGCAGTTGTCCTCGGATTCCTCCGTGGATGCGCCAAGATGCGGTGTAGCGATCACGCCTTCCATTGCGGAAGTCTTTGCGTTCGGGAAGTCGGTGATGTATTTTTTTACCTTTCCGCTCTTTAACGCCTCTGCCATATCATCATCATTTACAAGCAGGTCTCTCGCGTAGTTTAAGATCACGACGCCGTCCTTCATCTGGTCAAAAGCATCCTTGTTGATCATTTCCTTCGTGGAATCAAGAAGCGGCACATGGACTGTAATGTAATCACAGTCTTTGTAGATCGTGTTCACGTCCATGATATGTTTTACGGAGCGAGACAGCATCCACGCCGCATTTACGGAGATAAACGGATCATAGCCGTAAACTTCCATTCCGAGAGCAGCAGCAGCGTTCGCAACCTCACAGCCGATCGCACCAAGACCGATGACGCCAAGCTTTTTACCCCTGATCTCGTTTCCTGCAAAGGCCTTTTTGCTTTTCTCCATCTTCTTGCTGATATCTTCTTCCCCGGCATGTTCTCTGCACCATTCGATACCTCCGACAACATCTCTGGAAGTCAGGAACAGACCCGCGAGAACAAGCTCCTTTACACCGTTCTTATTTGCGCCCGGTGTATTGAATACGACGATGCCCTTCTTCGCACACTCGTCGAGCGGGATATTGTTGACTCCGGCTCCGGCTCTGGCAATGGCCTGGAGTCCAGCCGGGAATTCTGTCTCGTGGAGAGACGCGCTGCGGACCAGGATTCCTTCTGCGTCTTTAATATCATCTACAAGCTTATAGTCTCCTGTGAGGCGGTCTGTGCCATAGTGGGAGATCTGATTTAAACAACAAATATTTCTCATGATTTTTCCTCTGATATTTTCATCCGGCAGTCTTACGCGTCCGCGTGCTCCGCCTCAAATTTCTTCATAAATTCTACAAGCTTCACAACGCCCTCCTCCGGCATTGCGTTGTAGATGCTGGCTCTCATGCCGCCGACGGTACGGTGTCCTTTTAAGTTCACGAATCCGGCTGCCTCTGCCTCTTTTACGAACAGGGCATCCAGATCCTTATCGCCTGTAACGAACGGCACATTCATGATGGAACGGTCCTCTTTGCGGACAGTTCCGTGGAAGAGCCTGCTCTGATCCAGATAATCGTAAAGGATCTTTGCCTTTCGCTCGTTTCTCTCCTTCATAGCTTCCAGTCCGCCCTGCTTCTTCAGCCATTTGAAGACCTTGCCGCAGATATAGATTCCGTAACACGGCGGAGTGTTGTAGAGGGATCCGGCCTTCGCCTGGACATCGTAGCGCATGATCGTCGGTGTCTCCGGAAGAACATCCTCGCGGATCAGGTCCTCACGGATGATCACGATAACAACACCTGCCGGTCCGATATTTTTCTGGACACCGCCATAGATCACACCGTATTTTGATACATCCATCGGTTCAGAGAGGAAACAGGAGGACACATCAGAGACGAGTGTTTTTCCCTTTGTGTTCGGGAGTGTGTGGAATTTTGTTCCGTAGATCGTATTATTTTCGCAGATATAAACGTAATCGGCATTCTCATCGACCGGAAGATCGGAGCAATCCGGAATATAGCTGAATGTCTTATCCTCACTGGATGCAATGGCATTCGCTGTTCCGTAAAGCTTTGCTTCCTTCCATGCTTTCTTTGCCCACTGTCCGGTGATAATATAGTCGCCGACACGGTTTTTAAAAAGATTTAACGGGACTGCCGCAAACTGCTGGTGAGCTCCACCCTGTAAAAACAGGACTTTGTAGTTGTCCGGGATCTTTAAAAGATCGCGGAGGTCCTGCTCTGCTGTCTGGATGATCTCCTCGAACGCTTTTGAGCGGTGGCTCATCTCCATAACGGACATTCCGGTACCGTTATAATCCAGCATCTCAGCTGCTGCCTCTTTCAGTACTTCTTCCGGCAGCACAGCCGGTCCTGCGGAAAAGTTGTAAACTCTGCTCATAGTTTTATTCCCCTCTCTCTGATTGCTCTATGATCGGTCCTTTCAGGAATGACCACACATCCATCCTTTGTCTCGCGATCCGGCGCCGCACTTTATTCTGTCTCTTCTCTACCATTGTAACGCGACGCCTTAGGATGATTTGACATATATCCTAACACAAGTGCCCGGGCAAATCAATGATAAATTTTTGCTTTGCCCCGAATTATGCAAACTTTTTTCCATTTTTGGTATTTTTTTTTAAAATATATGACTGCCGTCGGCAATTTCTTCCGGATTTCTATAAAAAGAATGTGCCTTGGCACATTCTCGCGCCTCGCGCGGTCGCTTGCGACAGTCTACATCTTCGCGCGAGTGCGCATCTTTGGCACGTCAGTGCCTTTTTTTGTAACAGGGAATTTCTCGGAATTTCCTGTTACAAAAAAATGGCAGAACACACGATTTTCATGTATTCTGCCATCATAGTCGTACTTATTTTATCAGATTCTATCACAGATCAGATTTCCCATCTCAGTGGTTCCGACCTGTTTTTTGCCCGCATCCATGATATCAACGGTGCGGTAACCCTCAGCGAGGACCTTTCTGACCGCATCCTCGATGGCATCTGCTTCCTTGTCAAGGTCGAAGGAGAAGCGGAGCATCATTGCTGCAGAGAGAATAGTCGCAATCGGATTTGCGATGTCTTTTCCTGCGATATCCGGTGCGGAACCATGGCTCGGCTCGTAGAGACCAAATTTGCTCTCATTTAAGCTTGCGGAGGACAGCATACCGATGGAACCGGTGATCATGCTCGCCTCGTCGGATAAGATGTCGCCAAACATGTTCTCTGTTAAGATCACATCGAACTGGCGCGGGTTCATAACGAGCTGCATTGCGCAGTTGTCGACCAGCATATTTTCAAGAGTGACTTCCGGGTAGTCCTTTGCGACTTCCGCAACAACTTTTCTCCAGAGTCTGGAGGAATCGAGAACGTTTGCCTTATCGACACTTGTTACTTTCTTCTTTCTCTTCATGGCGATCTCGAATGCCTTGATCGCTACGCGGCGGATCTCCTTCTCACTGTAAACGAGAGTATCTGTCGCCTGCTCAACACCGTTTACGGTCTCTGTGTGGCGCTCACCGAAGTAAAGGCCTCCGGTCAGCTCGCGGACGATGACCATGTCGAAGCCGTCACCGATGATCTCCTGTTTTAACGGGCATGCGCCTGCAAGATCATTGTAGAGGTATGCCGGGCGGATATTTGCGAAGAGATTTAATCCTTTACGGATCGCAAGAAGTCCTGCCTCCGGTCTTAAGTTCGGGGCAACATCGTACCAGCGGGAGTTGCCGACATTTCCACCGACTGCACCGAGAAGAACAGCGTCACTCTTCTTTGCGGTCTCCAGCGCCTCGTCTGTCAGCGGCACACCGTAGGTGTCGATGGAGATTCCACCCATGAGGACCTCTTCATAGTTGAATTTATGGCCATATTTCTGGCCGACTTTATCTAAAACTTTCTTTGCTTCTCTCACGATTTCCGGACCGATCCCGTCACCGGAGATCGTTGCAATTCTATATTCCATGTCTTTTTCCTCCATATCCCGCCTGAAAATTCACGAAATGCTGCCGTCATTTCCATATTTTTCGGGTATTTTACTTTTCATATTTGTACCGGACTAATTCCTTTTCTGTCCGATTATCTCTTTGTAATCATACTCTAATTTTTCTTAATTTTCAACAAATTGGAGAAATTACTGGCATATATGTTTTCTATTATTTATATGAATCACGGTTATACTTTAGCGGGGTTCACTCTCACTGCTTCTTTTCATGATAAAAGGCACATCACCCCGGAACCGATGTTTATTCCATGACAGATGAAAAGTACCTTAATCATATATCTAAAACTCCTTGGAATTCCTGATTTTCCTTGTAACGAAAATGCGGTGTGCCGTTTTTCAAGCATTATGTCTTTATTATGAATGTTTTTATTATGAATGTTTTTATCAAATTAAAAATGGCGAAGTGCTTATCGTAACACTCCGCCAAAAGCCTAACCGGTTTGAGCAAAAAATGCTTGGTTAGGTCTGCTTTATTATTTTATGCAGTTCTTCTGCATTTATACACTTAAATGTGCTTTCCAATCCGCTGGAAGATTCATTGCTGTAAGGCTGACTACACTAATATTCTTTTGAATCAACTTATCAAACGCATCTACAAATACTGTCCACTCCTCGTCGGATGAACGCAGATACTTCATCGCCAGTAGAATTTGATACAAACCATTATGTACCGGCGGCGGTGTGACTTTATCTGCATCCAGAATTTCCGGTGTCGTATGTATTGTGCGATTGTAAATTCTGGAATTATGAGCACACATATTACGCAATACTGAAACACCCTGTATCCATGAAGCAAGCATTTTCTGTGATGGTTTTACCAAATTTCCTTTTTTCGATCTATACTGATAATTTGACGCCAAGATAGAATATGAACTTCCGGTACCTGTTTTCAAATTCTTAATTATCTTCGATAATGTACCGAACGAAAGAACTTCAACGGCCGCCCATACAGGTACTTCTCCATCATGATTGTCAAAATTATGTTTGATGAACACATCATTAGAACGAGCAATTTCTGATGCTACAGTAGCCATATTCTGCCAATACCGTTTTTTCTCTTTAAAAATCGATGAATCTTGCAAAACAAGTGGTTCTCCGTGTATAAGCAATGCTTCCACCAATCGCACTCTCAAAGCAACCTCAATCTTAGAAATCATTGAAAAAACCAAAGTAGATAATTCCTGATCAAATTGATACAATTTTATAATATCTTCAAACTTTGTTCCCGAAACATACTTCTTTGCAGCATTATCATATAATTGAAACGAATAACCTCTCAAACGATAAAATCCAATTGACTTCAATGCCTTCTCTACATCTTCTTGAGATGTAATCTTCATTCCTGCATCCACATAAGATTGCACCTGCTGTTCTATTGTTAATATTTGTTTTGGATATTGATACATAAAACACCCCATAAATAAGAAAGTCCCACCGGGTTGCGCATGAAAAATCAGAGGCGTGGTGGGTTCTGTTAATGTTATTATACAGCTTTCAATGCCACTGTCAAGATTGTTTTTGTAAAAAGTTGCCTCGCCTCGACTAATCCCTGGTCTCCATCAGAATCACTTTTCCACATACAAAAGAAATCTTCACTTCATCTTCTGCAAATTCATTACTCACACACAGACTGTCCCCTGCAGAAAGCAGATGATTCTGCAACGGGTATTTTGCTCCGCTGATACTGAAATCTTCTACAGGAAGTTCCAGTGGAAATACGGAAAAATATTTTCCAAAAGCTTCCGCTCTCGTCAGCGTGATCCCATGCTCTAAAATCCGGATCCGGTTATGACTGTCCAGGATCATTGCCTCTGAACCTGCTGCCAGTGCAATATTCAGGCACTGGATATTCGCCCAGAGATGATCGATCCGGTTTCCTGTTCCTCCAAGGATATAAATTTCCTTTCTTCTAAGTCCCAGGCATAACCGGAGTGCGATTTCTGTATCAGAAGCATCTTTTACAGGATTAAACTCCCGAATTGGTACATTTTCCTCTGTCCGGTAATATTCCACGATCTCTCTTGGGACGCTGTCGAAATCTCCGACAATATAATCCGGTTTGATCTCATTTTCGTATAAAAACTGAAGTCCTTTATCTACCCCGATAATAAACTCTGTCTCCTCTGACTGAAGGATCGGAAGTACAAATTCTTTTTCCAGGATTCCTCCGCTCACGATCACAGTTCTCTTACTCATGACTCTTTAATATCTCCATAAATTCTTCTGTATTTTTTCTGATGTCTCCCTTAAATATGCCTGAACCGGAAACCATAATATTTGCTCCTGCATCCAATACTTCCGCAACATTTGCATGGTAGATACCGCCATCCACTTCAATATCTGTCTTCAATCCCTTTTCATCCAGCATTTTTCTCAGTTCCCTGATACGATCCAGTGATTCCGGAATAAACGCCTGGCCTCCAAAGCCCGGCTCTACTGACATGACCAGGAACATATCAGCCTGATCCAGATACGGAACAAATGCCTCCACCGGAGTTTTTGGCTTAATCGAAATCCCCGCCTTCACACCTGCTGCATGGATCTTGTCGATCGTCGCCTGCAGATCTTCACATGCCTCTAAATGAACCGTGATGATATCCGCTCCTGCTTTTGCAAATTCTTCCACATAGCGGATCGGTTCTGTGATCATCAGATGTGCATCCAGTATCTGCGAAGTATATCCTTTGATACAGGAAAGTACCGGCATTCCAAAAGAAATACTTGGTACAAAAATCCCATCCATTACATCAAAATGAATATATTCTGCTCCTGCTGCCTCTGTCACTTTAAGCTGCTCTCCGAGGACTTTAAAATCCGCAGAAAGGATCGATGGTGCTAACACATTCTTCATTTCTAATACCTCTTCTTTTCTTTTAATTCACGATACATCTCTGTATAATCTTCATAGCGTATCTTATGGATTGCTCCGCTCTCTACTGCTTCTTTCACTGCACATCCCGGTTCATGAATGTGGTCGCAGCCGTTAAACCTGCATTTTCCTTCATACGGAGAAAATTCCGGAAAATAATATTTCAGTTCTTCTTTTTCAAAATCATTCACATAAAGGGAACTGAATCCCGGTGTATCCATAATATAGGAATCCGGACTGATCATGATCAGTTCGGAATGCCTCGTGGTATGCTTTCCTCTTGCAATTTTTCTGCTGATACTTCCGGTTTCCATCTGTACGCCTGACTGGAGCAGATTGATCAGAGAGGACTTTCCTACTCCTGACGGACCTGCGATGGAAGTCGTCTTTCCTTTCAGCATCTGCTTTAATTTTTCTATATTTTCTTCTTTCTTTGCACTGGTAAACAGCACCGGATAGCCACAGGACGCATAAACTTCCTCCAATTCTGCAATCTCAGGATGTTCTGCAAGATCGGTCTTATTAAAACACAAAATGACCGGAATCTCTTTCCGCTCCATCATAACCAGAAATCGATCCAGCAGATTGTAGTGCGGCTTTGGTTCCGTTACCGCAAATACGACCAGTGCCTGATCTATATTGGCCACTGCCGGACGGATCAGTTCATTTTTCCTCGGCAGGATTTTCGTTACATTTCCGATTTTTTCTTCTTCATCCAGGACTTCCAGCTCCACTTCATCTCCAACCAGTGGTTTAATGCCATTCTTCCTGAATGACCCCTTTGCTTTACATTCATAAAGACCGGATTCTACTACATTCACGTAGTAGAATCCGGCAATTCCTTTTATAATCTTTCCCTGCATATATTACTGCTCTCTGCTTTACTCGGTACCGTCTTCACCGGATGGATCCGATGGCTGTGGTCCTTTACTTACCATATACTGAATGGAAGTTCCCTCTTCCACCTGGGTTCCTGCACTGACAGACTGGTAAAATACCTGTCCTTTCGGATAATTATCACTGTAGTCTTCTCCAAGATATTCGGCTGTAAGACCTGCCTGCTGGAGCAACTTCTCTGCCGTCGTCTTATTAGAAGAAAGGATATTCGGTACTGTAGTCACTTTCAGCTTTGGTCCTTTACTTACCACATAGCTGACCGTTGCTCCTTTTGATACCTGCTTTCCGGATGCCGTTCCCTGTGAAATGACTATTCCCGCTGCTACAGAATCACTATATTCTTCACTGGCACTTCCCTGAAGTCCTGCCGCTGCAAGTGCTGACTCAGCTTCTGACTGGCTCTTTCCTTCAATGGGCGGAACAGTTGCCGGCTGTGAACCAAGACTGACAACGATCGTAACTTCTGATCCTTCATCCACTTCTGTACCCTCACCCGGTTCTACTGAAATAACTTTTCCTTCTTCCACTGAATCACTGTACTGCGGATCTCCTTTTACAACAACAAGATTCGCTGCTTTGATGGCGGCCTCTGCATCCGATTCATCTTGTCCGATGACAAACGGAACTTTGGTACTCTTTGCCTCCTCACCGGTACTGAGAACAACTTCCACGGTACTATGCCGCTTCACCTTCTCCCCTTTCCCCGGTGACTGACTCATGATCTGATTCTTTTTATATTCATTCGATGGCTTTTTATCTACTACATCGATTCCAAGATCATACTTTTTCAGCTCTTTTGTAGCTTCTTCTACTGTCATGCCACGGACATCAGGCACTTTGACCTTCTCCGACTGAGTGACGGTCGCATTCCCCGAACCTTTAAAGATTCCGACTGCATTTCCGACAAGGAACAGGATCAGCAGTGCGATCACTACACCTGCCACAATCATCAGAATCCGCATGATCTTCTTTGTATCAGGATTTACATCCTTCTTTTTTCCTCTTCCTGAAGAACGGCGGTCACGTTCATCCTCGTCATCTTCATCGTCATAGTCATCATCATACTCGTCGTCTTCATCGTCGTAGTCATCATCATACTCGTCGTCTTCATCATCATAGTCTTCATCATACTCGTCGTCCTCGTCATAACCACGCTCCCGCTGAAGACGTTCTACTTCTTCCGGTGACATAACAACAGTCCGGTCACTTCTCCGTCTGCCCCCAAGGACAACAAAATCGCCTTCCGGGTCAACCAGCGAGTGCTTCAGATCCTGTAACAGCTCATCGCAGCTCTGATATCGCATCGCCGGATTTTTCTGCGTACATTTCATAATGATACATTCCAGACTGTACGGGATATCCGGTACTTCTTCCGCCGGAGACTTGATTTCCTCCTGCAGGTGCTTCAACGCCACTGTCACAGTAGAATCCCCATCAAACGGAACATGACCGGTGATCATCTCATACATGGTAATGCCGGCAGAATAAAGATCACTCTTCTCATCGACAATTCCGCCTCTTGCCTGCTCCGGTGATGTATAGTGAACGGATCCCATTACACTGGTGCTGATCGTTTGCGTAGACGTAGTCGCCCGTGCAATACCGAAATCTGTTACCTTTACTTTTCCTTCTTTCGAAATAATAATATTCTGAGGCTTGATATCCCTGTGAATAATATGACAGTTATGTGCCGCCTGAATCCCCGTCACCATCTGAATTGCAATGCTGATGGTCTCCTTGGCTGAAAGCTTTCCTTTTTTCTCGATATAATCTTTCAGCGTAATTCCTTCAACCAGTTCCATGACCATATAATATAAGCCACGATCCTGTCCTACATCATAAACGTTCACCACATTCGGATGCATCAGTCCTGCAGCCGCCTGTGCTTCGCTCAAAAACTTCTTAATAAATGTCTCGTCCGAACGGTAATCGCTCTTGAGAACCTTAATCGCAACAAAACGGTTCAGCTTATGGTCTTTTCCTTTATATACATCTGCCATACCTCCGGAACCGATACGGCCGAGTATCTCGTACCGCTTTCCTAAGAAAACTCCTTCTTTAATCATATACTCACCTCATCTGCAAATGGTTCGATCAGAACGATTCCAATATTATCTGTACCGCCGTTCTCTTTGGCAGCATTCACAAGGTTCTGCCCTGCTTCTACAATGTCTCTTGCTCCCTGTACAATATGGAAAAGTTCTTCATCTTCCACCATATTGCTCAGACCGTCTGTACACATCAGTATAATATCTCCCCTTTTCAGACGATGCTCGTAAAAATCTACATCGACATCTGCTTTTGCCCCGATCGCCCTGGTAATAATATTCTTATCCGGGTGATGCTTTGCTTCTTCCGGTTTGATACCGCCCAGACGTACCATCTCTTCTACCAGTGAATGGTCTTTCGTCAACTGCTGTATTCCGTGATTGATCAGATAGAGACGACTGTCTCCCACATTCGCAAAATACATCATCTGATTCATGATCGTAGCTGCTACGACCGTTGTTCCCATCCCCTTGAGATGTTCGTCCTTCGATGCCTCCCGGATGATCTCCCGGTTTGCCGTCTTAATAGCATTTACAAGGACTCTCTCGATATCTTCGCCCTGGCTTTTCTCCAGCTCACGCTGCAATACTTCCACGGTATACTTGGAAGCATAGTCGCCTGCCTGATGTCCGCCCATTCCGTCTGCCACCACAAACAGATTCCGAAGGATACCAAGTGGTCTTCCTCCTTCAAAAACGTAATCCTGATTCACCTGTCGTACCATTCCGACATCCGTTATTGAAAATGTCCTCATACTTCTTCTCCTTCTGCCACATCCGCCTTTACATAGCTGCGTCTGAGCTGACCGCAGGCCCCATCAATATCAGAGCCCATTTCCCTTCTTATAGTAACATTTATTCCGCTTTTTTCAAGTTTATTTTTGAAATTCAGGGCATTTTTGCGGCTTGGGCGTACAAAATCACGCTCTCTTACCGGATTCACCGGGATCAGATTCAAATGACAGTTTCTCGGCTTTAAAAGTGCCGTCAGTTCCCTTGCATCTTCCTCTGTATCATTGACTCCATGTACCAGACTGTATTCAAAGGTCACTCTGCGTCCTGTCTCACGGAAATAGGTATCGCAGGCATCCAGCACTTCCGGGAGATGATATTTATTTGCTACCGGCATCAGCCTTTTTCTCTTTTCCTGCGTAGAACCATGCAGGGATAATGCAAGCGTGATCTGTAAATGTTCTTTTGCCAGTTCCAGGATTTTCGGAACGATCCCGCAGGTAGATACTGTCACATTTCTCTGACTGATATTCAAACCGTGTTCATCCGTAAGCAGATGTACAAAATTCAGGAAATTTTCGTAATTATCCAGTGGCTCTCCCGTTCCCATGACTACCACATTGGATACTCTTTCCTGCGTGATCTTCTGAATCTGATAGATCTGCCCCAGCATCTCCGAAGAAGACAGGTTTCTCTGCAGACCTCCGATCGTAGAAGCACAGAATGCACATCCCATCCGGCAGCCTGCCTGTGAAGAAATGCAGACGGAATTACCATGCTTATAACGCATCAGGACACTTTCGACTACATTTCCGTCATATAACTGGAATAAGAATTTATTCGTCCCGTCAATCTGCGAGATCTGACGCTCCAGCATTTTCACCGGAAGGATCACATACTCCTCTTTCAGCTTTTCCCGTAACGCTTTTGACAGATTCGTCATCTCATCAAAATCATCTGCCAGCTTTACATGAAGCCATTCATAAACCTGCTTTGCACGGAATGGTTTTTCCCCCAGTGCCTCCATCTCTTCTTTTAATCTGTCGTATCCATAAGCCCGGATATCCTTCTTCATATCAGTTCTCCCCGTTCTTTTTTAACCTTGCTATAAAAAATCCATCACTGCAATGTATACCCGGAAGTAACTGGATGCATCCTTCCTCTTCTACCGACTCTGCCAGTTGCGGGCAAAGCTTCTCTCTGATACTGTTCAGAGAAAACTGCGGGTACTTTTTCAAAAACCAGTGTACATTCTCCTCATTTTCCATGGGGTCGATGGTACAGGTACTATATAATAATGTACCTCCTTTTTTTACCATTGCCTGTGCATTTTCAAGAATCTTTCTCTGCAGTCCAGCCAGTTCTTTCAGGTCTTCCTCTTTCACCCGGTATTTCAGATCCGGTTTCTTTCCAAAGACTCCCAGCCCGGAACAGGGCAGATCTGCAAGGACAATATCTGCTTTTTCTTTCCATGCTTCATCCGGTACGGTTGCATCCCTGCAGACCGCATGAATATTTTCAAGTTCCATCCTGGCAATATTTTCTTCAATGAGTCCTACTTTATATTCCGTCAGATCCCTGGCTTCTACTTCGCCTTTTTTCGCTTCATTTCGGTCAGTTATCCACAGTTTCTCCGCAATATGTAAGGATTTTCCACCCGGAGCAGCACAGATATCCACAATTTTATTCCCTGGCCTGCCAGCTCTGCCACCAGCATAGAACTTACATCCTGCACAGTAAACCAACCTTTCCAGAAGCAGTCCAGGCTTTCAAGATAATCATATCCGCTGATGAAAAAGGCGTACGGCAGATAAGGATGCTCCTGCACAGTTACCCCTTCCTGTTCCAGTTCCTTTTTCAGTTGCTCCGGAGTTACTTTATTCTGACAGCACCGGATCGTGACCGGCCTTTCTTT
>OBXM01000916.1_pt1 | contig 22727 bp, 23 predicted proteins | sample 1538141 | NCBI WGS metagenome assembly OBXM01 (sample SAMEA2580153, study PRJEB22360) | human gut metagenome | biome: human gut; feature: human-associated habitat; material: faeces | place: Denmark | collected 2008/2010 | reverse complement strand
ACACTGATCATAGGGGGGGGGGCGGCGCCCAGGCAACCCCCCCCCACCTCTGGCCGCGATGGCCAGAGGTAGTCTGGTATAACAACGTCCGCACGGCGCAAGACCATGCGGACAGATATAACATGATTTTCTTTCGGGCACTGGCAGATTTCTGCTACAAGGCCAGACAGGGATACCGGCAGAAAACGACCATTTTCGCAGTTGACCGCGGAATGGCCCCCTAATAGGGCCGGACTTTCTTTGACGAATAACCATCAGTCAGCTTGCTGCATGGTAACAACATGGCAGTATCCTCCTATAATCCGCCGTATCCTGCGCATAAGTAAACGGCAGCTTATTGCTAAACCGCCGTTAGTACAAGAAATCCGAGCATGAGGGAATATGTGCCCAGCGGCGGTTTTTTCTTTCCTGCCGCTGGGCAGATAACTTTTGACGATTTTTACATAGCTGTCATCAGGCTAAATAGAATCCCCCTGTGAATTTTAGCTGTCATGCAGACCTTTACGAAATCTCTCGGATTAGGATGAAGGGGGTAAGCTGGCGGTCTTGGCCTGCGGGATTATCTACAATCAGAGCCAAAAGCTGAGAGTCGGGCCAATTCTGGAGCTGTTCACTTTTTCCCAGAAGTTCGACAGTCAAATCGTTGGCATCCACGACCATCATCACAATTCCGGTTTTGAGATATACCTCATCACAGACCTTATCCGGCTTACTGGGAATACGAATCCCAATATGCGCATACTCCGGGATGTCCCTCCCCCAAAAGCCGTCTAGTCCCCTCACCTCATCGTCCAGCATGTCGTAAAAAGTACCGTGGATGCCGCGGAGCTTATTAAGGCCGGCGCAGACAGCCGCCTTGAGGACCTTTCCCAAGCCGCAAAAGTTGATGGCAAACTGCATTTTAACAGGCAGGCCCATCCCGGGCCCAGCCGCCGTCTGATGGACAAAGCGTGAAAGAAGCTTGGCCCAGAAGCCTGGTTTGACCTGTTCCTCAGTCACTACCCGCCCTTGGCATAGGGCAATGACTTTTTCGCTGGCGGAAAGAATATCTCCCGGTTGGTAGACTGGTATGACATATCTCTCCAGGAGGTCGATATAATTCTCGCCTACCTGGACGAAATGTGTTGTAATCGCATGGCGGGCATACGTCTTGCCGTTAGCTTGAATGGTAACGGCCTTTCCTTCGTTGGCGTAAAAATCCATGGGAAAGATTCCTCCTATATAATACGCAAATTGAAATAAGTATCCTGGTACGTTGCCTCCTTACTCTCCGCGCTTTCTGGCGGGGTACAGTTTGGACCATTTTATAAGGCTTGAAATGCCCATAGATTGCTGATTTGCGGTTTCAAAGTATCATAATCCCACAGCATATTGCTCCGCTCCGTACTGTTGGGATCATTGACTGTAAACTGTCCGTCCTTTATGCCGGTAATCACAATAAAATGTCCGGTTGTTGTAAAATCTCCGGGCCGCATACTGCAAATGATGGGGCGGCCTTCCTTCAAGACACCCTCCATAATCGATTTTGTCAAGGGCAGTTCCTCCCCGATTACTCCGAAGTGCTTCGCTCCTTCGCTCATAAGTGTCCAGGCAGTCCCAGCGCCGGGAACATAGTATCCCTGCTCACTGGCGTATTGGGCCACTACATACGGCGTAATGGTGTCATCGCCCGTTAAGCTGGTAATCACCATGGATAAGCAGGCTGGCCCGCATCCACTGACGGCAACGGAGCTGTTGCCATAGTCGACGTAACCCCAGCGTTGATCGTATTGCAGAAGAAGCGGAACTTCTCCGACTTCAACCTCTCCGACAGTTTCAGCAAAAACCTGCCCTACTTTCTCTGGATACTCTAAAACAAAATTCAGCATATCCAGGTTTCTGGACAGCATTTTCAAAATATCCTCGGGATAGATTTCGCAGTTATCTATGACCTGCTGAACCCGCTGATCCTGGCTCACCAAGTCTTGCAGTTTCTGCCAGACTTCATGATCCATCGGCGCCTGGGTAACATCTGTACTTTTTTGCCTACTGTCTGCCGTCCCGCACGCATCATGCCGGGATTGATTGGTGCCCGAGGAAGATGCGCCGCTATCATTCTGAAATAAGGTTCCTCTAAAAAGCCAGACTCCTGCGATGACAAATGCAAAAACAAATGCGCACCAAAACATCACTACCCGCTGGTTGCGTTTGTGACTCCGCCTGGTTTTTTGGCCGAATGTTTCTTTCATAGGTATGCTCCTTTTCTAAAATGCAAAATAAACCACGCTCCTGACAGTTATCATTGTACTGAACAGGAGCGTGGCAAGTTTGAATATTCAGTTGTTTGTTTCTTGGGAAAAACTTGAGGAAGGATAGATGTTTTCTGAATCTGCCGCAGGCAGTTGAACCGTAAATGTGACTGTGTCATTTTCGCTCGATGCATGGATCGTACCGCCATGTAAAAGAATAATTTCCTTTGCAATTGCCAGCCCAAGCCCCGTGCCGCCTGTATCAGAAGCGCGGGATTCATCCAAGCGGTAGAACTTATCAAAGAGGGAGGACAACTTCTCAGCCGGGATTGTATTCCCCTTGTTTTGAAAAATGACGAAGACATGTCCTCTCACTTTCTCGGTAGAGATTCTGATTTCTGTATTCAGATAGCTGTATGCCGCCGCATTTTTTAATATATTGCTGAATACACGGGCCAACTGATCCGCATCCGCACAAACTGTTAAATCTTCATCAATTTCCAGTTTAATTGAGAGCCCGCGCTGAGAAAAGACCGGAGACAACTCATCGGATATTTGTATCAGCATATAGGAGAGGTCTATCGACTCTTTTATTAGCTTGATTTGCTGTGAATTGTACCTAGTGATTTCAAAGAATTCATTGATCATCTTTTCCAGCCGGTACGCTTTTTCCAATGTAATACGTACATGCTTCACACGCTGAGGGGCTGGCATATCCGGATCTTCGTGCAAAAGGCTCAAGTAGCCGATAACGGATGTGAGTGGGGTACGAATATCATGGGCCAGATACATTACCAACTCATTTTTCCGCTGTTCCGCAAGGGCCGTTTCCGCCTTTTGTCGCTCCAGTGTCTGCTTTACAGCATTTAATTTACTCTCAAATGGCAGCATTTCTGGTGATAGGCGGATCGCTTTTGAATCGTCCACCTGCAGAGCGTCAATTCCCTGATCGATCTCCTTGAAGTATTTGGTCATCCATCGGAATAGGCGCAGGAGCAAAAACGCAAAGACGAATGTAATTACCGCTGCGAAGAACACTTCCCTGTAACTTCGAAAATAGTAGAAATAGATCATGTTCGCAGTTTCACGGTCTACTCCAAAAAAATGCATCAAAAAGTATGCAATTAGGTTTCCTACTCGCTGTCTCCACAGCAACACATAAAGAACAATTACGATAAGGATCGATAACAAAGCGTTACCGCAAAAACGACGCGTGATTTTAGCCCGAAATGTAGCATAATCGTTGCTGAACTTAATCTTCAATTTTATAACCGACCCCCCATATCGTTCTGATATATTTTGGATTGTCCATCGTATCATTCAGTTTTTCTCTTAAATGGCGAATGTGGGACGTGATTGTGTTGTTCGTTTTACTGTAATATTCATCCGCCCAAATCCTGTAAAAAAGCTCCTCGGCGCTGACAACCGTTCCCTTGCTTTCTAAAAGGAGCTGTAAGATCGAAAATTCAGTAGGCGTCAGCGTAAGTGATTTTCCATCCAACAAACACTGGTGAGCTTTTACATTCATCTCCAAACCGGCGTGGGTCATGACATCACCGGCCTCCGCTTCAGCTTGCGCGGGATTGTATTTTTTGTACCGCCGCAGCTGAGATTTCACCCTTGCAACTAATTCAAGCGGACGAAAAGGTTTTGTCATATAGTCGTCTGCACCAAGTGTCAGACCGTTGATTTTATCCGTTTCTCCGTCTTTGGCTGTCAGCATAATAATTGGATATGTGTGTCTTATTCTGATTTTCTGGCATAGCGTATATCCATCTATATCCGGTAACATGACGTCCAGGATCGCAAGGTCAAGATTTGTTGTGCTGATACACTCGAGGGTTTCTTTTGCAGAATAGAATTTAAACACGCTATAATTTTCGTTGTTCAGATATACTTCAATCAAATCCGCAATCTCGACCTCATCATCGACGACTAGTATTTTGTCCGGCATGATACTTCGCTCCTCCTTTGCATTGTCCTCCACATATTGTAATAGAAAGGGATATTATAATTGTTGAGCCTTACATGAGAAAATATTAAGATTTTCCTCAGATTTCTATTGTGATTGGGGGAATCGTCAACTACTATTGCAGCAAAATCCTTGAATACATCAAGGATAGGAAGATAATTCGATTTTTTGCATTTCCGCAGGTTTGTGGGGTGCACGTCAGTATCAAGCAAGGCAAGTGTATAGACACTTGCCGTTTTTGCACCGCAAAAATGCTTGTTGGGGTGCCCCCAAACCCTCTGGCACTTCTGGCCACGATGAAGCCGCTGACAAAGTCCCCAATTCGGACGTACTTGGGCCTGGACCTCCTGGACCGGGTGCCGGACCACAGTACCGTCTCCCAGCTGCGGTGGAGGAAGCCCTCCTTCGGCAAGAGCTTCCGGCGGCTGTTTGAGGAAATAGTACGCCAGTGTGTCCCAAACGGCCCTGTGACCGGTCGGCTGGTGGGTACCGACTTATGTGAAGGCCAATGCCTCCCGTGCCTCGGAGGAGCTGATGGAGCTCCAGGAGAGCCCAGGGAATTATTGAGACCGTCTGGACACCTACGGGGAGGAGGGGCTGGAGGAACCGGCCCAGTGGACCGGAAAACACCGTTCCAAACGAACCAAACAGCTCAAAAAGGATAGCTGCCACACCAGAAAGCGTGTGTGCCACACTGACCCGGAGGACGGCCATCTGAACCGCCCCGGCAGGCCCCGGGGGGCCCACTACTTGGGCCGCCAGACGGTGGACACCGACCACGGCGTTATCATCGGCGTCACGGGTTTAACCGTGCTTTTCATGCGTGCGAAAAAGTCCTTTGAATGGAGGACTTGCAAATCGGTGTCAAAGGGATTGTCATGGTGGGGCTCCGTGTCAGGCATTGGAGCGCCCTTGGAGATAGGAGCGGCGTGACCCTGCTTCCGGCGTTCATGTTGGATAGCCTAAGGGTGTATCAAATGGAAAACATTAGAGAAAATAAGAGGGACGACAAAATCATTTCCTGCCGCTTCACGGTCTGTCTTGGGCGGGACATAAAATAGAGGTTGGTCACATCGTCCCGCCCATGGCCGAGGAACCCGGCCACGGCCTTTTGGGCCGCATAGTGAGATGTTGGCTTCGTACCATTCGCCCGCGTAGGTGTGTCGGAGGCCGTGGGAGGCCATTGAGCGAGTGGAGTCCGGCTCTTGGGCGTAGGAACGAAAAGCCTGGAGGACCGTGATGTCCTGATGGGTGGGCACACTGTCCGGGATAAGGAGCTTGCATCCCTGTAGCGTCTGCTCGAGATGATACCGGAGGCGTGGCTCCAGGATGGGATTCAGTGAAACCGGCCGACCGCTCTTGCTTTTCAAAATCAAAAAAGGACGCAGTGCACCCAACGGCGCGGGCCGACTGTTTCTGGCAGATTTCCGCGGGAAACTGCCATCACAGTCAGCACCGGGAGCGGTAAACGCATTGAGGTGACTGGAATGAGAGGATGGAGGCCAGCCGGGCTCCCACAGCGGCCGCGCGTCCTTGGGTGAGGGGCAGATGATACTGCCGGCGTCCGTGGTCCGCCCCCGGCAGCAGGACGGAAAGATACACTGGTATACTGGTGAAACCGGTATGGGGAGCGCTCCTCTGCGCCAGGTTTGTGTTATCCTTTTGGACAGAAAAAGGCCCGAAAACAATTCGTGCTTGTTTTCGGACCTGATGGGTGAATATTCCAAATGAAGGCCGGTCTGTTTTTATCTCTGTCAAGTCTCCAGGGAGTTGGAATAAATCCACGGGTGAGAAATGCCACCTGATAACGGAATTAGCATAGCATAAAACAACACAGCCATATAGCTGCACTTTTTACTATCATTCTAATTATGATGATTAAAATAATTCGTCTTTACATAACCAGTAGATCAGGGCGCAATAAGCCCATTGCCGGCGTACAAACATTACAACGTGCACAACGCGGATCAAAGTCCGACGAACAGACGGCCAGCAATCCGGCGCATGCCCCGTGATTTCAGCGAGTGGGTACAAAAATCAATCACAGCTTTGATACCATAATATATCCTGCTTTTTAACCAGTAAATCTGTATGTAGTATCCGGATAGGGGCGCACTTATACAAGGTGATCTGCCAGTCCTCCTTAACTTACAAGTAAGGTTTACCACAGGAGCCTGAGGGATGTATAGGCGAAGCTTTTTCAACTGTTTAGAAGCTGCTTCTTGCATTTCCGGTCGGAACATTCCGTGTCCCACGCGGGCGGCATGTATTGTTGGAATGCCGAATAGGAGCCGTGGGAGTACCCGGCAAGGACGAGAAGTCCAGCGGCTAAGCGAGCATCCTGTAGGCCGAGAGAATCATTATCCCATGGCGTGAATACAGGTGGCGCTGATCTGTGGGGGGATGCTATGCGTCATTACTCCGTTGTAGTGGATGCATACTTGACAGCCAGGGCAAAAACAGAGAGCGTTACCGGCGTGCACAACGACGGCTTGATTGGTGCAATGGTCGCACACAAGAAGCTGTGAGGCGCAGGATCTGCATACCGTGGCGTACATGGTTACGGACTTATCTGGTTCCACAGTAGAACCTCCTCTCCCAAATACGGTAGAGTATCCTATGACCGCAACGGTTGAGTAGTTCGAAATGGTCCACAAAAAGCCGCCCCATGAAAGGGGCGGCTCAGGACTATAGATCTTCCAGATCAGCAGCAGGGAGGTCATTCTCCAGGTTATCCCGCGCCAGATCAGTGTCCAGCTCGGGGTATGCGTCAACGGGAATCGGACGCTCGTGGTAAACCAGCATTGTGGGGCCGGAGGTGCCTGCCACAATGGGATTGGCCTTTTTCTTGGTGTGCTTCGCCTTGCCCTGGAGCTCGGGGACGGGTGGGGCGTCGTTGTGGGGTTGGGTGTGCGTCCGCTCGGGGCGGGACATACCTTGCTTTGCCATAGTATCACCTCACCACTAGGGTGCCACGGGCAGAGGTAAAAATACGATACAAAATTTGAGGTACGGCATGAAATTATTGCAGCCCGGCGCCCATTCCCTTATTGCGGGTAGCAATCAAGTCCAAAATTCCGCAAGTACCGCGCTTGCTGACTGAGCTTGCGGAAAAGGAATCACGCCGGATTCGCTCCGTCGCCTCTACAGCGGGGATGAGGTGGTGCTCATCCAGGTATGGAACCAGGTCGGCACCAGCCTGGATAAGCTGGATGTGTCCAAGTCGGACACAAATGGTAGGAGGGGGCATTTGTCAATCTTCGGTGGGGGAGAGCTCTCCCGTTATGGCGTCCACATAATAGGCGCCGCTGTCTGTGGTGATGCGCCAGACCGGTGTGAGCTCGACAGGCCGCGTGGTGCCGCTGACAATCAGATAGCCCGCGTTCATTTCGTCAATGCGGCTGCACACAAAGCCACCCTCTGTCACACCGGCCAGAAAACGGACCAGGACTGTGGCGGCAGAGAGGGTCTCTTCCTCGCTGGACGAGGTTACGGTGCCGGACAGGCGCTGGCCCTCCATGCGGAGCAGTGTGTCATCCTGCCAGAGCAGGGTGACCTGACAGGAAAAAAGGGGGGTACCCTCCCAGTTCTGGTAGTAGGTCAGTACCGTTTGCCCCGGGCGCTCACCGGACTCGGAGGAGATGAGAGTGCCCTGGAAATCGATTCGCTCCAGGCATGACTGGGAGGCATCCTCGTAGGAGCGCTCATGTTCCTTGGCCCAGGCACCAGGTTGAAAACGCACTGAGAAGGTGCCGTTCATGGAGAATTCAGCGGTGCCCTGTACACTGGAATACCGATGCCGGACATCGTTTTCCCCCTCGCGGGAGACATCGCCCAGCAGAGTCTGCGCCACGATGGCCTCGCTTTCCCGGTCGCGGGTGACGGTCAGAGGGGAGAGTCCGGCCTCCTGGGGGACCCGCTCCGGGCCGAAGGTGATGCCGCTCTGCTCCAGAACGCGCACGGCCGCCTGGCGCGTATCCTCCTCATAGCGGGCGGCACGGCTCTCCTGCACACCCACCAGAATCAGGAGGAAGGCATTGACGGATACCAGCAGAAGCAGGATGATGTTTTTTAATTTGGACCATTCCACAGGGCATCATTCCTATCTGGCGGTCCAGCCGGCCTCCACAGTGTCACCGCCATTATCCGTATAAAAGACCACTAACTCCCTTCCCTCGGGAGACAGGGCCTCCAGCGCGGCGGCGGCCTGCCGCTCGGGAAGAAGCAGGCTGTGCTCCGCAGTCTCCTCATAGCGGCGGAAGCGCAGGGTATAGTCTATGATCTGTCCGTTCCGCACCGTGAACCGGGCGGCGCAGCCGTCCTCTGGAAGGAGAACGGCCGCTCCGCTCAGGCTGTAGCCATAGCAGACCTCTGTGGTGCCGTCGGCTCCTTCTGTGATATCCATCAAGTAGAGTTGGGCGGCGCCGCAGGAGGCGCCCACAGTATCTGCGGCCAGCCGCCGGGTGGTTTCCACCAGCTCCGACACCGTATAGCCATCTGTGGTTCCGATGGGATAGCGGGAGGCCGCATCCTCTGAGGTGTGGTAGGACACGGTGCCGTCATTGCCGATCTCCAGAGTTTCCCGTCCTACCCGGAGGCGCAGGCCGCCAGGGATTTCGTACAGGGCATCGCTCTGTGTCTGGAAAGAAACAGCGGCCTGAAGGGCCGATACAGTGGCCTCGTCCGGGGAGGAGAGGGGGTTGGCGGAGTGGTACACCAGGGGGCTCGGCGTGGCGGAGGTGAGCAGTACATAGGGGTCCAGCCCGGCATAGCCCCGGTCCGCCTCCAACTCAAAGACAAAAAATGCACCGTTGCTTCCGTGGCCGGAAACCAGCTCGTCCATATGGCCAGTGTAGGCGACCTCCGTTTCACAGGCATAATACAGGCCATCTGATTCATTATGATAGTACAGGGAGACCCCACCATCCAGATCCTGGGCCACGGCCAACTGGCGGGCTGTAGCAGTAAGGGAGGGGTTGCTGCCGCCCTCGCCCATCCAGGCGTATAGGGCCTCCAACGGGAGCTCTCCCAGGAAGTCGAACCACACGCCCGGGGCCTGTAGGGCGTCCCGCCAGGCTGACTCCGGAACTGTATGGGGAGAGGCGGCGCTGGAGAGAGCCTCGCTGAGCAGGATGCCTACCGAACTGAACAGGCGGTCGGCTTGGGCTGGGTCATACTGAACCGCAAAGCGGTCCACCCCATCGCAGACAGCAATACGCACGGGCTGGGCGGCGGCTCCGGCCTGTCCGGTCGCCTCGGGGGCGTCCGCCGGAACGCTCTGTCCTGGATTTAAAAGTGAGAGAAGATGATCCAGCCAGCCCCGGGGGCCCTTATCCACCAGCCCGTTGAACATCAGCACCCGGACCGTGAGCACCACGGCGGAGAGGGTGAGCAGCAGGATCAGCAGGTTTTTAAGCCGCTCCACGGTGTTTCGTCTGCGGCGGCGCACGCGCTTATTCCCTTCCATGGTGCGGGCCCTCCACCAGCAGGGTGATTCGTACCGTCAGACCGGGACCGGAGCGGTCCACCAACTCGATGGTGCCCTCATGGCGGTCTATGATCTCCTTGGCAATGGAGAGCCCCAGTCCTGTGCCGCCCGACTCGCGGGAGCGGGCCTTATCCACCCGGTAGAACCGCTCGAAGATGCGGCCCCGGTCCTCCTTGGGGATGCCGATGCCGTTGTCGGCCACTTCCATCCACACCCGCCGGTCCTGGCGGCCGGCGGAGATACGGATGCGGCCGCCATCGGGGGTGTATTTGATGGAGTTGGATACCACATTCATCATCACCTGTACGATCCGCTCACGGTCCCCGGTAATCTCAGGCAGCTCTTCCGTGATGTCCAGCTCCATGGCGTGGCCGTGGCGCTGGGCCTCCATCAGGTTGGCGTTGTAGACATCCTGCACCGCCTGTCCGAAAGGGAAGGGGGCCAGCTTCAGCTCGGCCCGGCCGGAGTCAAAGCGGGAGAGGGTGAGCAGATCCTGCACAATGTGGGTCATACGGTCGGATTCGTTGAGAATAACACCCAGGAAGTTTTTTTCCGTGTTGGGAGGGAGCTCTCCTGCATTGTCCGCCAGCGTCTCCGCATAGGAGCGGATGTTGGTCAGGGGAGTGCGCAGCTCGTGGGACACGTTGGCCACAAACTCCCGGCGGAGCTCCTCGGTCTTGCGCTGCTCGGTTACGTCGTGAATGACGACAAGAACGCCGCCCAGACGCTCCTGGTCAAAGGGGGTGAGCAGAAGCTCCAGGCTGCGGCCGCCCACATCCCGCTCACCGTCCAGGTAGCCGGGCTGCTCCACGGCCAACACCCCCTGGAGGGGAGCAATGTCGGAGAAGAGTGTATCGTAGTTCTCACTGCCGCCAATGGGAATGGATCGGCCCAGCATCTCCTCGGCGGCGGGGTTGGACTGGATAACCGAGCCGTCCCGGGAGAAGGCCACCACACCGTCGGTCATATGCAGAAAGAGAGTGCCCAGCTTGGTGCGCTCGTTCTCCACTTCTTCCAGGGTGCGCTTGAGCTGCTGGGCCATGTCATTGAAGGTGCCGGTGAGCACGCCGATCTCGTCCCGGGAGGCCACCTCGATTTTGTGGGAAAAGTCGCCGTCCGCCACCCGTTCAGCGCCCTCGGTCAGCCGCTCAATGGGGGTGATCAGCGTCTTGGACAGCAGGAAGGAGAGAAGCACGGAGATGATAAGGCCGAAGATCAACGCCTCTACGATCAGCGTGATCAGCTCGCTGTTGAGGGCGGACACATTGGCGCCGTTGTCCTGCACATAGACGATGTAGCGGCCCTCGCCCCGCTGTACTGCCACGGCTACGTCCATATAGGCGGCGGCGGGGGAGTTATCGTCGCTGGCATCCTCACCCGCCAGCACCCGCATCAGGTTGCGGGAATCATTGGGCATCGCCTGTCCGGACTCCTTATCGTCGGAGCCTGCCAGCCAGTGGCCGTCGGTACCGTCCAGTACGTAGTATTTCCGGCTGCGGTTGTCAATGCCGAGGGTGCTGTTGGTATCCAGAATGTGGGCGATGCTGGATGCGGCGTCCTCCTCACCCTCGATGGGAGTCTCCAAGTCCTTCCAGAAGTCCGGGTCGCCAAAGGCCTCGGACATCTGGGTATAGAAGTCCTGCGTGTAGTAATTGGCAACCGAATTGATCAGAAATGCACCTACCACCGTCATCAGGGAGATAATCAGCAGCGTCATGATGAGCATGAGCTTCATGTGCAGGCTTCGAAACATGGAGACACCCCCTCCCAATTCTTCCAAGAGATGCAACGGCGTCCTGAGCCGAAGCGTTGAAGCAGTACCCGATGGCCTCCCGGTTATGATGAACTACAGCGCTGCGGAGTCGTCCGTTCCCTGCACGCCAGGCCGCACGGAGACTCCATAGGGATGTAAGATTTCAGGTAAAGCGAATTCAACCTGCGGCTTGCCTTGCTGGAGTTTTATGCGTTGAAGTAATAGCCCAGTCCCCTCCGAGTGACGATAAACTGCGGGACTGCGGGATTGTCCTCCACCTTTTCGCGCAGGCGGCGCACGGCTACATCGACGGCGCGCACATCGCCTACATAACCCTCATAGTTCCAGACGTGTTCCATCAGAGCCTCCCGGGAAAAGACCTTTCCGGGCTGGGAGGCCAGAAATTTCAGCAGCTCATATTCCCGCTGTGTCAGCTCCAGGGGGTGATCATCCTTGTAGACGATCATCAGGTCGACATCAATGACGATACGGCCGTGCTCAATACGCCGACTGCCGCCGAGGGGAGCAGCCGCGCCGGCGGCGCCTACCATCTCATTGCGGCGAATATTGGCCTTTACCCGGGCCAGCAGCTCCCGCATGGAGAAGGGCTTCGTGATATAGTCATCGGCCCCCAGCTCCAGCCCCAGGACCTTGTCGGTCTCCTCCTCACGGGCGGTAAGCATGATGACCGGTGTGCTCCGGTTTTCCCTGCGCAGGCTGCGGCATACGTCAAAACCGTTCATCTTGGGCAGCATGAGATCCAGGAGAATCAGATCCGGGTTTTGCTCCAGGGCCAACTGGAGGCCCGCCTCGCCGTCGTAGGCCTCTAGCGTCTCATAGCCCTCCTTGGACAGATTGAAGCTGAGAATATCGACGATGTTTTTCTCGTCCTCCACGATCAGGATACGCTTGTTCATGGCAATTCCTCCACACACTCACAGTCCCAGCAGCAGCTTGGCCTTCAGCACCAGCGCCACGGTTTTGGCGTCCTTGATCTCCCCCTGCCGTACCTGCTCCACCAGGGCGGAGAAGGGGATGCGCTCCACGGAGAGGAACTCGTCCTCGTCCGGATGACAGGCTCCCTCGGTCAGCTCCTGGGCGAGATACATGTGAAGCACCTCCGAGGAAAAGCCGGGGGAGGAGTAGAGACACCCCAGGTAGGTCAGCCTCCCGCAGGAGGCGCCCACCTCCTCCTCCAGCTCACGCAGGGCGGCCAGACGGTGGTCCTCGCCCCGCTCCAACTTCCCTGCGGGCAGTTCGGCCACCACCTCCTGGAAGGGGTAGCGAAACTGGCGGACCAGGCTCACCGTGCCGTCGTCAAACAGGGGCAGAATAGCCACCCCGCCGGGGTGCTCCACCACTTCCCGGGAGGCCACGCGGCCGTTGGGCAGTTCCGCCTTGTCCAGCCGCACCGTGATGATCTTTCCCTCAAAGAGCACGCGGCTCTCCACTGTCTTTTCCATCAGTTCCATCCGGCATATCCCTTTCTTTGCACAGCCTTTGCACTGCTGCATCCAGATTAAACCACATTATATCATAGATTCCGCCCCTTTGCCAATCCCCCCAATCATTACAGCTATCCAAAGTCCACGGCCATCCGGTATAATACCATCAACGGTCGGATTGATTTTTGCAAAAGGAGGCCCGTTATGACGATCCAGCCAATCGGAAGCGCCAGCGTGGCGCTGTACATCACACCTGCGGACTTGAAGGAGCACGGTCTCACCCCGGCAGGGCTGACTCTGGAACGGGCGCTGGCCATTACACAGACCGCCTTCCACGAGGCGGGGATCACTCTGGAGGGCTCCATCGAGATCGAGGCCTACCCGGATGCCTGCGGCGTTCTGGTGTTTGCCCATGTCCGCGCGCCGGAGCGGGCCTGGTTTTCCTTTGACGGGCTGGAGCCTGTGGTGGCCGCGGCCCGGGATCTGCCCGCACCGCGGCCGGATGCGGCGCTGCTCTGGTGGGAGGACCGCTGGTGGCTCTCGCTGGGAGCGGGGGAGGAGCAGGCCATTGCGCGGCTGTCGGAGTTCGGCCGCTGTGAGACCGCACGCCCCCATCTGGAAGCCCGTCTGGCCGAGCACGGCCGCCCCGTGTGGGATCAGGACGCCCTCACCGCGCTGCTCTCCTACTTTCCCGTCTGACCTATTGACAAGCGTGGTATAATAAAAATCCAGGCATATATAGCCGGAACGCAGGCCGGAGGTGAGGACATGGACGGCAAGGGAATCAAGGTGGTTGCAAAGAACAGCAAGGCTTACCACGATTACTTTATTGAAGATAAGTACGAGGCGGGCATCGAGCTGGCGGGCACCGAGGTCAAGTCCATCCGCCAGGGCCATGTCAACCTCAAGGACTCTTTCTGTATCGTGAAAGACGGACAGATGCACGTTCACGGCATGCACATCAGCCCCTATGAGAAAGGGAACATCTTCAACAAGGACCCCTTGCGCTCTCGCCGGCTGCTGATGCACAAGCGGGAGATCCTCCGCCTCTTCGCCAAGGTAAAGCAGGATGGATACGCGCTGGTGCCTCTGTCTCTCTACTTCCGCGGTCCCAGGGTCAAGTTGGAGGTGGGGTTGGCCAAAGGCAAGAAGCTCTACGACAAGCGGGCCTCCGCCGCGGCCAAGGACGCCAAGAGGGAAATGGACCGCACTATGAAATCCCGCCGCACCGGCGGTTATTGATGTCAAAGAGGGGGGCATCCCCCTGGGAAAGGAAGGAATCCAATGGCTCAAAATCCCATTGTCACCTTTGAGATGGAGAACGGCGGCAAAATGGTCGCTGAACTCTACCCGGAGGTGGCGCCCAACACGGTCAACAACTTCATCAGCCTGGTGCAGTCCGGCTTTTATAACGGCCTGATCTTCCACCGGGTGATCCCTGGTTTCATGATCCAGGGCGGCTGCCCCAACGGCAACGGCATGGGCGGCCCCGGCTATTCCATCCGCGGTGAGTTCAGCCACAACGGGGTGCAGAACGGCCTCAAGCACGACCGGGGTGTGCTCTCCATGGCCCGCGCCATGAATCCCAACTCCGCCGGTAGCCAGTTCTTTATCATGGTGGAGAAGGCCCCCCATCTGGACGGCGAGTATGCCGCCTTCGGCAAGGTGATCGAGGGCATGGACGTGGCCGATACCATCGTGAACGCAGACCGGGACCGGATGGATAAGCCCAAGCAGGAGCAGCGGATGAAGTCCGTCACCGTGGAGACCTTCGGCGTGGACTACCCCGCCCCGGCCAAGTGCTGATTTTCAGGAGAGCTCAACGACTCAATTCCACGCAGAAATGTCCTGTAACCTCATCTCTCCCGGTGAAGCCCAGCGTCAGCGGGTTCACCGGGAAGGTGAGGAGCAAGGGAGCGGACTGACGGATGTCCGCCTTTGGCGGGTGCCCAGAAGAAAGCGGACTTTGCGACGAGCCGGGGGCGTACTGGTTTCGACGGGGACGTAGAGGCGGGAATAGCGGGCGGATGCGCCTATCATCCTTAAAATGGGCAACTTATAAATTAAAGAACAACGATAACGTTGAACTTGTCGCGGCTTAAGCCGTGACCGTCCCGTCCGGAAGGACCACGAGCCGGAACGGGGCGTCGTTTAGTGGTGCACGTGTGTGCGCAAAGCTTTGAGCGCACCATGAACAATGAAGCTACCAAGCCCTGTAGTTTGACGGCCTACGCCGGGGTAAGGGAATGTAAATGACCGTCTGCGCCCGGAGAGGTTCCCGAGGAAGCGTTTTCGGACGGGGGTTCGACTCCCCCCGCCTCCACCAAAACGACCCTAGACGAACTCAAATCGTCGATGGTCACATCAGAATGGCTGTCCTGTGTGTTATACAGGACAGTCATTTTGTCGTCATAGAGGTAAATCCTGTTGACAAAAGTATCCACTAAGGCCCGACGGTATTTCAGGTCATTTACATCGCCTTTACGGAACTGGTTCAGGAAGAACCGCACTTCATTGACCGTGGGCGTAGGGTGGGAGGAAGTCTCCACAAGAATCTGCTGTTCTAGCTCGTTGCGTTCCCGTTTCTTCTGGGAGATACGCTCCGCAATCACATCGACGATTTGACCACTTTCAAGGGCCTTAAAGAGATTTTCTGTGGCCCGCTCGTTTTCTTTTAGGAGCTTTTTGAGCCGCTTGAGGTTATCTGTGTCTTTCTCCTGTTCGCAGAGCCGCACAACTTCTTTGGCGATTCGGTCAATATTTTCCTTGGTCAGCAGTTTTCTGGTTTCCTTGATTACTAAATCCTCGACATATGCTTTGCTGACAGTCTTTTTATGGCAGGACTTGTCCCGGCGGTTGGTCACACACTGGTAGTAGTGATATTTGGTTCCAGTTTTGCTTGTTCCGCTGATGCCTGTCATAGCAGCCTGACAATACCCGCAGAATAGTTTGGTGCTCAATATGTAATTTTCGAAAGCCTTTGCACGCGCAGGGGCTTTTTTCTTTTTGTCCATCATATCCTGCACCTCATAAAACAAGTCATCGCTGATGATTCGGGGCAATCCGTCCGGGGTCTCTGTGCCTCTGTAAGTGTAAACTCCAATATACCGCTTGTTGCGGAGAATGCGATTGAGGCTGTTTTTGTTGAACTCGTTGCCGTAGGAGGTTTTGATATGGTTTGCATTGAGGTATCGGATAATATCAGCCATAGACTGGCCGCTGGCGTACATCTCAAAAATTTTCTGCACAACGGGAGCGGTGTCCGGGTCAATCTGAATATGTTTCTCGCAGTCTACACGAAAGCCCAACGCCAGGTTGCCACCTGTGGAAAGGCATTTTTCGGCGTTGATGTCCATGCCACGCCGTATTTTCTGTGAGAGTTCGACGCTATAATACTCTGCCATTCCCTCCAGCACGGCCTCCATCAGCACACCAGAGGCATCATCAGAGATATTCTCACGGGCGGACAGTACACGGATACCGTTCTTTTTGAGCTTGGCTTTGTAGGTGGCGCTGTCGTAACGGTTGCGGGCAAAGCGATCAAGCTGATAGACCAATACGGCTTGAAAGAGCTTTTTGTCCCCGTCTGCAATCATACGCAGAAATTCAGGGCGGTGATCGGTTGTGCCGGAAACGGCACGGTCAATGTATTCCCCTACAACGGCATAGCCGTTGCGCCGTGCGTACTCATAGCACTCTTTCAACTGTCCTTCAATACTCTGTTCGGTCTGGCGATCAGAAGAGTAGCGGGCATAGATTACGACATTCATCTTTTCCACTCCTTCTTATGCGCCACACATTCAAGATAATAATTGAATTTCTCAAAATTTTCAGGGGTTGGGGCTTTACTGACTAAATCCATATATTGAGAGCATTCCTGACGGAGCTTGTCATAAACATCTTCCGTATATCCACGCATGACATCAGAGCTATTCCGAATGCGGTCAAGCAGTCTATCTTTCTTCTTTCGCAGAAACTGGATTTCACGTTTGACCGTATCTTTGCATGGCTCTGGACGGCTCTTCTTCTGAGAAAAATCATTTTTATAAGGGCTGATTCGATTGCAATATACCGTTTTGAGGCTTTGTGTTGCAAATACCCGGCCGCAATGCTTACAGGGTATTACTTTGAAACCGTACATCATGTAATAGTGAATGATAGCCACTACCATATCAGAGACGGAAAGGCACTCATATTCAAACCAAGTATCAATATCTTCTACATTGCTTTTGGGCTTTGAGAACTTGTCAAAGCAACTGATTGGCCTATTAAAGCTTTTAACACCGTCTGCCTCAAATACCTCTGTATCACACATATTTGCTTGGAAATTTAACCGTAGTTTGGATTCGTTTCGCAGCACATTCAACATGGCTTCTTTCTTAAAAAAAGAGAGATTTGAAGCATTGAGTAGTTCCAAAGCACATTTCAGAAACTTAAAAGATTCTCTAATATCCTCCACACCGTAATCCATCCAAGCTGGATCTGCACGGCTCCATGCTTCATCAAAAATGTGCCCATCTAACTGATAATAAGTTTGAGGACGGCCTGGTTTTCCTTTCCTTTTGCATTCCGTAGACAAGTAATCTCCAATAACAGTGGTAATATCAAAGCCTTTTCGCCAGCCAGATTCCGGGTCTTGAAATTCTGCTGTCACCATTCCATCTTCCCTAACAACGCACAATCTATAATACATATTTTCAACTCCTAAAATATTTCTTTTTAAGTTATATCATAAACTAATTTTCAACAGAAGTAAATAGAAAAATCATGAGATATAATTAGCGATGTAATTCCAATGGTGAGGTGGTGATATGAGTGGAGCAGTCAGATGTTGTAATCAGCAAAAAACAGGCCCAAATTTTCGCGCGAGCTATTTACAAAAATGTGTCTGCTTACATTCAGACCCACCAAGAGGAATATGAACAATTTTTGTTTGAAGAGAAAGGTGCGGATGCAAATGATGAAGATCAGAGTACACATAGATCCAAAGGGCTATGATGAAAAGCCCTCCGGCAAGGAGATAGGGGGAATCAAAAGCAGACTGCAAAAAGGCACCAGCCCTTCCCTTGTTACGCTGGAAGAACTGGTGCAGAAAATCAAAACAGGCCACTCCATCAGCCCCGGAATCATGGAGGGTATGTCCGCAAAGGACTGGCAGGAACAGCAACTGTTTATGGTCGATATTGATAATGAGGAGGATGGGCCGATACTCCGTATCAAAGACGCAAGAACCATTTGCCGCGACAACGGTCTGCCCCTTGCTTTCTACTATCAGACATTCAGCCATACAAAAGAACATCCCAAATTCCGCCTTGCCTTTGTCATGGACAAACCCATCACCGATGAAGGTATGCGGAAGCATATCATGGAAACGCTGGTCAATTTGTTTCCCCAGAGTGACAAAAACTGCGTCAATGCCGACCGCATTTTCCACGGCACGAATAAAAGCGCAAAACTCATCAGCGAGAATGGGCGTATTTCGTGGGAGAATATCGAGGCTGTCTCTTTCCCCACCCGACCGGACGAACACCGTAGCGGCCATTCTAGCCACATAGAAATGCGCTCGGATTCCGAACTGGACGAACTGGTGCGGAACTTTAATTTATTCGGGTATTTGAAAGAGCGCAACGGCGGATTTCGCCGTACTAGCAAGGGAGTGGTATTTCATAACTGCGAAATTTGCAGGCACCATGATAATCTGATGTATGTGGAGGAAACCAATACATTTTGCTGCCGTTCCATGGATAAAGGCGGCAGTATTATTGACTATTTGAAATACACGGAGGGCCTTACCACTGCACAGGCTATTGATAAATTGAAGAACGAGTTGTGTGAACCTAAGTGGAGCACACCAATACCCTTTGACGAAGTGAAACTGCCGTCTTTCCCGGTGGACGCACTTCCTGCTCCGTTATGTGACTGGGTGAAAGCGGTTGCGGAAAATACGGAAACGCCAGTTGACATGGCGGCGGTCTGCGCTCTCGCTGTGCTTTCCTGTGCTTTGCAAGGGAAATTCATCGTTCATGCCAAATCGGGCTATGATGAACCGCTCAATCTCTATATCCTCATTATAGCCAATTCAGGTGAGCGGAAAAGCCCAATTGTTCGCATGATGACCCGCCCCATATACAAATATGAGGACAGAGAGAATCAGCGCATACAGGAGTTGATGGAGGCCGATCAAGCCAACTTGAGCAGTTGGAAAAAGCAAATTGATATGTTGGAGCGGGACGGGAAAACAGATGAAGCTACCAAGCTCAGAGCAAGATGCAGGGAGTTGGAACACAATCGAGCCAAACCACTCCGCTTGATTGCAGATGATATTACAGCAGAAGCGTTGACCTCCTTGCTGGCTGAAAACAAGGGACTCATGACCATTATCTCAACAGAAGGAGGCTTATTTGATACTTTAGCTGGACGATATTCCAATAATATTTCTATTGATACTTTGCTAAAGGCATATAGCGGTGACAGAATTCGGGTGGACAGAAAGGGCCGGGAAAGTGAAGTTATCAATGACCCGGCACTGACAATGCTGTTATCTGCTCAGGACAATGTATTGGAAGGGCTTATGGGAAATGAGGTATTTAAGTCAAGAGGACTGACGGCCAGAATCCTGTATTGCAGGCCGAAATCGAAGATGGGAACCAGACATTTTGACACTCCTGAATTGCCAAAAGAATTAAAGGCGGAATACATGAAGCTGATTCTTGCCCTGCTGGAAATCCCCGTTCCTGCAAACGGTGTTCCACAACGAATTCGACTGTCTCCCGGTGCCTATCACCACATAAAAGAATTTTTTGATTGGCTTGAGCCTCAGCTTGTTGATAATCTGGAGCACATGGAAGGGTGGGGTGCAAAATTCATTGGGAATACGCTTCGGATTGCGGGACTTTTACACTGCGCCCAATACAAGGAAACCGCAAGTGAAATTGCCATGTCACCAAGCACCGCAAAGCGGGCTATTAGAATTGCAAAATATTTCCTGCAACACGCATTATGTGCCTACTCCATTATGGGAGCGGATAAAGCTCTGAGGGGAGCAAAGAGAATTCTAAAGAGGCTTCAAGGGCAAGACAAGCGGGAATTGACCAGATACCAAATTCATCGTCTGTGCCGGGGAGAATTCCCCCGTGTAGAAGATACCATACCCTCTATTGAACTCCTGATTGAATACGGGTATCTGAAAGAGCGTACATATTCTGCACCAACAGGAGGGCGGCCACGTGGGAATGGGTACATACTCAACCCATTGTTCTTCGATAAATAAGCGTTTGCGCGGTTAAAAGACTTTTTAGGTGATAAAGTACGTTTTTCAGCCTTAAAAACCTTTATACCGTAAAAAAGAATAGCGGCTATGTCACTGCAATCGTGGCATGGCCGCTATTCTTTATCCTCTTTTTGATCTGACAGATTATCAAGCGCGTATTCACAGCATTGGCACACTAGATTGTTCAAGGAAACCTTTTGGGCTTGTGCCACTACATTTAACCGCTCAACTAACTCTGCCGGCATTCGAAATGTCTTGTTGACCATTTCGGGTTTGCTGACCTTAAACATAGCCTCACCTCTTGGCACAAGTATAGATGAAAAACCATGTGTTAAATACACGCTATTTTTGCACTTACATTTTTACGTGCAATCTATTGCGATGCGCCAAAAGATGCTTTATCATGTGGGTATGAATTCAAAAAAGCAGAGAGAAGGACGGATACCATGAAATTTCAAGAGCTATTGGCTGGAAAGCAAATCAACTGGGACAGAGTAAAGCTGATTCGTCACAACCTTACCAAAGAGGAGATAGCCGCCAACTACGAGCGGGGGTATCTGGAACTGTACCAGTCAGTTCAAAACCATGCGCGGTTTCGGGCCTGTGATATGGTCATCAGCTTTTTGGGGACGGAAGGCACAAATGGTGTTTTTCAGGGATGCTATCGTGTTGGCGATTCCAAGCCATATATCCGCGCACAATTCCCGGAAGATTTTACACCGGACAGTGGTATGGCTGAGGATAAGTCTGTGGTATATGAGCTAGTCAAAACAGATTTGCTTGCTGATATGAAAGACCGCCTTGTAATTGACTGGGGCAAGGGAACGATCAACTGGTGTCAGAATGGGACGACAGAAAAGGAATTGTTGGAGATTCGCCCTTCCGTGTCTGAAATCAGCTTTACCAGCTATGACAGGGTATTGCTGTCTTTTGAGACGCTCCACAAAATTGTTTACAACAAAGCAGCATACAAAGAGTGGGAGGAAAAGCTGTCTGCTGTGGCCGGGGTGTATCTCATTACAGATACTAAAACAGGCAAACATTATGTCGGCTCCGCCAGCGGTGAGCAGGGCGGTATCTGGGGCCGATGGAGTGAGTATGCCCGGACAAAACACGGCGGCAATAAGCGTCTTAAGGAGCTTATCGCCGCCGATGTTGACTATTGCAATAATTTCCAGTATTCCATTTTGGAGGTGTTCCCCATCAAAAGGGATAGGCACGAAGTATTGGAGTATGAGCAGTTATATAAGAAAAAACTATGGTCGATTCAGTTTGGATTAAATGATAACTAAGCAAATATTGTGATTTTAGTAGAGTTTTTTCTTGGAATATGATACACTAAGAAAAAGATAAATTTGAATAGGTGTAGGATTTATCGCCTGTTAAAAGATTGTCAATTTTTGCAAAGGTACCAAAAGGCTATGGAGGTGGAAACATGGACTCAAAGGTTATTGTATTATTTAACCATAAAGGCGGCGTAAGTAAAACGACGACAACCTATCATGTTGGTTGGAAACTGACTGAATACGGGAAAAAAGTTTTGCTTGTTGATGGCGACCCTCAATGTAATCTTACAAGTTTGCTACTTGGCGAATACTTTGATGAATACTATACTAACTCCCAAACAAGCAAAAATAACATCAAAGATGCTGTAAAAATGGCCTTTGAAGGAAAGCCACGGCCTATTTGTGCAATTGATTGTTTTTCTCCAACGGATAACTCCAATCTTTTTATTATTCCGGGACATATGGATTTATCTGAGTATGATCCTGCCTTAAGCCTCGCACTCAATAGTAACAATGCAATTACCACCTTACAAAACCTGCCGGGCGCATTTTATGAGCTTATTCGCTTATGCTGCGAAAAATATAAAATTGACTATGTTTTGATTGATATGAACCCTGGATTGAGTGCTATAAATCAAACATTTTTTATGATAAGTGACGGATTCATTGTTCCGACAAACCCTGATCCATTTTCTGTTATGGCGCTGAAAACTCTGAAAAATGTTTTGCCGCGTTGGAAAAATTGGGCAGTTCATTCTCGCGAAGCATTTGCAGATTCTGCGTATCCGCTTCCAGAATCCAGCATGAAGTTTATTGGAGAAATTATCCAGCGATTTAATCTGAGAAATCAACGCGCGGCACGTCCCTATCAAGGAAAAATTCAAGAAATCAAGGACTATATTGAGGGCGAATTGTGTGGGACACTAGAAAAGAATGATATGCTATTTGATAATTCTACTTTGAAATCGGAAGGAATTTTGACAGACCATTGTCTAGCTGAAATATCCGAGTTTGGAGCACTGATTCAGAAAGCAAATGCAGCATCCCGTCCTGTTTTTGCACTTACACCTGCTCAGTTAGAGGCCACTGGAACAGTTTTAGACAGTATGATTGTCAGTCAGCAACGATTCAATACCGAGTTTAATAGAATTGCTAAAGTCATTTTGGAGCTAGTAAAATGACTAGTAGTTTTGCTGTTTTTAAAGTACAGTTTACAAGGGACTACACAGGGTAGGTATCTGACGGGAGGGGTTCCGCCCGTCAGATTTTCCATGTGATATTCAAA
>OBXM01000911.1_pt1 | contig 22795 bp, 20 predicted proteins | sample 1538141 | NCBI WGS metagenome assembly OBXM01 (sample SAMEA2580153, study PRJEB22360) | human gut metagenome | biome: human gut; feature: human-associated habitat; material: faeces | place: Denmark | collected 2008/2010 | reverse complement strand
ATTTTATAGGCGTGGGAGGGGCCCCTCCCCTCCCCCGGTCCCTTCGACCCGGCAGTACGCCGGGCACCGAAGCGGGAGGTTGCACTGAGTGAGGCAGACGTAAAGCTTGCCCTCAAAAACGCTCTGCGTTATATTCCCCCCGAATACCACCGGGAGATCATTCCTGAATTTTACCAGGAACTTATGGAACACGGCCGGATCTACGGCTACCGTTTCCGTCCCCACGGAGCTATCTATGGAAAACCCGTGGACGAATACAAAGGGAAATGCCTGGCCGGAAAGGCCATTCAGGTCATGATCGACAATAACCTGAATTTTGATGTGGCACTTTATCCCTACGAACTGGTCACATACGGAGAAACCGGACAGGTATGCCAGAACTGGATGCAGTACAGGCTCATAAAAAAATACCTGGAACAAATCACAGAAGAACAGACTCTTGTAGTCAGCTCCGGTCATCCCGTAGGACTTTTCAAATCAGCCCGCTCCTGCCCCAGGGTCATTCTTGCCAATGGTCTCATGGTAGGTAAATATAATAATCTGGAACAGTGGAATCGCTGCGCTGCCCTTGGAGTCACCAATTATGGTCAGTTTACCGCCGGAGGCTGGTTTTATATCGGCTCCCAGGGAATTGTGCACGGTACGTATTCTACCTTCCTGGCAGCAGCCAGGCAGATCCTTCACAAAAGCAATGAGGAAGTCCTCCGCGGAAACCTGCTGGTTTCAGCAGGCCTTGGAGGCATGAGCGGGGCGCAGGGTAAAGCCATTGAGCTTTGCCAGGGCGTGGGCATCATCGCAGAGGTGGACGTCTCTAAAATAGAGCTGCGTATGCGCCTGGGATGGATAAAATCCATGGCACGTACCCCCGAAGAAGCCTTTGCACTTGCAAAAGAATATCAGGAAAAAAAGGAACCGGTCTCCATTGCCTTCCATGGAAATATTGTAGATCTGCTGGAATACGCAGTGGAAACAGACCAGAAAATCGACCTGCTCACAGACCAGACATCCTGCCATGTGGCATTTGACGGCGGGTACTGTCCACAGGGTCTTACCTTTGAAGAGCGGACAAAAATGCTTGCCGAAAACAAACCTTTATTTGAAGAAAAAGTAAAGAAAACACTGTTCCGGCATCACGAACTGATCGAAATCCTGCGTTCCAGAGGTACCTATTTCTTCGACTACGGAAACAGTCTGACTACTACAATGTATGACATTGGAATCAGGGAAGTGTGCCGGAACGGAGTAAATGATCTGGATGGATTCATCTACAAATCCTTTGTGGAAGAATTCATGGGGCCGACCCTCTTCGATTATGGTTACGGACCCTTCCGCTGGGTTGTATTAAGCGGAAAACCGGAAGATCTTGCACTTACAGACCAGACCGCAATGGACTGTATTGACAAAGACCGCCGGTTCCAGGACTATGACAACTATCTGTGGATCAAACACGCAGGTGAAAACAATCTGGTCATCGGTACTCAGGCCCGAATCCTTTATCAGGACGGCGAGACAAGGAAAAAGATCGCGCTTGCCTTCAACCGTCTGGTACGGGAAGGCAAAACCGGGCCTATCATGATGGGCCGGGATCACATGGATACCGGAGGTGTGGATGCACCCTCAAGAGAAACCTCCAACATCCATGACGGCAGCAACATAACCGCAGACATGTCCGCACTTGTCTACGGCGGTGACGCTGCCATGGGAATGACCATGATGACCATGCACAACGGCGGCGGAACCGGCATCGGCAATTCTCAGAGCTGCGGCTACGGCCTGCTCCTGGACGGTTCTCCTGAGGTGGATGAGATCATCTGCCGTGCAGTGAACTATGATGTCATGTGTGGTGTCGCAAGGCGTGCCTGGGCAGGTAATCCCCACGCACTGGAAACTGTCTCTCTCTATCAGGAACCGGGAAATACACTCACCCTTCCTTTTAGCTGCGATGATCAGGAACTTTCAGAAATGATTAACGGCTTAAGTAAGTAAACAATTGTCTCATGCACCCTCTAAAGCATAAGGACATAAAACAGCCGCACAGTATGATTCTTCCGTATACTGTGCGGCTGTATTTCTTTCCTGAACCGGCATGTGGATTTTACGGGCGGCAGGATTGGTTTATCGGTTATTTACAGTGATGATAGAATTCTTTCAATTCGGCTTTTACTTCCGGTGAAAGCTGGCTCTTTTTCACTCCCTGTACTGCCCCTTCCAGGCCATACAGACGGTGGATGCAGGCAGAATCATCGATGGCTTTGATCTTTAACCATGCCTGCCTGCTTCCTATTTCTTTTAACTGGTCATAAGTAGTGATTCCGACCTGATTGAGTTGTTCTTCTACCACCGGGCCGATATTCAGAAGCTTTGATAGTTCTCCCATCTTATACCTTCTTTCGTTGTTTGTGTTTGATACTCTTTTATTCATGCGTATCCTGCATCAGAATCTCATGATCAAAGTATTGTTCCTGAAAATGCACTGCCTTTTCTATCTCATCAATGCTGAATTTCATATTCTCAGGAGCTGCCACCCACTTATCCTCCACATCGTTTTTCCGGTGGATCACAGCGATGATAACACCCTCCGCGCATTCGACAGGTTCATGGATGCCCATAAAATAGACGTCCTGTTCCTCCTGGTCAGCAGCCAGGATTCCTTCGATATATCCATAATTAATGGGATAATACAGGTCTTTGTGTTCCGGATGATAGCTGCCCAGAGGCCTGTCTATGATCACTTTGACATGCATGCCCAATACCCTGTTCAAACTGTCTTTCATCTGTATTCGTATACCTCCAGAGCTCCGTTTTTCTGCGTATAATTGAAATACTCCTCGTTTGTCATATCCACAAAATAAGATCTGATGACCCGGCAGACTCCGCCATGGCTGACCAGTAAAACATTTTTACCTGCCTCTTTTTCTCTGATCTCATCCAACAGCCCATACACACGAACGGCAGTCTGCATCATGGATTCCCCGCTGGGATAACGGAACGCAAAATTTTTCTTATTCCTCAGAAAATCCTCATTTTTTCTATCCACGCCCTCGTAAATGCCATAGTCCTGTTCCATCAGTCTGTTGTCTGTGAAATAGGGGATTCCCATTCGCTCTGAAATTATTCTGCTGGTTTCCACCGCGCGGCGCAGGGGTGAGGAATAGATCATATGGATGCGGCACCCGGATACATTTTCGGCCAATGCTTCAGCCTGCTTATATCCTTCCGGGGTTAAATCCACATCTGTTCTGCCGCAGACTTTATGGAGGGCATTCCATTCTGTCTGTCCGTGTCTTGCTGTGTATATAATCATATGTTTCACCTCATTTTGGAATCTATCCACTGTACCCGATGAAAGCCCCTTTATCTGGCTGCAGCCGTAATCATTCTGTTTTCTTTTTATGGTTTACCGCATTAAACGGGCATCTTTTCCCGATACACTGATGGTTTTTACTTGTAAACGTGCATATGATCTCATCCGGCAGTTCCATCTGAATCTTTTTGCCTTCTGCGTTTGGTAAATGCTCCTCTGCAAACCGCACGGCCTCTTTCATGGCAAGGAAAGCATTCCTCTTGCAGCATCTGGGGCCGTCAATGGCTCCGATTTGTGCCAGCGCCCTGGATGTCATCTGATTGGAAAGACCCCAGCTTTTTCCGCTTAAAGGTGTGGCACCTGTGACGAGACTGACAAAGATCCCGGTGCTGACTGCTGCACCGCAGCATCCCCAAAAGCCGCATGTACCTCCCGGCACCTGACTGCCGCGTTTTTTCATCTCTTCTATTACCGTATCCAATTCGATGTCACCGCCTGCATTTTTATAAGCTGCCAGCAGAGCAGCTCCCACCAGCACATGATTTTCCGGACCATGCATATGGATAAATGGGGTTTCCATCATCTGAACCGCAATTTCATACGGATTCTTTGATTTACTATGCAGACAGATCTCTTTTACGGCTTCAATCCCTTTTTTAGAATGGCAGGGGTCACATACATAGTGGCCGTCCGCACAGGCCGCATTACTCATAAATTTTTTATGGCAGTATATGCACTCCATTTCCACGCTTTCTTCATGATAAATTAACTCTTTGCCGCATACAAGACAGGCATTTTGACTCTTTGAATGTGCCATACTCTTCCTCCGCTTTTTTGTTTTGAGGTAAATTTTTCCGGTGTCCGGACACAGATATCACACTGAAACATTTACGCGCCCCGGATACTGACATTTGAATCAGCACAGTCTGTTACAGAGGGGCCTTCAAAATTTACCAATACCTCTTGTTATCTGTTTTTTATTATATCAGAGATAAGATATTATTTATATATCAAAATATATTTATAATCCTGGTTTTCCACATAAATCCTTATTTTCAACCACGTTCTAAGCCGGACTTACGCGCCGGAGCACAGTCGCCTGCGGGCATCCTCCTGCCAAAAGTGCACATCAAAAAGCTGATGCCCATCTCCTCCGGAAACGAACATCAGCTTTATGCCTCTCATGTCACTTCTTTAAATACTGTACGGTAATCCCTTTCTTCCAATAATATGGCTTGATCTGTACTGCCCCTCTCTCATGTTTTCCATAGACCGCAATCCTCTTCTCCACTCCGGGAAGCAGGTCAAAGTAATTATCCTCAAAAATCCAGCCGAATTCTTCTCCGTCCTCTCCTCCCCGCAGTTCCACGCATCTTGCAAAGGTATCCGTTTTCAGTACAAGTATCCCCGCCTCTGAGATACAGGATAATTTTCCGCTTCCCGGGAAGGTGATCCGTCTTTCCATCTCCACAAGATCCATGGATTCCGCCATGACATTGCCCCTATCATCTTCCGCAAATGCCGCAAGAACACAATCCTTTTTAAACTGTCCGAAAGCATCCAGATCACCGATTAAAACGGATTCATCCGGACAGCAGGAAAACGGTATTTCCAGTTCATCCTCCACCTGATTCTTTCCGGGACTGAAAAGCTGTACTCTCACGATTCCTTCCTTTTTCTCAGGCGTATCGTTGACGGCCCACAAAGTAATATGATTTCCTATGGAAAAAGAAATCTGAAACGGCTCATACGCTCTTTTCAGCGCATAGTAGGCCCGCATAGGCTCATTGAAATAGTCCACGACCCCATACGAAATGATATTGCTGTTGTTATTAAATTTCCACAGAAGATGTCCTTTTGTCTTGCGTGTCTTATCTGCATCCGCTTCCGATCTACCTCTTCGGAACCGCTCCACTTCTCTTCTGATATACTCACTGTGAGCCATGCCGATCCGGTAAATAAGCTCCTCTGCATTTTCCGCGTCATAGTAATGTTCCACAGGCCCTAATTTGACTGCTCCGTCATTTGTATTATGAAGGTTCCAGGTGTCCGGCCAGGCCAGCGGTTTTCTTTTAGTACTTACATTCTGATATCCTGCTGGCCACAGCTCCTCAGGCTTCATCATCTTTTTCATGGTCTTCAGTTCAGGCGCCGATACTCTGCAGTTTTCACTTAAGAATACAGGATAGTCTCTTCCCGGAACAAACCACAGATGGGTGTATCCATGCGTATCTCCGCCCTTCGGGTCATTGGAGAAATCACCTCCAAAGGGAGAGGTTCTGTGATAATATCTTCCGAGGTCCAATTTCCGGCAGACATTCGGAAACACTTCACAAAATATTTTTTCACCGAAACAGTATTCTCCCTTATACTGCATATCCCGGGACCAGTACATCTCATTTCCTCCGCACCAGAGCAAAATAGAGGGATGATGCTTCAGTCTTTTCACCAGAGTCTCTGCCTCCTGTCTGCACATGGAAAGCATCTCCTCTTCCTCACTGTACATATGAAATCCCAGATAAAAATCCTGCCACAGCAATATCCCTCTCCTGTCGCACGCATTATAAAAATCATCATCCAGGATCTCACTCTCTCCCCAGATGCGAAGACAGTTAAAATTCCCCATTTCAGCCAGATCCAGCAGTCCATACAGCTTTTCCTTCACTCTGCCGTAACAGCCGGTAAGGGTATCCGCATGCGCAAGATTTGCTCCCCAGAGTTTCAGGGGCCTGCCGTTTACGGAAAAATCCATATCCCCTTTCCTTTCCATTCTTCGGAAGCCGAACTGCCTTTTATAGACATCCAGGACTGTATTTCCTCTTTTCTCTGACACCTCCACATCATAGAGCTCCGCCGCTCCATGGGACCGGGGCTGCCATAATCTGGGATTCGATACGGGGATTTCCAGATATTCTGTATGCTCTGTCTCTGTTCCCTCACAAATCATATTTCCCTGCATATCTGTTATCCTGTACTCCAGCACCCTTTCAGCCTCCGGGTGGAAATAAGTAAAGTCAATCCTAACCTTTCCCTCATCCAGACCTGCGTTTACGCTGACATCCATAACCGCTTCCTGTATGCCGTCATAGCCCACTCTCTCCAAATAAATATTTCCGTAGACTCCCATCCGGATCAGATCCGGTTTCGGTCCCGAAAATTCATGGTATCCGGAGCGGAATACCCTGGCTTTACAAAACTCCGGTACCCTGTCTTTATATTTTTTCGGAAGGGTTATCTTTTGAAGCTCCTGCCGCGGCGGCTTCACTTTCAATTCAAGCAGATTTCTTTTCTGCATGCCGGCAATGCCATGCAGCACCAGAGGCATATATGCACTTTTATTTTCCCCTGCCAGTTCGCCGTTCAGATAGATCTCCACAAATGTATCAAGTCCCTGAAAACAGAGATTCCATTCTCCTGAATCATCCTCTACCTCAAACTCGGTTCTGTAACACCATTCCGCCTCTCCAATCCACCGGTTCTCGTTGATCCCGGTAATATTGGGATTTGGAATCTGCTGATGGTCCAACAAAATATCATGGACCTGGCACGGCATTTTTTCTATGTCCAGTTCCCTGTTGTCCGGTCCCAGCAGTTTCCAGCCTTTCTGCAGTAAAATTCGTTCCATCCGTTTTATCCTCTCTGTTATATCTTATCTTTTCACAGCCCCCATACTGCGCCTTCACACAAATGGTTCCATATTCTTTATTTCCCAGTATCTTTACCGTCTTCCTCTGCCCCGGCAGCATATCGAAATAATTGTCTGAAAACAGCCAGCCGAATGGATCGCCGTCCTGCTCCCCGGTTATCTGCACACAGCGCGCAAATCTGTCCGCAGTGATCACCAGTTCATCTCCGCGCATTTCCAGTTTCAAACCGGCATTTGGAAATTTCAGATGTCTTTCTATATCCACATAATCAATACATACCGAAACCTCGTTTCCCTTTTCATCACAGAGAACCGCGAACAGAGCACAGTCCTTCGAGAAAAACCGAAAGTCAGCCAAATCATCAAGAAGCACTGCATCCCCCTGCGGCACAGAGATTTTCTTCTCCTTTACCTTCTGTATCTGCCCGCTCACAATATGAAAAAGCCCATATCGTACAGATCCTGCAGCCTCTTCCCCGGAGTCATTGACGCACCACAGACGGATGCTTTCCTCCTTCTGAAAGCACAAAAGAACTGGTGAAAACACACGCTTTAGGGAGTAATAAGGAATATATCCCTCCTGAAAAAAGTCTATGGCCGCACAGTAGACCTTCGGCCACGTGTCCACCAGTTTGCAGGCAAAATATCCCTTGGAACGGCCGGAATACACCTCAGGTTCTCTGCTGCCGATTCTCACCTGCTCGCCGTACCGCCTGATTTCCTTTCCGTAAGCCGCACCAAAACGGTATATAAGATCATCCGCATTTTCCGCATCGTAAAATTCCCAATAGTCACCCGTTTTTCGCTGCCCCTGGGCTGAAATATGGCTCCGCTCCAACCAGGTATCCGGCATACTATTGCTGCTGCCGTCCAAAACCAGTCCTGTAAATCCCTTCGGCCAGATGTCCCCATGGATCATTTTTTCCAGACTGTGTTTCACCGGAGGCGCGGTTCTGATATGCTCGCTGATAAAATTCGGATAGGATTTATAAGGATATTCCCACACACAATCATAGGTATGCAGATCGCCTGCCCTGGGGTCATTGGCCCACTCTCCGCCATAGGGTGAATTGGGATGATAATATCTGTCTTTGTCAAGGCGTTGTGCAATCTCCGGGAAATCTTCCAGAAAAATCTCTTTCCCATAGGGACAGCACCCCTGAAATTCAGCTCCCATTAAGGTTTCATTTCCCCCGCACCACAGAAGCAGGGAAGGATGATGTCTGAGCCTCCTTACAAGGAACTCTGCTTCCTTTTTGCAGAGTTCTCTTATCTTCTGACTGTCAGGATAGGCTCCATGTCCGAGAAAAAACTCCTGCCAGACAAGGATGCCGCGTCTGTCACATTCATCATAAAATGCATCCGGCAGTGGAATGCCTTCGCCCCATATACGAAGCGTGTTCATATTGGCATTCTCCACCATCTCAAAGAGACGCTGTTCCCGCTCCGGCTGATAACAATGCGTGTAGCCCTGCAGAGGGTCCAGGCTTCCGCCAAACAGTCTCACCTTTTTCCCATTGATTCGGTATGCAAAAGGCACGTCCATCTCCACGCTGCGAAACCCAGCCCTTTTCAAAAGGCGGTCGCAGACCTTCCCGTTCTTCCACAGTTCTATACATATATCCGCCAGGTTTTGTCTCCCGAATCCCCTCGGCCACCACAGAGGCGGGTCCTCCACCTCTATCTCTTCCCGGATGCTCCAGCCGTACCCGTTGACCTCAGGCCCGAAACTCTGCATTTTGCACCTGCCCGGTGTTCCGTTTCCGTCCTCCGAAGGGAAGTTCCAGTGTACTGTCAGATGATCCGGTCTGCCGGTGCCCCTCATTTCTATGGAGAGCACACCACGCCCGTCCGCCTCCACTCTGGCCTGTATGAAATCCTCCTTGATCTCTTCTTCCTCATAATATACAAGAGATACCGGTGCATATACGCCTACGGGTGTGAAATAGGGCACTGCCCCCTGGTAGCTGCTTCCCTTTTCCATTTTTTCCGGCGGAAAATCATGTATCGGTTTTCTGACTGTTTTGCAGCGCAGAACAGATCCGTTCCACTTTTCCTTCCATTCCTGTTCTCTCATATAAGAGATGGGACTTATAAAATGCAGATAAAGGGTATTGTTCTCTTCCAGAAAATCCGAGACTTCAAACTCTGCGGGGAGATAAAAATCCTCACTTCTGCCCAATTTTCTGCCATTCAGCCAGATGTCCGCCACGGTGTCCAGTCCCCCGAAAAACAGCCTGCATTTTCTGCCTTTCTCACCGGCAAAACAGCATCGGTATATCCAGTCTGATTCCCCGATAAAAAGTGCTTTTTCACACCATCCCAGCCTGAATTCTTCCGACAAAAGACCATGGTCATATAAAATATCCTGTACCTGGGCAGGCATATTTCTCACGGGTAACCACTCCCTATCTTCCCCAGCTTTTTTCAGACTCCATCCGTCTTTCAGCTCTACATTTGTTTTCATAGAACACTCCGTATCCGGTCAGAATACAAATCCTTCTGTTCCTTTTAGTTTTTCCATAACACTGCCGTCAAGAACGATTCCGCTGGCAGACACATTTTTTCTGACCTGGGACGCGTTTTTGGCGCCGGGTATGACACAAGTGATCCCGGGATAATTCAGGTTGTAGGCAAGGGCAAGCTGTGCCATGTTTTGTACCGGTTCTTTAACACAGGAGCGGATGATCTCCATATCTTTTTCCACTGCGGCAAAGCGTTTTTCTGTCCAGAAACCCGCTCTGTTATCTCCCTGTGAGAATTTTGTATCTGCCGGGTATTTTCCTGTGAGAATGCCGCTTGCCAGAGGCTGACTGGTGAGGACGGGAATATCCCTTTCTTCGGCGATTCTTACTACTTCCAGATTGGATTTATTGAGAATATTAAAGGGACATTCGAGGGCCTCAATGACGCCATCTTTATCTGCCTCAAAGGCATGGAGCGTATCCGCTGCTCCCCACATGGCAAGTCCGCAGAACCTGGCCTTTCCGGAACGTTTCAGCTCTTTCATGGTATCCAGCACCTGCTCCCTGTCCTGCCATCCCGCATCCGGGACATGGAGAAGATAGACATCCACATAGTCCGTCTGCAGTCTTTTCAGGCTCTCGTCAAGGCTCATTTTCAGGTATTCTCTGGTGAAATTTTTACTTCTTTCCGGTACGCGGAAGTTAGTCCCCCCTTTTGTCACGATCACCGCTTTGTCACGTTTTCCGATCAAAAATCTGCCTATCAGTTCCTCACTGTGCCCATTCCCATAGGAATCACAGGTGTCGTATAAATTCACACCTTCCTCCCATGCACAGGCAAGGGCCTCCATGGAAAGAGCATCATCGCATCCCTCTCCCCAGCCGGAGCCTCCGATCGCCCATGCTCCGAATCCGATTTCTGATACCTTAAGTTCTGTTTTTCCGAATCTTCTGTATTTCATACTATTTTCCTCCTCACTGTTCCCGGCTCCTATCTGCCGGTACCCATACCTATTGCAGTATCCGGCCTAAATTTCAGCATCCGGCCTAAATTCAGATGTTCAGTTTTGCATATGTTTTATCATATACCGCTCTGGCTTTGATCGTTCCGCTTCTGTGACTGTTTCCATATCCCACTCTCTTGATCTCACCGGGGAAAAGGTCAAAATAATTGTCCCTGAAATCCCACCAATAAGCGTCTCCGTCTTCCTCTCCGCTAAGTTCCACACAGCGGGCAAACTGCCTGGCCCTAAGGCAGATTTCATCTTTTTCTTTCCACATTTCTATCCCGGACTGCGGAAAAACAAGATGTCTTTCTATATCCGCAAATGCGTGATTTTCTGCTGCAGTCTGTCCCTTATGGTCACAAAAAACGACTCTGATGATCTTGTCGCGTGTGAACTGTCCAAAGGAATCCAGTTTTCCCGCCAGGACACTTTCCCCTGCATCACATTTCACCGGAAAATCTTCTCTCTTCGCAAAACAGTTTCCCTGCAGATCAAAAAGTTCCGCCCGAATACGCCCCTCCACCGGCATTCCCGTATCATTGACAAGCCATACATACAGATGATCCGATACCTCCACCTGTACACAGAGCGGTTCATATGCCCGTTTCAAATAATAATACGGCATTTTCTGTTCCAGATAAAAATCCAGCATGGAGCTGTAAATGTGTGGAAACGTGGTATTCCATTTCCATATAAAATGCCCTCTGCAGTTTCTTTCCCCTGCCGCATTGTCCGCCTTTTTTCCTCTTCTGTACCGCTCTGCCGTATCTTTGATGTACTGTCCTGCTGCTGCCCCATACTGATAAACCATTTCCTCCGCGCATTCCGGGTCATAGAATTCCTCAATGGCGGGAATCTTCTTCCAGGACTCCGCTGACGTGATCTTCTCATAGGCTTTTCTCCCCCGGCCGCGGGCCGCGCTTATATGATTTGCCGTGTCTCTGCCTTTCCGGCTTTGGAAGCGTATCCGTCTTCAGATACCGTTTCAGTGTCTTCACACCAGGAAAGGAAACCCTCAGATTTTCACTGGCAAAGAGAGGATAGTCACTTCCCGGCACATACCAGGAATTGGTATAACTGTGCGTATCTCCCTTCCCCGGTTCATTAGAATAGCTTCCAAAAAACGGTGAATTTACATGATAATACCGGTCCGGGTCCAGTCTGAGGCACAGCCTTTTCAAATCATATTCAAAGAAATCTGCCGCCAGGTAAGGCCTTGACGGTGCGGCGAAATCCCGGCTCAGATAGCACTCATTCCCTCCGCACCAGAGCAGAATGGAGGGATGATGCTTTCTGCTCCTTATCATATATTCTGCTTCCTGCAGTATCTTTTCCTTCACCTCATCCACATCCGGGTACTGGGTGTGTCCGCAGAAAAATTCCTGCCACAAAAGAATGCCGTTCTCATCTGCAAAGTCGTAGAGAAATTCCCCAAAAGGCACCCCTTCCCCCCAGATGCGGAGTGTATTTACATGGGCATCCTTTGCAAGCGTTAAAAGCCGTCTGATCCTGTCTGTATCCTCACAGAGCGTGTATCCCTGATCCGGTGTCAGATTAGCGCCCCATAACTTCACCGTTCTGTCGTTGATCCGGAAATCCAGCATTCCCTGTACCGTGACCTTCCTGAAGCCAATGGATTTTTGACACGTATCCAGGACCTGCCCGTCTCTTATGAGTTCCGCCCGAACCTGATACAGATTCTGCCTGCCGTAACCTGCGGGCCACCACAGATGCACATTTTCCAGCACAGCTTCAAAACAGCATCCGGCACTCTTTTCCTGCTCCCATATCATCTCCCTGCCATACAGGATCTTCACCTGCATACGTTCATCCGAGCCGGCCTTCTTTTCCCCGGACAGCATGGGATGGGTCTGTACTTTTGCAGTATCAAGGGTTTCATTCAGAGAATATTCCACATCCATCCCATCTATCTGCAGTCTGTCCGGTATTTCAAACAGAATGACCTTTCCAAACACCCCCACCTTATAAAAATCCGGATCATTTCCCAAATAGGTTGTAAAGTCATGAAAGGTTTTTCTAAGAAACCGGCAGGAATCCACCATTTTCTCTGCCAAGACACTGCTGTATTTTTCCTCCGCCTTTTTCAGGGCTTCCTTCACTGGACTGAAGATAATTTCCAGTGTATTTTTTCCCGGCTGTACAAGAGAAGAGATATCCAGTCTGCACGGCAGATAGCAGTCATTATGTCTTCCCGCCGATTCCCCGTTTACCCTGATCTCGGCAAAAGTATCCAGCCCTTCCAGAAATAAAAGGTATTCTCCGCGGTCAGCCCCCCAGGATAAAAGTTCAAATTCCGTCCGGTATATCCATGTCTTATCGTTGACCCATCTGCAGTCTGTTGTCTTTCCCCACCGGTAGGAATCCCCTATCCTTCCATGATGGTATAAAATATCATGAACCTGTATGGGCATGGCGGGAATCTCCATTTGTTCCGCGCTTCCCTGTTCCTCCAGATACCAGTTTTCTGCCAGTATTCTTTCTCTTTTCATAAATTTCATCACCCCTTTACGCTGCCTGCCACCAGTCCGCGTATCAGATATTTTGACCCGAAGGAAAACAGGATCAGAATAGGAATGGTGCCCATGGACAGTGCCAGGATCCTGGCTGCATAATCGGTTCTGTACTCACTGCTGATAAGGGCAATGGACAGAGGAATGGTATAATATTTCTGATCACTGATCATAACAAGAGGTGTCATGTAGTTGTTCCAGGACCATAAGAAGAACAGAAGGAAGATCGTGATAAGGGCCGGCCGGATAATAGGCATGATCAGCCGGAAAAAGATGCCGAATTCCCTGCATCCGTCCACCCTGCCGCTCTCGATGATCTCATCCGGCACTGAACTTTCTATAAACTGGCGCATCCAGAATACACCGAAGGCATTGGCCATACCGGATACGATCAGCGGAAACAGGGTGTTGTTCATCCCAATCCATCTCATCTCCATAACAAAGCCCACAAGGCCGAGCTGCTGGGGAATCGCCAGGGTTGCCACGATCATGGCAAAAAGCGGCTTCTTGCCCCTGAAATCATATTTTGCAAATGCATAGCCGGCCAGAGCGCTGACCAGCAGACCGCCGATGGTATTGCAGCATGCCACGATCAGGCTGTTTGCATAATAGAGCAGAAAGTTCTGACGCATGACTGCATGAAAATTCTCCACGAAATATTTTCCGAAGAATAATTTGACACCTGTATATAAATCCTCGCTGTAGTGTGTGCCCATGACGATCATCATATAGAAAGGAAGCAGGGCACAGACTGACAGGACCAGCATAAACAGATATAATGGTATTTTCCCTATCCAGACTGTTTTTTTCATACTCTCAATCCTCCTTTTTCTTTCCATTGACAACACGGAAAAGCACAAGTGACGCAGCCGCGATCACCAAAAACAGACAATATGCCAGAGCAGAACCGTATCCGAATTCAAAGTTCTTAAAGGAGCTGTCATAGAATTTCATCACAACTGTCATCACGGAACGATCCGGCCCTCCTGTGGGCTGTCCTGCGGAGTTAAACAGAAGCTGCGGCTCGTCAAACAGCTTGAATCCGTTGATCACACTGGTGATGATCACGAACACAAATATAGGTTTCAAAAGCGGTATGGTGATCTTCGTAAATCTGGCCCACCAGGACGCACCGTCAATCTTAGCTGCCTCATATAATTCATCCGGAATGGTGGAGAGTCCTGACAGAAACATGATCATCTTATATCCGTAATTCTTCCAGATCAGCATAAAGATCACCACTGCCCGGGCTGTCCATGCATGTCCCAGCCAGTAAACAGACTCTGCGCCGAACAGGTTTAAAAATGCGTTGACCACTCCGCTTTTCCAGTCAAACATCAACTGAAAGATAATACCCACTGCAACAGGCGTGGTTATGTATGGCAGAAAATTAATAAGCTGCAGCCCGTTTTGTGTCTTCTTGAAAAAATCTTTTAGAAAGGTTGCCGTCAGAAGTCCCAGCGTGATCTGGATTGGCGTGCTGATTCCCAGCAGGATCAGCGTATTCCAAAGTGATTTGTAAAAATATTTATCCTGTGTAAACACCCGCACATAATTCTTCAGACCCACAAAGGTCATTTCTCCGATTCCGTCCCAGCTTGTAAAACTGACACCAAGTGAAAACAAAATAGGGAAAAGGCCAAAGGCAATATAAAGCAGAAAATACGGCAGGATCATGGCATACGGTGCACTTTTTTTCGTCATGTATTTTTCCCCCTTTATGAGAAAAGGACCTGCTTTTCAGGCCCTTTCCCTCGTCTGTCCTAATCTGTCGTATTACTTTTCCAAATCCGGCTGCTTTGTGAGCAGTTCGTCTGTCATGGACGCGATCAGTTCGTCTGCTGTTATACTTCCGTCCACGGAGGCATTGATAGTTTTCAGGGCAAGGTTATAGGCGTCATTAATATCCTGGTCGTACTTGCTGGGTTCCCTTACTCCCTTGATGTTTGGCATTACTTCCTGTGCAATTGCCTGGAGCACATCCTGACCGGCAAAGTATTCATCCTCTCTGCTGTAGAAATCATCCTGTTCGTATACCGGTTTGAAAGGAGAGAAATTACCCTTGCAGTCTCTCTGAAGAGTCGCGCCCTTCTCGGAGCCAAACATGAATTTCACATACTCTGCCGCTGCCTCCTTATTCTTTGCAGCTTTTGGCACACCCATAACGGTTCCGCCCCACGGGAACGGACCTCCCGGAGGAAGCATGAAGCCCCAGCGCCCCTTACCGTCTTTGTCATTGGGTTTGATGGTAAATTCAACGGACCAGTTGGCGCAGGGATAGAAAATGTCACTGTCGCCCGCATAGGAAGCCCCTTCCTCCGCGGAACTGAAATCCAGTACATCCACGATTCCGGCCTGCTTCATCTCGATGAGTTTTTCAAAGATCGGTTTCATGGATGTTTCCAGATTGATCTTATCCCCGTCTACAAAAGGATCTGTGGACTGTCCCATAAGCATCTGTCCCGCTGCACCGATGCTGGAAAGCATGAATACTTTGCCTCCTGATTTTTCCTTCACTTCTTTTCCTTTTTCGATAAAGGAATCCCAGTCGGAGAGCATGGCTTCCAGTTCTGCAGGGTCATCGGTTCCCAGATATTCCTTTGCCAGTTCCCGTTTGTATGCCATGCCGGCCACAGACGGACACTCCGGACCAACATACTGTCCGCTCTCAGCAGTTTCCAGGGGAAGCAGATAATCCAGGACCTGGCTGGTGTCAAAATTATAAGGGTCTTTTGTTATGTCTTCCCAGATATCCAGGGACAACAGTTTGCCTCTGTAAGTGGCTTCCAGCCACGCCACATCCGGCATTTCCCCGCCGCTGGCCAGTGTGGTCTGCAGCTTCTGTGTCATGTCCTTACTCTCCACAGCAACCATATTGACCTTGATTCCGGTGGCCTCTGTAAATCCGGCGTTCATATTTTTCCCATTGTCGCTTGTGTCCCAGCACCAGATGGTAATCTCCCGGTCCCCTTCTTCACTTTTGCCTTCCTCTTTTGCTTTGTCCTCCCCGCCTTTTTCACTTTCTGAAGATGCACAGCCTGCAAGTGATGTGACTGCCAGCATGGACGCCATGAAAATCGTGATAATCTTTTTCTTCATTTCCTTTTCCTCCTTTATTTTTCACGCATCTTTTTTACATCTTCAGTATAGCTGTATATTTGTCACATAAAAATATGGGGATTCTTGGATTTTTTATACTTTTTTCACCTGTTTTTTTGTCGTCTTCGGCATTTCCCCCGCTTATCATCTATTTTTTGTCATTTTTTATATGTTTTTTATAAATTTTATATAACTGCCTTTCAAACAGGCTCTGGAGTGTGTTTGAAAATTGGAATGTCAGAATGAATTTCCAAACACGCTTTAGTCTCCCGATTTTTTGAAAGCAAAGGAGATAACGGTTCCTCCGCCGGGTCGCCTCTCCATTTTCAGAGGATGAACCTCCTTATAGATCAGCTTCAGCCTGCCGTTCACATTAAACATGCCGATATGTCCCCCGGTACGCTCCTCTTCCAGGCGCTGTCTGATGCGTTCCCTCTCCTCTGCCGTACATCCTACCCCGTCATCCTCCACGGTCACTTTTATCCAGTTATCTTTACCGGTTATCACAATTTTAAGCAGTGACGCCGTATTGCTCGGGATGATGCCGTGGAACACGCTGTTTTCCACCAGAGGATAGAGAATCATCCGCGGAATCTGTTCCTGCAGCAGTGATTCGTCAATCTCCCATTGAATATCCGGAATATTTTTATAGCAGATCTGCAGAACCTCAACATAGCGGCAGATATACTCCTTCTCCTCCGAAACCGCTGCCATTGCCTGCAGATCCGTGCGCAGAAGGGAGCGAAGAAGCAGAATAAAAGCTCTGGTCAGGCGGATGATCTCCTGGTAATCCTGTTTTCTGGCAAGGCAGATAACCGCATTTAAGGTGTTATAGATAAAATGTGGATTTAACTGATAAGACAGCATTTTAAGCTGAGAATCATATTGCTTTTTTTCACTCAGAAGGAGTTTTTCCGTGTGGTCGTTAATGCTTTTGACCATAGAATTGAAGACATTGGCCGCCTGCTCACATTCGTCCCCTGTGTGGATCTCAATGCGCTCTTCACGGCTTCCGCCGGCCACACTCTGCATTCCCCGCACAAGAGTATCAAGAGGCGTAATGATCCTCTGTACCAGACCTGCCACCAGGCTAAGCATCACAAGAAGACAGATCACTATGATAATGATCACAATATTATTCATCTGCCGCATAGTACCGGAGATATCCCCTTTTGCCACCTGATAACAGATATACCACCCATGGCTGCCTATGCTGTCTTTATAGTAATCCTTCTCCGAAAGGACTCCCTCCATGCCGGAATCCACATTGCTGTAGATAACTCTGCCGCTTTGGTTGTGAAGCTCCATCCCTATCTCATTTTCATCAAAAACAAGGGGAGAAATGATCCTTTCCGTATCTGCCAGAATAAACAGCTTTCCTCTTTTCACCCCGATCTTTGTCTTATCAAAAATGTCGTTTACATAGGCAATGGTATTCTTTTCGCCGTAAGATCTGTAATAATTCACCATATGCGGCACCAGAAATTCCCCGCTTATATCATCCCGCTGCATCTGTTCATAGGGAGCCTCAGACATAAGCTGTTCGTACTGGTTTATGGTCTCCATCACAACGCCGTCACTGTCTACGGCAAAAATATCCAGAATGATATTGTCCCTGAGAAGCTGGTATTCCTTCAGCTTTTTCTCCAGTGTCTGAATGACCGAATAGTATCCGTAACTGCCCTCCCGGCGCTGTGACTTTTGGTAAAAAGACTCCTGCACAGTCTCGTCAAAGGTAATATTTCTTGCATACATGCTGATCTCTTCCAGTGAGTTTGAGACCTGTTCTACCATCTTTAAGATCATGGTCCTGTTCTTCTCAACCAGGGAGTTTTCTATCAGCGGCTTCAGATACAGATATACGGCACCGCTGCAGAGAACAACGCATATCATGATAGCGCTCAATACCATGAGCAGCAGTCTTTTATATATTTTTGATTTCTTTTGATAAAGCATATGATCTTCCCCTTTGTACAATAGATTCCCCCTAATAATCCTTGGGATTTTTACCGGTTTCCTTTTTAAATACCTTGCTGAAATACTGGACGGTCTGGTAGCCCACCATTTCACTGACCTCATATATCTTATATTCTCCTGTTCTCAGCAGCCGTATTGCCTGATTCATTCTCACCTTTGTCAGATAGGCGGAAAATGTGGAACCCGTCTCTTTCTTAAAAAGCTGGGACAGATATATGGCATTCATGCCCAGATCCCCTGCCACGTCATTCAGGCTGATGTCACGGCTGTAATTCTGTTCCATGAACGCTTTGATATAGCGGACTTTTCCGGAATATCTGCTGTCTGAACTGCTTTCCAGCATTTCCATGATACCCTCATACTCCTTCATAAAGCTGTAGATATCCATCTTCTGAAAGTCCCTTTTAAATCTATCCAGACGCTCTTCTATTTCCGGCTGTTCCAGAGCTGCGCACCGGTGCATCAGAAAATAGAGCAGCTTCTCGGATACTTTGCGCCATATGTATAGATTTTCTGTCTTTACCACACTGCGGCACAGGACATTTTCCAAAAAGCCTGGCATATTTTCGTAGGAATCTTTTTCTATATTTTCTTCGACACACCTCAGCGCATCCTTTATCTCAGCCGAAAATTCCTCCTTTTCATCCTTTGCTGCCCTGTCCAGAATGCAGACGCCCCTGTGAAAAACGCGGCCTTTCATAATCCTTTCCGCTTCCTCCTTCGCCGGCAGGATATCCTTATTTTTTCTTATCATGCCGCCTATGGATGCTGTCATGGAAAGCCCCATCTGTGAAGAAAAAAGACTCTGTACCTTTGTGATAAACTCCCTGATTTCACTGTCCAGATGCATTTTGGAAATGCAGGAACGGACCCGGTAAAAGATCAGGATGCCTCCTCCTGAATTCTTCATCACCCTGATCTTGGAGCCGGGAATCTCTGTTTCGATCAGCTCCCGTATGCCCTCTTCATCCGGATGCATCAGGGGTTTTCCAATCTGCTCCAGCAAGATCAGAACACTTTTTCCTATCCATTCCAGTATGGTCTCATCACTTTTACATATCTCATTTTCACCTGCCAGAATCGCCTCCAGATATTGTTTCATTCTGACCTTATGTACATTTTCTTTTGTTTTCAGTGCCTCAATACAGCCGTTCAGTTCACGCAGCAGTACCTCTTCATCAATTTCGTATTTCAGTATGAAGGTTCTGACGCCCATCTGGAGCGCCCGCTTCGCAAGCTCAAATTCTTCATAGGCTGTAAGCAGTATAACCTCCGCCTCTATATTTTCCTTCTTCATCTGCGCCACCAGGTCAAGGCCTGTCATGATCGGCATTTTGATATCTGTGATAACAATATCCGGGCGATACCGTTTTGCGTATTCCAATCCTATCTTTCCGTTCCTTGCGTCGGGAAGCAGTTCAAAACCGTATCGTTCCCAATCAATCAGACTGATCAAATCTTCTCTTGTCAGATCCATGTCCTCGACTATCAATACCTTATACATTTTCTCCCTCCGCCCATAATATTATTGTTTATTATAACTCATTTTCAGAATATTCCCCTTATATATTTTAAGTGTTTTTTACAGTTATTTAAGATTATCCTGCGCATCATGCACCTTTCCCCGGGAAGGGACGGCAGCGCCCGGATCTTTTTGTTGTATAGGGAGCCACGGATTCCTTTCCGAACTGCAAAAAAAAGACAGTGTCCACATCACACTGTCTTTTCTCTGTATCTGTTATTTTACGCTGCTCTTCTCACAGCCTTCCGAAGAACCGGTCCCACAGCCAGCGCAGCCGCAATCTTGATCAGATCACCGGGCACATAGGGAATCACCCCGGCTGCCAGGCCCGCGCCAAAGGACAGATTGGCCTGAACGCAGAGCCATGCAGTCCCGAACAGGTAAGCCACCACGGTTCCCAGAACCATTCCTGCTGCCTGCAGCACTCTTTTTCCCTGAAATCTGTCCACAAAAAATCCGGCAATCAGCGCCATGAAAATAAATCCCACCAGGTATCCGCCCGTCGGGCCTGCCATTTTGCCAAATCCTCCGGCAAATCCGGAAAACACCGGAAGTCCTACCATTCCAATGAGCAGGTACACCAGATAGCTGACGGTTGCTGAATAAGTGCCAAGCACAAAAATGCTGAAATAGATGGCCAGATTGGTAAAGCTGATCGGCACCGGGCTGAACGGCAGCGGTATGGCCAGGGGGCCTAAAATGCAGGTTACCGCTGTCATCAGTGCAATGATCGTCATCTGTCTGGTACTCATTTTCTTGTTTTTACTGGGCATTGCTGTTTCCATATACTTTTCCTCCGAGGTTGCAAAACTTATTTCGACTTTTCCGCCTGTTGTTCGACGGCATAAATCTTTCCTGATTTTATAGAAAAGCTTTTCTCAAACATTTTTTACGGTTTTACCGCTTGTTTTGTGGCTGTGCTTTTCTTTACATAAAGAAGTATAATCAATCAGCCTCAAATTGTCAACTTATATTTTAATTTAAGTTAACATTATAAAATCTACATTATTTCATTCACCAAAAATTCTGCTATATAAAAAACCGTCTTGCAAAGGGTAAAATGGTGCCCGAGCGAACAATCAGAGTTATGAGCAACAGCATGAAGTAATGAAACGAAATGAGCTATTAATTTGAATAGTGTTTGGCATCCCTTTTGTTATTATTGGGATCAGGAATATTAAAGGTAAAAAAATTGACAAATCCCGGGGTGTCGGCTGATTTCATGTAGGTTTGCGGGGTGTTCCTATGAAACAACCTGCCGCCTTTTGACGACGGAAATCGCTATCCTGGCAATAAATAATATCAGCGGTAAAATACTCCATCGGCGCAGAAAAAGAGCTGCGCAGATATTACTATCATATAAGCACAACTCCCTTAATTATAGTACACCTGTCACATTGTATGGATTGCCCTCAGCCAAATTCCCGCCTATATCACACTGCTAAAGCCGATTGTCACTCGGGTTCCGTCATATCATAAACCGTATTTCTATAAACATCCGATTCAGATAATAATCCTTTTTAACGGATAAAGTTTGTATGCTGCATAGCTTCCTTTTCCGGCATCCCCAGCCGCTCTTTCCCAAGTGCAATGGATTTTATAAGAAATGACATATTATTTGCCAGTGTCCGCATTCCCTGCAACCCTTCTGGCCGCCACAACACTTACTCTCACTTTCATTGTCTTATCAAAGGGCGTGCTGAAGAATAACCGGTCCAGAGATGACACCAGCGTGCCATTGGCGGACGCATAATATACCGGACTGCCAATAATAAGTCCATCACAGGCCTCAAACTTAGGCGCAATCTCGTTGACATAATCATCAAACACACATTTGGCCTTCTCGGCACATGCCCGGCAGGCTGTACATCCCCGAATCCCTTTGTTTCCTACATGGATGATTTCACATTCACTATTATGTCCTCCTTTTTTCTTATGCAATCTCCACTTTTGATTTTAATTCTTTTGACTTTGCAGGCAGACCACACACTTTCATAAAATTGCACCATTGTTTTTTGTTACCCATTGCTGTACACTATGATTGTATCAACCGATTATAACTATCGGTCAAGAGATTTTTGTAAATTTCTATTTTTATTTATGTATGAAACGGGGGATTGGAAAATGTATACTATGATGCAGGTCTGTAAAGAAGCCAATATGACTTATCAGACCTTAAAATATTACTGTAATAAAGGATTAGTTCCTAATGTAAAACGAGATAAAAACAACCGCAGGATTTTTGATGAACGAGATTTGAAATGGAGCAAAAACCTGATTTGTCTGAAAAAATGTGATATGAACATTCAGGAAATGAAAGAATATCTGGATTTATGTATGCAGGGCGAGTCTACGATTCATCAAAGGAAAGAAATGCTTACTAAAAAACGGAACGCTCTTTTAGCTTCCATTGAAGAATTGAAAGACCATGTTGAATATATTGACTGGAAGCAGGCGTTTTATGATGACGTTCTTTCTGGCAAACGTCCTTATGTCAGCAACTTAATACCTGTAGAGAAAGCACTGAGGGGAGAGCTAATAGACCAATGAAACACTGGAAAAATTTTTTCAAGTTTTACATCTTAAAATTACGAACTGTTAATATTTTTAAAAGGCTATTTGTTATGTTTATTTTTGTAACTTTGCTCCCCATAACACTATATGGGATTCTGCTCTATAATAAAAGCAGTGAGATTATTCAGGATAAAGTCAATCTTTCAATCAGTGAAGCATTAACACAAATAAGTACAAGTATAAATGAAAAAATAGAAAAAGTAAGAAATGACAGCATAGAAATAAGTTATCTTGAAGAAATCCAAGATGTACTTATCAATTACAATGATTATAATGAGCGAATGAAAAACAAAGTAAAAATAGCTGTTACCGATAAAATGAGCAAAAAATATGTCTTTGACAATATTGTATCCGAAATAACACTTTACACATTAACAGGAGCAAAACTCAATGTCTATGGAAATAACACGTTTACTGTAAATTTAAAATCTGATTATTTTAATGAATTTTTAGACATATGCCACTCGTACAACGGTGCATGTGTCTGGAAAGCCATTAATCATAATTACGAAAAAAGAATTGCTTCCGGTGTAAATAATGATAGAAATTATATACTTTTAGGTAAAGCCATCAAAAAGAAATCTGACGGTAAGATTATCGGATATATGATAATGGCTATAGAAGAAGATAAAATCCGAAATATATACGAAAAAATTTCCAGTACCATGAA
>OBXM01000903.1_pt1 | contig 23035 bp, 19 predicted proteins | sample 1538141 | NCBI WGS metagenome assembly OBXM01 (sample SAMEA2580153, study PRJEB22360) | human gut metagenome | biome: human gut; feature: human-associated habitat; material: faeces | place: Denmark | collected 2008/2010 | reverse complement strand
GAAGCTGATCTGGAATGGATTTTTGCGTGTAACTATGAAGGTACTGAATAGTTACACAGTATTTTAAATCGATAGAATAGCTGCGAATTGTTCCGAAGAACTGCCGCCATGATTCGAGGCAGCGGCCAGATACAGGAAAGGAGAACTATGCCATGTACGGAGTTACAATAGCTGAATTAATAGAAAAAATGGATTTCAAAAACCTGACCCCGGAGCTGGACTGCGAGAAGATCGTTGTCTCCCACCCGGACGTGAACCGTCCGGCGCTTCAGCTCACCGGATTCTACGCACATTTCGACAATGAGCGTGTACAGATGATCGGAAACGTGGAGATCGCGTACCTCTCCGGGCTCACAAGAGAGCGCCGGATCGCCATGTATGACAAGCTGATCTCCAGCAAGATCCCATGTCTCGTGTTCTGCAGAAACCAGACACCGGAGCCGGAGGTCGCAGAACTTTGCAGTCATTACGGTGTTCCGTGCCTGCTCTCCGCGAAGCCGACATCCGATACCATGGCGGAAGTCATCCGCTGGCTGAAGGCAAAACTTGCCCCGTGCATCAGCATTCACGGCGTTCTCGTTGATGTGTTCGGCGAAGGCGTTCTGATCACAGGCGAGAGCGGAATCGGTAAGAGCGAGGCCGCCCTGGAGCTCATCAAGCGTGGACACCGTCTCGTAAGTGATGACGTTGTGGAGATTCGCAAGGTCAGCGATGAAACTCTCGTCGGTTCCGCCCCGGATATCACAAGATATCTCATCGAGGTGCGCGGGATCGGCATCATCGACGTGAAGACCCTGTTCGGTGTCGAGAGTGTAAAAGATACCCAGTCCATCGACATGGTCATCAAGCTCGAAGAGTGGGATAAGAATAAGGAATACGACCGTCTCGGACTTGAGGACCAGTACACGGAGTTCCTTGGAAATAAAGTTGTCTGCCACAACATTCCGGTCCGTCCGGGACGTAATCTGGCAGTTATCGTAGAGTCCGCGGCGGTCAACTACCGTCAGAAGAAGATGGGCTACAACGCGGCCCAGGAGCTCTACAACCGCGTGCAGGCGAATATCGCTAAAAGAGGCGAATAAAAAGGAGAATCATTCATGGAAATCAGAACAAATGAGCCGATGGCGCGGCACACATCATTCCGCGTCGGCGGCCCGGCAGACCGGTTCGTGATTCCGGAATCAGAGACAGAACTCCGCGAGGCGGTCCTGGACTGTAAAAAGTCAGGACAGCCCTGGTACATGATCGGCAACGGAAGCAATCTCCTCGTGGGAGATAAAGGTTTCCGTGGCACGATCATCAGCACAGAGCGTCTCGCTGAATTAGAAGTTCAGAAAAACGAAAACATTATCATCGCCGGGGCAGGCGTGATGCTCTCAAAGCTTGCGAACACGGCGGCGAGAGAGGAGCTCACCGGCCTGGAGTTCGCAGCGGGAATCCCGGGAACCGTCGGCGGTGCGGTCATGATGAATGCGGGCGCTTACGGATCCGAGATGAAGAACGTACTCCTGTGGGCAGATGTGATGGACCAGGACGGAAATGTGAAGCTGATGAAAAACGAGGAGCTGGAGTTGGGATATAGAACGAGCTGTCTGGAGCGCCTGGGACTTTTCACAGTCCGCGCGGCATTCAAGCTGACACCTGGCGATCCGGAGGTGATCCGGTCGCAGATGGAAGAGCTGGCAAGAAAGAGAAAAGAGAAGCAGCCGTTAGAATACCCGAGCGCTGGAAGCACCTTCAAGCGCCCGGAAGGATATTTCGCCGGAAAACTGATCGAGGATGCCGGTTTAAAGGGATTTTCCGTCGGCGGAGCCGCGGTCTCCGAGAAACACGCCGGATTCGTGATCAATAAGGATCATGGAACGGCGGCGGATATTTTGGGACTTTGCAATGAGGTAAAACGCCGGGTAAAGGAGAGTTCCGGGGTAGATCTCGAGCTGGAAGTAAAACTCTTAGGCGAATTTTAAAGGTGCACAATACAGGGAGGAATTCTCGTTGAGACTTGTAATTGTGACAGGCATGTCGGGCGCAGGAAAGACCACGGCATTAAAAACACTGGAAGACATGGGCTTCTATTGTACCGACAACCTGCCGGTCCTTTTAATTGAAAAATTTGCGGAGCTGGTCATGAACGGACAGAGCGAAAAGCAGGACATCGCCCTGGGTGTGGATGTCCGAAGCGGTGAGGAGCTGCCGTATCTGGAGATTATCATCCGGAAATGGAGAGAAAACAAATACCCGTTCTCGATCCTGTTCCTGGATTCCTCCGATGAAGTTCTTATCAAGCGCTTCAAGGAGACGAGACGCAGCCATCCGCTCTCAAGAAACGGCCGCGTGGAAAAGGGAATCGAGCTGGAGCGGGAGAAGCTCGCCTTCTTAAAAAAAGAGGCGGACCAGGTCATCGACACCAGCAGACTTCTGACAAAAGAACTGCGCCATGAGCTGGAAAATCTCTACAGCGAAGCGGATGGACGCAGCAGCATGTTCATCACAGTCGTGAGTTTCGGTTTCAAGTATGGGATCCCGGCGGATGCCGACCTGGTGTTTGACGTGCGCTTCCTCCCGAATCCCTACTATGTGGAGGAACTCCGGTTCCATACGGGAACGGAGCAGGCGGTACAGGACTATGTGATGCAGGGTGGTACCGGGGAAGAGTTCTTAAAGAAGCTGAATGATCTTCTGGAATTCGTGATTCCGAAATATGAACAGGAAGGAAAAACGCAGCTCGTGATCGCGATCGGATGCACCGGCGGACGCCATCGTTCGGTGACGATCGCAGGAGAAGTATTTAAGCGTCTGACGGAGTCCGGGCGGTACGAGATCCGGCTGGAACACAGGGACGCGGGGAAGGATGGAGGAAAGTAAGTATGTCTTTTTCTTCCAGGATCAAGGAAGAGCTTTCCAGGCATATGAGTCCGGCAAGGCATTGCCAGATCGCCGAAATTGCGGCGATTTTAAGCCTTTGCGGACGGATCCAGATTTCCGGGGACGATCATTACAGCATCAAGATCCACACGGAAAATGTGACAGTTGCCAGAAAGTGCTTTACATTATTGAGAAAAACATTTAATATAGAAACTGATATCTCTATACGGCGGAATGCGCACCTGGGAAAAAACAGGATCTATTCAGTCTGTGTGAAACAGCATGAGGATGCACTCCGCGTATTGAAAGCCACAAAACTTCTTACGGAGGACGGAGAGATCGGAGAGAATCTTTCCGTTGTGGGAAATGTGGTCGTACAGAACTCCTGCTGCCGCAGGGCATTTCTGCGCGGCGCTTTTCTTGCATCCGGATCCATCAGTGATCCGGAGAAGTTTTACCATTTTGAGATCGTCTGCGCGACAGATGCGAAAGCCCGCCAGATCCAGTCCATTATGGCAACGTTTGACATTGATGCAAAAATTGTCATCCGCAAACGCTATTATGTGGTATATATTAAAGAGGGGAGCCAGATCGTGGATATCCTGAATGTGATGGAGGCCCATCTGTCACTGATGGAACTGGAGAACATCCGCATCCTGAAAGAGATGCGCGGAAATGTCAACCGCCAGGTCAACTGCGAGACGGCAAACATCAACAAAACAGTGTCAGCCGCTGTGAAGCAGATCGAGGATATCGAGTTTATCCGCGACACGGTAGGCTTTGAAAGTCTTCCGGATGGTCTTGCGCAGATTGCAAAGGCAAGACTTTTAAAACCGGAAGCGACGCTGAAGGAACTGGGCGAAGACCTGGAACCGCCGGTTGGAAAATCGGGTGTCAACCATCGATTGAGGAAGCTTGGTGAGATGGCGGAGAAATTGCGGGAACAGGGAACCGAAACGTGAATGGAGACTAGTAAGCGCCATTCTTTGTGCAATTGAGGAGGATTATTATGACAAAACGTACGGTGACTATCGAACTTGCTTCTGGTCTGGAGGCTCGACCGATTGCGATGTTAGTGCAGCTTGCAAGCAGCTATGAGAGTACAATTTACGTCCAGAGCGACAACAAAAAGATCAATGCCAAGAGCATCATGGGCATGATGACACTTGATCTTCCGGTCGGCGAGCAGGTGGTCGTGACAGCGGACGGAGTGGACGAAGAGAAAGCAGTAAACGATATTGAGAAATATTTAAGCAACAACTAAGAAGCATGTCTGTATATAGCGACATTACGGGACTGCCGCCTTTCGGGGTGACAGTCCTTTTGCAATTGATGATAAAAAATACGGAGGAGACAGATGGCATTTACACACTTGCATGTCCATACAGAGTACAGTCTTTTGGATGGATCCAGTAAAATCGGAGAGCTGGCGGCGCGGGCAAAAGAGCTTGGCATGGACAGCATGGCGATCACCGATCACGGTGTCATGTATGGGGTGATCGATTTTTACCGGGCAGCCCGTGCAGCCGGGGTCAAACCGATCATCGGCTGCGAGGTGTATGTCTCCCCGGGTTCAAGATTTGACCGTGAGACTGTCCACGGCGAGGACCGCTACTACCATCTGGTCCTCCTCGCGGAAAACAATACAGGATACCAGAACCTGATGAAGATCGTCTCCAAGGGCTTTGTGGACGGCTTCTACTATAAACCGAGGATCGATGAGGAGGTCATGCGGGAGTACCACGAGGGAATCATCGCCTTAAGCGCCTGCCTTGCCGGTGAAGTCCCGAGATATCTGGAAAAAGGTCTCTACGAGGACGCGAAGGCGGCTGCAAAACGCCACCTGGAGATCTTCGGCGATGGCAACTATTTCCTAGAGCTCCAGGACCACGGTATTCCGATGCAGCGCCAGGTAAATCAGGGGATCATGCGCCTCTCAAAAGAATTAAATATCCCGCTTGTGGCGACAAACGACTGCCATTACATCAACGCCGAGGACTGGGAGGCCCACGACATTCTGCTCTGCATCCAGACAGGAAAAAAGGTCTCTGACGAGAACCGTATGCGCTACGAGGGCGGACAGTACTATGTGAAGTCCGAGGAGGAGATGCGCAAGCTTTTCCCATACGCCCCGGAAGCCATCGAGAACACCCATAAGATCGCGGAGCGCTGTAACGTGGAGATCGAGTTTGGTGTCACAAAACTTCCGAGATTCGATGTGCCGGAGGGCTACGATTCCTGGGGCTATTTAAACCACCTCTGCGATGAGGGCTTCGCGATGCGCTATCCGAATGATGACGGAACGCTCCGCGCCCGCCTGGATTATGAACTCGGAACCATCAAGAGCATGGGCTACGTGGACTACTTCCTGATCGTGTGGGATTTCATCAACTTCGCGAAATCCCATGGGATCGCTGTGGGACCGGGGCGGGGGTCTGCAGCGGGAAGTATCGTGGCGTACTGCTTAAAAATCACAGACATCGATCCGATCCGGTACCAGCTCCTCTTTGAGCGTTTTCTGAACCCGGAACGAGTATCCATGCCCGATATCGACGTGGATTTCTGCTACGAGCGCCGTCAGGAAGTTATCGACTACGTTGTGGAAAAGTACGGGAAGGATCAGGTGGCCCAGATCGTCACTTTCGGTACCCTGGCGGCCCGCGGCGTGATCCGCGATGTGGGGCGCGTCATGGACCTGCCCTACAGCCTCTGCGACCAGGTATCGAAGATGGTCCCGGCGGAATTAAATATCACGTTGGACCTGGCACTCAGGAAAAACCCGGAATTAAAGGCGCTATATGATTCAGATGAGCAGGTAAGAAAGCTCATCGACATGTCAAAGCGACTGGAAGGACTCCCGCGCCACACCTCCATGCACGCGGCGGGCGTCGTGATCTCCAGGACCTCCATTGACGAGTATGTCCCGTTATCGAGAGGTGCCGACGGCACCATCGTGACCCAGTTTACGATGACGACGCTGGAAGAACTGGGCCTTTTAAAGATGGACTTCCTGGGACTCCGCACACTCACTGTCATCCAGGACGCGGTGAAGATGATCGAAAAGAACTGCGGTGTGAAGCTCGATCTCGAGCACATCGATTATGATGATAAAAAGGTCATGGATTCTCTCGGAACAGGAAAGAACGAGGGCGTGTTCCAGCTGGAAAGCGGCGGCTTCAAGACCTTCATGAAGGAATTGAAGCCGACTACCCTGGAGGATATCATAGCCGGAATCTCCCTGTACCGTCCGGGTCCAATGGACTTTATTCCGAAATATTTAAAGGGAAAGAATGACCCGGCAGCCATCACCTACACCTGTCCGCAGCTGGAGCCGATCTTAAAGCCGACCTACGGCTGTATCGTCTACCAGGAGCAGGTCATGCAGATCGTCCGCGATCTCGCCGGATATACCCTCGGCCGAAGCGACCTTGTGCGCCGTGCCATGTCGAAGAAAAAGGCGGCGGTCATGGCGAAGGAGCGCCAGAACTTTGTTTACGGAAATGAGGAAGAGGGCGTAAAGGGCTGTATCGCCAACGGGATCGACGAGAAGACGGCAAACCAGATTTACGATGACATGACGGACTTCGCAAAGTACGCCTTCAACAAGTCCCATGCGGCGGCCTATGCGGTGGTTGCATACCAGACCGCGTTTTTAAAATATTATTATCCAAAGGAATTCATGGCGGCGCTCATGACCTCCGTGATGGACAACACCACGAAGGTCTCCGAGTACATTCTCGCCTGCCGGAACATGGGAATCCCGATCCTGCCGCCGGATATCAACGAGGGATACAGCGGCTTCTCCGTATCCGGAAACGGTATCCGTTACGGACTTTCCGCCATCAAGAGTGTGGGCCGGGCCGTGGTTGACGTGATCATCGCCGAGCGTGAGAGCGGCGGTCTCTTCAAAAACCTCGATGATTTTGTGTCCAGAATGTCCAACAAGGAAGTCAATAAGAGAACGCTGGAGAGTTTCATTAAATCTGGTGCCCTGGACACACTTCCGGGAACGAGAAAGCAGAAGCTTATCGTCTCCGGTGACCTTCTGGAGAGCAAGTCAAAAGAGAAAAAGACGGTCATGGAAGGTCAGATGAGCTTCTTTGACATCGCCCCGGAGGAGGAAAAAGACAACTTCCATATCACGTTCCCGGATGTGGGCGAGTATGACAAGCAGACACTTCTGGCATTCGAGAAGGAGACCATCGGCATCTATGTCAGCGGTCATCCGATGGAGGAATACCGGGAACTCTGGGAGAAAAATGTGACGGCGAGAACTTCCGATTTCGTTGTGGATGAGGTCGGAAAGACCATTGTGGAGGATAATTCCAATGTGGTCATCGGCGGAATGATCACGTCGAAAAAGGTGAAGACTACAAAGACGAACCAGCTCATGGCATTCATCACCGTTGAGGATCTTGTGGGCACGGTGGAAGTTCTCGTGTTCCCGAAGATCTACGAGAAGAACCGTCAGGTGTTCACCGAGGAAAACAAGGTGTTTATCCGCGGCCGGGCGTCCATCGGTGATGACCCGGTAGGAAAGCTGATCTGTGAGGAAGTGATCCCGTTCACCGATATCCCGAATGAGCTTTGGCTTCAGTTCGAAAATCAGGCATTCTACGCGAGCAACATCGACGATGTCATGGCGGCACTCCGTGATTCCGACGGAAAAGACCGGGTCATTATGTATTTAAAAGAAGAACGGAAAATGCGCAGACTTTCCGAAAACTGGGCAGTCCTCGCAGGGCCGGATCTTCTGAACCGCCTGTATAAGATCCTTGGTGAAAAAAATGTCAAAGTTGTGCAAAAGGTCATTGAAAAGAAGGGCAAAGTGTATTAAAATGTAACTGTTTGGTAGGTCTGTGCATTCACTGCGCTGACCGTAAGAGAACATTGGCTGGAAGGCAAAAATCCCATCGGCGAAGTCGATCCGGAATGGATTTTTGCATGTGACTGCGAAAAAACTGAGCAGTTACATTAAAATAAGGACGTGTACGGCGAATGATTGACAGAATTTTTTTATGGAGGAAACCCATATGTCAAAGAAAGAAGTCAGAACGATCGGAGTATTGACCAGCGGCGGAGATGCCCCTGGAATGAATGCGGCAATCCGTGCGGTTGTAAGAACCGCTATCAATAAAGGCCTGAAGGTAAAGGGAATCATGCGTGGCTACGCCGGACTCCTTCAGGAAGAAATCGTAGATATGGACAGCGTCAGCGTTGCGGACACGATCAACCGCGGCGGTACGATCCTTTACACAGCCCGCTGTGAGGAGTTCACAACTGAGGAAGGCCAGAAGCGTGGCGCTGAGGTATGTAAGAAACATGGTATCGATGGTATCGTTGTGATCGGAGGAGACGGTTCCTTCCGCGGTGCCGGAAAGCTTTCCGCTCTCGGAATCAACACGATCGGTCTTCCGGGAACCATTGACCTTGATATCGCCTGTACCGACTATACGATCGGTTTCGATACCGCTGTAAACACAGCGATGGAAGCCATCGATAAAGTCCGTGATACTTCCACCTCCCACGAGCGCTGCAGTATCATCGAGGTTATGGGAAGAAATGCCGGATATATCGCTCTCTGGTGCGGTATTGCCAACGGCGCGGAGGATATTCTCCTTCCGGAGCGCTACGACGGCAATGAGCAGTACCTGATCAACCGGATCATTGAGAACAGAAAGCGCGGCAAAAAGCATCACATCATCATCAACGCTGAAGGAATCGGACACTCCACTTCCATGGCAAGAAGGATCGAGGCGGCGACAGGTATCGAGACCCGTGCCACCATCATTGGCCACATCCAGCGAGGCGGTACACCGACCTGTAAGGACCGTGTTTACGCGTCCATCATGGGTGCGAGAGCTGCAGAACTTCTGGCGGAAGGAAAGAGCAACCGTATCGTAGCCTACAAGGACGGCAAGTTCGTGGATTTCGATATCCAGGAGGCACTGAATATGAAGAAAGACATCCCGGAGGAGCAGTACGAAGTAAGCAAACTTCTCGTGCGCTAACTGCGTGGAAAGAGCTGCTGTCCGTATGACCTGCGGCAGCAGCAGTAAAGGAGCAGGAACATGGGTATCAGAGAGGACGAAAAGATCGCCCCGCACTGTGAGTTTATTCATGTCCACGACAAGGTGGTAAAACGGGTGATGGACGTGATGCCGGAAGGCGAGGAGCTCCAGAACCTTGCGGAATTCTTCCGGGTCTTCGGCGATTCCACAAGGATCCGTATTCTGTATGCACTCAGCCAGTCGGAGTTATGTGTGTGCGATATTGCAAGTCTTCTCGGAATGGGACAGTCTGCGATCTCCCACCAGCTTCGGATCCTGAAGCAGATGCGCCTTGTCAAGTTCCGCAGGGAAGGAAAGAGCGTTCTCTACTCTCTTGCGGACGGTCACATCCAGACGATCCTCGCACAGGGGATGGAGCATATAGGAGAGAAAATATGAAATTCACGAAGATGCAGGGCATCGGAAATGATTATGTTTATGTAAACTGTTTTGAAGAGACTGTGGAAGATCCCTGCGGGACGGCAAAGATGGTCAGCGATCGCCATTTCGGAATCGGATCGGACGGATTGATTTTAATTAAGCCGTCAAGGGTTGCGGACTGCCAGATGGACATGTACAATCTGGATGGATCCCGGGGTGCCATGTGCGGAAATGGGATCCGCTGTGTCGGAAAATACGCCTATGACCACGGAATCGTAGATAAGACGGAGATCGACGTGGAGACTGCATCCGGAATCAAGCATCTGTCTATGAAATTAAAAGACGGCAAGGTAGAGCTTGTGGCGGTGGATAGGGGGCGTCCGGTGCAGACCTCCGAGATCGGGGAGCCGATCACGGTGGATGGAAAAGAGTACCGTTTTACCGGCGTGTCCATGGGAAATCCCCACGCGGTGGTATTTATGGATGGAATCAAGGATATGGAGATCGAAAAGATCGGCCCGTCCTTTGAAGTCCACGAAAAATTCCCGGACCGCACCAACACGGAATTCGTGGAGATCGTGGACCGCGGACATGTAAATATGCGTGTCTGGGAGCGCGGTTCCGGAGAGACTCTTGCCTGCGGAACAGGTGCCTGCGCGACGGCGGTCGCCTGCATCTTAAACGGTCTTACTGACGATGAAGTCCGCGTGACACTGCTCGGCGGCGACCTTCTGATCCGTTGGGACAGAGAAAAGGACACTGTATTTATGACAGGTCCGGCGGCGGAAGTGTTCCACGGGGAGATCTGAAATAGTTACTGTTCACGCTTTGCGCAAACAGTAACTGATTTTGCCGATGCTTCGCATTCCGAATCGGCAAAATCCACTACCACCACTGTATTGTACGGAATTTTCAGTTCAGAAAATTCCTACCCGTGTACAGTAACCTGAAATACTAGACTGACAGTAGCCGGGTGCCTTTAAAACAGTGCCGGATCCGTGAAAATACGGTCGGGCAGCATAGATAAAACATGAACGCAGGAATCGTTTGGTGGTCTGGATATCACAGATGTCTGCCGCAGGGATGCGGCGCGGCTGAACGGTTATCTGTATATAGATAAGGAGTTCCGGGCATATGACACAGCTAAATATACTTGAAAACCGGAACAAAGGAGATAATTATGGATCATATTGACAGGGAGATTCTGCAGATCCTGCAGCATAACGCGAGAGCGTCCTTGAAAATGATCGCGGAGAAGACATTCCTTTCTTCCCCGGCGGTTTCAGCAAGAATTGAAAAACTGGAAAAAGATGGAATCATCACATCCTACCAGGCACAGATCGATCCGATGAAGCTCGGATATCACATCCTCGCCTTCATCAACCTCAACGTGCTTCCGGAGGACAAGCAGAAATTCTATCACTACGCGGAAGGAATCCCGAACATCTTAGAGTGCAGCAGCGTTACCGGAGAATACTCCGTGATCATGAAGGTTGCCTTCGAGAGCACAATGCAGCTCGATAGCTTCCTCGGCCAGCTCCAGAAGTTCGGCAAGACCAGTACCCAGGTGGTATTCGCCACCCATGTAGGTCCACGAGGCGTGCAGGTACAGGAATAAGATACATAGGAAAAATAAAAAGGACATCTGAACGAGAGATACGAGGGTATTTCTGGTTCAGGTGTCCTTTTTGCTGCAAAAACAGCGTTTTTTAATCTGCCGCAGGAATTTCCAACCAATTGTTGGATGGCCTGCGGCAGAGATATTTATAAGATCGCAACCAATGCCGACACGATCGGGATCGAGATCATGGACAGCAGAGTGGAGATACAGATCCCTTTCGACACCAGGGTGACATCCCGGTTGTATTCCATACAGAGCATGGACACGTTTCCAGCGATGGGACAGCCGGAGAGGATCGTGGAGATCTCCAGTAATGTACGGTCTTTGATAAAGAATCGCAGGACGAAAAAGGTGATCATCGGGAGAACCAGGAGCTTCAGGAAGGAGAAGAGATACAATTCCTTATCGGTAAACACCGTGGAAAACTTCACTCCGGCCAGAGTGGAACCGATGACGATCATCGCAAGCGGTGTTGTTGTGACACCAATGGTAGAAAACAGGCTGACCGCATGCTGCGGGAGGCGGATATCGAGAAGATAAATGCCGATGGCGAGGAATGCGGAGAGGATTCCGGGGGAGAGAAGCCTTTTGGCGTTGAACCCGGTGGATTTCTGAGAACCGCTGTTTTCTGGAGCGGCAGCCTGCACTTCAGAAACAGCAGCCGCAGCAGTATTTTTTGCGTCATCTTTTGACAGCAGATACACTCCGTAACTAAAAAGACTCAGGTTAAATGTCATCATGAAGATCGAAACATGCAGCACATACTCCCCACCGTAAATCGTGGAGATGATCGGGATTCCCATGAATCCCAGGTTGCTGTAGTTTAACATGAGTTCATATGTCGGGTTCCAGCGGATGGTCTTCTGAATAAAGTGGCAGATCACATGGGCCACCAGGAAGATGGAGACCGCCGCCACAAAGATCGGCAACATCTCCTGGTCATGGGCCATATCAGATCCCGTGACTGCGTTTAAGATCGTCGCGGGCAGGGAGATATTTACGATAAACCGGGAGACCTTCGACTCAAAAGTCTTATCGATCACGCCGGATCGGTTGGCGAGATAGCCGGTGAGCATTAAGAGAAAGAGACTCACCATCTGGTTGAATACGATTAACATGGTGTAAAGAGATCCTTTCGTGTGATTGCCAGGGAAAGTTTTAAGACATGGATGGCGCAGGTCTGATGATACGGGAATATGATAAGGTATCCGATCATTCATTCAAAAAATCGCTGTGGGTATCCGGACAGCGCAGATTTTGGACTCAATGATTGTATCATATCATAAAATTTATGAAAAAGGAGAATAATTTTGGCAAAGCAGAACAGTGTCATCATTGATCCGGGTCACGGCGGGAGTGATCCGGGGGCGGTATATGGGAACAGACGGGAGAAGGACGATACGCTGGCGTTGTCTTATGATATCGGAAATGCCCTGGAACGCCGGGGGGTCCGGGTGGAGTACACGAGAGTCGGCGATGTATACAACAGTCCATATGAGAAGGCGCAGATCGGGAACAGCTCCACGGCGGATCTGTTTTTGTCGATCCATCGGAATGCCATGGCGGTGCCGGGGGCTGCTTCCGGAACTCTGAGCCTGATCTTTGGGAGAGGTGGCGATGCGGAGACATTTGCGGAGAATATCAACAAAAAGCTTGCGGCGGTGGGCTGGAACGACCTTGGAATCAGTGAGCGGCCGAATCTTGTGGTCCTCAGGGATACAGCACTTCCGGCGGTTCTTGTGGAAGTTGGATTTATCGACAATGAGAAGGACAATGACTTCTTCGATGAGAACATGAGCCGGACCGCGGATGCCATCGCGGATGGGATCGTGCAGACATTTGCGGAGCTGGAAAAGCAGACGGCAGGCGAGGAGATGCCGGGCTTTTATATGGTTCAGACCGGGATCTATCGGGTAAGAGCCAACGCGGAGAGGGAAGTGGAGCACCTGAAATCCCAGGGATTCCCTGCGTTTATGACGTTTAAGGACGGACTTTATTATGTCCGCGCCGGGGCATTCCGGAATATGGAAAATGCAGTGCGGCAGGAGCAGGAACTTCGAAAGCTGGGATATCCGACATTGCTTGTAAAGACATGAGTTATATGCCTGTATTTTGTAATTGTGAAACTTACGAAGGAGCTGAAAAACAGCGAAAATATTATAAAAAAGACTTAAAATTTCAAACTATATATGGTAAAATACAGATAGAATAAAAAGCATTCCCATGATTTTTCCAGGTACATCTGCCGAGAGGCGGGAGGGGAAGAAGGAGGCATTTATGGCGGAGAATAAGAAATTTGTGATCACGGTCGGAAGACAGTATGGAAGCGGCGGAGCGGAGATGGCGAAACGCCTCGGCGAGCGCCTTGGACTTCATGTTTACGATAAGGAGATCTTAAAGATGACCTCCGAGGAGAGCGGGATCCGCGAGAGCTATTTCCACCTTGCCGATGAAAAAGCCGGAAATAAGCTGTTATACCGGATCATCCACTCTCTGATTCCGGAAAACGGAACCCCGTCTCTGGGATCTGACCTGATCTCATCTGACAACCTGTTCCGGTTTCAGTCATCGGTCATCCGGAAACTGGCGCAGGAGGAATCCTGCATTATTATCGGCCGGTGCGCCGACTATGTTCTCGACGGGACGGAAAATCTTGTTCGGATCTTCGTGTACGCAGAGATCGAGGAGAGGATCAACAAGGTCCGTGAAAAGGGATATTTCCCGGAGGAAGATATCTTAAAGAATATCAAACGGATCGACCGGGAACGCCGTGATTACTACCGTTATTATACCGGAAAGAGTTGGGAGAATCTGGAAAACTATGATCTGATGATCAATACCACAAAACTTTCCTACGATGAGATGGTGGAGTGCGTGATCGACTATCTGAAAATGCGCGGACTTATTGCAAAATAGAGGGAAATACGATAGAATATAGGCGGCTTGATCGTAGGCCGCCTTTTTCTTTTCTGTGCCATGTATCTGCAGGGAACTGCCGGTGGCGGGTTCTGCAGGTAATCATGTGTTGGAGATAAACGGTTGAAAAACTGCTCCGGAAATGAGAAAAGGGCAGACATTTGAAAAAAGCAGGACCACAGGCGGAATTGTTTGATGCGGAGCTTTCGAATTGGAAAATCCGATTTGTGGAATGTAACAGGAGAGGAACAATAAATGAAGATCACACGCCCGATCCGCGCCGTCCTTTTTGATATGGACGGTGTCATGGTAGACAGTGAATTTGTATATATGAAATACCTGCTGGAGTTTGCAAAAGAAAAGAACCCGGCGGTGACAATGGAAGACATCAACCAGATGGTAGGCCGCAGCAGACAGGATAGCTGGACTGTGATGGAACGGGCCGTGAATAACGGTGAGACCTGGGAAACACTGATCAAGGAGTGGGCCGAAAGAGACATCTACAGCCGGATCGATTACCGGAAGATCTTCCGCCCGGAGATGAAGACCACAGTGCAGGAATTAAAGCGCCGCGGCTATACAGTCGCACTGGTATCCTCCACAGGTCCGAAGCTGATCTCGAGGATCGTGGAGGAGGTGGGCATGCGCCCGGAATTTGACCTGATCGTCAGCGGAAAACAGTTCAAACAGAGCAAACCGAATCCGGAGATCTACCACTATACAGCGGATACTCTGGGAATCCGTGAGGATGAGTGCTTTGTCGTGGAAGATTCCACTGTGGGGATCGAGGCTGCATACCGGGCCGGAATGTCGATCGCTGGCCTCAAAGATGACCGGTTCGGGTTCGATCAGAGCAAGGCGGATTACCATATTGATTCGATATCTGATATTTTAAAATACCTGTAATTTTTTCTAAAGCAGTTAAACTTCAAAAATGCTGAAACCATGGACAGGTTATATAAAATAAAGAATTAAATATGCATTAGAACTTAGATAACGAATCAATAAAGAGAAAAATCACACGATATAACAGGAAACGGAGCAAACATATATCATGGCAGAAAACAACAATAAACAGGAAAACATCATTCTCTGCGGTGCAAACTCATACCAGCAGAAATATTACTTCAACGAGAAATTCAAACTTCTCCCGGAAAACATCAAAAAGGAACTGCAGATCATGTGCGTTCTCTTCACCGAGGACGTGGGCGGCATTCTCTTCCTTGAATTTACCCCGGAAGGAAACCTCGAGTTCCGCGTGGAGGCGGAGGACCAGGATTATCTCTTCGATGAGATCGGCAGCGGCCTTAAGATCCGCCAGTACCAGAGAGAAAAGAAAGAACTTTTAGAATCCCTGGAGTTATTCTACCGCGTGGTATTCCGCGGCGATAAGCTTGAGGACGAGCTAGGGAAAGAGGGAGAATAACACCGGTATCGGAGGACGCGGTATGAGAAGAACAGGCTGGAAAAGTATACAAAACAAAATGAGAATCTGTGGAGGAAATGAGGATAAGAGGAAAGCGCGGAAAACGATGATGGCGGCAGCGGCCGGAATTGCCGGTGCCGTACTTTTGAGTCTTACAGACTCCGGAACAGCAGGGATGACTGCCTATGCTTTCAACGTTGGTCCGGGCATGGAGGATCACGATATCATATATTATCAGGAGCAGCCGGAAAACAACCCGGCCTACAACAACGGCTGGTTCCAATCCGGGCGGCGGACTCGACAGCGAGAAAGATTACGTGTACTCGAAAGGCCCGGGAAACGAGGCGGCACAGCAGTACGCAAAAACAGAAAACAGCACGATCTACATCCACAATACCTACCGCGGCGGCAGCTGGAGACAGCGGGCTGATGGGAAATGGGCCTTATATAAGCCGGACGGAAATCCGGTCTCGAGTCAGTGGGGCTATGTAGATGGAAAGACATATCTGCTGGATATGTATGGAATCATGCAGACCGGCTGGCAGAATGTCAATGGAAACTGGTACTATTTAAACAGCAAAGGAGCTATGCAGACGGGCTGGCTCTTGAAAGAAGGAAAATATTATTTCCTGAACACGGACGGAACGATGGCATACGGATGGGTCAACTCTCAGGGCAGCTGGTATTACTTCCAGAAACCAGACGGAGACATGTTAACCAACGCTTATGCGCCGGACGGACGGTACGTAAACGCAGAGGGAGTTTTGATTCAATGACGTTAAAAATCGGAAATGTGGAACTTGAAAACAATGTGATCCTCGCCCCGATGGCGGGCGTGACGGATATGCCGTACCGGATCCTCTGCAGGGAGCAGGGAGCAGGTCTGGTGTGCATGGAGATGGTGAGCGCGAAGGCGATCCTCTACAAGAATAAAAATACTCAGGAGCTCTTAAAGGTGGATGAGCGGGAGCGTCCCGTGTCCCTGCAGCTTTTTGGCTCTGATCCGGATATTGTAGCGGATATCGCGGCGAGCCTGGAGGATGGTCCATACGATATTTTTGATATCAACATGGGCTGCCCGGTGCCGAAGATCGTTAAGAATGGTGAAGGCTCTGCCCTCATGAGAAATCCGAAGCTGGTGGAGGAAATCCTTACGAAACTCGTGAAAGCGGTGAAAAAGCCGGTGACTGTGAAATTCCGCAAGGGCTTTGACGATACCTGCATCAACGCCGCGGAGATCGCAAAGATCGCCGAGAGTGCCGGTGTGGCGGCGGTGGCTGTCCATGGAAGAACGAGAGAGCAGTATTACTCCGGAAAAGCCGACTGGAATATCATCCGCGAGGTCAAAAAAGCTGTGAAGATCCCGGTAATCGGAAACGGAGATGTCTTTACACCGCAGGATGCGAAGCGCCTTGTGGAGGAGACGGGCTGTGACGGGATCATGGTGGCCCGGGGTGCGAAGGGAAATCCGTGGATCTTTAAGCAGATCACCCACTATCTCGAAACGGGCGAGCTTCTCCCGAGACCTTCCGCGGAGGAGCTGAAAGCCATGATCCTGCGCCATGGCCAGATGATGATGGAGTTTAAAGGCGAGTTGGCGGGAATGCGGGAGATGCGGAAGCACGTCGCCTGGTATACCGCCGGGTATCCGAATTCTGCGGCATTGAGAAATGAGATCAATTCGGTTGCGACACTGGAGGAGCTGACGGAGCTGATCGGGACGAGATTATAAGGAATATCAAAGGGAGATCCGAAGGATAACGGATCTCCCTTTATTCTTGCGTAACAGGGAATTCTGTGAAATTCCCTGTTACAAAAAGGCACATTCTATTAAAAGACGGGGTGATTCACCTATAGACAATTATCATAGATGTCTGAATAGGAGACGAGAGTCACGTTTCCGAGTTTTTCGGCCATTTCCGTACATCCACTTGTAAAACCGTTTTTCGAAAACAGAAACAGATGTGTGGAGTTGTAGTGGAAAAGCTGGCTTCGATGGACAAGAAGCTCGAGGACACCGGAATCAACGAGATCGTTTGTCCATTTGCATTCGCAAAACAAGGCTGTATTCTTGTCCTGCTCTCCCATGATGTCGATTTCTGTTTGCGCATGTGTGGCTGGATCAGTTCCCCACCAACGCCCAAGCTCCTTGAAGAAAACAGGAGATTTTCCATTTAAGAGCAGCTGCCATAAATATTGGGTGCAGATATCTTCAAAGATTTTTCCCATATAGTCGGAAAGCTGAGGTCTGATCCTTTGATAGGCCAGATCAGATGCGCCGCGGACGATCAGGGAGGCATTATCAGGAATAAACCGGTACCAGAAGCGGAACATGTTGTCCTCAACCGTGTAAATTGTTTTTTTGGAGTTCTTTTCCCCGTAAGGTGTTTCGCGGCGGACCAGTCCCAGAGAGATCAGATTTTTTAAATAAGCAGTACAGGTGCTGCTGTTTTCGCCGACTTTTGTGCTGATTTCCGATAGCTTGGAAGCTCCGGTAGCAATCGCTGAGATAATTGCGTTATATAGCGATGGTTCGCGTACTTCCTGTTTGAGAAGATTTTCAGGTTCCTCGAAGAGGGCGGAGGATGAATTTAAAAATGTATTTTTTATGTTTTCATCAACGCTCATGGAATCATCCATCTGAAGAAGATATTGCGGGGTTCCACCGGAAATCCCGTAAATCAGGGCACAGTCAGATGGAGAAAAATTTCTGAAATAGCGGCATGTTTCAAAAAAGTTAAAGGGTAAGATCTTAAACTGTGCGGTTCGCCGCCCGTACAGGGGGGCTTTATATGCCAGAACATGATCCTCCATATAAGACATGGAGGAACCGCAGAGGATCAGCATGAGTTTTGAGCGATCTTTATATTGGTCGATTAACAGCTGGAGTACAGAAGAAAAGCTTTTTGATGATCGTGCAACATAAGGATATTCATCAATAACAAGGATGATCCGTTCCTGTTCTGAACGTCTAAAAACATACTCTAATGCTGACTGGAAGGTAAGAAAGACAGATTCAGCAGGATTACGACTGTCTGATTCCAGAATACTTCTGCTAAAGTTTTCAAGGTTCTGCTTTGCGTTGCTTTCAATTCCCATAAAATAAATAGAATTTTTGTCTTTAATAAAATGGCTGAGCAATGCGGTTTTTCCAACCCGGCGTCGTCCGTAGACAACTGCAAATTCAAATTTATCCGATCGATATAGTTTTTCAAGAGAGGACAGCTCTCTTTCTCTTCCAATGAACATGATTTCACCTCCGGCTGTTGAACATGTGATCAGAGTACAAACAGGCAAATGACTGAATGGTTACATCTTAATTATAGCTGATAATATCATCGTCGTCAAATACAAAAAGTCATTTTCGTTTTACTTAATCATAAATTAGTTATTTATAATTAAGTAAATTATATTGAAGAAAATTTGCACTGTTTACACGACATACGGACAATAAAAACAGTTGTCATCACAGCAAATTTTGAAAGAACAAAAAAATCCGGATCTGCTTCCTCAGAAGATACCAGATCCGGATTTTGTGGTTTTGAGTGTTTAAAGAGTCATACGGTGTGCGAGGTTGTTTGTCTCGGCGTTTGCAACAAGACGGAACGCGGAAGCTTTTGATTGTTCAAGGTGGTAGATGAGCTGCTCTTTTGCCTTTTCCCAGTCACCTTTCAGGCACGGTTCTACGATCAACATGTGCTCCTTGAAAGTTGCCTCCAGGCGGAAATTCGAAACATTTCCGGTCATGTACCGGAAACGCTCATTCTGCGTCTGGATCGTATCATAGCTTCTGTTGATAAATTCATTCGGGCAGGCGGACATGATCAACGCATGGAAGCGATAATCGAGATCATAGAAGGAATCCTTGTCCCGATAGATTTCTTTGTTAGGATCCCATTTCTTGAAAATATCATAGAATTCATTCAAAGCGGAGACGGAAAGATTTGCTCCGTAATGGGTCAGGACATACGGCTCATACATCATTCGGACTTCAAAGATCATATCAATGTCATTTAATGTCAGAGGACGAACGAGAATTCCGCATTTCGGGCGGATTTCCAGAAGACCTTCCTGTTCGAGACGTCCAAGCGCGTCCCGCACCGGGGTACGGCTTAGAGATAATTCAGTGGTAAGCTGTTCTTCATTCAAAAAAGTACCCGGCGCATACTGACAAGTGACGATCTTGGAACGGATCGTATTGTACGCCAGGGTTTTCAGGTTTATTTTAGGCATAATGGACTCCTGTCTTTTTCTTCTCAATAAAAAAATATATAGATTCATACTAACACAAAACAAAATCGTTTTCAAGCAGATGTCGACGGTTTTTGCTAAAAACGTCAATTGGCGTTTTGCACAAGCCAAAAAGCTCGATTTTGTTGAAAAAGTCAAAAGTGGTGCAAATTTCTTAACACTTATTGACATTGGTGTAAAAAGTACTATAATCTGTTGTATACAACAAAGAATACAATAGATTTGATTTTGGAAAATTATACAGAAGGCAAAAATCGTAAAATTAAGGAGGAAACAACGATGAAAGCAATGTATATTGACGCACCGGGTCAGGTTTCTATTAAAGATGTAGAGATGCCGGTAAGAAAAGAAGGAGAAGTTTTATTAAAGATCCTTTATGGTGGAATCTGCGGAAGCGATCTTGGTTCCTACCGTGGAACATTCGCATATTTTGATTACCCGAGAATCCCGGGCCACGAGTTCTCCGCTGAGGTTATCGAGGCAGATGAGAACAATGCGTATGGCATCAAGCCGGGAATGATCGTAACCTGCAACCCGTACTTCAACTGCGGACATTGCTATTCCTGCGAGCACGGAATCGTAAACGCATGTATGGACAACCAGACAATGGGATGTCAGAGAGACGGTGCTTTCCAGGAATACATCACAATGCCGATCGAGCGTGTGTATGACGGTAAGGGAATGGATGCAAAGACTCTTGCAGCAATCGAGCCGTTCTGCATCAGCTACCATGGTGTGAGCCGTGCAAACGTAAAAGAGGGAGACAAAGTCCTTGTAGTCGGCGCCGGTACCATCGGTGTTCTCGCAGCGATCGCAGCAAAAGCGAAGGGTGCTACCGTTTACATCTCCGATGTATCCGCAGGTAAGCTCGAGATGGCAAAGGACTTTGGTGTTGACGGAACCTTATTAAATGATTCTCCGGAAAACTTCGAGAAAGGTGTTGCTGAGATCACAAACGGCAACGGCTTTGATGTAACGATCGAGGCAGTTGGTCTTCCGTCCACATTCCAGAACTGTATCGATGCCTGCTGCTTCGGTGGACGCATGGTTCTGATCGGAGTCGGCAAGAAGAACCTTGATTTCAATTTCACACTGATCCAGAAGAAGGAATTAAATGTATTCGGTTCCAGAAACGCATTAAAGAAGGACTTCTTAGAGCTGATCGATATCGTGAACGCAGGCAAGGCACCGCTCCACAAGATCATCACAAATACATATGCGTTTGATGATGCTGCAAAGGCATTCGATGACTTTGCGCACAACCCGGGCAATATGTTAAAGGTTGTATTTGATTTTTCCAAGATTTCCAAATAATCAAAAATCATGAAGCTTTCCCCGGGAAACGGGGTGCGAGGTCTTCTGCCTGATGGGGATCGGGCAGAGGACCGGATAAATGTTTTTAAAACAAAAACGGAGGGAAACATTATGAAACTCAAAAAAGTTATGGCATTAACCATGGCAGGTGCTATGGCAGCAACAACACTTACCGCTTGCGGAAGCAGTTCTTCCACAACAGAGACAACAAAGGCAGCCGAGACAACAGCAGCCGCAGCAGCAGATACTACAGCAGCTGCAGCAGCAGATAACGGTTCTTCCAATGCTGAGACAGTTCTTCAGGTCGCTTTCGAGAACTCCATTTCCGAGCCGGTTGGACAGGGCTGGGAGAAAGCTCAGGAGATCATCAAAGAAAAATCCGGCGGCAAGATGGCAATCGAGATCTACCCGGATTCCCAGCTTGGTGATAAGTCTTCCTTAATCGACTCCATGCTTCTCGGCGAGAATGTCTGCACACTTGCAGATGGTGCTTTCTATGCTGACTACGGTGTACCGGATTTCGGTATTGTATTCGGACCGTTCCTGTTTGATTCCTGGGATCAGGTTTGGAAATTGGTTGATTCCGACTGGTACAAAGAGCAGTGTGGCAAGCTTGAGGAAAAAGGCTTAAAGATCATCGCTTCCAACTGGATCTACGGTGAGAGACATACTCTTACAAACGTTCCGGTCAACACAGTTGATGACTTAAAGGGATTAAAGATCCGTGTTCCGTCCAACGAGATCCAGTCCAAGGGCTTCGATGTACTTGGCGCAACATCCACAGGTATGGCACTTGGAGATGTTTATCAGGCTCTTCAGACAAAGACCATCGACGGTGCTGAGAACCCGCTTGCAACTCTGTACGGCAGAAAGCTTCACGAGGTTGCTAAATACTTAATCCTTGACGGACATGTAAAGAACTTCACAACATGGGTTGTATCCGCTGACTGGTTCAACAGCCTTCCGGAAGAGCAGCAGACATGGTTACTTGAGACAGCAGAAGAAGCTGGTGAGTACAACAACGAAGTACAGCAGGCTGCTGACGCTGAGTACCTTCAGAAGATGAAAGACGAAGGCGTAACTGTTGTTGAGCCGTCCGAGGAAGTTCTTGCCGGATTCAAGGAGAAAGCACAGCCGTTCTATGAGATGGGTGCTGACTTTGGCTGGAGCGATGGCCTCTATGACACAGTTAAAAAGGCTATGGGTGCTGAATAATCCATTTTGCAGTAAATGCATAAAGTAACTGTTCCCGGCGGATCTGTCCGCCGGGGCAGTTTCCCTGATAGGAGTCTGAAAATCTATGGAGAAGAAAGAAAATAAAGCTTCAGCGATCCTGATGAATATTGATATCGTTGTCGCTTCCATTATTCTTGCGATCCTGATCGTCCTGACATTCCTCGGCGTTGTATGGAGATATATCTTCAACGCACCATTTACATGGCTTGAGGAGGTTCAGACCTCATGTATGGTCTGGATTGTATTTGCAGGCGCAGGTGCAGCATTCCGCTCCGGCAACCATGTTGCGATCGAGATGATCGTCGACCTGATGCCGAAGAGCATGCAGAAGATCATGGAAATCCTGATTTCCATCGTAGTTGTAGTCGTAATCGGATATCTGTTCATGCAGAGTATCGGTTTCATCCAGGTGTTCGTAAAGAGCGGACGTTCCACCAGTATGTTAAAAATTCCGTATTCCTGGGTATACGGTATCGCGATCGTATCCTATTTTGATATGATCATCAGCTATTTCTACGCCCTGTTCCACGGCGTAAAATCTGAGGCAAAGGAGGCAGCAAGCAGCAATGAGTAATGTGTTAATGTTATCTGCAATTGTGATGCTGGTCCTTCTTTTCTTCAAGGTTCCGGTATTTATTGCCGTCCTCGGCGGTTCCATGGTTTACTTCGTTATGAACCCGGGAATCAATACCGTTATCTTTGCCCAGCAGGCAATCATTGGTACTGAGAAAATTTCCCTTATGGCGATCCCGTTCTTCGTTTGTGCCGGTATTTTCATGAACTATACCGGTGTTACAAAGAGAATCATGGATTTCTGTGAGGTTGTAACAGGACGTCTTCCTGGCGGTCTCGCACAGGTAAACGTACTTTTATCCACCGTTATGGGCGGACTTTCCGGATCCAACATCGCCGATGCAGCGATGGAGTCCAAAATGATGGTTCCGGAGATGACAAAGAAGGGCTTCTCTCTGGAGT